>Ga0209249_1000458_pt1 | contig 50224 bp, 39 predicted proteins | sample SaaInlV_200m_DNA_4_FD_184653 | JGI IMG/M metagenome (GOLD analysis project Ga0209249, IMG submission 184653) | Marine microbial communities from expanding oxygen minimum zones in the Saanich Inlet - SI037_S3LV_200m_DNA (SPAdes) (version 2) | ecosystem: Environmental > Aquatic > Marine >...
TAAATGCGATTGCAACCGTTGCTGTAGCCCCACGTGGCACAATGTTTGATCCTGGGCCTTTGGTCTATATGGATAAAATTGTGGTTGGTCCTGCAGCAAAAGGAAAAATTGATATTAATGCCCCCGTCGTTGATAATCTTAATGCCGTGGCAGAAGCACGTGGGAAACATATATCCGATGTGACTGCGGTCGTACTCGATCGCCCTCGGCATGCAAAGCTCATTGAAGAAATTCGCAGAGCAGGTGCACGTTTACGACAAATCCCTGATGGGGATGTAGCGGCAGCTTTGATGACTTGTCTTCCCGATACCGGCATTGATATTCTCTTTGGCATTGGTGGCACCCCAGAAGGTGTTTTAGCCGCTTGCGCTCTCCAAGCAATGGGTGGCGATATTCAAGGAAAACTTTATGCAGGCGATTCTCAAACACTTGCTCTTGGGAAAACTGCTGGCTATGATTTTGACCAAGTCTTAACGATGACAGATCTCGTTGCATCCGATGATGTTTTCTTTGTTGCTACCGGTATTACAGATGGTGAATTGTTGAAAGGCGTAAAATATTTCAGCAATTCAGCCCGCACAGAAAGTCTCGTTGTACGAGGGCTAACAGGTACAGTCCGCTGGATCACAGCAACACATCACTGGGATAAATTACACGGAATTAGTTCAATCAAATATTAAGTGTTTTTTTAGAATGAACTAACTCTTTCATCAATTCTATTTGGATCAGCTTAATTAATACTAGCAAATTCTACTAAACTCTTGACGTATCCTTAATCATGCGCTAAACTTTTGCCCGCTATGATAAAAAACATTGTTCGTCGTCCCCGTCGTAAATACTCCTCTACCTCCCTTCGGAAGGTCGGGCATTTGCGCTTGGAATAAGTAGCAAAAGCAATCAACACTTTTTTTATTAAAAAAGCCCACCTTTCTAAAAGGCGGGCTTTTTCTTTTGAAAGCCTATTGCGTAATGCGTATTTCGTAATAGCGTCCAAAGTAAAGCGAACCTAAATATTTTTTACGTTTTACGCAACACGAAATACGCACCCAAACTACCTGACACATCAACTAATAAGGAGAAAGTATGCCCCCAAAACCTGAAGACATCACCAAAGTCGTCCTTGCCTACTCTGGCGGATTAGACACATCCGTCATCGTGCCCTGGTTGAAAGAAAACTATGGCTGCGAAGTCGTCTGTTTCACCGCAGATGTGGGACAAGGCCCCGAATTAGATGGGCTGGAAGAAAAAGCCCTTGCCAGCGGAGCCAGCCAACTCATCGTTCACGATATGACCGAAGAATTTGCCAGCGATTATATTATCCCCTATCTTCGCTCCGGCGCGATTTATGAACGGAAATATCTACTCGGCACATCAATCGCTCGCCCGATCATTGCCAAACATCTTGTAGATGTTGCCCACGAAGTCGGCGCGCAAGCAATTGCTCACGGTGCAACGGGCAAAGGCAACGATCAAGTTCGTTTTGAATTAACTGTCATGGCTCTTGACCCCCGCCTATCTGTCATTGCTCCGTGGCGCGAATGGGATATCCGTTCCCGCGAAGATGCGCTGGATTATGCCGCAGAACGCGGAATCCCCGTTCCTAATACGAAGAAATCTATCTACAGCCGTGACCGCAATCTCTGGCATATCTCCCATGAAGGCGGTGACCTCGAAGAAACTTGGGTAGAGCCGAACGAAGAAATGTATTTGCTCTCTGCCTCGCCAGAAAATGCCCCTGAAAAAGCCGAATATGTCGAAATTGAATTTGATTCAGGTCATCCAATTTCCCTCAACGGCGAAAAGCTTACCCCCGCCCAACTCATCACAAAACTCAACACCATCGGCGGCGTGCATGGAATCGGGCGCACCGATCTCGTTGAGAGCCGTCTCGTTGGCATGAAGTCGCACGGTGTTTACGAAACCCCCGGCGGCACAATTCTGATGGCAGCCCACCAAGACCTCGAGTCCCTCGTCCTAGATCGCGCCACGACCCAATATAAAGATGTCATCGCCCTCAAATATGCCGAACTCGTTTACGACGGGCTTTGGTTCTCCCCGCTCAAAGAAGCCATCGACGCCTTCGTGGATAGCACGCAAGGTCCCGTCACGGGCACTGTTCGCCTAAAACTTTATAAGGGCAATATCATCACAGTTGGGCGCAAAAGCCCCTTCACCCTCTACCGCGAAGATTTCGCCACCTTCGGGCAGGAAGATGTTTACGACCAATCCGATGCCGAGGGCTTCATCAATATATTTGGATTGCCCCTCAAGGTGCGTGCGCTCAATAAATTGCCGACTTCGGGGATGGATATGCCGAAGCCGGATTATTCACGTTTTAAAAGAGACTAACCTCGTAGTAAGGGCTTCAGCCCTTAGCGACTAAAGTCGCTACTACAAGGAGATAAGAATATGACCAACCAACCCCTCTGGCACGGACGTTTCGCCAACAAAACCAATGAGCAAGCCTTTGCCCTCAACGCATCCATTTCTTTTGATATTCGGATGGCAGATCAGGATGTGCGCGGGAGTATCGCCTGGGCAGAAGCTATTTACAAAGCTGGGATATTGGACTCGGCGGAACACGCCCAAATTCAGACTGGCTTGCTGCAAATAAAAGAAGAGTTTCTGTCTCAAACATTTACCGTTAAATCCGACGACGAAGACATCCACTCGGCTGTTGAACGTCGCCTCGGCGAGATTATCGGTGCGCTTTCCGGCAAACTGCATACGGGACGCAGCCGCAACGATCAAGTCGCCACCGATTTTCGACTGTGGATACTCGATCATATCCCCGCCCTAGATTCTGCTCTAGCGGATTTGCAATCCGCATTGGTCGAGAGAGCAGAAAAAGATTACGACACGATCATGCCCGGGTACACGCATCTGCAACGGGCGCAACCGATCACCCTCGGGCAGTGGTTTCTCTCACATTATCCGCCCCTTAAACGGGACCAAGCCAGACTTCAAGAATTGTCCCGCCGTGTCGGTATCCTGCCGCTCGGTTCTGGCGCATTGGCTGGATGTCCCTATCCGATTGACAGAATCGCCCTATCTGAATCATTAGGCTTTGATGTGCCATCTTTCAACAGCTTGGATGCTGTATCGAACCGAGATTTTGCGGCTGAATTCCTTTTTGTGGCAGCGTTGATCGGGACACATTTGAGCAAATTGGCGGAGCAAGTGGTTTTGTTTACGAGCGCAGAATTTGGGTTTTTCGAGTTGGACGATGCCTACAGCACCGGCTCGAGCCTGATGCCGCAAAAGAAAAACGCCGACCCCTTCGAGTTGACGCGGGGCAAAGCGGGGACGTTGCTCGGCTACCTGATGGGGCTGATGGCGACGCTGAAGGGGCTGCCCTCGACCTACGACAAGGATTTGCAGGAAGATAAAATCCCCATTTTTGCGGCGTTCGACACGCTGGTTGCGATGTTGCCCGTAATCGCTGGCGCATTGCGAACGCTGACCGTGAAACCCGCTCGAATGGAAGCCTCGATTGATGCCAGCATGATGGCAACCGATCTCGCCGATTATTTGGTGGAGCGGGGCGTGCCTTTCCGCGAGGCGCATGCCATCAGCGGAGAAGTTGTGCGGGCGGGGATTACGAAAGAAAAATCGCTCGATGCACTTACTTTGGCAGAGTATAAAGAAATTAACGCTGTTTTTGATGAGAAAGTTTATGAAGTCTACGACGCACGAGCGTCCATTGCGAAAAGAGCCGCGATTGGGGGCACGGCTCCCGATGCGGTGAAAGCGCAGATTGAGCGAGCGAAGGAAGAACTAAAGAACTGATTTTTCACCACAAAGGACACTAAGAATCACAAAGGTAAAAACAAAACTAAAGGTTTTTCCTTCGTGTCCCTTTGTACTCTTTGTGGTGAGAAAAAAATAAAACCAATTATTCAACTAAGGAGAAAAACCCATGTCCAAAGCAACTTGCCCCGAATGTGCCGCCGAACTCGAACTCGAAGCCAGCACCGAAGAAAACGAAATCATCGTCTGCCCCGATTGCGGCGTTGACCTTGAAGTTACGTCTCTTGATCCCGTTACCGTCGAGCTTGCGCCGATGGAAGAGGAAGACTGGGGAGAATAGGAATCAGGTATCAGTAGACTAGGTATCAGTAAATCAGGAATCAGTAGACCAGTTTTCCTGCTCCCTGATTTACTGGTTTCCTGATTCACTGGAGAGACTATGAAAAAACAACCCAAAATCGGAGTCCTCTACTCCCGTGTGCGCGTCGAAGAAAAATGGATTTTCGCTGTTCTTGAGCAACTTGGCATCGACTACGACCGTCTCGACGACCGTAAATTTTCATTCGACATGAATAATCCTGAGCCGTGGCTGAAATACGATGCCGTACTCGAACGCAGTATCAGCTACGCGCGCGGACTTTATTCCACGCGGATTCTTAACGCTTGGGGCATCCCGACTGTGAATACCGCCAAAGTCGCCGAAGTTTGCGGCAATAAACTCGCTACCGTCACCGCGTTGTCGAGCGCAAATGTCCCGCAACCTGAGACGCGCGTTGCCTATACCCCCGCCTCCGCGCTGACCGCCATCGAAGAGATGGGCTATCCCGTTGTGCTAAAACCGATGGTCGGCTCGTGGGGACGTTTGCTCGCAAAAATCAACGACCGCGATGCCGCCGAAGCCGTTCTCGAGCACAAAAATGTGCTAGGCTCTTACGAACATTCGATTTTTTATATTCAAGAATTCATCAATAAACCTGGTCGAGACATCCGCGTTCTAGTCGTCAATGATGAGCCGATTGCCGCCATGTACCGCCATTCCCCGCATTGGATCACAAATACCGCGCGCGGCGGCTCTGGCGAAATCTGCCCGCTCACGCCCGAACTTGTCAAAATTTCTCGTGATGCAGCCATCGCTGTTGGTGGCGGTCTCCTTGCCGTGGATGTAATTGAGCATCCCGATCACGGCTACCAAGTCAACGAAATCAACCACACGATGGAATTCCACACCGCCGCCCCGACAACGGGCGTTGATATTCCCAGCTTGATTGTGGATTATTTGATGAAGGTGGCGCGCGGAGAAATTCAAGTACTATAAATGTAGAATGATGAACGATGAATGCAGAATAAAAACAGAACCAGCGGCGGTTGAGTAGGCGATGCACTTCGTCTTATCGAAACCAAAGCGGCATTCTGAAATTCCCCCGCTTTGGTTTCGATACGTCCCTCTAAAAGAATTCGGGACTACTCAACCGCCGCTCTCAACCATTAATTCATCATTCTGCATTCTACATTCAAAATTGGAGTTATTATGATCAAAGCCTCAATCATCGGCGCATCTGGCTACACCGGCGGAGAGCTTCTGCGCCTGCTCATCGCTCATCCCAAAGTCGAAATTGTCCAAGCAACATCACGCCAAAAGCTGGGCGAGTATCTCTATCAGACGCATCCCAACTTCCGCAAGCAGACCACGCTCAAGTTCAGCGATCCCGCCGAACTCATCCCCACCGATGTCCTTTTTCTCGCCCTCCCGCACGGGCAGGCACAGCATAATATCGAAAAATACGCCGCCGTTGCCGAGCATATCGTCGATCTTTCGGCAGATTTTCGTCTGCGGGATGCCGATTTCTATCAGCAGTGGTACGGAGAGAAACATGCCACCCCCGATTGGCTGGATAAATTTACCTACGGATTGCCCGAGCTTTATCGGGATAAATTGAAGACTGCCAAATACGTCAGCGGCGTGGGATGCAACGCGACAGCCGTGAATTTGGGCTTGCTCCCGCTGGTCAACGCTGGATTATTAGATGAGCAGAAACCGATAATCGCCGAACTCAAGGTCGGTTCATCCGAGGGTGGGGCGTCGGTAAATCCCGGCTCACATCACCCCGAACGGAGCAGCACCGTCCGCACCTATAAAGCTTACGGACACCGTCACACCGCTGAAGTAATCCAAGAATCGGGCTTGGCAGATGTTACTTTAACGATGACATCTGTCGGACTCGTGCGTGGCGCATTGGCAACTGTCCACGGGACGGTAAAAGATGGGGTCGCACTCAAAGATTTATGGAAAGCGTATCGTTTGGCTGCATCCCAAAATCCATTTTTACGCATCGTGAAAGAAAGGCGGGGCATCTACCGTGTCCCCGAACCGAAAATCCTGGCTGGCTCCAACTACGCCGATCTCGGCTTCGACCTAAATCCCAAAACGGGACACGTCATCTCAATTTGCGCCATCGACAACCTGATGAAAGGCGCGTCTGGCTCGGCGGTGCAGAGCATGAATGTGATGCTCGGATTTGAAGAGACGCTGGGGTTGGAGTTTATGGGACTTCACCCGATATAAAAATGATGAACGATGAATGCGGAATGATGAATTAAAAGCAGAACCTGAATGAGGAGAGAATATGACTACCACCGAAAAACCTTTAGCCCTTCGTGTTCGGACGAAAGATTTTGCTTTACGCATTATCCGCATGTATAGAGCTTTGCCTAAAGGCGGTGAAGCCAGCGTGATTGGCAGACAAGTTTTGCGAAGTGGGACTTCAGTTGGCGCACAATACCGTGAAGCAAGTCGAGCCAAATCCCCACGAGATTTCATTAGCAAAATGGAAGGCAGTTTACAAGAACTGGACGAAACGGCTTTTTCGATAGAGTTGCTCATCGAAGCAGAAATTATGCCCGAAGAACGCATGGGCGGATTAGCAAAAGAGACAGATGAACTCATTGCGATTTTTGTTTCATCCATCAAAACTGCAAAGAAAAACAACAAACGATAAACCCAAAATGATGAATGTAGAATGTTTTTAATTCATCGTTCATCATTCTGCATTTGAATTGGAGAACTTATGACTACTAAAACAATCGTAGTAAAACTCGGCGGCACCAAAGGCGTAGACTTCTCCGCCATCTCGCAAGACGTTGCCAAAATGCTCGCCAATGGGCAAAAACTAATTTTGGTACACGGCGGCTCGGCAGAAGCAAACGCGCTCGGCGAAGCTGTCGGCAAACCGCCCCGCTTTGTGACCTCGCCATCGGGATATACATCCCGCTATACCAACCGTGAAACCCTCGAAGTTTTTGCGATGGCAGTCAACGGGAAAGTGAACACTTTTCTCGTTGAGCAACTCCAAATGCTCGGTGTAAATGCCCTCGGTTTATGTGGCGTAGACGGTGGTCTGCTCAAAGCAAAACGTAAAGCCGCCATTCGCATCATCGAAAATGGGAAAAAGAAAATCCTGCGAGATGATTACACGGGCAAAATCGAAGAAGTGAATGTCTCGCTGCTCCAAACCCTTCTGGACGCTGGCTACACCCCCGTCGTTGCTCCAATGGCTCTTAGCGAAAAAGGCGAAGCCCTCAACGTAGATGCAGACCGTGCTGCCGCCGAAGTCGCCGCTGCTCTGGATGCGGATTCTTTGCTTCTTTTAACAGCCGTCCCTGGCTTAATGCGAGATTTCCCAGACGAAAGCAGCTTGATTAAAGAAATCCCTATCGCAGACTTAGAGAAAGCCATCGAATACGCGCAAGGCAGAATGAAGAAAAAGGTTTTGGGCGCGCAAGAAGCTCTGAATGGCGGCGTTGGGCAAGTCATCATCGCTGATGGGCGCATTGAAAATCCTATTTCTAATGCGTTGGATGGAAATGGAACGATCATCAAGTGATTTTTAACCACAAAGAGCACAAAGAGACACAAAGTAAAAGCAAAAACTGTTTTTCCTTCGTGTTCCCTTGTGTCCTTCGTGGTGAGAAAAAACAGGAAACTAATTATGTCAAATACTCAAACGATAGAAAACACTCATACATCTGGTGTCTATGCCAAACGAGATTTAACCATCGTGCGCGGCGAAGGCGCGACCCTCTACGACGATCAAGGCAATGCTTATATTGACTGCGTTGGCGGTCAGGGGGCGGCAAATCTCGGACACGCGCATCCCAAAGTTGTGGCGGCGATTAGCGAACAGGCGCAGAAAATTATCTCTGTTCCGGAGATGTTCTATAACGATACCCGTGCGGCTTTGCTGAAAAAGCTGACCGGTTTAGCCCCCGAAGACATGGATCGGGCTTTTCTCTCCAACTCGGGGACAGAAGCGGTCGAAGCGGCTTTCAAATTCGCTCGTTTCAGCACCAAGCGGACAGAAATCATCGCTACGATGCGCGGATTTCATGGTCGCAGTATGGGCGCGCTCTCCGCAACATGGAATAAAAAATATCGCTCGCCTTTCCAACCCTTAATTCCGGGCATTAAACATGTCCCCTACAACAAACTTGAAAGACTGGATGCTGCAATAGATGAAAATACAGCCGCAGTCATTCTCGAAGCCGTACAAGGCGAAGGCGGGGTCTATCCCGGCGATGCGGAGTATTTGCTCGGCGCACAAGAACTCTGCCGTGAGCGTGGTGCGTTGCTGATTATGGATGAAATCCAAACCGGATTTGGGCGCACGGGGAAAATGTTCGCCATCAACCATTATGATCTCAGCCCCGATATTATGACCGTTGCCAAATCCATGGCTGGCGGCGTGCCGATGGGCGCAACCTTGCTCGGCGAGCGCGTAGCCGAACTTAGCAAAGGCATTCACGGCTCAACCTTTGGCGGAAATCCCCTCGCAGCGGCGGCATCATTGGCAGCCTTAAACGCCCTCGTGGATGAGAAACTCCCCGAGCGTGCCGCGGAGCTGGGTGCATATTTCCTCGCGGAGTTGCAAAAGATTGAATCTCCGCTTGTGCGTGGCGTGCGTGGCATGGGACTGATGCTCGGTATCGAAATCAAGAAAAAGGTTGCCCCCTACCTCGCCGCCCTCACCGAGCGTGGCATCCTTGCCCTCCCTGCCGGAATGACCGTCATCCGCTTCTTACCACCGCTTGTTATTGAGAAAGAGCAAATTGATGAAGTTATTGTGGCTCTGAAGGAAATTTTAGAGTAAAGCATTCACCACAGAGTTCACAAAGACCACAGAGAAAAGCTTAAAAATGGTTTTCTCTTTTTTCTCAAAGAAACTCCGTGAGCTCTGTGCTCTCTGTGGTAAAAAATATGACAAATACAGAAAAAGCCACCACCCTCATCGAACTTGTCAAACATTACAGCCCCTCAGGTGAAGAAACTTCCGCTGTAGACTATCTCATTCAACGGATGAAAGATTTGGGCTTCACGAAAGCCTACAAAGATGAAGTTGGGAACGCAATCGGCGTGATGGGCGAGGGCGAGAAGCAAATCGTTTTGTTGGGGCATATTGATACGGTGCCGGGCGAAATTAAGACGCGCATCGAAGGCGATACTTTCTACGGACGCGGATCGGTAGATGCCAAGGGACCACTATCCACGTTTGTTGACGCGGTAGCAAGTTTGGGTCAGGTGCGTGGCTGGCAGATGGTCGTCATCGGCGCAATTGATGAAGAACGAGAATCTGTTGGGGCGCGGCACATCGTCGACAAATATCGCCCTGATTTTACGATTATAGGAGAACCATCCCGTTGGGATAGAATCACTTTGGGCTACAAAGGCAGCGCACACACACAAGTGACCGCGCGGCGCGAGATGGCGCACTCAGCACGCGCAGATGAGACTGCATCCGAAGCCGCGTTTGCGGTTTGGGGGCGTGTGCAAGCGTGGGCAGATGAGGTCAATACCGATAAAAAACGCGCCTTCGAGCAGATTTTGGTCTCACTACGTGGACTCTCTTCAGGCGATGATGGCTTCGAGACATGGGCGAGCCTGCAGGTTGGAGCACGCTTGCCCGTTGATATTTCTCCCGATGATTGGTACACAAAACTAGAAGAATTAGCCGCGCCCGAAAGCATAGAACGGAGCGGATTTGCCATCCCCGCCTATCGTGCTGAGCGAAACACACCCCTTGTACGCGCCTTCTTGAAAGGCATCCGCGCTACAGGTGGAAAACCTGGATTCGTCGTCAAGACTGGCACAGCGGATGTAAACATCGTCGCGCCAGTTTGGGGATGCCCAGCAGTCGTGTATGGACCTGGCGATTCGAACCTTGACCATACGCCAAATGAGCATATTTCTTTAGAAGAATACAGAAAAGCGGTCGATGTTTTGAGTGAAGTTTTACGGAATTTAACAAAAAGTGTCAGTTGACCAAGAAAACTCTAAATTCTCTCCTAAACACAAAGGAAAAACTCAATTATTTAGCTCTTTCTTTGTGCATCTTTGTGCCCTTCGTATTTGAAAAACATCAGATAACCAGCAAAAGACGAGTAACTGCCAATGAATTACCAAAAAATCTTAGAAGAAATCCACGCTGAAGTTCAGCCTTTGCTCGCAAAAAGTCATGTCGCCGACTATATCCCCGAATTAGCACATATTTCACCCAAGAAATTCGGGATGGCAGTCCTCACCAGCGAAGGCGAGACCTTTCAAATTGGTGATGCGACAGAGAAGTTTTCTATTCAGAGTATTTCGAAAGTTTTTGCACTCACTCTCGCGATGCGACTTGAAGGTGATGCTATTTGGAAACGCGTTGGGCGAGAGCCATCGGGGACAGCTTTTAATTCTCTCGTACAACTGGAGTACGAACAGGGAATTCCGCGCAATCCCTTTATCAACGCAGGGGCATTGGTTATTACCGATATGATTCTCTCACATCTTGATAACGCACACGAGACCCTTTTGGCATTCATACAAAAATTAGCCAATAACAAGAATATAGTCTTTGATTTAAATGTGGCGCGCTCCGAAAAAGAAACGGGCTATCTTAATATCGCTTTGGCGAATTTCATAAAAAGTTTTGGTAATTTGAAAAACGCCCCCGAAAATGTACTCAATGCTTATTTTCATCATTGCTCTATTGCCATGACTTGCACAGAGCTAGCACACGCGGGCATTTTTCTCGCCAACAAAGGCAAACTGCCATGGAATAATGAGAAAATTGTTGCCCCCAATCAGGCAAAATATATCAAATCGCTGATGCTTACGTGTGGCACTTATGATTCAGTTGGCGACTTTGCCTATAGAGTTGGCTTGCCGGGGAAGAGCGGAGTCCGCGGTGGGATTTTAGCCGTCATGCCAGGCAAGTTTAGCGTCTGTGTTTGGTCACCAGGATTAAATGAAACAGGAAATTCTCTGGCAGGCACAAAAGCCTTAGAATTATTTACGACATTGACGGGGATTTCGATTTTTTGACAATAGTGATGTAGAATTCATCAAGTTTTGGCTGATTAGTTAAGAAGTGTGCGAAAGGTAAGATAGGTCTTGCACTACAGCGTGTGGTGCGATATTTGTGTCGCCTTTGCACTCTTTTATATTAAATGAGCCAAAGTTTTTATAAGGAGAAAAGAATGCCAAAATTAACCATAGAAAATGTAGGAAGTTTTGAAGTTCCTAAGGGGCTAAAATTGCTCAATGCGCTCGTTGAACATGGCGGCAATCCACGCTACTCGTGCGATGGAAAAGCGAAGTGTTGTGACTGTCGTGTGGAATTTATTGACGGTGAGCCCAAAAAGATGACCAAGGCAGAGCGTGCCAAGCTCAAAGACAAAGACGCTTTGGGCAAATATCGCCTTTCTTGTCAATGTCTTATCAAAAAAGATATGCACGTTAGAGTGCTTAAGTCGAATACCAAGTCAAAAAAGAAGAAAAAACACGCCGACCTGCTCGAAAAGATCAAGCCAAAACCCCTTTGGGTGAAGATGAAAAAGAAAAAGTAATTTTCCCAACCAAAAGGAGAATTTATGCCAACGCTAAGGTAAGTTTTCTTTTTAAAACGAGATGGTCTTGCGTTCTTTGATACGCAAGACCATCTTTTTGATTCAGACTCATTCTCTACTCCAGACAAGTCTTAAAGCAAAGTATTGAAGCAGAAAAAGTTTTTTAGCCACATATCTCTTTTTTTTTGCAGGTTGATGAGTAGTTTTGATCAATTTTAGCAAAAGTGAGAAGTTTCCGAGGTCTTTTTCGTCTTAACTATAAATCAACTATTATAAGGAGTAAGAAAATGAAAAAGAACCCTTGGATCGCTGCTGTACTGAATTTCTTCTTTATGGGATTAGGTACATTATATATTGGCAACCGTAAGTTGACCGGACTCGGTCTGACCTTGGCTGCCCTGGCCCTGACCTATGTGGAATTACAGTTGAAAGTAGCAGCACCTACTTTGTACCCGATCATGTTTGGGGCAGTTTTTGTTGCCAATACTGTTCTTGCCATTGATGGGTATAACGAAGCAAAGATGTAATTAGCATCGTTTTAAGCGCAAAAAAGGATTTCCTTAACGGGAAATCCTTTTTTGTTACTTAGGAGGATAAGCTTTCTGGTAAACCAAAGCGGCTGATATATTCTGGGGATAAGAAGGCTGTTATTTCTGTGATCTTTCCGTCACCATAAACTGGCAAAATCAAACCAAATGCCTGATAGGATTGAGTATCTCCTGCTTGCTGATAAACTCCAAAAGCGGGACGGTCGTTTGCTGTGGTGGGGACCAGCTTCCAGGCAACACCCGCCATGAAGACAAAATTCTGTAGTGCGATTTGAATGGAGTCACGCCCTTGATACCAAACGTGCATCGGGGGCATGGCGAAGGTTGCCTTTTCGTGCAGAAGATCGATCAGGGAGTGAACATCTCCAGATTCCCAAGCATTGACGAAGAGATCCAGATTTTCTTTTGGGGCGGGCGTTTCTTCATATTGAAGGATTTTTATCTTCTTGCGTGCCCGATATAAAAGATTATTGACCGAGTCGACGGTCAGGCCGAGCGCATCTGCGACTTCCTCTGCCCTCCAATTATAGACTTTGCGCAAGATCAAAACGATGCGTTGACGTGCATTCAGTTTTTGAAGGGCAGTCATAAAAGCCAGAGAAATCGATTCGCGTCTTTCATAAGAAGATTCAGGGGGTGGATCGATGCTGGTTAACCAGGAACCAGGCAGAGGATCCAGCCAAGCTTCTGGGGATGTGGGCGGTAGCGGAGGAAGATTGGGGTCAGCCGGATTTCCATCTAGTGGAAGCAAGACTCGTTTCTTGCATTTGCGTACTTCATCCAACCAAAGACGAGTTGCGATCACATAAAGCCAATTTTTAAACGCCCCCTGCCCCCCATAAGCATTGATCTTATGCCAGGCGCGCAGAAAGGCTTCTTGCACCAGATCTTCTGCATCGTCGAGAGAGCCGCTCATCCGATAACAGTGAAGAAGCAGGGATTTGCGATGCGGTTCAACCAGCACGGTGAAGGCTTCTGAATCTCCGGCGCGGGCGGATGCCAGATATTCAATTTCGTTTGGAGTGGAGGGTTGCATAAGGGTTTCCAAGACTATGATGAAAGATTATCTATACTAGTTTGCTTGATGGAATAAGTCAATTGAAAATCTCCATAAAAAAACCTTGCCTTCACCCCTACCTTTCTGTATACTGATAAACAAAAGCATCGCCACCTATCTTGAGGGAAGCCATGACCAACCCGACTGTTTTTATCAGCTACAGCCACGACTCACCCGAACACACCGACCGCGTTTTGAAACTTTCAGACAAATTGCGTTCGGAGGGCATTGATTGCATCCTTGACCAGTACGAGACTTCGCCCAAAGAAGGCTGGCCACGTTGGATGGATCAAAATATTCGCTCAGCTGATTTTGTGCTCATGGTTTGCACAGAAACCTATTTCAAACGCGTAATGGGTGAAGAAGAAGCCGGTAGAGGGCAAGGGGTTAAGTGGGAAGGTAATCTTATTTATCAGCATATCTATGTCAATGACTCTGAAAACACGCGTTTCATTCCTGTACTTTTCGACGATTGCCAATTCAAACACATCCCAACACCTGTGCAAGGCGCGACCCACTACCGCGTTGAAACATCAGATGGTTATGAAGATTTATATCGCCGTCTGACAAATCAGCCGCGTACGGAGAAATCAGAACTTGGCAGACTCAAAGAACTGCCCCAGCGTGAAAGAAAACCAGATTTTCAAAATATAAAAGTCTCCCTCGCAAAACTCCCTGTCACAGGCGCTGACCTTTTCGGTCGCAAAAAGCGACTTGAGATGCTGACCGAAACTTGGCAAAACCCGAAGATCAATATCCTGTCTTTGGTCGCTTGGGGCGGTGTTGGCAAGAGCGCACTGGTCAATAAATGGCTCTCTGAATTGGGTGAGAGTTTCGGCGGCGCGGAACGGGTTTTCGGTTGGTCATTTTACAGTCAGGGTGCTGCCGAGGGACGCCAGGTTTCGGCTGACCAATTCATCGTTGCTGCCTTATGCTGGTTTGGCGACCCTGAAATGGCAGATAGCAGTGCTTCTGCTTGGGATAAAGGCGAACGTTTAGCAGAATTAATTAAGGAAGAAAGAACGTTGCTGATTTTGGACGGCCTCGAGCCATTACAAACCCCGCCACCTGTAGAAACAGGTGTCTTGAAAGACCCCGCATTAAAAACCCTGCTGCGTGAATTGGCACGTCATAACCCGGGCTTGGTCGTCATTTCAACGCGCTTAGCCGTCACTGATTTACGAGATATGCACAATCATTCTGTGGTAGAAGTTGATCTTGAAAATCTCTCGCCAGAATCTGGGGCAGAATATCTCGAATTTCTCAAGGTGGATGGCACAGAGACCGAACGGGAAGAAGCCGCAAAAGACTTCGGTGGTCACGCCCTGGCACTAACGCTCTTGGGCAGCTACCTGCGTGTGGTACATGCTGGTGATATTCGATTGCGCGATGAAATACCGAAATTAACCGATGAGCGCAAACAAGGTGCACACGCACGCCGCGTGATGGAATCTTACGAAAAATGGTTTGTAGAAAAACCAGAACTGGATATTCTACGCCTGATGGGGCTCTTCGACCGCCCAGCAGAGGCTGGCGCCATTGAAGCCTTGCGCGCAGAACCACCCATTGACGGACTGACCGAAAAACTACAAAAGCTTTCAGGTGCCAATTGGCAATTTGCCCTCGAAAGCCTGTACGAAACGTATCTTTTAGCCCCACCCGACCCCGCCGAACCCAAGACCCTCGACTGCCACCCCCTCCTCCGCGAGCACTTTGGCGAGCGGCTCAAAGCTGAAAACCCTGCAGCCTGGCGCGAAGCCCACAGCCGCCTTTACGAATTTTATAAAGATAGCGCAAAAGAACTACCCGACACGCTGGAAGAGATGGCACCACTCTTTGCAGCAGTTGCACATGGTTGTCAGGCTGGGAGACACGAAGAAGCTCTTAGACAAGTATATTATGCGCAAGTGCTTCGAACAAATGAGCACTATAGTTGGAAACAACTTGGCTCATTTGGCTCTGACTTAGCAGCTCTCTCCAGTTTCTTTGAAACCCTTTGGCACAAACCTGTATCAACCATCGCTGAAGCTGGGCAAAGTTTTATCTTAAATCAAGCAGGTTTATATCTACACGCTCTGAGCCGTCTTACGGAAGCCACCCAACCCATGCAAGCTGGACTGGAAATGGATATTGTAGGAGAAGATTGGAAAAATGCCGCCAAGCAAGCCAGCAATCTGAGCGAACTCTACCTGAACAGCGGCGACCTTCGGCAAGCACTGGAATCCGCCCGCCAGAGCGTGGAGCTGGCCGACCACGGTGGTGATGAATTTGATCGGATAGATAATCGAACCGTACTCGCCTATACTCTTTATTCCGCCGGGCAATTGGATGAGGCCGAAACCCTCTTCTGTGAGGCGGAGGGGATCCTAAAGGAAAAGCAGCCAGAGTTTTCCTTACTCTACTCAGTACGAGGTTTTCGATATTGCGATTTACTTCTCAGGCAGGGCGAATTCAGCGAAGTACAGCGTCGCATAGCAAAGTTATTTGAATGGCGTCAGCCAAGAGATTCACCTCTTGATATTGCGTTAGAAGCTCTCTCTCTCGGCCGCGCCCATCTCATGCAGGAGCAAGAAGCGAAGAAGCCAGATTACACCCAAGCTGCTGCCCATCTCGAACAGGCCGTGACTGATCTGCGGCAGGCAGGGGATCAATCTTATATTCCACATGGCCTGTTGGCTCGCGCCGAGTTGCGACGGGTGATGAAAGAATACAAAAGAGCACAGGCTGATCTGGATGAAGCCTTCACCATCGCCACCCGCGGTGGGATGCGTCTCTTCGAGGCTGATTGTCATCTGGAGTATGCGCGTTTGTATTTGGCAATGGGTGAAAAAGAGCAGGCACGCGAGGCATGGGAAAAGGCAAAAACAATGGTGGCCGAGATCGGCTATCATCGTCGAGATGGGGAGGTGGAGGCGTTGGAGGGGGCGTTGAAATAGTGGCCCCCTCTAACTCCCCCGACAAGCGGGGGAGAATGTGTCTCGCTTGCGAGACTTGTCCCTTCCCCCACCTTGGGGGAAGGCTAGGATGGGGGGATGCCCTAGCGGAGCGAATGAGCAGAGGGTAAAGAATACGATGACACAGAACTGCATGGATATAGAAAAAGAACTCCGAGAGAAATTCTCGGAGTTCTTTTAGTAATTCAACTTTTTGATTTTGTTGGGGCGACCCGTTTTGGATAAAGGAAAATCTTTGTTATTGCCAAAATATTGATAGAAAAAACGGTTTTTTTGTACAGGACAAAGGGTCGCCCTTACGAATTTCCGATCTGATGGTATGCAATGGGCAAAACAGGCTGTCATTTTCCCTCATCCTAACCTTCTCCCAAGGGGAGAAGGGATTAAGTCCCCTCTCCCCTTGGGAGAGGGCGGAGGGTGAGGGCAGCCCCAAAGTCTGCCAAAGTGTTCAACTGCGTAATATCAAATAATAATGCTCACTCCCTCACCACAAAAAGCTCACCCGCGCTTGCACCCTGCACTTCGGGGAAGTAGCTCTGCCAGGCATGAGCGGGCAAAACACGATATTCTCCCGCCTGCAAAGGGATGATGGTATAGCTGAGCACATAAGTCCCGGCGGGGAGATAATCTGCTGCCCATCGGATATTTTCGTCACCGATTTGCGGGGCGGAGAAGTACCACCAGCCCCAACCATCCGCGAAGGGATTATCAGGGTCATATAGCTGTACGCTATCTGCGTCCACACCGAGTTGAGATGTTTTTAGTTGCTGGTTGAGAATCTCCGCTCCGGCGGGGATATGGTCTTCAAGCATCAGGTAATAGCTATCATCCGCGATGCTCAAGGTGATCTGCACCTTTACTCTTGCTCCGGGGGTCAGTTTTGCGCCATCGAGCGGAGGGCAATCTTTTTCGCAATCTGCGTCGTAATAAATGCGGGAAACTTCCATGCCCTGGTTGAGCGCGGGCGCGGTCTCGGCGGCGCGGTCGGCGAAGAGAGCGGCTCGATAATAGAGCCTGCCAACGCCTTCCCCACGAGTGATATTGAGCGCATTCGGTAAGGCCAATTGCAGCCCGTCCAAAAGTGTGGTGGTCGTGACGGGGGTGAGGGCGTTCGCTTGCCCGCTGGCAAGCATATCGCCGTTCAGGTCAGCAAAATAAGTAAAGCTGGCGTTAAATTCATTCGCGTTTTTCGCTACTTCGGTCAAGGCCAAAAGTGACCAGGCACTTTCATAAGTCGAATGCCAGTAGCCGTGAATATTCCGATGCGCGCTCAAGTAGCGCACGGCATCATTCACGAGCGGATTGGTCGCATCAAATTGAGCGAGGGCGTAGATGATCGTCGCGGTGGTGTAGTTGGGGGTGCCAGGATTTCTCCACGAAGTGGCATCACTTTCCCAGTGTGCGCCACTCGCGCTTCGGCGGGCAGAACTCTCCAGATTGGCAAGCAAGCTCGAGGCACGCGCGTCTCCCGCTGTCCGAGATTCCAGGGTCAGGGCGAGCAAGGCTTGCGCCCAGGGGCTGAGTTCCTCGCGCCACAAATCCAATTGATCCACCGCAACTGCATCCGCACCGCCCGTCATCTGCATCACATATTGAATAAATGCCAAACGGTCTTTTTCCCAGGTCGCCAAATTCACCCCCGCGATATAAGGCAGCGAAGCGGTATGCAAATATTCACGGGCATTGATGAAAACCGTCTCGTTGATATTCGCATCCGGCACGCCCGCATCATGCACCTGCCAAAGCCCAAATAAAATATATGCCGTCAGATAAGGGTCGCCTTTCAGGTCACCGCCCCCGCCTATCGTCGGTGAAGCCAAAGCACCAATTCCCTCCGTCCAATTTGTGGTCGGCGTTGCGTACCAGCCCCAGCCATGATCTTCGTTTTGACTGTTCAGTAGCCGCCGCACGCCATCTCTCAGGGCAGCATTAAGACGCGCTTCCAAATCAGCATCGTTAAGATTTGCCGATTGCAAGGCTTTATATGCGGCGAGATTTGGCAAAAGATAAGACAGGATTGCCTCATTGCTGGATGTGGACGCTGGTGCGGGGATCGCCTCCAGCCCGTCAAGGATCGCTGCCACCAGCGATGGGTCGAGCGTGACATCCAACTTGCCTCCGCTAGGGATAAAACTGCGTGGCAAAGAAATGGATTCCGTTAACGTGCTCTCTGTTTCGAGTGTACCCGCACTAACAAAAGATTGGGGCGAGGTATAACGCAAAATCGGCAAGGAGCCCCAACTTGGGCGCGTAATATCCTGATAATTGCCAAGCACAGAGTTGAAGAGCAATTCGGCTACTTCGGCATCTTGCGCCACGCCCCACCACGAGACTTTAACACGCCCACCTGCGGGCACAGTAACCTGCTGCTCGATCATATTCGCATCATCCAGCAAAAAGCCAATTGCCTGAAGGGTGACACGCCCGCTCAATTCTCCAGCGGTATTATTATGAACGATGGCTGCCATCTCAACATGGTCACCAACGACCAAAAAGCGCGGTGTGACAGGGCGAATGAGCACATCTTTTGTGCTGACCACTTGCATCTCTGCGCTGCCAACACGGGTATCTTTTGTAAGACCGCGCAGATCAACATGCCAGGTGGTCAGGTTATCGGGCAAGACCACGCTCACCTGCGCCTGCCCATTTATATCGGTAATAATTTCTGCGTTCCAATAGGCCGTATCAGGGAAATTATCGCGTACAACAGAAACATCCTCGCCGCCCCCGCCGCCTCTGCCGCCCCCAAAATCAAGGAAAATGCCGTAGACGCTATCGCCAGACATTGAGATAGATGTCCGTACGCCGAGGCGAGCTTTATCGTAAAAAGCGGTTTCGATCGGCTCCGAGTTGGGGTCTGCCAGAGCGAGGGCTGCCAGATCAACGACCGCCAGAGAGAACTCTCCCTGCACGGGCGCACCCTGCGAATCGGTCACGACGATGCCAAAATTGACTTCCCCGCCCGGCTCTGAGCGCGAGGGTTGGGAGGTGAGATTCACATTCAAAATTTGTGCGGCAGCCGAAACTTCGATTTCTGCGTAGCCAACACGAAAATCCCGCCCGCCCAAAAGCATGGCAGAAAAGTAGACTGTTGGCGCATCTTCATTTGTAAGGGGCAGGCTATAAGTCGCACCGCCCGGCTCTACGTTGATGATCTCTGATTTATGAATCGTGCCACGCTCAACGGTGACCAATGCTTGCGTCGCCGCATCGAGGGGATTGGGGATGAATATCTCAGCCGTGTCGCCGGGATTATATGAATCTTTATCGGCTGTCAGGCGGATATGTTGATTTGGCAGGTTGGGCCAAATCGCTTGCGCTGCGCCCCGTACCCAGAGCATGACCTGCGTGGAGGCATTTCCTCCGCTAACTTCGAGGATATAAGTCCCCGGCGTGGGAGGTGTGAAAGAAAGGCGAGCCGCGCCGTCGTTGCCCGTCACCAAATCCACATCACTGACAGGGGTGTAGACAGGTGTATAGGTTGGGGCGTCGTAAGCGTTATCGGCATCCTGTCTTTCCCACGTGACTTGTTGAAAATCGGCGTGCAAGTTTTGGGCAGCGAGCGGGTCGGTATGCCAATCAACGGTTAAAACGTCGAAGCCCATTTCTGTCTCTTCACGCCCAACCCAGAGATCGGGGCGTAATCCAATATAAGATGTTTCAGGATGTGCGAGCGTACTCGTGCGTGCGCTGATCTGCTGTCCGCTTTCATCCTGGGCAGTGATCTCGAGGGTGAGTTCGCGCGTTCCATCTGCAATATCCAGCGTATCCAAATTAAGTTTGAGAAAACCTTCGGCGTTGGTTATACCTTCGCCTTCAGCGAGACGTCCGCCAAAATACCCATAATTATCATACTCACCACGCAACCAGCCAAGATTTAGTTCACCAACACGATAGCCCGGCAAGCGGAAATAACCGTTGTCATCATAAAGTGCCCAACTGATATTTAAGTCACTTGCTGGGGCATCGAAATAATAGCGAGCGGAAATTTCTGCGCTCAGGCTTTCTCCCTTTTTAATTGCTGTGGGGGTCATCTCTAATTCAAGGTTTATTTCAGGCTTGCGATAGTCCGCTACTTGAAAACTGGTGGAAAACTCAAGGTCTTGATTAAAGAAAGAAAAATAGCCCGGCTTGGAATCAGCGGGGATGGTGAAAGAAGCATGCGCCGCGCCGTATTCTGAAAGAGCAGGGTTGAGGGTGTGAATATTATCTCCCCAGCCATTTGAGACAGTTAACGGGAGGGATGTGAGCGTAGGGGCATCATAACGACCATCATAAGCCTCGCGGACAATTGCCCGGAAATAAACAGTCTGCCCCGGTCGATAAATGGGGCGGTCTGTATAAAGATAAACTTCGGTATGTGGCGGGCGGTAATCGGCTGAGAGAGCAAATCGCCATGGGGAAATATCCTCACCCCAAACAGAGGAGCCAAAGCCAAAATTCTCTTCGCCAATTTGCCCGAGCATGGCGTAGTAGTTTTGGTAAGAATCCTTTTGTGCAGGGATTGTGCCATGCCACATGCCTGTAGCATCGGTGGTGCCGCTGGCAATTAGCGTGCCTGTTTCGTCATAGATGGAAAGAGCTTCCCCTGCTATCGGAGCATTTGTCTCCAAATCCGTCGCCCAAACAAGGGCATCGGTTGCACTGAATTTAAAGACGAGATTAACATCGCTGGCAATAATATAATTCGGTGTGTCCTCCTCTGAAATGATCAGAGAATGAATGCCCGTCTTGAGCGAGCCTGCGCTTGCAGCAAGACCAAGCGCAAAGGTCTCACTTTTATTTTTCTCAATATCCAGATTCTGTCGCCAAGAAACTGCACTCTCAGGCAGATAATCTTTGCGCAGGTCATAGCTATTGGGGCCAAAAAGTTTAAAAAAGTCAACCAGCGGAACTTCTCCCAGAGATAAATCAGCTTGGGAGATATTCGTCGATTGAATATAAAAAAGCGGATTCGCTGCCGAAGAGAAGTAAAAAGGCGAGCCGATATAAGGCAAAGTAATTTTTGGTGCTGGTGCAGGCTTGGAAAAGCTATAGCTAAACCCTGAGCCTAACTCCTGCCCCCAGCGATCTTTTAATGCTGAAGAAAGCGTCAGCGTATAGCTTGTTTCATGCGCGAAATTCCCACTAAAGTGAATTGCATTTTCATGAACATTTGCATTAAAACTTGAAATTTCGGGGCTGATCTTCAAATAATCTTCAATATCATCTTCTTCAACATCAGTAGAGAAATATATATGCCCAGAGCCATATTCATTTGTCACGCCCCCTTGCACAGGATCAGTCGAGATTAGCTCAAAATTTGGTGAGGAATAAACTTCCACATCCCAATCTGTCCCCAGCGGCGTCCCGCCCTGTGCCTGAGTTACACCGCTCAAAAGAAAACGATAACTACTATCACGCGTCAAAAGTTCATCAGCAATAAAGGTAACAGAGCGTGCATCTTCTGCCCAGTCAAAACTGCCTGCTACTGCGCCTTCATTCCCAAGCAAAGAAAAATTAGCTTCAACGCTGGCGGCATCCATCGGCTGGTTAAAGGTAAATGTCCATTCCAAATCAAGGGGCAGCGGGATTTCCGTCGAGGGGCTGATATCCAGCAAACGCGGCAGCGCGGTCGTGAAGGACCAACTCGTCACATCTTCCAAGGCCGTCCCCGCCACACTGCGCAAATCTACATTCAAAATTGCGCGATAAACTTGTCCGCCCGCAAAAGCAGGCTCAGGGTAAAAAATATACGTGCTCGTATTCAACCATTCGCCATGCCCTTGTGCAGCAGGCTCCAAAGTGAAGGCAGCGGGCAAAGTTGACGAATCCGCACCAAGCGGGACAACAGGCTGGTCAAAAGTGACGACAACGGCAGAATCTACGCTCAAATCCACACTGCCATCTTTTGGCAAAAACTGAACAGGATGCAGAAAATCTGCCGCGTTAAAAGAATAATTAAGGGATTCCGAGAGCGCAATTCCTTTCGACGAAAGTGCTGCCGTGCTCATCCCCAAATTTAGGCTTGCTCCCGCCTCCAAAGGTTGGTTCGGCGTGAAGGTGAGTGTTGCATCGTCTGCCCAGACAAAATTCCCCGCAACAGCAGGATCGGCAACCCAGGCGCTCTCCACCGAAACCCGATCCATTGGCTGATTAAAATAAAAAGCGATCGGCTCCTGCAACCCAATTCGACTCCCTTTTAACGGCATCGTCTCCACCACATCGGGTGGCAAACTCTGTTCCACAATCGCAGTCGGTGTCGCCGCAGCGATTTGCTCTTCCTGTGGTGAAGAGAGTATGCTTGGCAACGAACAAGCCGAAACAATCAATGACAAAATTATCAGAAGAAAAAGAGATTTGTGGAAATTGCGGGGAAATCTGCGCATGAGAGCCTCACCTGAAATGATTAAGTACAGAGTCGCCTTCATTATACTCTGTAGAATGAAGATACAAGCAATATCTATTCAAAATAGTATGCGTACAAATGTTGTCAGACCGCTTTTTAACACGAATTCATACAAATGTTTTTTTGCTTTTATTCGCGCCATTCGTCTATTCGCGAGCATTCGTGTTAAAAAATACAGACACACTATTTTCACCCTGACAACCTTGGGTACTCACATTTGGAAATTTCAACCTTAATAAATCACACCTTTTAAGCAAAACATAGGTTCTAAAAACATCCCCATGCTATAATTGCTTTAGCCTTCTTGTCTGTCGGTCTTATGGTCTTTTAGCCTATTTAAATCACCAGACCAGAGACAATTCGACTACCTGATAATCCAACTATTAGATTACCCGACCACCCAACTAAGCCCATGTCCTTTGCCCACCTTCACGTCCATACTGAATACTCTCTTCTCGATGGCTTGAGCAATATTGAGAAACTCGTCGCAACCGCCAAAGCGATGGATATGCCTGCGGTTGCGATCACCGATCATGGGACGATGTTTGGGGTAAAAGAATTTTACGATGCCGCCAAAGCAGTCGATATTAAACCGATTATTGGCGTAGAAGCCTATATGGCAGCCCGCGGAATGACCGACCGCGACTCAAAGCTCGATAAAAAATCATCCCACCTTTTGCTTCTTGCCAAAAATGATGTCGGGTACAGAAATTTGCTCAAGATCACCTCCGCCGCACAGACAGAGGGATTTTATTACCGTCCACGCATTGATCGTGAATTTCTCGCTGCGCATGCCGAGGGGCTTATCGCCACTTCGGGATGTATGTCGGCTGAAATTCCACGCGCATTACTTAGAGAAGATCCCGAGGAAGCTGTTCGTCGCATGGATTGGTATTACGATGTTTTCGGTGAAGAAAATTTCTATGTGGAATTGCAACAGCATAATATCGTTGAACTGACCGAGATAAACCGAAAACTCGTCGAAATGGGAGCAAGATACACGTCGAAGTTTGTGGCGACGAACGATGTCCACTATATCAAAAAAGACGATGCCAAACTCCAGGATATTCTGCTTGCTATCCAAACCGGGGCGTTACTCAAAGATGAAAAACGGATGCGGATGGACGATCCATCCTATTATTTCCGCTCGCCGCAAGAGATGTACGACCTCTTCAAAGAAGTCCCTGAATCGCTGACAAATACGCTCGAAATCGCCGAGCGGTGCAATGTTGATCTCGATTTCAAAGAATACCATTTACCACATTTTGATGTGCCCGATGGACATACAGAAGAAAGCTATTTGCGCCATCTTTGTGAAAAAGGACTGGAGATGCGTTATGGCAAACATTCAGATGATAAGGTGATCCGTGACCGTCTAAATTATGAGTTGGATGTGATTCACACAATGGGCTTTGATGCCTACTTCATCATTGTTTGGGATTTGGTGCGCGAGGCACAAGAACGGGATATTCTCTACACCACGCGTGGTTCTGCTGCCGGATCAATTGTTGCCTACGCCCTTGAGATTACCTTGATCGACCCGATTGAGCATGATTTAATCTTCGAACGTTTTCTAAACCCCGGGCGCATCTCAATGCCCGATATTGATCTCGATTTCCGTGACGACCGCCGTCAGGAAATCATGGCATATTGCGCCGAAAAATACGGCGACGATAAAGTGGCGCAGATCATCACCTTCGGTACGATGGGCGCAAAAGCTGCCATCCGAGATGTAGCTCGTGTGATGGATATTCCGCTCCATGAAGTAAATCAAATTGCAAAACTAATCCCTGCTGTTTCTGGCAAAAAAGTCACCATCGAAGGCACACTAAAAGATGTGCCAGATTTCAAAAAAGCCTATAATTCAGCTCCCCATATTAGAGAGTTGATTGATACGGCCATCGGCATGGAAGGCGTTGTCCGCAACGCCGGGACGCACGCAGCTGGTGTGGTAATTGCCGATAAACCTTTAATCGAATATCTGCCGATTCACCGCCCAACATCGAATTCTGAAGATACGCCCATTAAAACCGTCACCCAATTCGAGATGGGCATCCTCGATGCGATGGGTATGCTCAAAGTTGACTTTTTGGGTCTCTCCACGCTCACAGTGATCGCCAGAGCAGCCACACAAATTGAAAAACGCTACGGGAAAAAATATCATCTTGAGAATATTCCCCTCGACGATGCCAAAGCCTTTGAGATCATCGGCGAAGGAAACACGGCGGGCATTTTCCAACTTGAAGGCGGCGGGATGACGGGCTGGATGGTCAAGATGCAGCCCACAATGCTAGACCATGTTATCGCTATGGTTGCGCTCTATAGGCCGGGACCGATGCGCTTCATCCCTTCGTATATTGAGCGGATGAACGGACGAGAAGAAGTCACCTATAGACACCCGAGCATGGAGCCGATCTTCAAATCGACTTATGGGATTCCAATCTATCAAGAGCAGATCATGCGCTCTGCCGTTGAGTTGGGCGGGTATTCAGGCCCCGAATCGGATAATTTACGGAAGGCGATCTCCAAGAAAAAAGAAAAAGAAATCGCGCGTCACCGCCAAAAATTTATTGATGGCTCAGTCGAAAATGGGATTGAGCGAAATGTTGCTACCAATATCTTTGACGACTGGGAAGAATTTGCACGTTACGGGTTTAACAAAAGTCATGCGGCGGCCTATGGCACAATATCAGTTCAGACTGCATATCTAAAAGCAAACTATCCCACCGAATATATGACCGCCCTCATGTCGGTCTTTTATGGTGTTACAGCAAAAGTTTCTCATTATGCTGCCAATGCCCGTGAAATGGGGATCGAAATCCTGCCTCCAAGCGTGAATAAAAGCGAATGGGACTTTGCCGCTGAATACCTCGATGATGGCAAGACCGCGATCCGTTTTGGTTTTGGCGCCATCAAAAATGTGGGGCGCGGACCAGTTGAAGCCCTCATCGAAGCACGTGAAGGCAAAGACTTCACCGATATTAACGAATTTATCCGCGCAGTAGATTTGCGCGCGATTGGCAAACGCGCCCTTGAGGCAATGGTCAAAGTTGGCGCGCTCGATATTTTCGGTGACCGCAGCAGCTTAATCGCCTCTCTCGATCGGCTGATCGCCGTCAGCACTGCGCATTTCAAGGCAAAAGATTCGGGGCAGATCAGCATGTTCGGGAGTGCCACGGGCATTAGTGACGAAATTATCCTTTCACCAGGCGCAGAAATTGAGCAGCGCATCCAACTTGGTTGGGAGCGCGAGCTGATCGGCATCTATGTTTCTGATCACCCTCTTTCGGGCTATCAGGAAACCTTCTCTAAAATCAGGACGCATACCGCCAGCACGCTCCCCGAAGCCGCCCATGAATCTCGTGCGCGTGTGGCGGGCATCATCGCGGGCGTGCGCCCCTACCAGACCAAAACAGGCAAACCGATGGGCTTCGTGACCCTCGACGATATGCACGGCATCATCGAGCTTGTCATTTTCCCGCGTACCTGGCAGCAATATCGTGAACTCTGCGAAGAGGGCAAAATTGTCATTATCGAAGGCAAAGTGGATGCAAATAACACGCCGCCAAAAATTTTAGTAGATTCGATCAAGACCGATTTTAATATAGTTTCTTCTGTGGATGAAAAACCGCAAACGCACATGAGTGAACCCGCTCCCGTTAAAAAAACATCTTCTCCTGTAGTCAAGAGTACTGCTCCCCCGCCTCCTGTGAAGGAAAAAGTTGCCGAGCCCGCCGCAACGTATACTGTCAAAGAAACTCCTCCTCCCCCTGTAGATGATGGCTTCGACACCACAGGGATGCCGCCACAACCCGAAGCCTTCCCCGAAGATTGGGAGGAAACCGTCTACGAGGCGGATTATGCCGAGCCAGTTGACGTGGCAATGCCAGAGCCGCCTCCTGAGTCTCCACAAGGGGAGCAAGCCCAAACTGAGCGCGAAGCAGATTCCGTCGAGCGTGAAGTTCGAAAATCCATCCCCAATTTAGACCTCTTTGCAGAGAGTGAATCCCAGCATCCCCCCCGATTAATTACAGTAGCGGTGCGCCCAAATGGCAGCCCAGAGCGGGATAAACGCCGCCTGAAAAATATCCACGGCGTGCTGATCTCTTTCCCCGGTGGAGATAAATTTTCACTGCAAATTTTCGAGGGGCATAAGGGGCACCTGATCGATTTCCCCAACTATAATACGCGGATTTGCGACGAGATGCTCGCGCGCCTGAAGACGGTGATGGGCAGCGAAGAGTGGCGGATCGAGGAAATTGGGGGATAGGCATAAGTTGTAGTTTATTCGCTTTCTGAATATCGAAGTTAAAAAAGGATGGTTATTGCAAATGCAAGAAATACGAATTCCATCAACAAATCCTTACGTATCTTTGTACCCTGATTTGAAAGTTGTATCTCGTGAAACGATTCATCTAATAAAACTTCTTCGTGCCGAAGGTTATTCTGTAGTCGTTGAACCTAAGGAAATAGCCGAACTAAATTATTACGTTGAAAAAGGATTTCGAGAAATCCTTGCTGACCCAATCCTAGTATATGTCATCGGAATACCAACAGCTATTATCACTGGGTTATTAGCAAATTGGCTTTCTGATATTTGGAGAAAGCCGCCTAAACAAAACGAAACTCAATTAGCAATTGAATTCGATGAAAACGGAAATAAAGTTAGATATAGTCAGAGTGGGGAAAAAATCAGTGCTAAAAAATTTTCTTCAATTTTGGAATCACTCGATAAACGGGCAAGTGATTTTCAAAAATCTTGCGAAAATCCTTCTCCAATCGAAAAAAGACCGTATCCTGTCTATATTGAGCATACGGCTAAAGTTATTGGCTGGGCTAAAAACGTGATTACCAGAAACGAAGGTTTGTATATAGAGGGTTTAAGAATAATTGATCCCGAAGTTCAACAACTTGTAGATAATGGCTATCTGTCTGGTTTAAGTGTTGCTGGTATAGTAAAGAAATCCACTTGCTCAGTATGTGATTCTGACTATGTATCATGCAATCATATTACGCGAAGAAAATATGATGGAAAAGAATGTTTAGTTCGAATTGATGATTTTGCAATAGCAGAATTCAGTCTTGTAAAAAACCCTATTCAACCTTTAGCAAGAATTGTCAAAAAATAAAATAAGCTCTACAGTTATCATTAAAAAGAGAATTGATCTTGATCATTCATTTAACCCATTTCTAATCAACTTGTAGAAGAAAATTTATCTTATAGTAATCAACGATACGTAAACAAAAGCCGTTCATTTGAAGACACTGTTGAGAATGAAAATCAAAAAATTCAAGATATTCAGGCAGAAGAAGTCGTAGCACTGATCAAACGCAATTTAATGGAGATCAGCAGCCAATATTATTCGCCTGACTATATTGCTCGCATAATCAGTCATTTATCTGCAAGCAAGCTAATCGAAAGAGCAAATACAGAGCACATTTTCGTTGCAATGGAAAAAGGGAAAGCAGTCGGGACGGGGAGTTTGGAAAATTTTGGAAGTAAAGAAAACCCACGCTATTATGGCACAGCGATATTTGTGATCCCAGAGCTGCACAGAAAGGGATTTGGTAAAAGGATAATGAAAAGGCTGGAAGAAAAAGCCGCAGAGCTAGGAGCGCATAAAATCACCGTCCGCGCAGCGATCAACGCACGGCTTTTCTATGAAAAACTTGGCTATAACTATCAGAATGGCATTGCCGTTGAAGATGAAAGGGGAAATTACATAATGGAAAAGCAATTATAAAAAGCAGTTGGCTTAGAACCGATGAGAATCTAAAAAAGAACCCATGACAATATCTACAGAAAGATTAACTATTCGGCACCCTAAAATATCTGATTCTCTTGCGCTCAATTCAGCGATTGTTGAAAGCATTAGTGAATTACGAAAATATATGTCATGGGCGAATGAAATCCCAACAATTTCAGATACAGAAAAGAATATTGAAAACGCAATAAAGTTAATCGAGTCGAATATAGATATACAATTTCTGATTTTCACAAAAGATAATGATCTTATTGGCTCAAGTGGTTTACACGAAATAAACTGGCAGGTAAAGAAAGCAGAAATTGGTTATTGGGTCAGAACAACAAAAACAGGGAATGGCTATATTACAGAGGCAGTAAACGCAATAACAAATTACGGGATAAATGAATTAGGTTTAAAACGTATAGAGATCATGTGTAGCGGAAGTAATACCAAAAGCAGGCGTATTCCTGAAAAATTAGGTTTTACTCTTGAAGGAATCTTGAAAAGGCATAGAATAAATAGTGACGGAACATTTGACGACACTGTATTTTATGCAAAGGTCATCTAACCCAAAAATATCCAAATGCCAACAAAATACACCCACACGAACCTGATAGCAAAGGACTGGAAGAATTTATCAGCCTTCTATCAAGAAGTTTTCGATTGCGTCCCTGTTTTACCAGAACGCGATCTATCTGGCGAGTGGCTAGATAAGGCCACAAGCATCAAAAATGCACATATCCGCGGGATACACCTCCGCTTGCCGGGCTCTGGAGATGAAGGCCCCACCCTTGAAATTTTTCAATATGACTCTATGCCCGAGCATCCTACCGTCCAGCCGAATACGCCGGGCTTCTCGCATATTGCCTTCTCTGTGGACGATGTCCCCGCAACGGCAAAAGCGATTTTGGCACATGGCGGCACTGCCCTTGGTGAATGTATTAAACGCGAAATATCAGGTGTGGGTGTAATCGTCTTTCAATACCTTGCTGACCCCGAGGGAAATATTGTCGAAATTCAAAGCTGGGAAAAAGATTAATTTATCAGGAGTTTTTATGACCAATTTCCTCATCTACGGTTCCTATGGATATACTGGATCGCTGATCGCCAAACTCGCGCTGAAGCGTGGACATCACCCCATCCTCGCCGGGCGGGACGCTAAAAAGCTGGCGGCACAAGCGCATGCCCTCGGCTTGCCCTCGCTCGCCTTTGATCTTTCCGAAACCGAAAAATTAGATTCCGCACTCCACGACGTGGATGTGGTGCTGCACTGCGCCGGTCCATTTGGCTATACCTATAAAGTTGTGGCAGATGCCTGTCTCCGCACCGGCACCCACTATCTCGACATCGGCGGCGGAATTCCCGAACTCGAGGCCGTTGCCGCCTTAGATTCAGACGCCAAATCTGCGGGCATTATGATGATGCCCGGTGCAGGCTTCGACGTTGTCCCTTCTGATTGTCTGCTGAACTATCTCAAAGAGAAATTACCCACAGCCTCGCATCTGCAACTCTCGATTCGCGGAGTTGGGGGCGGCGTATCGCGTGGAACAGCTCGTTCGGGAATCGAAAATATCGATAGGCAAGGCGCTATTCGTCGCGGTGGCAAGTTGACCCAAGTCCCGCCCGCGTGGAAAATCCAAGATGTTGATTTTGGGCGCGGTCCTGTCAAAGTCACCTCGATTGGTTGGGGCGATGTCGCAACAGCCTATCACAGCACGGGCGTTCCCAATATCGAAACCTATATGTATTTTCCTCCCGTCGTTCGTAATCTAATGCGTGCCAGTAAATATTTGGGATGGCTACTCTATAATCGCCCCGCAAAGAATTTTATCAAAGCACTGATCGGGTTATTGCCTCCCGGGCCATCCACAAAGCAAAATGAAAAGGGATTCAGCTTACTGATCGGTGAAGCACGTAATGAAAAAGGGAAAGAAGTTCGTGCAAAACTACGTACCCCCGAAGCCTATTATTTCACCGCCCAGACCAGTATCACCATTGTTGAGCGCATCCTTGCAAATGATTTCAAAGTCGGCTTTCAGACTCCCTCCATGGCCTACGGCGCAGATTTTGTGCTTGAATTTGATGGGGTAATGCGTGAAGATTTGTAGGTAGGCAAACTAATCTATACTATGTTTTTTACAGGTTTAGGTAAGTTATAATTGCCTAAGAAAGTAAGTAGAGGATAAAAGTAACCTTGTAGAGTGCAGGCTAATATTTTTCTAAGGAATAATTATCTATGATTTTAAAAAAAATCAAAAACAGTCGCTGGACAGATTTTTTGTTTTTTATTTTGGTTTCCGCTTTAGTATATCTACCTAGAATAAGCGAATTCACCTTCTTTAAAGATGATTGGTATTTTATATTTGATGGCTTTATTGGAGGGCCACAAATCTATTTGGATGTAGCTTTGCATACGCGCCCTATTCGTGGTTATTTATATCAATTTTTATTTTCCTTATTTGAGATAAACCCTTTTCCTTACCATTTCTTGCTTTTCATTGTACGTATAATAGGCGGGCTTGGTGCATTTGGCATATTTAATGTACTTTGGGCAAAGCAACGCAAGACAAATCTTATTTTAGCCCTAATGACAACTATATACCCTGGGTTTTTGTGGTGGACTGGAGGGTTCGAATTCCAAGCTTATGTAATAAGTTTAGGTTTGGGAATATTTTCAATATTATTTACTCTCAATTTTTTGCTTGCAACTTCTAAATGGGAAAAGGTTGCTTGGGCACTAGGTTCGTTTTTTACAGGGTGGGTTTATCTGGCCTTAGTTGAGTTTGCTATAGGTATGGAGGTCTTTCGTTTCTTAGCTGTGTATATACTTATAAGTCGCCAATTAGGGAAAACAAAGTTTGGATCTAAATTGTTTTTATCATTTCGATCTAGCGCAGTTTTTTTTCTTATATCTATTAGTTTCATTGTCTGGTATCAGTTTTTCTTTGATAATTGGCGTAATGCTCAAAATGCTGGTGTGCAACTTGCTCAATTATTTGCTTCACCCTTGGCAGCATTATGGGCTGCTATTCGCTTTTTACAAAGCACACTTAACGTAACATTTTTTGCTTGGATAACACCCTTTCAGCAAAACTACTATAATAGCCGTTTAACTGATTTAGTAACTGGTCTTTTTTTTGCAGTTATCATTATCTTCTTGTTGTTTTTATATACTTATTATCTAAAACCAGATATTAATAATTTGGATGATGACGAGCAAAGCTTGAATGACCCAAAATGGCAAGATGAAGCTTTCTTGATAGGGATATTAGGTGTAATTGGTGCTGTACTTCCTGTTATTTTAGTTAACCGTAGTATCACTTTTGCGAGACTATCTCATTATGCTTTACCAGCTTCTTTAGCCGGAAGTGTTTTTTTAGGAGCAATAATATATTCCATTTTCTCTGAAAAAAAACGTTTATTTATTTTGTCAATACTATTTGCCTTGGCAACATTAACCCACCATGGTGCTGCTGCTAATTCAATTAGCAATGCTCAAGAGATCAACGAATTTTGGTGGCAAGTAACTTGGCGAGCACCTAGCATTAGCTCTGCAAATAGCACAACACTATTAGTTATCTACCCAAATGTTAATTATTCCGATGGTGATGAAGTTGCTTGGGCACCTGCAAATATTATTTATTACCCTCAAAAACAAACGAAATCTCCAATATTTGTTCCTCTTTCTGCTCTTCGCTTAGAGCATGAAACATTAACACGATTAGTTATGGGCTCCAAAGATTACCCTAAAGAAGATTTGATCGTAAGAAATATTTCATTTAACCATAATTACAAAAATATTTTGATCCTAACTCAACCTTCAGCACAGTCTTGCGTGCACGCAATTGATAATCGTTGGGCTAATTTATCTACAGCTGATAGTGCGTATGTAATTGCTGGTGCACAGAAATCAAATATTGAAAATATTATCCCGGTAGGAGATTTTGTTTCTCCTCCTCAAGTTTTATTTGGGCCTGAGCCATCTCATAAATGGTGCTATTTTTATCAAAAAGCAGATCTTGCTCGGCAAATTGGAGATTGGGATCAGGTTATAGAAATATTCAATGAATCTGAAAAAAATGAACTCCGCCCTAACGACCAAATTGAATTGATGCCATTCTTGCAGGCTTATGCATATCGTGATGACTTTAAGGCGGTAAAACAACTTTCAACTCGTATCAATACAGACCCATTTTATAAGCAACAAGCTTGTACTATTTTAAAAGGAATGGGGGAGTATGGTTATTCTCTTTCTACAGAAATGCAAACAAAAGTGGATGATCTGTTCTGTCCGTAAAACGCAAAATTAAAATACTCTCCCCACAGATAAACATCCTATCAAGGGGTGTTTATCTTATTCGTTTATATCTTTACAGTAAGGGATCCGTTAATTGATGCTGCGGGATTCGCTCAAACGGTATTACCTTCGCTGGAGTTTTTTTCGCATCGTGTATTTTGTTGATCAAATGCTTACCATCACGTTCTGAACGTTGTGTAGGCTTAGCAGACGAATCGGTGAAGCTTTCTACGCGTTGCGAAAACGGCAGAACAAGCTCGCGTTGTAAATTTTGAATAGCGACTAAATCCTTATCTTCTTTCTTGCGCCGTAGATAAGGAAAATCGGGGGTAAATTATATAGCTCACAAGCGCGGACTACAACAACGGGTTCTCTTTTCAGAAAGTCCGCTATGTTTTTAGATTGCCAATGCGTTTATGGTTGTTTCTTTTTACAAAACAACTTCTCAATATGAGTTTCCATCTCTACTGAAAGGGGATAACCATGCTCACCCATCTCACTCAAGACCTGGCAGGCCTGATATTGATAATAGGTCTCTGTGTTAATGCGAGTGGAAAGTTGCTTAACCTTTTTCTTTTCACCTGAATAGGCAAAAGCCTGTAAAAAAGGCATCAATTCGATTTGGTCGTTCGGATGTAAATCTTGCTCTGCTGCCGCATTATAAAAGTCTATGACCGCTTCCCAATCTCCTCCTTGACGAGCTAATGATGCCTTTTGATAATAATAGCACCAAGTATGTTTGGGTTGAGTGCCGAAAATAATATCTTGTGGTGTGTGGATATCATCTTCGATGAGTACATTCGTGATATTTGACTTTGATACAACGATCAATATATCAGAGGTTTCGAAAACGGAATGCTCAATTATGTCACCATCATAAATATGGACACAAGCTTCTGGTGAGGGTTGGCTTATAACAAGAATATCTTTATATGAAATATCCTGGATATTGCCGCGCCCCGGTCTGGGATTGCCATTTGCCCCTGCAAGGATATTCGTTAGCCCGTTATGATCCAAAATCACAGCCGAAAGAGGTAATTGAATCGGGCTTTCGCCTCCCTTTTCTGGATAGTAGATAAAGTTTGCTGGTCCCCAAAGGACATAATCTTCAGGAAGGCTGCTTTCCGCGTAATTGGCCACTAGGGTCGTCCCCTCTTCGACTTGGGGAGCGCGCCAACTGACCTGCCACCAAAATTTACGCAGAGATTCGGCTGACTTTACAGCAATCGCAGCGTTGGCATAATGAGTAATTGTTGCAATGAAGATCAGGGTATAGGCAAGAAATGTGCGAGAGTTTTTCTCCTTTTGCTGACAATGATAAAAACCCCACCTGCTGCTGCAGGAAGCCCGTATCTGGAATATTCTTCAAAAGTGATGTGGCGATTGACTAGAATCACAGGTAACAGTGTTGTGACCACAACGATCAGCCCAAGCCAAAAAGCCTCTTTTTGCCAATCTTTGTTTTCATCATTTGCTTCAAAAAGATAATTCGCGTAGAGCAGTTTGATGGTGGCAAGTACTACGAGTGCAAGGGTAATACCGATGAGTGCTTCTCGTAATCTCGTTTGGAATCTAAGATTGTATAAGGGAACGCCCCAAGCTAGGAAGATTACATTGAGCGTATCTTGCAATAAACGGATTCCTGCCCATAATGCTGCCAGCGGCGAAGTAAAGATCTGCCCCATCTGCGCAACAAGGTCGGTCGCTTTACGTTCATTTTGAAAAATAAAACCCCGCCAAGCTAGAAACCCAACGGGGATAATCAAGAAAAACCATACCCGATAGAAAAGTGCCTTGGTTTTTTCTATGAAAGGCTTTGTTGAACCTCGTAAAAAAGTCAGGGCAATCACTAAGAGCCTGAAGATTTCCAACCCGATGGCATATTCAACCAAAGCTAAATACGCCCATCCCAAAAGAATAGACAAGACAATCATGCCAATTCGTGCAGGTTTATTTCTCTGCCGAATGGCTTTGACAGATAGGTCAATAGAGAGCATCGCGAAAAACAGGCTCACCACATGGGCTTGAAAATCGATCGCATTGACTTGTGAAAGATAGCCAGGATAAATGAGAAAAAAGATTGCCATCAGCAGCGTAGGCATGCGCTGTTTTGTCCAAACTTCTCGCGTCAAGGAAAGAAAGCTGATTGTGCTGAGTAAACGGAAGCCCCATGCACTTAGGCTATAGGGATAAGGATTATTCCCAAACAAAGGATATAGTATCGAAAGCAAGACCCCGCGAGCAGGGCGGTCTATAGAAAAAATATCCTGAAAAATGGCAGGTCCCTGGATATGTGCGGCATACATCATATACCAATCATCTTTGATATATCCCAAACCATGTGCTAAAGGAAGGTAGACTGCAATGGAAATGACAAATAGGAGAAGAATATCAAGATACTTATAGGATAGTATTTTCTTTTTCATAAATGATTCCTTTTACAGCTGAATTCTTGTTACGCGCCTTCCTCTCCACTTTCACTGTGCCCAAACTTTGCCATAGCACGGTGCCCATTAATCGGCGCGGCGGGATTCGCCCAAGCAGTATTGCCTCCACTGGGGACAGTTTTTGCCTCGTGTATTTTGTTGACCAAATGTTTAACCATCACGATCTGAAGTTGAGCAGGTCTGGCACCAAATTCTTCGAGAATGGGTTCTATCCATGCCTGATGAGACCGTACGCATAAATAAACAGGGCGGGCACGCCTGTTGGGGAAATTTGTTAAAAGGTGAAATAAGTTCTCAAGCAGATGGTCAGCGTTCGGGTGAACCAATGGACGAAGATAAATACCACGGGGGCCCTCAGTAATGTCCATATAAATTGATAATTTTTCTCCCCTAACAAGCATCCCAGAAGACGAATCTGTGAAGCTTTCCACTTGTTTTAAAAGTGGCGGAACAAGCTCTCGTTGTAAATTTTGAATAGCGATTAAATCCTGTTCTTCTTTTTTGCGCCATAGATAAGGAAAATCAGGAATAAAATTAATATAGCTCATATCCCATATTCGTTGATGGCTATAGACCGCAAATCCGCAATGGCGCAGCGATTCAAAAACTGAACTACCTTCATCTATCTCCGCCACAATTTGATGTGCTTTCCACTTTCCAGCTTGCGCGGTGAGATGATCGATCAATGCAAAGGGCGCATCGGCAGGGGCAAGATATGCCAACCGTGCAAAACGCTCTTCATTATGCTGAACAATACCACCCAAAACTGTGCCTTCATCACCTTCTAAAATCCCCGTATAAATTCGCCCTTTGGGGTTCAGATATGCTAAAAAGCTGACCGCCCGCAACGGGTTGCCGCGCGTCAACGCCCGCCTGCTATCCAGCACAAAGACTTTCTTGCGGTAGCGGGGGAGTTTTGGCAAATCAAAGAGTTCGAGCGCGCGTGGTTTCATGTTTTTGTTTTCACCACAAATGCACAAAGAGTACGAAGTTTTTTGTGATTACAAAGAAAATTTTATGTACTCTGTGCCTTTGTGGTGAAGTTGCTTTATACGCTTACCAAAGATAAAAAGTATTCGTGAAATCTCGTATCACCCGTCAACTCCGGATGAAAAGATGTCGCGAGAAGGTGACCTTCTTGAGCAGCCACAATTCTCCCATCGGGGAGGGAAACGAGGATTTCGGTCTCGCCTTGTACAGATTCGATGATTGGGGCGCGGATAAAAACTGCGTGGAAAGGATCGCAATCGCTCTTGTCTCCAGCTTGCTTCAACGTGGATATATCCAACGCAGCTTCAAAGGAATCCAGTTGCCGCCCGAAAGCATTCCGTTCAACGGTGATATTCATCAGGCTGAGCAGAGGTTGCTCACGATGTGCATCTTTGGCGAGCAAAATTGCACCGGCGCAGGTTCCCCATATAGCGTGAGCAAGCCCAAATTTGCGTATGGGTTCGAGCAATTCAAAATCCACCATCAACTTGCCCATCGTGGTCGATTCCCCACCGGGGATGATCAATCCATCCAAATCATCCAATTGCTCTGGCAAACGGATCTCAGCTGTTTCAACGCCGAGTTTTCTGAGCATGACAAGATGCTCTGCAAATGCGCCCTGAAGGGCGAGTACGCCTATTTTCATATTGTTGGGAACGTAGGGGCGGGTCTGAGACCCGCCCCTACAGTTTATTTACCACCCACGCCCAGCGAGTTTATCTTCTTCGGGCATGGTGGAGACGTTAATGCCGACCATGGCTTCGCCGAGATTTTTGCTGATCTCTGCGAGGATGCCAGGATCGTCATAGTGTGTACAGGCTTTGACAATAGCTTCGGCGCGTTTGGCAGGGTCGCCAGATTTGAAAATGCCAGACCCAACGAAAAGACCATCTACGCCAAGTTGCATCATCAGTGCGGCGTCTGCAGGAGTGGCGATACCACCAGCTGCAAAGTTGACAACGGGCAATTTGCCGAGTTCGCGTGTTTCCATAAGCACTTCAAAGGGTGCGCCGATTTCTTTGGCGTAGGTCATCACCTCTTCGATGGGCATATTTTGCAGGCGACGAATATCGCCTAAAACAGTGCGTGCGTGATAAACGGCTTCGACTACATCGCCTGTGCCGGCTTCGCCTTTGGTACGCATCATTGCTGCGCCTTCGCCAATACGACGCATGGCTTCGCCGAGATTGCGGCATCCACAAACAAAGGGAACTTTGAAATCATGTTTATAGATATGATAATCATTATCCGCAGGAGTCAAAACTTCTGACTCGTCGATATAGTCAACACCAAGAGACTCAAGAATTTGCGCCTCTACAAAATGCCCGATCCGAGCTTTCGCCATGACAGGGATGCTGACCGCTTCCATAATACCAACGATCATATCGGGGTCGCTCATCCGAGCAACGCCACCATCGGCGCGAATATCTGCGGGGACGCGTTCCAACGCCATTACCGCGCAAGCGCCAGCGTCTTCAGCAATCTTTGCTTGTTCGGGCGTGACCACATCCATGATTACGCCACCTTTGAGCATTTGTGCCAAGCCCTTTTTTAGGGCAAAAGAACCAGTTTTTTCTTCCATTTTCGTACCTCCGAGTACATAAAAATCTAATTCGATTCTACCACCACGCAGGGGGTATTTACCAGCCGAAAGCCAAAAAGGTTTTTAACACAAAATTTGCAGAAAAATCAGATACAATTAAGGAGATCATACTCATTGGAGGGCTTAGCTTCTGACAACAATGCTCTGCGTTGTTGCAGGTGTTTTTCTTATTTGGAGTGCTTATGTCTCGTATAATTAAAAAATCTTTTTTCTGGATTTTAGCTTTTTCTCTCATCCTTTCTGCTTGCAGTCTTCCTGAGAGCGGGGCATCTTCAACACCTACTACCGCTCCTTTCGCGGATATTGAGCCTGCTCCCACTAAAATAGCAACGCCTGCCCCCGAAGTTTTGCGTACGTTAAATATCTGCCTTGGGCATGAGCCAAATACCCTCTATATCAACGATAATCCCAATCCCGCTGCAATGAGCGTTCTCGAAGCCATCTACGATGGTCCTCTCGATAGCCGCAACTACGATTATCAACCCGTCATTCTTCAAAAAACGCCTTCTCTCGCAGATGGCGATGCCAGCATTATCTCTGTCCCCGTTGAAGAAGGAGATTGGGTTGTTGACGCCGCAGGAAATAAAATCGAGTTGGTACAAGGCTCCCGCGTTTACCCCTCAGGTTGTCAGGATACTTCCTGCATCGCCACCTATAAAAAGGATTCATCACTCCGCATGGATCAGATGGTCGTTAACTTCAGCTTTATCTCCGATCTCCGCTGGGCAGATGGTGCTCCCCTCACAGCGGATGATTCTGTCTACGCCTTTGATCTTGCAATAGCCAGCAAAAATCCCGCTGATGAATTCCTTCTTTCTCGAACAGAATCTTATGAATCCGCTGATGTACTCACAACCACCTGGCGGGGATTGCCCGGCTACCGTGATAACGACTATATGACCAATTTCTGGAAGCCGATGCCCTACCACGCCTGGAATGAATTCTCGGCTACCGAGTTGGTAGAATCAGATGTTGCCTCGCGCTTCCCACTTGGCTGGGGAGCCTACGTTGTAGACGAATGGATTCCTGCCGAAGTAATTCGCCTCGTTAAAAACCCGCTCTATTACCGCGCTGATGAGGGATTCCCAAAATCGGATGTGATCAACTTCCGCTTTATACCTGATCCCGATCTTGCCATTGCCGCATTGCTTGATGGCGAATGTGATCTCCTTGACCCCAGCATCCGGCTCGATGGGCAAGTGGCTCTCCTTCAACAACTCGATGCTTCTGGGCAAATCAAGTTTTATGCCACTGAAAAGATGTCACTAGAGAGTCTGCATATCGGCATCCAGCCCGCCAGTTTTGACGACGGAATCATCTCTGGCAACGACCGTCCCCAGCTCCTCAGCAACCCCAAAACAAGACAGGCCCTCGCTCTTTGCCTCGATCGTCAACAGGTTGTAGATAGGGTTTTGCACGGTCTCGCCACCGTCCCCGATTCTTATATCCCCAACGCACATCCTCTCTATACATCCAATATCGAACTCTATTCTTATAGCTCTTCTGAAGGGAGCATTTTGCTTGACGAAATCGGCTGGAAAGACCGCGATAACGACCCATCCACGCCGCGCACCGCGCTAAACGTGGCCGATGTCCCCACAGGCACATCCCTTGAACTTGACTATATCACCACGACATCTATTCAGCGCAGGCAAGTCAGCGAAATTCTTGCCGAATCCCTGAGAGAATGTGGCGTTGGCATTAATTTGGCATATCTCCCTCCCGAAGAATTTTATGCACCTGGACCCGATGGCATTCTTTTTGGGCGTAATTTCGACCTTGCCCAATTTGCAATGGGCACAGAGAGCATCGCCCCGCGTTGTGATTGGTTTAGCTCGGCATCCCTCCCAAATGCAGAAAATGATTGGCTGGGTGAAAACCTGAGTGGCTACAGCAGTAAAAAATATGATGAAGCCTGTCAAAAAGCATCGTTCACTTTGCCGAACGCACCTTCTTTTGAGCAGAATTATCGAGAAACGCTTAGTATATATGCCGAAGAGCTTCCAGCTATTCCGCTTTATCCTTATCTTCGTGTTGCCGCATCTCGCGTGAACTTGAAAGGTTTTTCTCTCGACCCCAGTGCAAAAACTTGGCTGTGGAATATAGAAGAAATTGTTATTTCTGTCATAGCGCAGGAAGTAGCAACAAATCCACCTCCTGTAGAAAAAACTTCAACCCCTATACCCTCTTCTTCTGCCCCCACAGCGGCACCTACAAAGACGCCCACAAAAAAACCTTCATACCCCAACTCCTAAAGACTCGAGAGAATACCAGAAAAAAGCGGTATAATCCCCAGCCGAACTTATGAGACGAAAATCAAAATCTCCCGAAGATCTGAGCATTAGCGAGCTTCGCCGCCTGTTGATGGAAAAACGGCGTAATGTGCGTCAGGATAGACTTGAGCATTACCGCCGCACGGGACGGGTGATTCAACTTGCATCGAATGAAACTACCGAACTGGATATCAACCCCGTTATCGAGACGCCCGCAAACGAGGAACTTGCTCCCGTTAAAGAAGCATCCCCTCGAAAAAAAAGCTGGGGAGACCGTCTCCTGCTCGCCATCGAAGTGGTTGCCGTCCTCGGGCTGATCGGCATCATCCTGAGCGGATTTGGCATCCTGCGCAACCTAAACGACGAATTTGCCGCCGCACTGGAGCAACCGACAATGGTACCGACTCCACTTGTGATGGCAGTGGTACTCCCCTCGGGGCACACCCCTCCGGACACAAGCGGAAACACGCGTCCCAACGAAGCGGAGATCCCCGATCATCTCCGCCCGATGGTGCAATCGATCAAAGATTTGCCCATCCCGCCATCCAGCCCGGAGCAAGCCATCCGTATTCAAATCCCCGCTCTTAATGTGGATGCACCGATCGTGCAGGGTGATGGTTGGGAGCAATTGAAGAAAGGCGTAGCCCAGCACTTGGGGACGCCAAATCCTGGCTCGATTGGGAATATGGTTCTTTCGGCACATAATGATGTATATGGCGAAATTTTTCGCTATCTCGACCAGTTGCAACCCGGTGATGAAATTCTCGTCTTCACCCAGCAACGGCAGTATACTTATGTAATTAGTGGTACGCAGATTGTTGAGCCAACACAGGTCGAGGTGATGGCTGCAACCAGTACCCCAACGACAACATTGATTTCTTGTTATCCTTATTTAAAGGATAATCAACGGATCGTTGTTTTTGCAGATTTGAAGAATTGAGAGTTTTCAGACTTTAGACCTTAGACCTCTGAAAAAGCTAAAGCCTGATGTCTTATAAAAAAATAGGAGAAGAAAAAATGGTTAAGAAAAATAGAAAAGGTAAAAAAGCCGCTCACCTCGCACGCACGGCAGAAGAATTTAACCCGGATTACACCGAGATCAAAAATGACTTAAAACGGATTGGTCTCTTGGCCGGGATGTTCCTTGCGATTTTGATTGCATTGTCTTTCATTCTTTAGAACAAGTACGTAAAACGTATTGCCCATTTCGTAAAAACAAAATCTTACGCAATATATTTGATGCCTCTAATTTCTTGAGTTTAATTCACATATGACAAAAAACACCTTCGACATCATCATCTTAATTGGTCGCCCGGCTTCTGGCAAAAGCGAAATCATTGCTCATCTCAAAGATTGTCAGGACGATAAACGCTGTGACAATTACCACGTTGGCAAACTCGATTTTCTCGACGATTTCCCTATGCTTTGGGCTTGGTTTGAAGAAGACTATATCCTCGAAGAAATTCTAAAAAAGCCACGCCTCCACACTGATTCAGAAGGCTATTTCAAAGATGGTTATCTCTGGCATTTGCTGATCGAGCGGTTTAATATCGAATACCCCAAACGCCTGCGAGCAGAAAATTATCACGATGAACATACGCTTATCATTGAGTTTTCACGCGGGAGTGAACATGGTGGGTACACAGAAGCTCTCCAGCATTTAAGCGAAGATATTCTAAAACGTGCCGCGATACTTTACGTCAATGTTCCCTTTGAAGAATCATTACGCAAAAATCGCCGCCGATTTAATCCCGACCGCCCAGATAGCATCCTTGAACACGGTCTCCCTGATGAGAAACTAGAGCGTCTTTATAAAGAAGATGACTGGAGCGAGTTCAGCAAATCCAATCCTGAATTCATCACTATCCACGGTGTTGATCTGCCCTACGCAGTCTTCGAAAACGAAGATGATGTCACGACCGATACGCCTACCTTATTAGCAGAGAGATTAGAAGAAGCCCTCACAAAACTGTGGGGTTTGAAAAAGAGCTAAGGTCGCCAAACACATCCTATTTTTAGCCACGGGTCACACAGATTCACACGGATTTTTTAATGCTTTTATCTGTGAAATCCGTAAAATCTGTGGCTAAATCTTTTAACCTATAAATCAAATGACCTCTGAAACCTACGAAATCACCCTATCTAAATTCATCTATGGTGGCGAAACAATGGGGCGCCTCCCCGCCCCCGATAATCGCGCCGTATTCGTCCCCTATGCTCTCCCGGGCGAAGATGCCAAAATAGATTTATTCTTTCAAAAACGCGGCTATGCACGCGCCAATCTCCTGGAAATTCTCGCGCCAGCACCAGAGCGGATCAAACCAAAATGCGCGCATTTCACAGCATGTAAAAGCTGTCATTATCAGCATATCCCCTACGAATCTCAATTGCGTGCGAAAGAAGAAATTCTCAAAGACCAACTCACGAGAATTGGCAAAATATCTGACCCACTCATCAACGAAATCATCCCCTCGCCAGAAATCTGGCATTATCGCAATCAAATGGATTTCCAGATTGGCAGAAGTTCTTCAACGCCCAATATCCTTGAGATCACTGAGTGCCATATCCCCACGCTCGCCATCAACGACTTTTGGCAAGAGCTAGAATTTGGTGAAAATAATCTCTTTAATCGCATTACCCTTCGCCAAGATGCCGCCGAAAAGATCATGCTCATCTTCCATTCTGAAAACCCCGAAACACCAGAGATGACTCTCGAAGATGATCTCTCCGTTGTACACGTCACAGCAGGTGAAATAATCGTAATGGGCGGCGATGATCATATCGTCACCACGTTGCACAATCGCCCCTTCCGCGTTTTGGCAACATCCTTCTCGCACCCAAATACTACCGTCGCAGAGAAAATGATTGAGCACCTTCTATCCGCTTTACGCCTCGATTCCAACACCACCCTCCTCGAACTTCACAGTGGAATCGGGAGCTTCAGTGCCTTTCTTGCCCCAAAAGTAGGACGTCTCGTTTGTGTTGAAAATTCACCTACTGCTTGCGATGATTTCAGCGTTAATCTTAATGATTTTGAGAATGTGGAACTCTACCAAGCCCAAGCTATGGATGTACTCCCCAACCTCGATTTCATCCCCAACATCCTCCTCGTCGACCCGCCCGTGAGTGGACTTGGTCGGCATACCCTCGACAGGATTCTCACCCTCGGTTCTGGCACGCTGGCTTACGTCTCGCGCGATCCCTCCACCCTAGCTCGGGACGCGGCACGCCTGATCAAAGGCGGCTACCGCCTGGATGCCGTCACCCCCTTCGACGTCGCCCCACAAACTGCACAAATTGATAGCATTTCAATATTTATCAAGGAGTGATTATCAGCTTTTGCAAAAACACAAAACCCCACGAGCGTTTGAAACGCTCGTGGGGTTTCTTTTTTTGGAAAGATTTTCTTTATATCCTTTTGCTTAAAGTTAGGTAAACTTATATAATGATATGAGATAATAGTAGATATTTGCTTCTCTCTAGATGAAATTTGCAAATAAAATACTCCACTGAAGTGATACCCGCTCAAAAACAAGGGATTGGTAAGATGATAAGTAAAGGCACTTATATACTTGACAGACCCAGATTTATAAGATAAAATACACTTATAAATAAATGGAGATGTCATGGCGAAAACACAGTTCAATTCAATTATAGACCTAATCAACAAATTCCCCAATGAGCAAGCCTGTTTAGCTCAACTAAAAGAATTGCGCTGGAAAGATGGTATCTACTGCCCTCACTGTGGTTTCAGTGAAAAGATTTACGAATTCAAAGATGGTAAGACTTTCAAGTGTGCATCTTGTCGTAAAAAATTCACTGCCAAAGTGGGGTCTATTTTTGAAGATAGCCCATTGCCATTGCAAAAATGGTTTTTAGCCATTTATTTGATTACATCCCACAAGAAAGGCATCTCCTCCGTTCAATTAGCAAAAGACATAAACGTAACTCAAAAGACTGCTTGGTACATGCTTCACAGATTGCGCCACGTTAGCCAGACAAAATCCTTCAATCGCTCACTTAGCAATACAGTTGAAGCAGATGAAACATATATTGGTGGAAAAGAGAAGAACAAACACGCCGATAAGCGCACTAAAAACAATCAGGGTCGCTCAACAAAAACAAAGACTGCTGTAATCGGCGTAAAGGAACGAGGCGGGAACGTCAAAGCGCAAGTAGTTGCCGATACCAAAGGCAAAACAGTAAAGAATTTCATTGTCGAGAACGTTGTAATCGGCTCAAACTTAATGACAGATGAATACCGCGCCTATCGTGGGCTTGGATTTGCTTATACTCACGATTATGTAAAGCATGGTAAGGGCGAATATGTAAAAGGTTTTTGTCACACAAACGGGATTGAAAATTTCTGGAGCATTTTGAAACGTGGCATCGTTGGTATTTATCATTTCGTTAGCGAAAAACACCTCAATAATTATCTCGCTGAATTTGCATTTCGCCACAACACACGCGACCTAGAAGAATCAGTACGCTTCAACCTTTTCTTAGAAAATTGTCAAGGTAGATTACAATACAGTGAGTTGATTGCATGAAAAACTACATTCAATCTCCTCAACACAGTAAGGACTTATACACACGCCCTGCTTACAACGGTAGATGGACACCTGTTGATAAAATCCCTATCTCTAAAATACAAATAGACAAGAGTTTGTTCGCCTTTCAGAATGATGTAAGTAAAGACGAAGTTAACTATATCGTTGAAAACTTCGAGTTAAGTGTGTGGCATCCCATTCTTCTGAATAGAAATTACTTTCTCTTGGATGGACAGCATCGCCTAGAAGTTGCAAAGCGGCTTGGGTTAGATTTTATTGACGTTATTATTGAAGACGACAGGATAAACTAATGGCTAACGGAAAACAAGGACGCGATCCAGCTTTCGGGCTGGATATGGATTTTAACGAAGCATTAGAACGCTTTGCAGGTGCAGATATACGCGACTTAGAAGAAACACCGATAGAGGGTACAGCAACCCCTTTTGTTAAGTGGGCGGGTGGAAAACGTAGCATAATCAATGAATTGGTTGACAATCTGCCTAGTGAATTCGGGGACTACTACGAGCCTTTCGTAGGCGGTGGGGCTTTGTTCTTCCATCTACAGAGCCAACTAAAAAAGGCGTACCTATCAGATATAAATATTGACCTTATTTTTGCTTATGCTGTTATCAAAAAAGACCCTCTCGCATTAATTGAGATTTTAAGGAAACACAAGGAAAAACATAATCCTGACTATTATTATCGAGTACGCAAGAAACACGATTTAGAAGATACTATAGAGGTTGCAGCACGCTTTTTATACATGAATAAAACTTGCTTCAATGGTCTATATAGAGTTAATAAAAGTGGCGAGTTCAATGTTCCTGTTGGAAAATACAAAAACCCAAACATAGTCCAAGAGAAAAACATACCGCTATGCAATCAAGTCTTACAAAAGGCTGAAATCACCTATCAAAAATACACAAAAATACAGCCTAAGAGCGGAGATTTTGTATATTTTGACCCTCCATATCATCCGCTAAATAGTACCAGCTTCACAAGCTACACAAAGTTTGATTTTACCGAGCAAAACCAAATAGAGTTGCGCGATTTTGCGTTATCCCTCCATAAAAAGGGCGTGCTTGTCATGCTCTCAAACTCGAATACGGAATTCATAAGAGATTTATACAAAGGCTCTCCCTTTAGTGTTAGAATCGTTCATGCTCCCCGTCCTGTAAACTGCAAAGCAAGCGGGAGAAATAATGTAGAAGAGGTTCTAATAACAACTTATGGCTAAACAAGGCGGCACGGTAGCAAATGAAACAGGGAAGAGTTTAGAAGACTTTATCGAAAACCATCTAGTTAGTGCTGGGTATACATTTATTGACAAGAAAAAATTCAAACCAGCACTTTATTTAGAGCAACCAATTTATTCTAAGCAGGTTTATATAAGCCGTAGCATTTACGATACTGCTACCTATTGCGATTTTGTTTTGTATCATCCTGACAAGCATCCTGAATGCTTGATTATTGAATCTAAATGGCAACAATCTAAGGGATCTGTAGACGAAAAATATCCTTTTCTAGTCCTAAACATTCAAACAAAATATCCATATAACACAGTGCTTCTTTTAGATGGTGGGGGATACAAAGAAGGTGCTGAAAATTGGATTAGAGAACAGGTAGGGAATACTCTAGTCGGTGTGTATAGTATGGTCGAATTTCAAAGGTGGGCAAATAGGGGCGGTATTTAATTGGGTCTGTCAAATATATAGATGCCTAAGTAAAAAGACCGAAAAAGAACTATTTAGCCATCAGAATGGATTGCATTATTATATCGCGGCACTTTTGATGGGTGCATTAATTCTGATTTTATTACTCTATTCCAAACAAAGCAGTGAGCGCATGGTTCGCACTTATGCACCACTTGTAGACGCGGCAATGGAAATCAAATATGAAACATCAATTGCCCACCTTTGGTTTGAAGAAGTTATCAGCGGAGATACACAAGAAGAGATTACAACGGTCTGGAAACATTTGGATCAGGCTACGTGGTATGCAACAGCTATGCTGGAAGGTGGGGAGAATAGTGAGGGAGTTTTTATTCCACTTGATGACCTAGCTCTACGAAATGAGATTTTTGAAGCCCAAGAAAAACTGACTTCTTTTCGGATGATTGCTGAAGAACGCTTTTTAGCAATGGACTCTGCTGGGATCGGATCTCCGATTGACCAACAATTTGATCGCATTTTTAACGATTTATTAGAGCAAACGGATCAGGTCGAATCCGAACTACAACGCGCAATGGGAGAAGAACTGCTACGCTTCGAGCGAATAATGAATTTCATCGTACTGCTGAGCATTGCCGCATTGGGAGCCGTGTTTTTTTCATTCCATCGTTTTCAGCGACAGTTGACGAAAAATCTATATGAAGCCCATTTGGGGCAGGAGAATTTACGGATTACGCTCAATTCTATCGGCGATGCCGTGATCGCCACAGATGATGTGGGCAATATCACCCGTATGAATCCCATTGCCGAAAATCTTACGGGCTGGGCAACTGGAGAAGCTGAAGGAAAACCGCTTGCCAAAGTATTCAATATCGCAAATGCCCATACTTTGGAGAAAGCAGAAAATCCTGCAGAAAAAGTATTGCAAACGGGAAAAGTGGTAGGATTAGCGAATCACACCATGTTAATTGCCAAAGATGGCAGTGAATACCAGATTGCCGATTCCGGCGCCCCGATCAGAGATACAGGTGGCAAGACAACAGGTGTGATACTTGTATTTAGAGATGTGACCGAGGAATACCGAATGCAAGAAGAATTGCAGGAGAGCGAAGAAAAATATCGCATTTTCTTTGAAAATAACGATGCAAATATTCTTTTTATCAATCCTGCTAACGGCGAAATAATTTTCGCTAATGAAGCAGCAACTACTTTTTATGGTTACACAAAAAACAAACTGACGGGAATGAATGTTAACAAGCTAAATACTCTATCTCCTGAAGAAATTAGAATAAAAATGGCAGATGCCCAAACAAGAAAACAAAACTACTTTGTTTTCAAACATAAGCTTGCCAATGGAGAAATTCGAGATGTCGAGGTTTATCAAACAAAATTACGTCTAAATAAACAAGATGTTTTTTCACTCATCATTCACGATATCACTGAACGAATACAGGCAGCGGAGGTGCTGGCAGCGCAAAGGCAGAGGCAAGCGAATATTCTTCAGGGTACAAATGCAGGCACCTGGGATTGGAATATTCAAACGGGTGAGCTGGTAATCAATGAACGTTGGGCGGAGATTATGGGACGCACGCTTGATGAGTTAAAGCCAATCAACGTCGAAACCTGGAGTGAAAACTCTCACCCTGATGATCTTTCTAATGCAAAGGCCTTGTTAGAAAAACATTTCAGAAGAGAGCTAGATGACTATGATGTAGTATTTCGGCAGGCTCATAAAAACGGTGCTTGGGTTTGGGTTCACGCGCGAGGTCAAGTAACTGAATGGGATGAAGATGGTGAGGCGATGCGAATGAGCGGCATCCACCTTGATGTCACCGAGCAAGTTCAGGCTGAGCAGGCAGTCCAGCAATATATCCAACGATTGGATGCGCTTCGTAAAATTGACCAGTCTATCTCCAGCAGTTTTGACCTGAAAGTCACCCTAAAGGTATTGCTAGGTCACTTGCGAGAACAATTAGAAATAGATGCAGCATGTGTGTTGCTTTATGAAAAAGATTCTCTGAGCTTTAGCTTTTCTCAGGGACAAGGTTTTCGCACTACAGCTCTTCAACATACGAACTTGCGATTAGGCCAGGGGCTTTCTGGAAAAGTTGCCCTAGAGAGACACCCTATCATCATTCCCGATCTAGCACAGGCTGAAACCGTTTTTGCTGGATCCCCTGAGTTTGAAAAAGAAAATTTCCAAGCATATTATGGCACTCCCTTGGTTGCAAAAGGTGAGTTGGTTGGTGTACTGGAGGTTTTCCATCGCTCCGCCTTCGGTTTGGAAAAGGAATGGGAAGATTATCTGCAAGTGATGGCAGGGCAAGCAGCCATTGCCATAGACAGCATCACACTCTTTGAGAATTTGGAACGCTCTAATCTGGGCTTGATGCAAGCCTATGATGCAACCATCGAGGGTTGGTCACGGGTGCTGGAAGCGAGGGATATAGAGACTGAAGGGCATAGCCGTCGGGTGGTAAAGATTGCCATGAATCTCGCAAAGCGGTTGAATATTAACGAAGATGATTTATTGCATATTCGCAGAGGCGCACTTCTACACGATATTGGCAAAATGGGCGTGCCTGATGCCATTTTACGGAAACCTGGCAAACTCACCCCTAAAGAATGGGAAATCATGCGACGACATCCTGTTTATGCCCACGAGTGGTTATCAAAGATAGAATATTTACAACCGGCTCTAGATATTCCTTATTTACATCATGAAAAATGGGAAGGCACAGGTTATCCGCACGGATTAAAGGGAGAGCGCATCCCCATCGCTGCACGTATCTTCGCCATTGTAGATGTCTGGGATGCGCTTCGCTCGGATCGACCCTACCGAAAGGCTTGGTCACGGGAAAAAACATTGGCGCATATTCAGGCAGAATCCGGCAAACACTTTGACCCCCAAGTCGTGGACGCTTTTATGGAACAGATTCAATCAGAATAAAAAAGTGAGAAAATTAGTAGATTAACGTTGAACGGGACTTCGTAACAAAGTCCCGTTTCATTTTCTCAGTACATTCCTTACTCAGCTATGCTGGCATAACCGCGCCATTATTGATATCGAGCGTTTGCCCTGTGATCGATGTCTGTAAGAGCAAATAGGCAATCAGTTCGCCAATTTCTTCGGGTTCACTCATTTTACCAAGCAGCACATGCGACATTTGCTCCTGCAGAACATCATCATATTCTCTCTGACCATGCTCTGCCATGGCAGCCAACCCTTCTCTTGCCATGCTGGTATTTACCCAGCCCGGGGCAATGGCATTAACCAAAATATTTTGCGCCGCCAACTCAACAGCCCAAGAGCGCATCAATCCCAATAGCCCTGCCTTTGAAGCACAATATGCTGTATATCTCGGAACGCCCAAACGTGCCAAGATGGAAGAAACGAGCACGACATGCCGAAAACCATCTTCTTTGGCAGCAAAATAAGGCAAAGCCTCCTCAACTAGCTGATAGGTTCCAGTCAAGTTTGTTTCTATGATCTTATGCCAACGATCATTTTCGCTGTATTGATTTTCACCACCCAGACCTGCGTTGGCAATCACCCCATGTAAAAGGGGTTTTACTTCATCTAAGCCCTTTTTTAGAGCCTGAGCATCTCGAATATCCGCTGCAATGATTGTGTGGTCTGAAGGCTCAACCAATGAAGAACGTGTTTTTTCCAAATTCTCTTTATTTCTACCCAGCAAGACTAATTTATAGCCTTTATCTGCTAATACCTTGGCCGTGGATTGTCCTATCCCTGTTCCTGCGCCAGACACTAAAATTGTTTTTTTCATTAAAAATTACCTCATATTTGGGATTATGGTCGAGTGGTGAAAGCTAAATTTTACTACATCTATTTTTAGCATAGCGAGCAGAGTGAACGGGACAAGTTTAAAGTAGAACGGGACTTCGTGCGAAGTCCCGTTTTCTTTTAGTCTATCTCTCAATCAATACCTTCGCCAAAAAAAGCGTGAATGAATAGGGTTTCCTGTAGTACAGTTGTGTTTCTCACAACCCAACAGCCACAGGAAACCCACATGAACATTTTAGCACTTTTACAGACACTAACCCCAGT
>Ga0209249_1000474_pt1 | contig 49394 bp, 53 predicted proteins | sample SaaInlV_200m_DNA_4_FD_184653 | JGI IMG/M metagenome (GOLD analysis project Ga0209249, IMG submission 184653) | Marine microbial communities from expanding oxygen minimum zones in the Saanich Inlet - SI037_S3LV_200m_DNA (SPAdes) (version 2) | ecosystem: Environmental > Aquatic > Marine >...
AGGATTAAGAAGTAAAATACCTTATATGAAAAAAAGAGAATTTGGATGGAAAGTAATAACTTATAACTTAGAAAAGTTAGCTAAAGTTATTCGGTGGATCATAGCTAATCTCTTTTGGGACAGCGCCATTTTTTCGGAACTTTTATAAACCTCAATAATTTCATTTTAAACTAAGTATCAAGTGTTTATTAAAATTGCAGTGAACCAAAAAAAGAGATAAAATAGGGGATTTAAGATGTTAAGAAAATTACTTTCAAAAGTTATTAAAATTAAAAAAACTAGAGCAAAGAAAGGACAAGCAAACATTGATAATGATGGAAATGTTTATGATAATCGTTTTGTTAAATTTTACCATTTAAATAAAAAAAGATTGAATAAAGAAAGAAGGGGCAGTTACAAAAGTAAATCAAAAGGTGGTATCTGTGTACGATGTAATAGAAAAGCAGTAAAGGATATTGTTTTCTGTAAATACCATCAAGCTAGGCAAAAAGAGTATAATGCTAAAGCAAGAGCAAAGACTAAGAAAGGAAAGAAAAAATAATTGCTAATTGAATATTTTTCTTTTACTTTGATCATTTTTTATTATAATAACCATATTTTCTTTTATATTTTGTAACATATAAATTTATTTAAATTTCAACCAAATTCTTCTTTTTTATGGCAAACCTTCTAAACAGATATAAAAATCAAATTACTCAAGATGAAAAACTTCAAGAAAGAGCAGAGAAATTAGTTAAACTTCATAACAAATTATTACCCTTTCAAGGAGAACTGTTTGCTTATATTGCAACATCACAAGCACCTTATAATCCAAGAAGATCAAGAGACAATGGGCCAAGTTCTTATGTTTCCACAGGAATGTTAAGTGACTTAGAATATCATAAAGGAGAATTATTCATTCAAGGTAGGCCATATTCTTGGACAAATTTAAGTGAATTTAATGGACCATTTACTACAATTTCAAAACAAGATCAAAAAGAAGGGATTCATTTTACTAATGATTATACAATTTTAGAACCGGAAAATAAAGAAGATGGGATAGTTCTATGGAATGGAAGTAATTTTCTTGGTTTGGAGATAGAAAAAGTGAATCATATTTACGCTTTAATGATAGGAGATCAAGCTGTCTCTAAGTTGTTAGGCATTCAATTGCCAGAAAGGAATGATATTGAAACATTATACTCTAAAATTTTAGAACAGGAACAATTACCAAAAGAAGAAATTTTGAGATTATGGGAAAGAAAGATTAATCTTGAAGAACATACAAAAAGGATTCTTTTAAAAATATACCAAGTCAATGAACCATTCATTAAATTACAAAAAAGAATTAATGAAATCCCATATAATTTCTTTGAAAATATTATCCACGACATTTATGGAGTAGATAGATTTGAAGACATATTCGATATAGATGAAATGGACAAAGATTTGGATAGATCTTTGGGAGAAAAATAAAGAAAATTTACTTCACTAAATAAGGATTATTTTTCTTCATTTCTTCTATTGCAAATTTAAGTTTAGCTTTACTTACAGCATAAAGAGTAAATAACTTTTCTCCAGCTTTCACTGTATCACCAACTTTTTTGTATAAGTACATCCCAGAACCTTTGTCAACTGGAGCGCCAGCATAATGAGACAATTTAGAGATTAGGGCATTATTTATCTTTTTTACTTTTCCAGATCTCTTGGAACATAAATGATGTTTAAATTTACCTAATTTAGGTTTTTCAATTTTACCTTGAGCGTTAATGATCTTATTCATTTGTTTCAATGCCCTACCATCATCTAAAACTTCTTTAGCCATTTGATACCCTTTGCCTTTCTTAGCTTCACCAATCATTTCTAATAATGTTCCTGATATAAACAAAGATTTCTTTCTCAAATCAGAAGGGGCGCCACAATCATTACTAAGAACTTTCATTACATCTTCAGATTCAAGTAATGGGCCAATACCATTACCAATTGGTTGAGAACCATCAGTAACAATCACTTTTACTTTCATCCCAAGAGATTTGCCTAAACTAACAAATTTTTTCTTTAACTGTTCTGCTTGTGATCTAGTTTTAGCTTTAGTAGTTTTTCCCATGGGAATATCTATCAAGACATAATTTGAAGATACTGAATATTTTTTTGCCATGACTGAAGCTAATAATTGTCCTTCTGCATCGATTGATAAAGGATGTTCAATTTTTATAATTTTATCATCAGCAGGTGCAAGATTCATTGAACCACCATGAGCCATACAACCACCAACTTTGTTAACAACTTTAATTATCTCTTTCTGAGTAAGTTCAACCTTTGAAAGACATTCCATTGTATCTGCAGTACCTGCTGGACTAGTAATTGCTCGGGAGCTTGTTTTTGGCATGGTATAACCTAAAGCAGTAATTATTGGAATTACAATCATTGTTGTTCTATTGTTTGGTACTCCGCCGATGCAATGTTTATCAAGTGTTAAACCTTTAAATTTTATTCTGTCACCAGTATTAACTACTGCTTTTGTTAAATCTACAACTTCTTTATTGGAAAGACCATTAGTATAACATCCTGCTACAAAATAAGTTTTTTCAATGTCAGTTAAACGATCATGAGCAATGTCATCCATAATCAAAAAAAAGTTTTGATAAGATAATTTTTTACCAGTAAGTTTTTCTCTGATATGTTTCACTGATTCTGGTTTTCCTACAAAACTAACTTCAACAGTAGAATTTCTTTTAAGATTAAGTTTTTTCAAAGCTTCTTCAAATAAACCAATCTGTGAATTGTTTACTACATGAGTATTTTCAGAAATGTCAAGAATAGCAATCATTTCTTTTTTACCAGATTTAATTTTAATTCTATCACCATGACATAAATCTAACAACTTAGCGGTTCTTTCATTGAGTATAGCTATTAATATACCACCAGTAGAAATGTCCATATCTTTAACTTTAAATTTCATAACATCCACCTTTTTTTGATTTTTGAGATATAATAATGAATTATTTTATTGATTATAACAATGAATTAATTATATCAAGAAAGATTTTTTAGTATATATAAGTAACGTATCAATAAATTAATCTTTACCATCACAATCCTTAGTTAAACAATCTCCAGGGTTTAATGATTTGCAAACTTTACATTGGTCTGCTACAAATGCACCCAACTTTTTTCTCCCAGAATCTAATTCTTTATTTGGAGTCTTAATTTTTATTGTACTTGCCCCAGTGCCACCCATGTTTTCGATCCTAACACCTTCACTTAATTCCACTCCTTCACCCAGCACTGAATCTTTAACAGCGCATCGATTTCCTAGATTAGAACCTTCTCCAACAATAGAATTTTCAATACCACAACCTGACCCAATAATACAATCATTAGCTATAGCAGTATAACCAATAAGCATACTATTTTCTCCAATAACACAATTATTCCCAATAACTATGTTACCTTTCAAAAGAGTCCCACTTTTAACAACAGAATTTTCCCCAATATCAACGCTACCTTCAATGATAACCCCTTCTTCAACTTTACCTTTTATCGAACTTGAAGAGTCATCATCTTCTAAAACCGCTTCAGTTGCTTCCAAAATTTGCCAAGGGTATCCCACTGGAATCCAATAACCTTGAACTTCTTGATAATGCATTTTACCTTGAAATGCTAAATATTTGATAGCATCAGTAATTTCATATTCGCCCCGCTCAGAACGTTTGATATTTCTTAATACCTCAAAAATTTCAGGATTGAAACAGTACATCCCAACATTAACTAGGTTAGAAATTGGTTCTTTAGGTTTCTCAACTAAATCAACCACTTTACCTTCTTTTACAACTGCAACACCAAATGCAGAAACATTATTTTTCTGTTTCAACAAGATACAGTTCTCAAATTTAGTAACATTGATCATGTCTTTTCTTGAAAACAAATCATCCCCATTAATTACTAAGAATTTATTTTTAATTTCATTTTCTACAACTGCAACCGCATGACCAGTACCTAACTGTTCTTCTTGGACAACATATTTAATTTTAATGTTATGGTATTGGTCACCAATTCTTTCAATGATCATATCTTTCTTATATCCAACAACAATAATCACTTCATCGATTATACCCAACATTTGGTCCAAGTTATGTTCTAAAACTGGTTTGTTAGCTACTTCAACTAAAGGTTTTGGTTTTTCTTCAGAGAAGGGATATATTCTTGAACCTTTTCCCGCTGCTAATATTACTGCTTGCATTTTTTTATCTGTTTATTTTTAATTTTATAACTAGCCCTTTTTTGATAGATTTTGTGAATTATTAACAATATCCTTAATTTCTGATAATTTTTCAACTGAATAATCTGAATTAATAAATTCTTTTGGAATTAACTTACCCCTTCCAAATCTTGCATGAACAGTTTTCATACCTAAATTCTTAGCTGGCAAGAGGTCAGTATTAAATTTATCGCCACACACTAATATATTTCCTGGTTTGTAATTAAATTCTTTCATTATTTTTTTATAATGATCAGTTTTATCATATTCATTAGTAATAATTATTTTCTTAAAACAACCAGGATTAGATTTAAGGTGAGATATTTTCTGTAATTGAGTCTCAGAATTACCTTTAGTTACAATAACTAAATCATGATTATCTTTAAGTGATTCAATTAAACTTTTTGCACCTTCAATTTCTTTAAACTTAATGTTTTTTGGAGGTGAAGAATAATAAATTTTTTTACATTTATCCAACAAATAATTGGCCCCTTTATTTGAAAGATGATTTTTAAGATTTAACTTTGCGAGATAATAATTTAATGCAGTAGATCCATCTGAAGAGTTCATACACAAATCTAAAAGTTCTTGATTGTGAACATTAATATTTTTTGAAAATTCATTTTGAAAATCATTATGAATTAAACCAGAATCATTAATTTCATCAAGACAAGCTTTGATTTTATGAGGAATCAACGTAGAACTTGTATCAATTAAAGTATCATCTAAATCAAATATAACTAACATAATCTAACCAACTCCCTTGCAAGTTTCTTCCCATCATGCCTAATCAATCCTTTAATTGAAGTTAAATTTGCTAAAATTGCTCTTTCGTCTTGAGCCAAATCAAATACTACTGGATATTGCCCTTCTTTACGATAATGTTCCAAAGAATTACGGTTAATATTTGCTTCATTACAAATAACATAATCTACTTTTTTTTGGACATAATTTTCAATTTCAGATAAGAACTTAGAAGCTATAAAGCCATCAGTTTCACCTTTTTTTGTCATTAAATTACAAACATAAACAATTTTAGCTTTTGTTTCAAGTAAAGTTTCAGTTACGCCCTCAACTAATAAATTAGGTATCAGACTAGTATAAAGATCACCAGGGCCAATAACAATTAAATCTGCTTTCAACATGGCTTCTTTAGCTTCTTCATTTAATGTTGGTTTTGGATCTAAATAAACTTCTGAAATTTGGCCTCTTTCAGTTTCAGGAATATCAATTTTACTTTCACCGTAAATTATCTGGCCATCAGCCAATTTAGCACAAAGTTGAGCATTTTCTAAAGAAACAGGAATTACTTCACCTTCTAAACCTAAAAGTTTTGACAATTTTTTAATTCCTTCAGCAATATTACCATAATTTTTTTCTGAAGCAGTAAGAATTAGATTCCCTAAAGAATGATTATTAACTCCACCTTCAAACCTAAACTGGAATAAATCCCTTAATATTTCACTTTTTTCATCATCGGAAGATAAAGCAAGTAAACATCTCCTAACATCACCAGGGGGTAAAACACCTAACTCATCTCTTAAAATCCCTGTACTGCCCCCAGAATCGAACATGTTAACGATAGAAAATAATTGTAAAGGATATTTTTTCAATCCACGAAGAACAGTGTAAGAACCAGTCCCACCACCAATTACCACTACTTTTCTCATTAAATTAAGTTTGACTAAAGCTAGTTTTTAAGAGTTGTGAAATTGTTATGAAAATGAGTTTAAATCAAATAATCAAACAAATTTCAGCTCATTTTTCCTATACTTTACAACCCAAGAGCAAAATATTTATAAATAAACCCTAATCCCAAGCATCACATGACACATATTATGTTAATAAATCCAAATGAACTTATCAAAAGAGCTGCAGTTGAGCTAAAGAAAGGTCAATTAGTTAACCCACCAGAATGGTCAAGATTAGTAAAAACTGGTCACCATAAAGAAAGGTTACCTGAAGACAACGATTGGTGGTATATTAGATCTGCAGCAATCTTAAGATCAATAGCTAGATTAGGTCCAGTAGGTACTGAAAAACTTAGGACAAAATATGGTGGAAAAAAGAATAGGGGTAACAAACCAGAACATGTATACAAAGCATCTGGTTCAGTTATTAGAAAATCTTTACAACAACTAGAAAAATCAGGATTAATTGTTCAAACTGAAAAAGGCGTTCATAAAGGAAGAGTTTTAAGCCCAAAAGGTGTATCTTTCTTAGACAAAATTGCAGTATCAATTATGAAAGAAAATAAGAAAAAATAAATACAGATATTTAAGAGATTAAAATGGCAAGAAACAAACATCCTGCAAAAAAGAAAAGATTAATCAAATTATCTACCCAAACAAAATGGGCACCATTTTGGACAGTACTAAAAATGTATGGTAAGGGTAAAAAAGTTCATCCATCTAGACACACTGAAGTTAAAAGACATTGGAGAAGAACTAATACTAAAGCTTAATTGCTAAAGAGTTAAACTATAAAATGGCAAAAAAAGATGCTCAATTAGAAAGAACATATAATGTACCTTTAAGGAAAGAATATCAAAAGGCACCTAGTTGGAAAAGAACTAAAAAAGCAGTTAGGGCGTTAAAAAATTTCCTTGAGAAGCATATGAAAAGTGATGATGTAAGATTAAGTAAACCACTTAACGAAGAAATGTGGAAACATGGAATTAGAAACCCACCACACCATATTAAAGTTAATGTTAAGAAAGATGAAGAAGGAATTGTAAGAGCAGATTTATTTGGTGAAAAGAAAGCAGAAAAAAAGCCTGTTAAGAAAGAATTAAAAAAGGCAGAACCTGCTAAAGAAATTAAATCAAGTAAAAAAGAAGAAACTAAAAAAGCAACTCCAAAAGTCGAAAAGAAAGAGTAAATCTTTTTTCTATTAATTATTATATTATTTTAATCACCTAATTATTCTTTCCAATTCTCTTCTTACAACCCCTTTAGATCTTTTGAAATCAAAGATATACTTCAAAGTGTCCACACAAGATTTATGTGAAATTAACTGACTTAATTCATTTAAAGAATAAAAACCACATTTACTTGGAATAGTATATAATGGATGTGGCAAAGGCCTTAAATTAGATTTTGCTATAATTATACCATACCAATCTTTCTTATAATTTTTATCAGGAGATATTTTATGTATTAAATTTAACATTTCAGGTTCAATTTCCAACCCTAATTTTTGTTCTAGAACTCTTCTCGCAGCATTAAAGTAACAAGTCCCATTATCTTCAACCGCCTCAGTTAAATCTTCCCATTTTACAAAACCTCTTGCTGGACCAAAATATCTAGGATATACCGAATCTTTAGGATGATTTTTTATTATGAAAATTTTTTGATCAGAATTAATCAAATAAACATCAACATTCCTGGTATATATGTTAAGATCAGATTCATAAAAATCTAAATGTCTTAAAAAAGAATCATTTTTATCTGAAATTATAACTTCTTCTCGAATTATAGGCGATGTAATAAATTTTGTCATAAGAATAACTTGTAAAGGATTAGTATAAAAGTTTTTATTTGATTGAGTTACTGTTTAGGTTATTTAACTTCGCAACTATGCAAGATACATTTAGCACAGTTTAAGGTTTTTCTTTGAATAAAGACCATTAACAATCAATCTCTTTTCCGTATATAAAAAAATCCGCCAATAGTTGTGATTAAAATTAACATGATTGCGTAATCAGAGAATTCAGGGACAAGTGCTTGAATAGATCCAATATTAATTGTCCTTGTTGCAAGAATTGTTTCAGCCCCAGTATTATTACTGGCTGCAGCAAAATATGTATAAGCACCTTCAGCTAACCCATTTGTTGCGTTCTCACTTTGATTTATGTAAAAAGACCATTGAGTGGAATTAATTTTGTTTAAATTGGAAACATAATGCTGATATACTTCATCAGCTGAAAGTGTTCGGTTCCAAACCCTTATTTCATCGAGAGTCCCATTAAAATAAAATAAATTATCATTAGCTCCCCCTCCGCCAATGAACAGTTCATCATCATTATTAGATCCACCTAAAACAACATTATGTACGTGCGTACTATCAAGCTGACCATTTACATAATAAACTACTTGTGAACCATCTGAAGTTACAGCCACATGATACCATATGTTTGTAGAAAAATCAGTATTTGTAACTAATGCATGACCTTTTGCACTACCCCCATTATTATAATAAGCATATATCCTCAACTTAGGTTGTGAAAACCAACCCATATCCCATTCACCTATTGTTTCTGTACTATCAAACCTTTGTGAAAAAAGGTACCTATTTTGAGGATCATCATAGGGGGGAGTTAAATTAGCATATTGATCATAAGTTTTCATCCAAAACATCAATGTTCTTATTTCAGGTTTATAAGATGGCGTATAGAACATCCCACCCCCATTAAATTGATATGCTCCATTAAATTTTCCTGAATTTGTAAAGGTTGGTGAGGTGTTGTTAATTGTGATAGTGTGATTATATTCTGAGATATCAATTACAGCACCATTAGATTCACCCAAATCAGAAACATTATCAAAATTCATCATCAATACTAAAGAATCATTGAATATTGTAAAGTTTGTTCCATCCCAATTATATTTTAACTCTTGTAAATTGGATTCATTAACACTAATATTTATCCTAACAAAATCATTATCCAAAATAGATGCATTATCATTAGGAGTTGGAGAGATATAAGATAAACTTGAAGTTGCATAAACAGAACTTGTTAATAAAATAAACAACAAAGGGATTATTAGTTTTTTCATCATCTTTTATTAATAATATAATTAAATTGTTTATTAATCTTTTTACTGTTAGTGCCTTCTTTTACTAAAAGAAAACCACACAAAACATTGAGAGTCAGATCATTTTTTAAAAAGAGATATTTGAAAAGATCACAGAGGATTATTTCTTTGATAATTGAGGTTATACCCCCAAGAAAAAAATGAGATAATAACAAACATTAGTTTAATTTGAAAAATCATTGTTTATTAATATAGATTTTAAAAAAAGTTTTTGAGACTAGTTTAATTCCCAAATGAGTAAAGGTTTTCTTAAACGAAATGCAATAAAACTTGAGCAAAGCAAATTAAAAAACAATTAAATTAAAGCTACTAGTTTAATATTCACTTCTTTTTCCCAGTAAACTTATTAAAATAGCTTTGAAAATGAGATAAATATGGCTAATTTGCTTACACATGCATATTTTGCATTAAAATTAATGGAAAATCATGAACTCACAATTGATGAAGAGGATCATTTAATATTAGGTTGCATTTTACCAGATATAAGTTTAACTGGGTGGATTCATTATAGAAATACACACATTAAAGGTCAAGAGTTCTTTGAATATGTTCAGAATAGATTAAACAAATTTACTGCATTAGGGATTATTTTACATGGAGAAAGACCATTAGGTTTAGACCATTATTTTCATGGATGGCAAAATTTTATTGAAGAACATACATTTCAAGTTAAAAAAATTGCTGAAAGATATAAATCCAGTATTGGTAAAATTGATAAAATGACCATACACCATTTAATTGAATTTTCAGCAGATAATATTATCGCACAAAGAAACCCTTGGTTAGTCAAAAGAGTTACAACAGCACTAAGAAATTCGAGAATCCATCCATCAGTTACAACATTCTCATCATTCCATAAACTTGATGAAAAACTAAATAGAAAGATATTTTCCATAGTTAGTAGTAAACATTTAAACAAATTTATTTCCAACTTTGATAATGTTGAAACAGTGTCACATAGTTGGATGCATTTAAGGTTTTTCATAAATTTAAGTGAAGGGAAAGCTTTACCAATTAGTAAAAAGATTAAAAAACTGACCCAATTTTCATTTTATAATTTAAAAAGAAAAATAAGTGATAAAAATTTAACATTACTTTTCAAAGAAATAAATTTTTATTTAGAAGATAAATTAATAAACATATTAAAAAAAGCTGAAAAAGATATTATTCCCATAAAAAATGAATACTGTTCAAAAATTTATTGTTAAAGAAGCAGAAGGATTATTTGGAAAAGATCCAAACGAACGAACAGTTCAAGAATTGATCAATTCTGGAATTGTGAATATTGATAAACCTAAGGGGCCATCATCTCATCAAGTTTCTGATTATGTACAAAAGATTTTAGGAATTAAAAAGGCAGGTCATTCTGGTACATTAGATCCAGCAGTAACTGGTGTCCAACCAATTGCATTAAGTGATGCAACCAGAATCACACAATTTTTTTTAACCGCACCAAAAGAGTATGTAGGAATCATGCATTTACATCAAAAAATTAGTGTTGATAAGATTAAAGTAGTTATGGAAAAATTCACTGGAAAAATCACACAACTCCCACCAATTAAAAGTGCAGTTAAACGACAAGAAAGAGTAAGAGAGATTTATGAATTTGAAATTATTGAGATTGATGGCCAAGATGTTTTGTTCAGAGTTAAATGTCAAGCAGGTACATACATCAGAAAATTGTGCCATGATATTGGTAAAGAACTTGACATAGGTGCACATATGGCAGAACTAAGAAGAACTGCTGCAGGCCCACTTACTGAAAAAGATAATTTAATTACACTAAACGATTTAAAGGATGCTATTCATTATTGGAAAGAAAATGGAAATGAAAAATATGTTAGATATTGTATCCAACCTATTGAAAATGTATTACACCACATTAGAAAAGTATGGGTTTTTGATTCTGCAATTGAAAGTTTGTCTAATGGTAGAGATTTGGGAGTTCCTGGTGTTAGTATAATGGAAAATTTTCGAAAAGATGAATACATTGCTATAATGTCATTAAAAGGAGAACTTGTAGCAATAGGGGAATCTCAAATGTCTGCAGTAGAATGTAACATTAAGAAAAAAGGGTTAGCAGTTAAAGTTAAGAAAGTGTTTGTTAAATTGAATAAAAAGACATAAATCAATTTGTATTAAAATAACCCATACTTCAAAAAAACAGCTAATTTCTAAAAAGATTTAAATAACTAAATTTTATAATAAGTATAATTAATATAAAATAATATAAAATAATAATTTAATAAAATGGTAAATCCCGGTGCTATTTTTAGCGATATATCTTATGCAATTTCTTCCAATGCAGGAAGTTTTGCTTATACGATAGGTGGAATTGCAATAATCATCCTAATATTCTATTTTTTATTCAAAGTTTTACCAAAGTACAATGAAGATAGTTATGAAAGAGACATTTATCGAGACAGTGATAGAAACCATAGTGAATTTTGGGAAAGATATGAAGAGATTAGAGAAAATCAAAAAAGAAAAAAAGCTGAAGCTAAAGCTGCTGAAGAAGAAGCAAGAGATAGAGAAGAGCATGAACTTGCGGAAGAAGAAGCTGAAGATGAAGGACATAAAGGTAAATCTAAATCCGATAAAAAAGCAGAAGACGTTCTAAAAGATGTTGAAGACACTGAACAAGATGCAGAAGATGCTGAACAAGATATCGCTAAAGAAGAACGTGAAGTAGTAGCGGCAACTGCAGCACTTGAAAATTCTAGTGAAGATGTTATTGCTGAAATTGACAAGATGGCAGTAAATGAAGAAGTTGAACAAAAAGAGATTATAGAAATTGAAGCATTATCAAAAAGAATTAGGTCACTTAATAAATTCAATAAAATTGATTCCACTACAGCAGATTATCTTAAACAATATTTTCAATCTCTTGACAAACATATAAAACAACAAATTGGAACTGAAGAAAAAAATGAAGAAGGACACAAGAACCTTGTTTCTGAAACAAAAAAAACATTAAAAGAATTTAGAGGAGTTACTAAAGGATGCAGTAGTGAAATGGAAAAATTGAATAAAAAGTCTAAAAATGAAAAGAAAAGTTTCCATAAAGAAATAAAAGATATTGAAAAATTAATTGAGCTTAAGTCTAAAGAATTAGAAAATCAAAAAAAGGAAGGGAAAAAAGGCAACCCCAATTTAATATTACAATTAGAAAGAGAGTTAGGGTTATTACATAAAAACACGAACAATTTTAAAGTTTTAAATTCAACATTAGAAACTACATTAAATGATACTAAAAAAGAAATTGAAAAATTAAAAGAGATTATTAGGAGCGTGTTTAAGTTTTCTGGAAAATTATATAGATTTAATAGAAAGTTGAATGAAAAAGAAGAAGATGTAGGAAAAAGAATTTCTAAATTGAAAGATGCCCAAAATAAAATTTCTGATTCTATTAATCATTTTGAAGGAGAAAGAAATATTCATGGTACAGTAATTAAATTTTCTCAAGAAATTGAAGAGTACTTCTTGACATATAAAGAAGTTATCGAAGCAGACCTAGGATTTCAGAATAAAATTAAAGAACTGTTAGAAGATTACTATTTAACTATTAAAAAAATGAAAACTTACACTTTATTATTGATTAGTTTAGAAGATTCTGAAAAAGCAATTGATGATGCAATGGGAGCAATAAATACTTTGATAGGAATTATGTTTAAAGAAGATGTTAGTGGTAGTTTACAGAAATTGAATAAAATAATAAAGGGGAATGAAGTATTATTAGATTATGAAAAAATGATGGACAAAAAATTAGCAGCATTAGAAGAAGAAAATGAACAACAGATTATGCAAGCTACTGAAAAAATCAAAATTATAATTGGAAAAAGTGAAAAACTAATCTCAGAAAATAATAAGTTAGAAAAACAAGAACAACAACAATTAGGTAACACTATCGGAACAATGGTAAACAGAAAAGTTGCAATTGATGAAAAATATGGTTCCAAGGTTCAAACTTTTGAACAAAGTCTAAAGAAAAGAAATGAACAAGCAGCAGCTGCTTACAAACAAGCTTTAGCAGCTTAGATTATAAATTATGAAAAATCAAAAAGAGGTAATAGTATGGCAAAAATAAAGATTAAAAATGGTCCATTTTATTTAGGACAAAAAGAAAAAGATTTAACTCTTAAAGAAGCAATTTCAGCTTTAAATAACAAAGAGTTTGACAAGGCAATAGAGATTATTGATTTAAACTCGAATTTTCTTAGTGATGAATTCCATGATACAAGATCACTAATTGGTCAGATTAAACTTATAAGTGGCATTACTCAAAAACACCAAGCTTACTTAAAAATGGCTGAACATGAGATTAAAAGAGCCAAATCAAGATGGTTAAGTGGTTCCAAGGAAGAACATATAACAGTTGCAAAAAATTATTTAGAAGAAGCACAAAGATTGGCAAGTAGATGTAATGCACAGATTAGGGGTGTTATGATAAGTTTTAAAAAACTCAAAGTTGATGCTTCAAAAGTAATCAAGTAAGAATTTTTTTATATTATCTTTTTAATCTAATTTTAATAGGTTAACTAAAACAGTTCTATTACCATACCTTCATAGCCAGGATTAACTAATTTAGTACCATCAATTTCATCAACTACACCAAAATTTTCATGGATATGTCCAGCAATCACTAGTTTAGGTTTCATTCTTTCAATAAATTTTCGATAATCTTTATTACCAACGTAACGATCGTTAATCAAATCAAGTTTGGTTTTGTATGGTGGGCCATGAGTCATAAAAATAATTTTCTTACCTTTATATTTACCATACCATTTTCGAGCAATTTCTCTAAAATCAGAGTCTGATGCTGCAAAACCACCACCACCATAAGACAATATAATAAAATCGCCAATAATTAATGCTTTCTTGTTAACATCTTCACAATTAGAATAATCTTTTACAGTCTCTCGATAATTTTTACTTTCTTCATGATTTCCAGGGATTAAATAAACTGGCTTATTAATTGAGTTTAATCTTTTCAAAATAGCCCTCATATTAGCTTCAAAAGAAGTAAAATCTCCCGCTATTAAAACAAACTGAATATCATCTTGCTTAGCTCTTTTTACGAGTTTTTTAAGAAGTCCAGTGTCACCATGTAAATCTGCAAAAGTTAGGAATTTCATGTTTAAAATTTATTTTACTCATTATTTTTAAAATATATTTAAAAAAAAAAGAATTAATTAAAGGAAAATTATTCTTCCTTATTTTCTTCAGTTTCTTTTTCAGTAGAATCTTCTTCAACTTTCACAGCAGGTTCAGTTTCTTCTTTAGTTGTTTCTTCTTCAACTACTGGTCCTTCACTTTTTTCTGACTGTTCAGTTTCTTCTGTTGCTACAACTACTTCTTCTGTGTTTTTTTCTTCAACTGCAGATTCTTCTGTTAACTTTTCACTTTTATCCATAACTAAAGTTTTGCCCTTACTATCAATTAACCTAACTGACCTAATTACAACTTCTTTTACAGGATAAATTTTGTTAAGTTTTTTCTTAATACCTAATTGAGTTCTAAGATTCACTAAACTGTTAATAAAATTTTCAAAATTAGTTGCTACCACTACTTCTTCTAACAAATCATTAATAGTGGTTCTGATTGTTGATCCAGTTGATCTTTTATTTCTGTTAAGAGTTACAATCAAAGTTTTAACTACCATTTGTTCGCCAGATTTGTTTGTAAATTTGAATACACTATCTAACCGAGATGTTCTTTTTCTAACAATTCTTTTGATATAAGTTGGAACAACTTCATAACCAACAGTACTAGTTTGAAGTGTTTGTCCTTTAGTATCTTTAATTTTTAAAGAAATGTGAATGTTTTGATCTTTCATAGACCCAGTTAATGATTTTAAATTAACTTTCATTACTCGACCGATTGCTTGTTCAGATTTATCTAAATAAGTTTCCCCAATTTCTTTCATACCAAAAATTGTTGGTGAAACTACTTTAAACCATGTTTTTTTCTTAACTTTAATTTTACTTTGTTTTTTCTTATCCTTTTTTGCCATTTTTTACTAGTGGAACCTCATTAATTTTCATTTAAATTAGTCTTTGAATCAGTTAGATACCCGATAATTGTTAATTTGAAGTTAATTTAGGGTATTTATTTAAAAAGGTTTTGGATAAAGAATTGATATGTTGAAAACCAAACAAGATATTAGTTTATACTTAAGTTAAATTATTTCCAATAAATCAAATAATTAATAGAATAAAAGTAAGGAGTATTAAAATTAGAAAAAATCATTACAAGTATGGTTTAAATTCAATTAAATCTTCCCTATTTGGAACCAACCTTCTTAATTCTGGATGAAATATTTTTCCAGAATTAATTATCAAACCATCAGTAGGAAGTTCTTTACTATATGCTAATGATTGAATTATTTCAACTAGTAAATCAGAAACCATATTAAAATATGCATATGATGCTCTTTTAGCAGTACTAAGCCCACCAGGTATCATCCCAACAGTATTGTAAAGAACATGAGTGTTGGGTAATTTATCTAAAGGACAACTATTATCAAAAGTATGGTTCTCTGGACCAACCCAATAAAATTTATTTGGCTCACCCCACCTGGACTCAAACGTGTAACGTACCCCTCCTTGGATAGGATTACCTTCACAATCCTTAGTACTACTTAAATCAGGATCACAAGTAATATCTGCAAGAACTGCCCCCTCTTTAATATTTGTTAAAATTTCTTTAGTGATAATCCTAGAGTTCCCTGGTTTCCATTGTGTTGCATTAATTATCCCATCATAATTAGAGATTAATTCTAATAATTTTTGCGGATTATTTGTAACATCTTTGTATAATAAATCATAACCAATCCCTGCTTGTTCTAATTCTTCCCTTGCACCCGTTGCAGCCCTACCATTTTCCCCACCAAAAATAGCAATCTTAAGTTTTTTTTCATCTGAACCAATTTTTTCGTAAGCTTCATGCACCATATCTTCATCAGAACCTTCAACAGATGGGAAAAAATGAAAAGCTCCTTTTTTATCAGAATCCTTGCCAGGGGTTCTTATTTGATAAGAAAGTTTTATTCCCTCCATTAATAATCTTGCTCCACCAACACCAGAATAATAACCTGTAGTTTCCCCCTCTCTTTTTTGAATTTTACAAGTTTCAGGCGAATAAGCAGTTACGTTCCCAGCATTAAGTAAAGCTCTTAACTGTTCAATACCTTGACCTTTTTCAACATGAGCATAGAATACATTAATCTTACCAGAAGCAATACCATATTGGGGCCTTTGTTTAACATCAACTAAAATATCTGAGCGCTTTAACAAGTTTTCAAGATCAACAATTTCAGCACCAACTTCTTGGTAATTTTCATTTGAGTAACTAGCTCTCTTTCCAGCAGAGTCTTCTATAAGAAAATTTAATTTATAATTAGAAGAAAAATCTAATCGATCTAAAAGTTCATTGATACAAAAAGGAGGAAGAGAAACCCTATTATCACCTTTTTTTAGAGTTAACGGAACACCAACATTAATAATATTTTTCACAAGACAATTAATTCTAAATAGACTTATATTTATTTCGCTTCTTGAAACATTAAAAGAAAAAGATAGTTTAATTAACTAAATTAAGAACATTATTAAATGTTAAATTGAGTTTAAGAAGATAATTTCAGAGTATGGAAATAAATAAATAGTTAATATATTGTTTTTTATTCAATGATAAGGAGAAACATACCTTTGAAGAGAGTATGCCTTTATTAAGTTATGACACAAACCAACCAAAGCCGGATTAATTTTACTAAAGAATTTGACAATTTAACAAAAGACTTATAATTATAAAAAATAACATTTTAATTAAAATGATCCCATATCTACAAACAACATCATTTACTTGTGCAGCATCTTCTTTACTAACAGTTATGCACAATTTTAATCCAAAGATAGAATTAAATAAAGAAAATGAGTTTGAGATTTGGAGGAAAACAGCACTTTTACCAACCAGAGCATCATCAATTTTTGGATTAGCTAGTTTAGCTAAAAAAATAGGTTTAAATTTTAAAGTAGTTGTAGAAAAAGAAGAGTATGATTTCCCAGATTACAGATTTTATAGGTATAAAAAAACTGATATTGAACATGCTAAATATCTGGAGAATTATTATTTACAAAAAGCAAGGAAAAATGAAGTTAATGTCGAAGTTAAACCGATTAATAAAGAAGACATATTAAAAGAATTAAATGAAAGTAATTACTTAATACTAAGAGTTAATGTTAAACCGATTAGAAAATTAAAGAAAAACACATCCAATTATATCGTTGTTAAAGGTTATAAAGATAACCATTTCGAAATTATTGATCCACGATTAGGATTTTTATCTATACCTGAAACAGTTTTTGATGAAGCTTTCCAAACATTAGAAACTAAAAAGTATAGAGATAGTAGAATGATTGTATTTAAGAAATAAATACATTTGTTAATTTCTAAGTAAAAATTATTAAAATATAGATTAACCAAATGACCAATATGCCCAGATTTAGTTTCTTTGTGAATTAAAAGCAAAATTATGCTTAAATGCAAATAAAAAAGTAGTAGAACTAGCTTCGCCGTTGATTAAAGGATTAAAACTATAGTTAAAATACAAATCAAGGCAACAACAACATACGGAATACAGAAAGGTTTAAATATTTCAAAGATTTACCTAATTAAAAATAATTTTACAAAAAAGCAAATATGTGCGTTTTTTGTAAAAAAAAAAGAGGCGTTTATGAAATTAACAACCGGATTAGAGTTAGAATTTCATTTGATGGATGAAAATGGATTTCTTATGAATGCAGCACCTGGAATCTTAAATGATAACAGAAGCGAGGGATTATTATATGATGAAGCTGCTAACACACAAGTTGAAATTAATTCTGACCCTGCTGAATCAATTGCAGAACTTCACGAGGGATTATTACAAAAAATAAATTTGGTAGAAGGTATATTATCAGACCACAATGTATTAGCGTCACCATTTGCGATAGAAAATGGTGCAGGAAAAGGAACACAATTAAAGAATACAAATAGGTTTGGACAATATGAATCAATTATTGGAGAATCAAAAAAAGATTTATTATTAGGAATCAGTGGGACACATTTACATCAATCACAGATACACGGAAAAAAACTAGAACAATATTGGTTATTACAATCATTGGATTCATTATCGTATGCAACCACATCAACTTCACCAATATTTAGAAATGGAATAAATAACATTAACAATTATAGAATATTAAGTACTAGGCATGGAGCATTTAAAAATTTCCCTTTACATGGACAGTTACAAGATTATCCAAAAAATTTAGAAGAGATTAATGTGATGAATCAAGCAAGATATTTAGATTGGCTATCCAAAGCAGAAAATAAAACAAATTTTGAGACTCATTTTGCCCCAGACAATACAGGATATCACCCAATTAGAAAAAGAGACCACATAGGACCAACTGGGACATTCGAAATAAGAAGTTTTGACATCGCACCATTAAACTATTTACTAGCTTCTGCAGCCCTTTACAAAGGAGCTACAAAAAGCATGACTGAAAGAGACATACCAGTAGAGATAACAAAAAAAGATTTAGATTACAAGTTTAGTAAAGACAAAATTGTTTTGCCAAACATAGACACATTAAGATTTTTTGAAAGTGAAGCAATTAAGTATGGGTTAAAATCAAAACATGTTTCAGATTACTTAAGAGCAGTCCTTAATTTTTCGGAACAAGGTTTGTCAAAAGAAGATGCAATGTATTTAACACCAATAAGAGAAATGTTAGATACTAAATTGAACCCATCATCATTGATTATGCAACACATGAGAGACAGAGGTTATCAAGGACATCACTTTAACCCTGAACAATCAGCAAAAGCTAACCTATATGTAAGAAATTTGCATGAAAATAGTTTAAGGGAGAGGATTTATTAACTTTAATTTTATGATTTATTATAATTACAGAGGCAGATAAAATGTGTAGAATGATTTTAGGCATTGGTGAAATAGAGATAGATATTCTTCTCCAAGGAATTATCAACATGGCTGAAGATAATAATTTCAAACATGAAAGAAATGAAAAAGAAACATTTCAACATGGGGATGGATGGGGGATTGGTTACTTATTAAATGACCAAATTTTGGTTAAGAAATCAATAAAAGAGATTTATTCTAAAAAAAATAGAACTATTAAAAAATATCAAAATTTAAAATCAAATATTTGTATGATACATGCAAGGAAAAAAAGTGTTGGAGAACTATCAAAAGAAAATTGTCATCCTTTTTCTAGATCATTAAAAAAGGAGAAATTTGTATTCTGCCATAATGGCACTGTAATAAGCGGGTTTAATATTGGAAGATTCAAACCAAAAGGAGACACTGATTCTGAAAAATTATTTTTAACAATAATAAATAAAATTGGTATTTTGCAAAAGAAAGAACCAATAAAAAATAATCAAAAAGAAAATGATTTGATTATCAAAGCAATTAAAGAGGTATTAAATTCTATTCAAACTAGAAAAGGTACAAATATTTTTTTTAGTTCAAAAGATAAAATATATATTGGATTAAAAGATTGCGCCATGCCAAAATATTACGAAATGTGGATAGCTAAACAAAAAGATAATTTAATCATAAGTTCTGAAAAATTAAAATGTGCAACACAATTTAATTGGGGAAAAATCGAAACAGGAAAAATCTTGAAGATAGATAATAAAAACCTTAACATTAAAGAATATTCTTTATGAAAAGAGTAATCAAATTCCATAATTTATTTAAAGTAACAAAACTGGTTAGTTTTAAAATGAAAATCGGAGTAATTAAAGAAACTAAAGTAAAAGAACATCGTGTTGTTCTGATTCCAGAAGATGTAAAAAAACTCATTGAAGCAGGACATGAAGTTTACATAGAAAATAATGCGGGGTTAGAAGCAGGATTCAATAATGAGGATTACCAAGAAGCAGGCGCAATCATTGTTTCAACAGAAGAAGTATACAATATGACAATGCTTTGTAGGGTTAAAGAACCACCAATCTCCTCTTTAAAAGAAGATCAAATTTTAGTAGGATATCTTCATGTTGAAAAAAATCAAAATCCAGAACTTCTTAACGCGTTACTGGAAAAAAATGTAACTGCTTATGCCATGGAAGAGTTCAGAAGTCAGAAAAACCCCAATATTAGATTAATTGGTTTAGGGTTTGAAGCAGGTGTTGTTGGAATGTTTGAAGGATTAAGAACATATGGTAAAATGTTAGAAGAAAAAGAATTAGAAAATCCATTTCATAAAGTTAAATCAATGTGGGAATATCCTAATAAAACTGAAGCATACTTGGCCATTAGAAGAATCAATCCAAAAAAGATTAAATTCAAAGTTGCAATTGCAGGTTATGGAAAAGTTTCCAAAGGTGCCCAGGAAGTTCTTGCTCAAGTCAGTTGTCCCCCTTTGATATTACGAGAAGAAGATACCTACAGAGCTAAAATTATGGGAAATGATTTTGCTTATATCTGGAAACACTTACCAGAAATAGATATTTTTGTTAATGCAATTGTTTGGAAACCAGGACAAGAAAGAATTTTAACAAATGAAGACCTAGAAAAGATGACTAACGATTCTTTGATCATAGATGTTTCCTGTGATGCAGGTGGAGGGATACAAAGTTGTAGACCCACTTCTTGGGAGAATCCAACCTATGATGTTAACACAAGTAATAAGAAAAAAATTAAATTTTATTGTGTAGATAATTTACCCTCAGCAATGGCACATGATGTTTCGATTAGTTTGAGTAGAATGGCAGTGAAGCAGATACTTAAAATTGCTAATGGAGAAGAAGTCACATCAGGATTAATGACCAAAGAAGGTAAATTTGTTTATACACCTGTTTAATTTTTTATTTTATTATGATTTTTATTCTATCCATTAACTTCAAACCCTTTCTTCCTCAAAATCTTTCTTACAGAATTGTCAATCCTATCTTCAGAAATTTCTCCCTCTAAAATTGCTTGTTCAATAACTTCAATCATATGATATATTTCGTTAGGGTCTTCATCAAAATTTAAAATAATGTCGTGCCCTGCTAAAACTAAATCAACATACAATTGATCTTTATCTTCATAATAACTTAACAAACCTAACATATTAATTTCGTCAGAGATTACTAAGCCATCATAATTATTTTTAAAATTGTAAATTACATTTGGTGATACAGAAGAGGGATACCCTTCAGAATTTATTGCCCCACTAACTATTAAATGGCTCACCATTACAAGACTAGGTAAACCTTGCCCAGTAGTCCCATAAGAGAGTAATTGGTTATAAGGATACAAATCATTTTCAGTTATTTCTGCAACTACTAAATTTTCATGAGGATCTAACGTTACTAAAGTTTTTCCAGGATAATGTTTAATTGTAGATAAAACACCTTCTGATTCTAGTGCTGCAACATAAGCTCCAGCTAATTCAGTTACTTCTTCCTTCTCACCTGGAAACGTCCTACATTTCCAGATATTATCTTCCAAGTCCACAACTGGTGCAAAATTAAGGTTAAACCCTAAACTAGAAAGATATTGACCTTCTTCAAAACCCTTAGCAGTAGATTCTTCTAAATTTGTAATATTAGAAGTGATTGTAAAGTTCCTGTAATTAGCAAAAGGATTTAAACATCCTTCCAGATCCACAGTTACAAAGAAAGGTATATTCATACCCTCTTGAAAATCAGAGATTGTATCAATAAATGTTTCTTCTGAGTCCATTGCAAAAAAATGAACACCACCAAGTTGCATTTTTTGCCAATATTCTAAATTATGTACACCACCATGAGTTATTATCATTTGAGCAACTTTTTGTTGTAAAGTCATATTATTTAATTTAATAGAATTATCTTCTTCAAAAAGAATGTCTGAAAGATCTGGTATAAAATAACCTTTCGCTTGAGCCAAATTCATTGATGCTAAAATAATTGTGATAGTAAATAAAATCAAAAATAATTTAAATTCTTTATCTTTGAAATAAAATTTATTCGAACCGAACTTGTTTGAAGAATTACCAGTCAGATTAGTCTTACCACTATTTTTTTGATTTATTTTCTTACTAACCTTACTTATACTTCTTTTCTTTGTCACCATATTTTAATTAATCTGTACCCCAATAATTTTGATTTTTACAATATCTGTAAGCATTATTGTTAAGATAATAGTTCATATTGTTACCATCGCCAGTTTTACAGATTACATCTGTCGATAATATTTTTGAAACAATTTCATCGGCATCTGTAGTTTCAGAAAAAAGTTCAATCTCAAATTCTTTTGAAACACATTCTAACTGTTTTCTTGATTCATGACAACACAAATCAAGATTAATTTCAGAATAATCATCTTGCCAATTAGCAATACAGATTGTATCTTCCGTGTCAAAAGTATTGTAAAGTGCAAACCCTAAATTAGGTAAACTCACTCCAAAAAGGTTTAAAACTAATAAGAAAGACAAGATTATCAAACCAATGTTAACGATACCCAACACCCTTTTTACTTGTTGTTCTTTAAGTTTGACATTTGTCCCTTTAGCAGATTTGACGACATACTTTTTAGCAGACATAACTAATAAAGTAAATAATTTACTTATATAAGCTTTTTTATAAAAACAGTTCTAATGTTTAGATGTTATTTCAAAAGAAACTTATTTAAAAGCGAAAGAATAACTAAGTAGATATGAAAATAAAAACTTATACTAACCCCGCATGTCCTTGGTGCATTGAATTAAAGGCTTGGTTAAAAAAGAAAAAGATTGAATACGAAGATTTAGATATAACTGAAGAAGATGAATTTAGAGAAGAATTAGTTGACAAAACAGGCCAGTTAGCAGTACCAGTAGTTCTAATTGGAGATAATTTTGTGGTTGGTTTTAATCCTAAAAAGATTGAAGAATTGATTAAAAATCAAAAAGAGTAAATTAATTTTTGTTTTTATAATGATTTTATTCGATAAGTTTATAAGTCATATTATTTCTATTAGTATAATTAATTATTAAAATATAAAATTTAATAAAATATAAATGAATTAATATAGGGGTGCATATTATGAAAAATTTATTTTCAAAAACCAAATTATTTTCTTTATTAATGATATCATTACTTTTCATTTCATTGATATCAATATCTTCTTTTGCTGAAACACCATCATTTAGTGTAACAATGATGTCTCAAAACCCAGACCCTGTTGAACCAGGCCAAACTGTAAAAGTTAAGTTTAAAATTGAAAATGAGGGATCACAAACTACTGATGATGTTATCGCAAAAATCGACCCACAATATCCATTTGAGATTTATGGAGATGAAATTGAAAAGAATTTAGGAAGAGTTTCTGCTTCTTCAACAAATACAGAAGTATCATTCACATTAAAAGTTGATGAAGATGCAGTTGAAGGAAACACCGAATTAGATTTCGAATTACAATTCAGTGACAGTTCATCAATTACCTATGATGATGGTGAATTTACAATAGATATACAAACCAATGATGCAGTTTTAGATATCTCTTCTATTGAGTTAAACCCAGAAACAATCTCTCCTGGTGATACTACCAAGATTAGTTTTATTGTAAAAAATGAAGCTGATTCTTTATTAAAAGATATTACTTTCAAATTAGAATTGAATGATGATGATTTACCTTTTGCACCTTATCAATCATCTTCAGAAAAAAGAATTGATCAATTAAATTCAGATTATCAAAGTTCATTAAATTTTGAGATAATATGTTCACCAGATGCAGAAGTAGGCCTGTATAAAATTCCCCTTAACATAACATATTATGATGAAAATGGAAATTCTTATACTTCAGAGGACTTATTAGCAATAACAGTATCTGAACAACCAACCCTAAAATCCTACATTAAAAAAACTGAGATTTATAGTTCAAATCAACAAGGAAAAGTTACTATCCAAATTGCTAACACTGGAATTAGTAACATTCAAAGTTTAGAAATGCAATTAATTAATAGTTCAGATTATAAACTTCTTTCTCCAAGCGATTATTTTTATTTGGGAGATTTAGATGCTGACGATACTGAAAGTGAAGAGTTAAATATTTATGTTGCGGATCCGGAGAGTGGTGAAGTTAATATTCCCATAAAATTAAGTTATTTAGATGAAAATAATCAAGATTACGAAGAATATTTTTATCTTGATTTTGAATTATATTCTGATGACGAACTTAGTTTGTATGGGCTCTCAAGTAATGGTAACTCAAGTTATATTTACCTCATTGTAGTTCTAGTTCTTGCTGGAGGTGGCTACTACTGGTATCGTAAAAGAAAAAAGAAATCTTAACAATGATTAAAGATTACTTTTTATTTGCGTATAAAAGTGCTAAGAACAGAAAAATTCGTTCTTGGTTAACCATGATTGGCATTTTCATAGGAATTGCCGCAGTTGTAGCTTTAGTTTCTTTATCTCAAGGAATGCAGGAAGCTATTAATGAAGAGTTTGTTAAATTAGGCAGTGATAAATTAATTGTAAGTGCAGCAGGAAGTAGTTTTGGGCCCCCTGGAACAGCAGTATCAAACCCACTAACAATTGATGATGAAGAAATTATTGAAAGAACCAAAGGTGTTGATGTTGCAGTTGGAAGATTGTTAAGAAATGCAAGAATAGAATTCTCAGGAGAAATAATTTATGATTATATTATTTCAACTCCAGACGATAATGAGGGATTAGAACTCGCCATAGAATCTAACGATTATGTTATTGAAAGTGGAAGGATGTTAGACAAAGATGATAAATTTAAAATTGTTTTAGGATACAATGTTGCAGATGATATGTTTGATGAAAAAGTAGAACTCAGGGACAAAATAAATATTCAAAATCACAATTTTGATGTTGTAGGAATTCTAGAAGATTCAGGCAACCCACAAAAAGATGACACTATATTAGTTCCAGAAGTTGCAGTTAGAGAAATTCTTGATATTGAAAATGAGTTTGATATTATCCCATTAAAGGTTTTGCCAGGAGAAGATTTAGATACAGTTAGTGAAAATTTAGCAGAAGAATTGAGAAAATTCAGAAATGTTGAAGAGGGAAAAGAAGATTTTAGTATTCAAACACCAGGAGATATTCTTGATGCATTAAATAACATTTTAGCAATCGTTCAAGGAGTGTTGGTGGGTATCGCGGCTATATCTTTGTTAGTAGGCGGAATTGGAATTATGAATACAATGTATACTGCGGTAAGTGAAAGAACCAGAGAGATTGGAATTATGAAATCGTTAGGTGCAAAAAATAATGATATCCTTTACATGTTTATGATAGAATCAGGATTTTTAGGTTTTTTTGGAGGAGTAGTAGGAGTGCTGTTAGGATTTGGGATTAGTAAATTAGTAGAATATGTTGCATACCAAATGTATGGGAGTTCATTAATACAAGCACAGTTTAGTCCATTCCTCTTAATTGGGATGTTAATGTTTGGATTTTCAGTAGGAATGCTTTCTGGAATGTTTCCAGCTAGGCAAGCAGCAAAACTTAAACCAGTAGATTCATTAAGGAAATAAATTAAGTAAGAATATAATCAACATAATTAAATTTAAAAAAAGATAAAATATCAAAATGATTAAAGACTATTTCAAATTACCCTGGAGAGAGATTAGAAGAAGAAAGTTAAGATCAGTGTTAACTTTAATTGGTATTTTCATAGGTATTGCGGCAATTGTTTCTTTAATCACGCTGGGTCAAGGTTTAGAAAATGCAATAACTCAACAATTTCAATCTTTAGGTAATGATAAGTTGTTGATATATGCAAAAGGTAACCCCTTCAACGCAGGTTTATCAAATGGGGCTATAACAATTACGGAAGATGATTTAGAGGTAGTAAGAGATACGCCAGGAGTTTCTATTGCAGCAGGAATGATTTATACAACTGCAGGAATAGAATTTAATGATAATGTACGTTATGCTTTTGTATCTGGAATCCCAACCGATGAAGAAGAAAGAAAATTGGTTGGAGAATCTCAAAGTTATCATGTAATGGATGGAAGATTCATTGAAGATGGAGATAAATATAAAGTTGTTTTAGGTAACGAATACAGTAAAGAAATATTTATGGGGAAAATTGTAGAGACTAGTGATAAAGTATTAATCAACAATCAAGAATTTAAAGTAGTGGGGATTCTTGAAAAGATTGGTTCTCCACCAGACGATCAATCTGCAATGATCCCATTAGAAGCATATCAAGAAATTTTTAATTCAGGAAATGAAATTGGGTTAATAATTGCTCAAACAGAAGTTGGAGAAGATTCATCCAAAATTGCAAAAGAAGTAGAAAAAGAATTAAGAGAGTATAGAGATGTTGATGAGGGTGAAGAAGATTTCACCGTTGAAACACCTGAACAATTGATGGAAAGTTTTTCATCTATCCTTAATATTATTCAAGCAGTATTAATTGGAATTACAGGAATTTCTTTGTTAGTGGGAGGGGTAGGTATTATGAATACCATGTATACTGCAGTTTTACAAAGAACAAGAGAAATTGGAATTATGAAAGCATTAGGTGCAAGAAATAGCCACATAATGTGGTTATTTTTAATTGAATCAGGATTATATGGATTAGGCGGAGGATTATTAGGAATTATTGTAGGAATCGGATTTGCTAAAATTACAGAAAAATTATTTGAGATTGCAATCGGACCTTCATTCTTATCAATAGAGATAGACATATCTTTGATATTAGGAACATTAATATTTTCATTTATTGTTGGAAGTTTATCTGGGATTGCACCTGCTTGGCAAGCATCAAAATTAAAACCAGTTGATTCATTAAGATATGAATAAAAGGAGTAAATAAAATGAAGAAAAAAAGTGACAATCAAAAATCAAAAAACCACAAAACTAAAGATAATACAATTATAGAACTCAAAGATGTTTGGAAAACTTATAAATTAGGAACATTATCTTTAGATGTCTTGAGAGGGATTAATATTAAGATAAAAAAAGGAGAGTTTGTTGCAATTGTTGGCCCGTCGGGAAGTGGTAAATCAACTTTAATGAACCAAGTAGGGGTGTTAGATATCCCAACAAAGGGACAAGTCTTATTAGATGGACATGACATTTCTAAATATTCTGAATCTGAACTAGCGCAGATTAGGGGTAAAAAGATTGGTTTCATTTTTCAACAATTCAATTTAATTCAAACCTTAACTGCTCTTGAAAATGTTATTTTACCAACTATATTTCAAAACGTAGAGGAAGAAACAAGAACAAAAAGAGCTAAAAAACTTCTTATAAATGTAGGATTAAGTGACAGGATGAATCATAAACCTAGTGAGTTAAGTGGTGGTCAACAGCAAAGAGTTGCAATATCTAGGGCATTAATTAACGATCCAGAAATTATTTTGGCTGATGAACCTACAGGAAACTTAGATTCAAGTTCAGGAGAACAAATAATGAACGAATTATCTGAATTACATTCTAAAGAAGGAAAGACAATTATATTGGTAACACATGACAATGAGTTAATCCATTATGCAGATAGAGTAATACATGTTAAAGATGGACAAGTGCTTAAAGAGATTAGTAAAAAAAAGAATGTTTAAAAAACACTGGTTAACAATGACAATTAATAATTACAATGATTACTAGTTATCCTCTTAAAAATAGGGTATCCAACTTATTCTTTAAAATATCTAAATATTTATAAAGTAATTTCTGAATTTAATCTTATCGAGGGGTGATTTTTCATGGAACAAAAGCAGTTAGATGAAATAGACGAATCATTCTTTGGTGAAGAAATCATTGAAGATGAAGAACCAAAGATAAAAAAGTCTAAAAATAAAAGTAAAAAATCTGATAAAATGGCAGAGAAAAAATCAAAAGAAAAAAAGAAAGAAGAACCTTCTAAAAAAAGTGAAGTTGTAATTGAAGAACCTAAACTTGAAGAGAAGAAGGAAGAAGTAAAAATTGAAACTATTTCTGATGAAAAAATTGACCCTTGGGCAGATGAAGATAAATCCACAGGAAGTTTGTTTGGTCAAATATCCACTTGGCAAGCAGTTGCAGGAATTTTAGCAATTTTGTTAATATTCTCAATATTTACTTATGGATTCAGATTTTCAGATTCTGAACAAGGAGATGCAATTTCATTATCAGAAGCAGAAGGATTAGCATTAGAGTATATTAACAGTGAATTATTGCAAGCACCTTTTGTTGCAGAACTAAAAGATTCTGAAGAGTTAGATAATATATATCGATTTTCATTAAATATTGGTGGACAAACCATTGATTCTTATATGACAAAAGATGGAACTATGTTATTTCCACAAGGTTTTGAGATTGTAAATGGGAATGTTGAAGTTTCTGAAGGTAATGAAGAAGATACTTCTGAAGCAATGGACATGACAGAATTAATGGATGACGATGCAGTTAAAGGAGATGTAGATGCATTAGTAACAATCGTAGAATTTAGTGATTATGAATGTCCTTTTTGTGGTAAGTATGTTGAAGAGACTATGCCTCAGATAATGGAAAACTATGTTGATACAGGAAAAGTAAATTATGTATTCAGAGATTTTCCACTAAGTTTCCACGCTGATGCTCAAAAAGCGGCTGAAGCAGCTGAATGTGCTGGTGAACAAGACATGTACTGGGATATGCACGACATATTGTTTGAAAATAGTAATGCTTTAGATATTGACAGCCTAAAATCTTACGCAGAAGAGATAGGATTAGATACTGAAGAGTTTGATTCCTGTTTAGATAATGGTGACATGGCAGACGAAGTTGAATCTGATATGGCTGCAGGTGCAGAATTTGGTGTACAAGGAACTCCAGCATTTTTCATCAATGGAGAATTAGTTAGTGGGGCCATGCCTTATGCAGTATTTGAAGAAGCAATTGAAGCAGCTTTAGCAGAAGTTACTGGAGATAATGTAGAAGACACAGTAGTAGAAGTTGAAGAGGAAGAAGAAGTAATTGAAGAACCAGTAGCTGAAGAAGAGGAAGAAGAAGTAGTGATAGTAGAAGAGGAAGAAACAGAAGAAGAAATGGCTGAAGAAACTGTTGAAGAAGATACAACTACAGCAACTACATCATTTTCAGTATCAGCTAAGAAATGGATGTTTAGCCCTCAACAGATTACTGTTTCTGAAGGTGACGTTGTTAGTTTGACAATTATTCCTGAAGCACTAGACTTTACTTTTACATTAGAAAGCTTTGGTGTTGAAGAAGAAGTTTCTGGAACTACAACCATTCAATTTACTGCAGATGCAACAGGAGAATTTGATTTTACTTGTAGCAGTTGTGAGGAGTGGAGAGGAATGACTGGAACTTTAGTAGTTGAATAAGTCAAACAAAAAACAAGTAAAGTTTATTAAAAACTTTATTTTTTTTCTATTTTATTATGGCAATTGAAAAAAAGTGGATGAAAATAGTATATTTAACCTTAATGGTCCTAGTAGCAGCTGGGTTTACATTACCTGGAATAATGTATTTTGGTGGAGGGAGTTCTGATAGTAATACAGTGACAGTAGGTAATGATAGAATTTGTTCAACAGACATAGAATGTTATCTTACTTGTGAGGGTGAATTAAAAGCTTCTTTATGCTATCAAAACTTGTGTGAAATTAATAATTGTAACGAAGAAAGTAATTATGATTCAGAAGGATTTACATTTAATTTGAATATTGAAATTAGTGGAGAACACATTGATTTAAGTGAAAGAAGTAGTGAATATAATATTTTTGCAGAATTTTCTGAAATTAGTAATACTGGAAATGAAGTTAATATCCATACAGATTTCTTATCGATGAACCAAATTCTTGAAAAAGTAGGAATGGGCTTAAGCAGTCAATGTATTACAATAGATGGGACAACTTATTGTAGAAGCGACAGTTATGATTTAACATTTACAGTTAATGGTGAAGAAAGTTATAGTTATGGGAATGTTGTACCAGAAGAGGGAGATGTTATTAAGATTACATTTACTTGATTTTTATTTTAAATTATTTATAATTTTTCTGAACAGTATCGCAATTTTAACACAATATCCCTCCATAACACACAATATTTATATAGCATAAATTTTGCTTTAACTTCTATGAATTTCACAACAATTACTAACTTTATCGATAAGATAGGAAAGATTGCTAACCTTTCTGAGAAAGAATTAAAAATTCTTAAAACAGCAAGAAGAGAACATACAGCAGAATTGAAAGTTAATGAGAATAAATATCTTGCTTACAGGGTACAATTTAATGATGCTCGCGGTCCAACAAAAGGTGGAATCAGATACCATCCTGAAGTTGATTTAGATGAAGTTAAAGCATTAGCTTTTTGGATGTCGTTAAAAACTGCTGTTGCAGATGTTCCTTATGGTGGTGCCAAAGGTGGAATTACAGTTAATCCAAAAGAGTTAACAATTCAAGAGTTAGAAGAATTAAGTAGAAAATGGATCAGAGCATTCCATGAACATATTGGTCCAACTAAAGATATTCCTGCACCGGATGTTTATACAACTCCACAAATAATGGCCTGGATGATGGATGAGTATGAAAAAATCAAAGGTGAAAAATCCCCTGGAGTTATAACTGGTAAACCGTTAGAATTGGGTGGTTCATTAGTGAGAGATATTGCAACAGCATTAGGGGGAGTTTATGTTCTTAAAGAAGCAGTTGCAAAATTAGGTTTAACTGAAAAAACAGTTGCTATTCAAGGGTTTGGTAATGCTGGTATGAATGCTGCAAAAATATTGTCTGAAGAGGGATATAAAATTGTTGCAGTATCAGATTCTAAAGGGGCAATTTACAATTATGAAGGATTAAATCTTAATGAAGTTATTAAAGTTAAACAAGAAACTAAAAGTGTTGTAAATTATTCTAACGCAGAAAAGATTAGTAATGGGGATTTATTAAAATTAAATGTTTGCGTGTTAGTACCTTCAGCTTTAGCTAACGCCATTACCGTTGAAAATGCTAATGACATTAAAGCAAAAATTATTTTAGAATTAGCTAATGGCCCAACTACCCCTGAAGCTGACGAGATTTTACATAAGAATAAAGTGTTAGTTTTACCAGACATTTTAGCTAACTCAGGCGGAGTTACCGTAAGTTATTTTGAATGGGTACAAAACAATTATGGTTATTACTGGGACGCACAAACTGTAAAAGATAGGCTAAAAGAAAAGTTAGTAAAAGCTTTTAACAGCATTTGGGAAAAGTACAGCAGTAATAATTATGATTTTAGAATTAATACTTACTTGTTAGCTATTGATAGAATCTTAAAAGCTGAAAAGTTAAGAGGCAATTTGAAGTAGAATATCTTTGGTTTTATTTATTTATTTATTTATTTATTTATTTATTTATTATAAAAATTCATTCTTCCCTACCATTAACAAACCCATCGATAATTTTATATCTTGCCATTACATTGTTAACATAATTATTCCCATCACCATATTTCTTTAAAGCAGATTTAAGATCTTTGGAACCGATACTAAAATCATTACCAGTAAGACGATATTCCCTCACCATGTTTAATACTGTGAAAAAGTTTAAGTCAGAGACATAACTTCCAGAAAGTTCTTGTGGATTTAATTGGTATCCAGAAATTTCTTTTCCTTTTGAATTTACTCTTTCAGAACCTTGATGTTGACCAATATTTTCTTGCCAATAATTTAGTAAAGTTGATCTTAACAAAGTATTATCTTTTTCTTGTGCTTCGCATAAATTCTTCCTTGCTGCCCTGTTACCCTTTCTTGCTTCTATTAATTCAGAAATATTTTCCCAATCTAAATATTGAGAATTTAATTGGTCATATAATTGAATTCTTGTCTGAGTTCTTTGTTGATATTCAACAAAACTAAATTCTTCAGTTCCAGCAATTTGATTTAATCTTTCTATTAATCCATTTACTTCAGCAAGTTCTTCACCAAATACATGTAAATGATTTTTAGAATAACGACTTTTTTCTACCTTTTTACTTAACAAAGTTCCAACTTTAGTTTCACCATTTTTATTGAACCCACCAGGTACGTCCATTAAAGTATAGATACTTTCTAAGAATGCTACCTGGGTTATTTGACCTAAACCATAAGCATTACTTTCTGATCTTAAGTAAGGATTAAACGTTGATTCAGAGTAAAGTTGAGCTGCAATTAATGAAAATGGCAAGCCAGTAAAATCAGAATATTCTTGGATTACATCAGAATTTTCAACTATTGATTTAAACATAAAATAATTTTTATTTTTAGAGGACAATTCAGATAATTTTTCTTCTAAAGGATTAAATCTAATTGTATCAAAATCCTCAACCAAAGTATTTTCACTAGAATCTAATCCTAAAAACCAATCCCTAAAACTTTGAGAATCTTCAGTGTCAGTTAAATCTTCTAAAGGTATTTGAACACTTTCAGAGGTTTGGCCAGAAGTAATTACATTTGCCGAAGCCACATTATAATCACTAAATTGATTATAGCCTAATACACCTAATTCACCCATTACAAAAAGTCCTAAACCAACACAGATTGGCTTTTTATAGTTCATGATTTTGTCAAACATTTTAATTGATTTTATTACTTACCAGTAGTGTATCCAATTTATAAACCTTTCGGTCAAAAATAAAGATCACATTAAACCCCTTAAAAACCAACAAAAGAGTTAAATAACAGTTAATCACTTCAAAATCAAAATGGCACGAACATTGATAAAAGAATTAAGTGATAAGGTAGGTGAAGAAGTCCTTATCAAGGGATGGGTTCAAGAAATCAGGAACCTCAACAAAATTAAATTTATAATTTTAAGAGATCGATCTGGTGATATGCAGACAATCGCTCTTAAATCTAAAACTGATGAAAATTCTTTTGATTTGATTAATGATATTACTAAAGAGTCTGTTGTAGATATCACAGGATTAGTTAAAGAAAACAAAGAATCAAGATGGGGCATTGAAGTTGTAATAAGTAAGGTTGAATTAGTTTCTAAATCAGAAGTACCTTTACCGATTGATAATACTAATAAAAGTAATACTAACATCGATAAAAGAATAGACTTCAGATTTTTAGATACAAGAAACATCAAAACTCAATCCATTTTTAAAATCAGAAGTAAGATTGTAAAAATATTGACTAACTTCTTTGATGACAATGGATTCACAAATATGAACACCCCAAAAATAACCACATTAGGCGTTGAATCTGGTGCCGAACTGTTTGAAGTAAACTATTTTGGAAGAAAGATTTTCTTATCACAGTCGCCTCAGATTTACAAACAGATGTTTGTTGCAGGTGGATTTGAAAGAGTTTATGAAATAGCCCCAGTATTTAGAGCAGAAAAATCTCATACAACCAGACATGTTACAGAATTCACTGGAGTTGATATGGAGATGGGCTTCATTAAAGATGAAAATGAGATTATGGACATGATTGAAAAGATGTTTATTGATTTGTTAAGTAAACTAAAAGAAGAAGCTAAATCAGATTTGGAAAAATTTGGTGTTGAAATCCTAGTTCCTGAAAAAATCCCAAGAATCACTATGGCAGAAGCTAAAAAAATGTTAGCTGAAAAAGGTAAAGTTTTTGCTGAAGAAGATGATTTAGATGCAGAAGGAGAAAAAATGTTTGGTGATATCGTCAAAGAACAGTTTGGTTCTGAATTTGTTTTCATTACAAAATTCCCATGGGAAGTTAGACCTTTTTACCATATGAAACCAGAAGGCGAAGAACATTCAACTAAATCATTTGATTTATTATTTAATGGAGTTGAAATTTGTACAGGCGCTCAACGTGAACATAGGTACGAAATCTTGAAAGCTCAAGCTAAAAGTAAGGGTTTAAATTTAGATGATATGGAAAAATATGGTGAAATTTTTAGGTTTGGAGTTCCACCCCATGGAGGAGTTGGATTTGGATTAGACAGAATTACTCAAAGATTGCTTAAGTTAGAAAACATTAGAGAAGCGATCTTATTACCAAGAGATCCTGAACGAATGAGCCCATAAAGGCTTTTTTTTTATTTATTCATTAAATCTCTTATTTTTCTTTCAAGAATATTAATTTCATTCTCATCAGGATTAAAAGTCCAATCATTACTAAAAGTGCTTCCATAAGGATACATTTCATCCCAAATATTCAGATCATAGAGGGGTAAATTTTCAATTCTTTCAGTTACATTATTTACACCAACACGATTAACTAACTGGCCTTGAGAATTAGCTACCAAACTATAATGTCCCCCCCTTTTGTTATATTCAAATAAGGTCACAGACTGATTAGTTTCTTCCATTAACTTTAAAACATATGGGTTATTAAATAACCCAGATAATTTTGAAAGATAATCTGCTTTCTCTTTTGATAATTCTTCCGCCCCTTTTTGTTTCTGAACAAAATAAGTTATTATCTCCTGTGATAGTTCATCCGCCATAGAGAGAAAAAAATCAAATTTATTTTTAAATATTTATGAGAATGTTTAGTTATATTACAATACAATAGAAAAAAAAATTAAAACACCAAAAATAAAATTAGTGTAATTGTCCCAATTAAGGTCATAAAACCAACAATAGCACCTGCAGCCAGTATACCAATTAAAGCGTTCTTATGTCTAAAACCAAGATATATTGGGGGGAGGACCAGGGCTGCTACTGAAAAGATTAATGCTATCAAGAAAATAATCGCAGTAATTGGTCCATCTATGGTATATCCAACCCAAGTTCTTAAATTATTTATTACATAACTGCTTAATCCAAACACTAATACTAAACTTAATCCTGAAAGAAAGCCAGAGATTAATACTTCTTTACCTTTCTGCTTTTTCCGAATGTTCAAACTTGTTAATGAATAAATTACAAACCCAATTATTGCTAATACTGCAAAAATTCCTGCAACTACTTTCCAAATGTTTAACAAGATTTGATATTTAGAGTAAGAACCTGAAACTATTAGATTTTCATTTGGATCTAAAGCATTAGAAGTTTCTATCTGTCCACTTTGCCTTTCAATTGACCTAGAATAATCTTCCAAATTTTCACTGTAAATTGCTTCATTAGCCATTTCTACATCTAATGAATCTACCGTGGCATAAGTTTTCACATAATCAATCTCAGACCCAACATCTTTCAAAAATAAATTGTTAACTACATTAACTGAAACCCTAACATATTCTACATTAACATCAGATTTAATAGTTTCAAAATCAAAGTCAAATACACCCCAATCTTCTTCAACATAACCATAAACTTTGTAATAAAGAATAATTACTGCTTGTTCTTGTTCACTGACAACTTCAGAAAGTTCAAATGTTAATGTTGCACTATCCGAACCTTGATCAATTTCGGGGTCTAATGAATAATATTTATAATCAGTATAATATCCTTGCCAACTACCTTCACTTTCAACTTCATATTCTACTTCTTGTAAAGTATTTAATAATTCCACTTGACCAGGGATTTCAATTTCAATTATGTTCAAATCTTCTTGCCCAGTATTTTGGAATTCCAACTTAGCAACAACCATTGCTTCTCCTTCTTCATCAAAATAGATAGAATAGTATTGATTATTTCCAAGCGTAGTATCTGACCAATCTGCTAGAGCTAAATTGCTCATTAACAAAGTGCATAACACTACAAAAAGTAAACTTAATCTTAGTTTTGTTTTAATCATTTTTAATGTCACCAACATATTTTAAGAATTAGTTTATATTTAAACCCAGTCAAAAGTTCAAATTGAGTTGAAGTTATGTTAAATAATAGTAATACTAAAAGAATTGTAACTCATTCCCTTCTTCTTGACCAACCACTCATAGAAAGAACGCTCTTAACTGACTTTAGATTTTGAGCATCACACAAAATGGAAACACCATTACCATTATACATAGAACTAACCCTATTAAATTCTTGCATTACAATTTCATCACTTATTGCAGAACTGTTTGGCATAATTTGGTAATGATCACCCAATTTCCTAGTATGATATGTTTTTAACATAATAAACAAAACATCCTTTTTTTTATAAATTTTACTACTTAAAAGGCAAAAATAAGTAAAGAGATTAATTACTCTTTCTTTCTACCCACCAATTATATAACAAGTATAATCCTAATGCAACTAAACCACCTAGTAAGAAATAAATTATAAAATTATAAGATTGAAAAAAAATACTTAACCAACCAGAACTTATCTCGATTGCAACATCGGAAGCCATAACCACACTAGCAGTTTCTTCTTCAGCTATGGATCTTGCTGAATCTATCATAACTTGTTCAACTGGTGCGGCAGCAAAAGTTTCAATTGTTTTGTATGATGCTGAACTAACAAAATTTTGAATTAATCCAGCAACAACACTGACCCCTGCCATCATACCAACCACAGGTAATACAGATTTTAATTTCTGTTTTAACCCAGAAATTTTTTTCGGTGCAATGATAATATATTGATTAGCTAATTTGTAATGATTAACTTCACGACCTTTTTTACTGTAATGATATTCTTCTACTGTAACTAAACTTGCTTCCATCAATTTTTTCATGTGATAATGTACAGTTGATAAAGCAATTTTAGCATCTTTAGAAATTTGTGCTTCTGTAGCAAACTCTTTATCTGCCAAATAATTCAATATTTTCCTACTAGTATCACTGGTGATAGTTTCAGCTAAACCCTTAGTTCTCTTATCGTTAAGATCCACAAGTAAAAGTTTTGATTTTCCCATGTTATATTGTCCAAATCATTATTTTTTAAGTAATTAACTATTCTGCATATTGAAAATACTCATAGTCAGCAAATAACACAAGTTCATTTGTATCAAAATATTCAATCCAAACTCCTTCTTCTCCAACAGGAACATTTATTATTATAAATAAATCCCAAAGTGTTTCTTCAACTTTAACCCCCTCAATAGATTCCAAAAAAGTTTTAGCTTCATTAAAAGTAATATCTGAATTGAACATAACTAAATTACTAGCAGACCCAACAGTATTTTCATGATTTGTAATTTCTTGAAGTATTATATCACCTAATTCATCACTATTTATTAAAAAATTCCCACCATAAAACCAATCAGTATTATTTATTGTTATTCCTTCGATCTCTAAAATTGATAATGCTTCACTTAAAGTTACAGATTCATTAAAATAAACTTTAATAATCCCCTCATGAAAATTAGAATTAGATATTACTAAATCTTCATCACTCTCATTAATCAAATATTCTTCACTAATTTCAGCCCCACAAGAGATTAACAATAAAGAAGATAAAACTATCAACATTAAAATCATATTTTTTATTACCATAACAAGATGATTCATCTTTATTTATAAATATGTTTTGATAAGTTCAAATGTGATTGAAGTTATAAAATAAATCTAAGAAGAAAAATAACCTAAAAATCAATTGGGAAAAAGTATCCCCTAACCGCTAGATATACTATGAACAATTTAATCAAAATAAGTGCTTCCCACTTATTCAATTTCTCATTCCTGTACAAAAAGTAGAATATCAATAAAGCCATCCCAATCTTTACAGGTAAATCGTAAAATATCACCACATTTGGAACTGCATACCCTGAGATTAAAGCCCCAAGACCTAAACCAAGTAAAGGATTTGTCACATTACTCCCAATTAATACACCAGTAGAAATATCTTTTTTATGTTTATGTGCTGCGATTAATGCAGTACTTAATTCTGGTAATGCTGCGGCTACACCTAACATTAAAACACCAAACAATGATGCACTGATAGACAGTTGAGACACTAAAAATTCTGCTGATTGAACAACTTTGTTTGATGCAAAACCCATAACGATAAATGCTAATAAAACGCTACTAATTTCAAAAGCAATTCTACCCCTAGATAATTTTTCACGAACTAATTTATCTTTATGTATTTGAGTTTTTTCAATATAAATCATATAACCGGCGTATGCTAATAACATGATTCCCGCTTCCCACCTGTTGATAAAACCACCCAGACACATAATCCACATTAATGATGCACCAGCGATTAATGCGCCAACTTCAGAAAGTAAATTTTTTCTAAAAACTGCGATTGTTCCAACTAAACCAACTAAACCTAAAACAAAACTTTGTTGAAAGATATCTGAACCAACATTAGTCCCAATTATTAACCCAGACAAACTATTCATCGTTCCAGGATTTTTTAAAATATTAATACTACCTAATACAGCAGTCATAATTTCTGGGATACTTGTTCCGATAGAAAGTACAGTTAACCCAATGAATGTCCCAGATAATCCAAAATGTGCTGCTAACCTGATACAATTTCTTACAGCTACATCTGCTAAAATAAGAACTGCAATAATCCCCAACAATAAAGTAATTATTTCAACAAGCATCTAAATAGTAACCTCTATGATTTAAAAGAATATTTTATAGTAAATAAATGTAACGCTTTTATTAAAATTAAAAATAAGTTTAACTATAAGATTATTGTGTTATTAACTTAACCTGATTTACTAATTCAGGTTGAACATAACTATTAACTGTTACCGCATAATGTTCTTCCCAAACTTGTTTTTTCTTATTGAATTTTTTATGACCCAAATGATGAGCAATAGAAAGGTACAATTCATTAACTTCTTCTTTATTTGCTTTTTTTCTTCCTTCTAAAAATTTCTTAACTTTAACAGTTGCATAATGTGACCTTACTATGTGCGGATAGAATTCTTTACCACAATACTTTTTGAATGCTTTCTTAAAATCAGCCTCATGTAAAGTATGACCATTTATTAAAAAAATAAATTCATCTTTATTTTTCTTTTTAAGGATTGATTTAAGCCTGTTCACATATTGTTTAGAAAAAGAATGAGTTATGTTAATTGGAACACCATCTTTCCCAAGATATTTGAATTTAACAGTGTTACCATCAATTGAAACATTATTTTTAGTGATAGTAGTTAACCCTCTATGTCCATTAGCTTTAAAATAGATTTCATTACCAACCCTCATAAAAGTATTAAGTAACGTAAACATTGGGACCACCATGTTATCAGTTTTGTCTAATAAAGCATTTTCAACATTAGAGATTAGTTTAAAATAATTTTTATCAAATTCTTCTACTTTTTTGTACTTTCTAGCTTTATGTTTTAACTTTTTATCTAAAGTGTACACATAAGACCAAGTGCCACCTTTATTTTGATATATTACATCCCAATGGTCTTCTGAATCTTGATCATGAATTTTTAGATGTGGAGAAAATAATGAAAATGCTTTTTCTAATTTTTCACCACCAGGTAGAATATTAATCCTTGCACCCTGAACATCACCACCTGGAGAAATTTGTCCTTTAAGGAAGTTAGGATTTTTTTTATCAATTAAAATATCAAATTGATTATTAGATTTAAATAAATTAACAACTTGAATTAATTCAGGAAAATCTTTTTTTATTGATGACCAACCAGTGTTTGTCTTTTTGTAAGGTTTAAGATTGCTTGATTTAATCCTAATAGTTCCAAAAACAATTTCTATCTTAAGTTTACTTTTGGCAGAATCACACTTTTTTTTAGGCATGCTTTGAGTAAAGTTAAATTTGCTTATAAATTTTTACAATAATTAAGAGATCAAGATAGAAATAATTAAATACCTAAATAATTTAGTTTTAGATCAATTAAAAAAAAATAAGGTGGAGATTTTGGGTATCAAAGATTGGTTTTTTAAAACAAAAGTAGGAAATAGAAGATATAATACTAGTTGGAAAAAGGCACAAATAGAAGCACTTCTGAAAGAAAAAGAGAAAGAGAAAGCTAATATTGAAATTTTAAAAAATAAAATCCATCACTGTAAAGGAAAATTTGAAGAATTAGAAATTGACTTGATGTATTGGGTAAATAAACTCAAAAAAGAAGATATTAAAACAATTAAAGAGTATGAAAATTATATTATCAAAGTTAATACATTCTTGGCTGTTTTTAATAAATTAATTGATTTTGAAGTAGAATCACACGTAACTGGGGACCAAAATCCAAAACTAAACCAATTAAGAGAAAAAGAAGTCCATATGAAAGCTGAATTATTAACAGAATGGGAAAGAATTGATCAACGGGGAAGTGAATCAAAAGAAGGAGCTAAGTGGTTAGAAAGTTTTTTTGATAAAAGAATTAAAACAACACAACCATTAATAAGAAAAAGTGTGACTAATATATTAAAAAAGTTTGAAGATATTGAGGGATATGAAAAAAAGATTAAAGTGAAAGTACAAAACATTGATAAAATTAACAAAAAAGTAAAAGAATTAAGTAGATTCTAAAATGAAATGTAAAAAAGAACAAAACAAATTAAGCTGTAAATGCACTTTTGATTGCAATAAAAAAGGTATCTGTTGTGAATGTATTAAACACCATAAAGAAAACAGAGAATTGCCAGGTTGTTTTTTTACAGAAGAAGCAGAAAAAACTTACGATAGAAGTTTTGAACATTTTGCGAGATTAGTTAATGAAAATAAAGTATAACATGATCAATTATAAGGTGAGTGTAACCATCATTAACACATAATTATTTAAATCAATTTATTTTCCTATTAAGAATGAGTTTTAAAGATAATCCTATTGTCTACTTAACATTAAAAACATGGGAATTTTCTAAAGGTAACAGAAAAAATGTAGTTCTTTATGTATTATTATTCTTTTGTGCTCATACCATAAATTTTTTAGAACCTTTAGTTATAGCTAAGGTGTTAAACATCATTCAAGAACAAGGAATTACAACAGACAGTTTCTCAACAATTGTGATGTGGCTAACTTCAATTTTAGTGTTATATGTTGGATTCTGGTTATTTCATGGGCCCGCAAGAGTTATTGAACTTAAAAATTCTTTCTTAGTTAGAGCTAACTATAAAAAATTTTTATTAGATGGAACTATGAATTTACCTTCAGAGTGGCACACCAATCATCATTCAGGAGATACCATTGACAAAGTTGAAAAAGGAACTTTAGCATTATTCAATTATTCTGGAAATACTTTTGAAGTTATTGAATTTATCATTAGATTTGTAAGTTCATATTTAGCACTATCTTATTTTAATTTACATTCAAGTTATATAGTATTATTCTTACTTATAATGACCATGACAATTATCCTTAAGTTCGATAAAGTTTTAATCGGATATTACAAAAGACTTAATTTTGCAGAGAATGAAATCGCAGCAAAAATTTATGATACAATAAGTAACATAACTACAGTAATCATCCTTAGGATAGAGAAATTACTGTCTAATGCTATGTTCAAAAAGATCATGAAACCACTAGGAATTTATGTTCGAAGTAGAAAGATTAGTGAAACTAAATGGTTCTTAGTAACAATGTGTACAGGATTAATGACTTTTTTTGTATTATCATCTTACCTTTATTCAAATTTAAAAGCAGGAACCACCGTACTAATCGGAACAGTTTATGTGTTATATGGTTATGTTCAAAGAATTAATGGTTTATTTTATCGTTTTGCTTACAAGTATGGACAAATTGTAAAACAAAAAACGGATGTTCATAACTCAGAGATATTATCTAAAGAGTTCAGAAAAAAGAAATATGTAAGAAAAATTAGCCTAAACAAAAATTGGAAAGAGATACAAGTAAAGGGACTCCAGTTCACATATGAAGAAGATAACATAAAAAACAATAATCCACATTTAAATAACATCTCTTTAATTATTGGAAAAAAACAAAAGATAGCATTAGTTGGAGAAAGTGGAAGTGGGAAAACTACATTGTTAAAATTAATTAGGGAATTGTATAAACCACAAAAATTAAAGTTGTACATTGATGGCAAGGAGTTGAAATATGGTTTTTCTTCGATAAGTTCAGAAATTGCTTTAATACCTCAGGATCCAGAAATATTTTCTACTACAATCAAAGAAAATATCACATTAGGAGTCACACATAAATTAGAATATATTAAGAAATTTACAAAAATGGCCAGATTTAATTCTGTTGCTGAAAAATTACCTCACAAGTATGAATCTTCAATTGTAGAAAAAGGAGTTAATTTAAGTGGTGGAGAAAAACAGAGGTTAGCTTTATCAAGAGGATTAATGGCTTGTGAAGATAAACAGATAGTATTATTAGATGAGCCAACCAGTAGTGTTGACCCTAAGAATGAATTATTAATTTATAAAAATATTTTTAGTAATTTTAAAGATAAAACCATTATATCTTCTGTTCATAGGTTGCATTTATTAAATTTATTTGATAGGATATATTATTTTAAAGAAGGCAAGATTGTAGCTGCAGGAAGTTTTGATGGGTTGTTAAAAAAGTCATTTGAATTTAGGTTAATGTGGAGAAGGTACAATAGGGCACAAGAAAACAAACTGTAAACAAACTGATTCTATTTTAACATATAATATTTCTAGTATTGAACATACTTTCGAAAAGTTTTAAAACAAACTATTTTGAGAATTAATCATTATTTAATAAATTATGATTAAATTAAAATAAATAAAAAAACGCATAAATTAAATAAAAATATTTTTACAAGAGGTATAAAATGAAAGTATTAATAATTGTCGCACAAGAAAATTACCAAGACCATGAATATATGGTTCCAAAAATGATTCTTGAAAAAGAGGGTATTGAAACAATTACCGCTTCTAAACAAAAAGGCATATGTCAAGGATCTTTAGGTGGAAGTACTGAGGCAGAACTATCTTTATCTGAAGTTAACATAGAAGAATATATAGCAATAATTTTTGTAGGAGGAAGTGGAGCAATAAGATATCAACAAGATGGAGAAGTAAACAAGATTATTCAAAATTGTATTGAAAAAAATAAAATTTTAGCAGCCATATGCATCGCACCAACAATTCTAGCTTATTCTGGAATTTTGCAAGGTAAAAAAGCAACAGTCTGGAACAATGACAATCAACAAAGCAAACTTTTAGAAGAAAAAGGAGTACAATACACTAATGAAGATGTTACCGTTGATGGAAAAATTATTACAGCAAATGGACCCCATGCAGCTGAACAATTTGGAAAAACAATATTGAAATTGTTAAAAAAGTCCAGACCATAATCAAATATTATCAAATATTGATAAAAGTAATAAATACAATGAAAGAACTTTCAAAAGAATTTTTCAAACAAGACACGGTAAAAGTAGCTAAAAAATTATTGGGTAAAATTATTGTTATTGGGGATTTGAAAGGAAGAATTGTTGAAACTGAAGCTTATGGTAAAGACCCAGCAAGCCATGCGTTCAAACGAACTGAACGAAGTGCAATCATGTTTGATACTTATGGACATGTTTATGTTTACCTAATTTATGGGATGTATAATTGTATTAATTTTACAACCGAAAAAGAAACAGTTCCAGGCGCAGTGTTAATTAGAGCAGTAGAACCATTAAATGAGATTGAATTAATAAAACAAAGAAGAAAAACCAACAAAAAAGATAATTTATGTTCTGGACCAGGAAAATTATGTCAAGCATTTGATATTGACAAAAGATATAATAATCTTGTAATTGGAAATGAAATTAAAATTTATGATGATAAATTTAAATTGAATCATTTTAAGATAGGACAAAGTTCAAGAATTGGTATTAAAGACGCATTACATTTAGAATGGAGATTTTATATTATAGATAATGAGCATGTTAGCAAAGTAAAAATTAATCAAAAAAATGAAAAAAAATCACAGATTATAGATAATTAAGCAACCATCTTTTCTAATGCTGTTTCCATTTGTTCAATATTTTTTAGGATTACTTCAACACTACCAATCCAAGTTATAATCTCATCGACACCTTCTTTAGCATCAGAGATCAATCTTTTTAATTTAGGAGTTAACCTTTCTGATTCTGATCCTCCTTTCTTTGACCTTAACTCTTCATATGTCTTGATTTGTAATAATTCTTGACGTAAATCCCCAGTAAACATTGAAGCTGCCCTCGTTAATTTAGCATCAGCAATTTCTAATTGGTTTAATAACTTCAACAATTTATTCTTTTGATCAGGGGGAAGAAGTTTAATTAAATCAGCAATATTATGCTTCAACTTTTTTTCTGACCTAGAAGCTCTCCATTGTGCTCTTCCAATCCATCTTAAAACTCTTAGCGCCCTATTTACATCTTTTATCGCTTTATCAACATCCTCATTAGAAATCCGTCCTAATTCTTCTTTTAATTCTTTAGCTTCATTATATTCTGCTGCAAAAAGATCCATAGTACGTTTTGTACCAGAACTGATTTTATCTAATTCTTTTACCATTATTAACACCTCTAATTAATTTTAAAAATTAACTTCTATTATGGTAGCTAAATATTACTCCCTTTATATTAATTTTGATATTTAAGTGTAGGTTCTTTAATAACAATCGCATTTCCAAATTATTTATATATTAAGTAATATTTCTAGATTAATTATGGTTAAAAAAAAGAGAAGATATAATATAATTCAAAAGTTAGAAAATTTAAGATCAGTAAGTGTTATTATGCTAATCATATCTTTATTGTTATTCACATTAGCAATAATTGTTGAAAGTGCTTTTTTTTCAAGTATGTTTTTATTACTAGCAATGGTGCTCTTAATTACCTGGACCTTAGCATATTCCCATATAGGTGAAAAAATTAAAAAGTTAAATTCATAGTTGTATAAATAACAAATAATTTCACAAATTAAATAAATTAAAATTTTAGAAATAAACTAAAAATCATTTTTGGGGGTGAAAAAATGTATGAATTTCTAATATTACTTGTTAATCCTATTACAATTGGTTTGTTTGTGATATTACTAGCAAGTTTAAAAATAGTAAAAGAATATGAAAAAGGAATAAAATTTAATTTAGGTAAATTTCATTCAACAATACAACCAGGATTAAGATTAATTATACCCTTAATTCAAAGTTGGGAAAGAGTTGATATGAGGATTAAAGCAGTAGATGTTCCTGACCAAGATTGTATTACCAAAGATAACGTTTCAGTAAGAGTTAATGCAGTATTGTACTTTAAAGTTGCAGAATCTAAAAGAGCAATTTTACAGGTAGAAAATTATTTCTATGCAGTATCACAATTATCTCAAACCACAATGAGAGACATTGTTGGAGAAGTTACATTAGATGAATTGCTTAGCAAAAGGGACCAGGTTTCAAAAAGAATTCAACAGATTGTTGATAAAGCTACTGACCCATGGGGGATTAAAGTAGAATCAGTTGATTTAAAGCATATTGAATTACCAAACGATATGAAACGTACCATGGCAAAGGAAGCAGAATCCGAAAGAGAAAAACGAGCAGTAATAATTAAAGCAGAAGGAGAATTTATTGCTGCAAAGAATATGTATAAAGCGGCAGACATATTATCTAAAGCACCAGGAGCGCTACACTTGAGAACGTTACAAAGTATTAATGATATGTCTAGTGACCAAAGTAATACAATTGTATTTGTAACACCAATAGAAATTCTAAAAGCTTTTGAAGGATTTGCTAAGAAAGGAAAAAAATAATTTTTTATTTTTTTATTTATATTAATTTGAATTCAAAAAGTATTATTAATTATTTCAAATTTCACACAAACCCACTGGTCAAGAATACAAATTCTTTTTAAATTCAAAAAAAATAGTGATGTTGAGGTAAGATAAATGTATCAAAAAAAACAATTAATTAAAAATCTAAATAATGAAGACATAGTTAATGACATTTTTGTTATAAAATCTAAGAAAAATGTGATTAGTTATGCTAATAAGACTAAATTTAGGTTTGAATTAAGAGTGGCTGACAGTAGTGGAGAAATTGATCTTAAATATTGGGGATCAAATGATCATAATGAAGTTCAAAGTATACATTCAGTAATTAAAGAAAATTCAGTAATCCAAGTTGTTGGAAAGATTAATGAATTTAATAATATTCTAGAGATTAGCACTAATCAAATTAAGATTCTTAACGAAACTGAATTTGATTCAAGTTCATTTATCGAAAAAAATAATAAAAATATTGAAGAAATGTTTCAAAAACTCAATGACCACCTAGATAGTATAACTGATTTAGAATTAAAACAATTAGTAAAAACGTTCTTACAAGACCAACTGTTTGTTAATAAGTTTAAAACCTGGCCTGGATCAAATTACAGACATCATGCTTATATTGGGGGTTTATTGGAGCACACACTTAATGTAATGGAAATTTCTTTAAGGATATCTAAAAATAATCCAGAACTTAATCAAGACTTGTTAGTTATTGGATCGTTCTTACATGATATTGGCAAGTTAAAATCATTATCCCTTTCTATTTCAATAAAAACAACAAATGAAGGGATTACGCAAGGAACACAACTATTAGGGTTAAAGCTGTTTGAAGATAAAATCAAATCTTTGCATATACCTAAACAAATATTATTAAAATTACAAAACATAATTCTCAGTAGTCCTGGTAAAAAAGAATACGGGGCAATAAAATTGCCTCTCACACCAGAAGCATTAACAATAAGTTTAGCGAAAGAGACCGATACTAAAATTAATTCAATGTTAAAAATAAGATCTAATTCAGAAACCGACCAAGATTTTGTTTACAATAAAGAGTTTGGAAATGTGTATTTGAAGTAAGAGGTTAGATTCTAAATTTAGCACAAACCCACTGGTCAAGTATACAAATTCTTTTTAAATTATTAAAGATATAAGGTTATACAATGTCAGGGGAGAAAAATAGGAAAATATTTTCAGTATTAGAATTAACTTTAACTATAAAACAAATTTTAGAAAGAGACCACGATTTACAAAATATTTCAGCCAGAGGAGAAATATCAAATTTAACTAAACATAGTTCTGGCCATTACTATTTTTCTATAAAAGATAAAGGAAGTCAATTAACCTGTATTATGTTTAGATACAAAGCATCAAATTTAAATTTTGAACCAAAACATGGTGATCAAGTAATTGTTACTGGTGATGTTAATGTTTATGAACAAAGAGGAAATTACCAATTACTAGTTAATTGTATGAAAAAAGATGGATTGGGAGAGTTACATAAAAGATTTTTAGAATTAAAAGAAAAACTTGAAAAGGAGGGGGTTTTCAAAAAAAATAATCCAATTCCTAAATTTCCTAAAATCATAGGGGTTGTAAGTTCCCCTACTGGCGCAGCATTACAAGACATATTAGACACCATAAAGAGAAGATTCCCTTGTGTAAAAGTAATAATTTCCCCAGCATTAGTCCAAGGAGAAAGTTCTGCACCATCAATTGTAAATGCGATAAGCATATTAAATAAGATCAATGATACAAAAGAAAAAGTTGATACTATAATTGTTGCAAGAGGAGGAGGTTCATTAGAAGATTTATGGTCATTCAATGAAGAGATTGTAGCAAGAGAAATTTACAACTGCAAAATACCAATCATTTCTGGAGTTGGTCATGAAACTGATTTTACAATCACAGATTTTGTAGCTGATTTAAGAGCACCAACACCCTCCATTGCAGCAGAATTAGCAGCCCCATTAAAATATGATTATTTAGAGTTATTAAGAAATCACCATAAATCTATTGCAAGACTATTAGAAAATCCTATAGTAAGAAAAACACAATCATTAGATGAATTTCATAACAGAATAATGTTTAATGTTAAATTTTTGATTCAAAATAAAAAGGAACAGATTAATTTGTTACTTCAAAAATTGAAATCATTAGATGTAAATTCTACCCTAAAAAGGGGGTTCAGTATCACGATGTTAAATGATCATGTAATAAAATCAACCAGTGAAATTAAAGAAAAAGATATTATCAAGACAATATTAAGTGAAGGAGAATTCTTATCAGAGATAAAATGAAAACTGGTAATTAGATAAATTAACAAAAAAGAGGAGAAATAAAAATGAAGATAGAACAAACAGAATCATTTGAAGATAAAATTCAAAGAATTGAACAGATAGTAAACAAAATGGAAGAAGGTAACCTTAAATTAGAAGAAAATATTTATCTATTTAAAGAAGGAAGTGAACTTACTAAACAATGCCAAGAAGAGATTAATAAAGCAGAATTATTAATTCAAAAGGTTATTGAAAATGCAGGCAAAATAGAATTTGAAAATTGTTAAAGTACATTGATATAATTATTAAAAAATAAAAGATATCAATCAACCTTTCTTACTAATTTTGGGGTCTGGACGAGAAGATGCAAAACCTTCTAATTCATCCAATAAAGAACTGTCTGAATCACCTTGCCAAGATCTTGGAGCGTCACCCAACCCCATATCTTCATCCCAAAAATAAGCATTATTGTAATAATACCATACTTCTACAACAGGGTAATCTGTAAATTTAAAATATTTGTAAGGGATACTCCCTCCCTCTACAACATTACCTGAAATTTCATCGTAATAAGATCCACTAGTTGCTTCTAAAGCAAACCAATCACCATTTTGATTAATTTCAACCCAAGCATGACCACCTAACTGATCATCCATCCTGATTATACCTAAAACTACCCTAACATCTTCTTCATCAAAAAATTCACTAGCGATTAACAATGAAACTAAAGTGTTTGCTTGTTCAGAACAATCACTAGCAATTTGTCCTGGAGCAGGATTGGATTCTAAATATGGAGTTTCAGTTAAAAACTCTTCAGGATAATACCAATATTCAGAAACACCATTAAGATATTCTTCAGAAACCCAAACCCAAGATAAAGATTCATCATATATCTCTTGAATTGAATCAAATCCCATAACTAATTCTTGTACAGCATCTGAATCAGGAGTCACATAAAGTTGATACTGAGACAAGATCTCATCACTGAGAGTTTCATTAGGATGTTTCTCTTCCATGATATCTCTTAATTCATCTTTATCAACAACATCTTTCTTTTCTAAACTTCTGTTAAGTTTAACATCCTTAAACATTTGTTCTCGATCAGCATCCATTTCTTCCCTTAATTCACCTAATACTGTTGAAAGTTCACTAACCTTAAATGCCCTCATCACACAAGGATCATTTTTTAAGTAAATTATTTCTTCAAGTGTAGCATCAGTCCCTATTAAAATGAAGTTAACAAGTTCAATTTCTTTAACTATTTCTCCCGGGATTAGTTTTTCATAATCACAACTAGAATTAAACTGAAAATATACTGGAACGGTATTATTAGTAGAGTTATTTGAACAAGAACAAGATGAGATTAATGTAATAATAACTAAACTAATTATAAAAATAATTACTTTTAATTTAAGTTTGCTTTTTAACATTTTTATTAAATTTAATTTAAAGATTGTTATTAGTGTACATAGTTAATATTTAAGTTTTTCTAGAATTAAATTTATAATAAGATAAAGGGCGCTGTCCCAAAAGAGATTAGCTATGATCCACCGAATAACTTTAGCTAACTTTTCTAAGTTATAAGTTATTACTTTCCATCCAAATTCTCTTTTTTTCATATAAGGTATTTTACTTCTTAATCCT
>Ga0209249_1000475_pt1 | contig 49350 bp, 44 predicted proteins | sample SaaInlV_200m_DNA_4_FD_184653 | JGI IMG/M metagenome (GOLD analysis project Ga0209249, IMG submission 184653) | Marine microbial communities from expanding oxygen minimum zones in the Saanich Inlet - SI037_S3LV_200m_DNA (SPAdes) (version 2) | ecosystem: Environmental > Aquatic > Marine >...
ATAATCAGATCACCATACGTTCCAACATAATAACTTTTATCAAATGATGAAGAAGAGGAACTTATCGTAACCTTCATTCCAATCTCTTTGTAAAAAGTTCTAATATTTCTATCTAAGGGAGTGTTCCCCGTACTCAGAATATAGGATCGGATTCTTTTCTTCTTTAACTGACCCATGAGCTCTTTCTCTCTATCGAGATGCAAAAGCCCCTCCCAAGTATGAGCTGCTTGATAACAATTAACATTATAATCACCTTTACGAAAATTCACATACCAATCCTCTATCAGATCTTGCCAGAATTTCATTAACTTATTGAGAGAACTAAAAGTAAAAACGGACACACCTTCACTAATAGAATGTATATTCTTTGGAGAAACAGGATTGCGATTAAGTTTTTTTGATAAATCATCCAATAATAACTTTGTCTCACTCACCCATTTTTTATTTATAGAAAAAGCATCATCTTTCTTAATCAAAACTGATTCAGATACCAACTCTAAAACTGCTTTTCTAACCGCTTGAAAAGTTACAGACCGGCCATATCGCTTCTTAATATAATTAGTCAATTGTATTATTCTCAAAGGGTACTCGCTACTTAAAATTGTAAAAACAAGATCCTTTACGCCATTCTTCTTACCGAAAGGTAAACTAGTTTTAAGAGCCATTAAACCTAATAGTTCAACCAAATACTTAAACCTTTTGGTTCAATAATAATTGAACCACACATTATTAGACCACAATTGACCTTACCATCAAATGGTAAAAACACAATTAGTGGTTATTTCAGGAGTTACAGGATCTCTAGGTCAGGCATATGCTACACATTACCATGCCCAAGATTGTAAAGTTGTAGGACTCTCAAGACAACCCGCATCACAAAAACTTGAATCAGTTGACCACCTAGTCGCAGACCTATTAGATAAAAAAACCACCACAGAAACAATTAACAGAATATCGCTCGAAAATATCACAAATATTTTAGTGATTCATCCAGTAGGGAGATTCATATTTGAAAATGAATTCAGAGAAATAGACCCAAAGATATATGCCTCAAACGTTGAAACCTTTAAGAATGTAGCAAGACCATTAATAAGAAGTCAAATACCCGCCACATTAGTTGGATTTGGTTCGATAAGCGACAAATACAACATTCCATTCTGGGGATCATACTCGAGATCAAAAAGAGCTTTAAGAGAATACATGCAAACCTTAGCATACAACAATGATAACATCAGAAGTGTATTTCTCAATTTAAGCTCAGTAAAAACATTAAATGAATCAAGACTAAGACCCTTTGCAGATACAAGTTACTGGCTCACACCTGAAGAAATAATAGAACGTTCAGTACACGAATTAACATTCAGAGGAAAATGGAAAGAAGTTGATATATTCAATCTATCTCCAGATTTCTCTCCAGAGATATACACAGATCATCAAAGACTTAAAGAGAGATGGTTAAAAGAAATGTATGGAGAGATATGAATCGATTATTTCGAAAGCATTATTAATCAACAAGAGTTAAATCAACCAATGCCGGAGATATTCACATTAATTACTGTTTTCTTGATAGGAATCGCAGCCAGTTACATAGGAGCAATAGCGGGCGGCGGAGGATTAATCTCAATACCCTTTCTAATATTCACAGGATTACCACCCCACGTTGCAATAGCCACAAACAAATTAGGGGCACTAGGATTAAACATAGCAGTCATTCCAAAATTCTGGAAAGAAAAACAAATAGTTTGGAAGTATGTATTACCTTTCACAATCATAGGCATATTCGGCGCATTCATCGGTGCAAGCCTACTAATACAAATAAACAAAGACGCAATCACAAAAGTTGTTGGAATTCTAATATTACTATTACTTCCATTATTTTTCTTAAAAAAAGAACTAGGAACTAAAAGAATCAAAGTTGGCAAAGTAAAACTATTCTTTGGCTACATAGCTTACACCCTATTAATGATCTTCGGCGGATTCTTTGGAGCAGCAGGAGCAATAAGATCCTTCATCTTAATGTATTTCTTTGGCGTTACAATCATAGAATCTAATGCAACACACAGAATACCTTGGCTAATTGGAACAATCATCGCACTCTCCGTTTTCATGTATAATGGAATTGTGAATTATTCTTCAGGTATCGCATTATGCCTCGGAATGGCGATTGGTGGTTATCTTGGAGCACACACCGCAGTTAAAAAAGGAAATCAGTGGGTAAAAGCGTTCTTCACTGTAATTGTAATAATATCTGCAATCAAAATATTATTCTTTTAAGAACAACATAAACATTTAAAACTTCAAACCAATTCAAAGTCAAAGAAAAGTAATTATATAGTTAAGAAACGGAGGTTAAAAAATGAAAAAAATAATCATTGGTGTTATGGTAATAATAATATTATTAGTCACATTAACAGGATGTACAGATCCAGCAGTGTGTGGAAACAATCGCGTAGAATCTGGAGAAGGTTGCGACAATTCACAATGTCCATCAGGAAGTATTTGTGAAAATTGCAGATGCAATTCATTACCACAACCACCAGCATTACCGGAGGAATAAAAGATGAAGAAAATTATCATACTATTAGGAATAATGATATTATGTTCTACTTTAGTATTGGCAGCCTATACAGACTATGAAAACTTAGGATCATCAGGCGACTATAAAGTAACATATACAGAAGTAATCAACAAAGGATGGAACTTATTACCTGCAGATTACGGCGCATGGTCCATAACTAGCGAAATGTCTGAAGCAAATATCGCAAAAATAAAAGCATATTACATGTACTTCCCAGTACACAAGGAATATGTTCTAGCATTAAGCGGATTTAGCGGACAAGATCTTCAGAAACTACAATCTAATCAAAACTATTTACAATCGTCTGCAGCATGGTTCTATGTAACTGAACCGTTCACTCTTAGTTATGTCGCAGAAAATGGTGGAGGAATGCCTGAACTATACAAAGGCTGGAACTTCTTAACCATAGGTCCTGAACTAACAGTGCTTAACAAAGATGTAAAAAACAGCAATAAGTTCCCAACAGGGGATTGTGAAGTTCAAAAGATGCACTTTTGGGATAGCTCCAAACAAAACTGGGACAACCCGTTTGGCTCAAACAACATACAAGATAATTTAGATGAATTGGCAGATGACGATGCAGTGGGTGCTGGAATCGTAATAAAAGTCAAAGAGTCCTGCCAATTAGGTGTTAACGGCGCCACAATGGGTCCACCACCTTTGCCGGATTCAGACAATACTGAAACCGAAGCAGACACATCTACAGAATCATCAGAGAAAACATGTACAGATACAGATGATAATGGCCCTTACAATGATGACCCTAATAGAAACAAAGTAAAGGGAACCACTACAGGCTACTGGAAAATACTGCCAAACGACTATAAGAAAACCAAAAATGGAAAGGTTGCCTATGAAAGCGTAACTGATTATTGTTTAGGTGAAGATGAATGGCAAGCAGGAAAACTGATTGAAACATATTGTGCAGGAAACGACGTTGCAACATACATAGTAACATCTTGTAGTGACGGTACATACTGTAAAAAAGGCGCATGTACTTCATGTTCAGGTAATTCCTGTCCAGACTGTTATGATTCAGATGATAGTATTGAAGAATTCTCATCAGGAACTACAACAGGTTTAAGCCAGAACAACATCTTCATAACAAGATCAGATGAATGTATTAATCTGGGAGGAACAGAATTCGCCAACGGTCAAGTGATTGTTGGATCAAGTGCAGTTACAGAATATAGCTGTAATAACGAAGTTGTTGGTGCAAGCCAAATAACTTGTGAATTCGGATGTAACTCAGGAAGATGTATGGATGAAGACGAAACTAACTCATGGTTGAGTTAGATTTTTTTATTTTTTCTTTTTCTAAAGAAGATCATTTTCTTAGAAATCTTTATATACAACACAAACCCTATATCGCAACATGAACTATAGATTAAAGAATATTTGTGAAGTGAACAACGAGTTAAAAATACAACTAAAAAAGTTAAATGCACAATCCGAAGAATTAAGTAATACAATTCATAAAATTAGTGTGTCCGATGAAGGCCTAGAGAAGACTCTTAAAGTTGAATCCGAGATTATGACCGCCATAACTACTAAAGCAAAGCTTTTACCTAATAATCGAAACCAACTCGTGCATTCATTTTCACAAATAATACAATTCGTTATTGATCAGATAGATAGTAACAAGATTACAAACAACACAGTTGAGAAAGATCAACTATTATTCAACAAGATTGCGGATCTAAGTTACCGTTTTGAATCATTTTACAAAGATAATAAAGAACAGTTTATGTTATTTGAAAACATAAGAAATTTATTGAGAAATTTGGCAGGAATTCTTCTTGGAGATAAATACATAAAATACAATCAAATGACTGTTCCCGCATTCCATATAACTTTCGATTTTAAAACACAAGATAGAAATAAAATCACGAATAAAGACTTCATTAAAGATTTCATAATTAAGACAATAAAAGCACTTGATATGAATATCCTTCACGGACCTAACTTGATGGAAGGTGGCCCAAAGAATCCAGGCATTACCGGCTTTGCCGTTATAGACTTTTCTCATATCGCCATTCATACGTTCCTATTACCGCACAGCATAGAAAATGAAGTTTTTATGGACATTTTTTCGTGTAAACCATACAATAAAGAAAAAGTTGTTGAATCTATTGAACAAGAATTTAATGTAGAAAATCACAAAGTAAATTACGAAGTTCTTTCATTCGGAGAATAAAAAAACACCACCAATTCTAAGAATCATCATAGCAACTCCAGTCGCAAGTTCAATTCAGTCATAAAATCAATACTCGCCCTTGATACCATATAATATACAAACCAGCCAGCACTACTATCACACCACCAACTCGATTCAAATAAGGCATGACTTTACTAACAGAAGAACGAAGAAAATCTTTTGCAAAGACAGCAAGAAGATAGAAAACCAACATGAACATACTCATACCTACAGCATAAGAAACAAAATAAGAGAGTCCAACAACAAATGATCCCGATTGTAATGCAGAAGTTGCAACAACTAAAAAAAGCGGAAACAAGCAAGCCAGAGATCCAATACCATAACTCACACCGAACAAATAGCTTTCAATCAGAAGGTTCTTAGATTTTGTTCTAGAACCATGAAAAGAGAAACTCAAAGCCTTACCTTTAATCATAAACAAACCAAGAACTACAATAACAACGCCCAAGATAACTCCTAAGTACACAATAACTTTCTTTACAACACTTGCAAAAAGCATAATTGCGAAACTAGCTATACCATACACTGATGCTATTCCTAAAATAGTTAAAAAAGAAAGAAGAAGAGCTCTCTTAAGGAGCCGTCCTTTAGTTTGCTCACCCTTATCTAGATTCCTAGCTACGAATGCTGACAAGTAACCCGGAAGCAACGCTACCGCGCAAGGCGCAAAGAAAGCAAGCACCCCTTGTACAAAGGAAAAGCCTAGTAAGACCGAGTCAATCATTTTTACAGTTGCTCAAAAAAAGCCCTCCACCCATCATCAGTCAATGCACCATCATGCCTACTTACGACTTTTCCTGTTTCATCAATCGCAAACTTCGCAGTCTGTTTTTTCACACCATACTTAATAGCCAACTGAGGATTACCAGGAGACATATCAAAAATAATGTTTCTATCTTCACGCAAGTCTTTAAGTACATCAACCGTATCAGTTGGATCTACCGAAACCGCAACAAAATTAACCTTGTTTTTGTAGTCAGGATATACATCATTCAACGCAGCCCAGTTTTTTGCACAAGTAGAACAGGTACTTGACATGAAGTACAAAACCGTAGGCAAACCTTGATTCTTATTTTCAGTCAAGCTCACAGTATCACCATCTATAGTCTCAATTGAGAATTCATATGCCTCAGCCAAATCAACAGTTTCCTTAACAAGATTTCCTTCGATACTTGCAATGTTTGATCCATAGCCTCCAACACTCATTCCACTGAAGAAAGAGAGCAGACCAACAACCACCACTGCAGTAATCCAATAAATAGTTTTATTCATTTTAGTTTACCTCACAAAAATTAATCAAATTTGTAGAAATATAGAGCCGAATCAGAGATATAAATAAATATTAAAAACAGTTAAAAAATAGTTAAAGAACAGTTAAAAATCAACTTTAGACGTCAGATTTACTAGCTTATCCCTTCCATCCTTTTCAAGCTCAATATATCCTTTTTCTTTCAAAATCTTAATTCTTGAAATGGCTGTTGGATGAGTAATATCCAAGCTTTTCCTTATATCCGTCATAGTGGTTTTTCGTTTTTTAAGCGCATTATTCTTAACTAAGTTAATTACATCAAGATGCTCCTGTTTTAGCAGCTTAGACTCAATACTAGTTCTTTCAGCGGGTTTTCTATTTGCTACCGCCTCAACCACACTAAATACATTATTAAGATTGGTTTGTAAATCTGAGATCTCGGATATATCTTCAGAAGACTTAATTCGTATCTTAAAATTCCCATCTACAAAAGTATCAATCTTATCAATCATCTCGCGAATCGGTTTAACAAGCACCAAGCTGAAACTTCTGATTCTAAACAGCAACACAACCAAGAAAATCACTATCAAAGCAAACAGAAAGAAAAAATAAACCCGTGATTGAAACAATAACTTTGTTCTCAAAACCTTGTTTCTTTTATCTACATTATCTACAATATCAGTAAATTTGTTAACTGCTTCTCTAAAAAGAGTCCCATGTTCATCAAGCAACGCATTCTTCTCTAAAGTTAGATTTTCGTTCGTTGCCAACTCTTTTTTATGCAAAATAAGCAACTTATTTCTTGCCGCTTCGACATCATGATGTAGCTCATTAGCTAGACCATACTGATCAATAGTATTCTGATCTGAGATAACACCAAGCACAATCAAAGTTTGCAAATCATCTTCAACCCTTGCACACCTCAAATCAGATATCTCAACCTCTTTATCATAATCGAGCGCTTCATTATAATTCTGCGTATTAAGATAATCTAACAATAAAATATTATCCTGATACACATCCAAAAGCATATGATCCATCGCTTTCAAAGTTGGTTCCGCTTCATTTATCAAAGAATTAAGCGACACATTAAATCTAAAGAAAGTAAATGTAACCAACAAAATTATCACAGCAAATATTACCACAAATGTTACAAGATCCGCAGTTAATTTATGCTTAAGTTTCATACTCAAAAAACTACATCATACCAGGAGGCATACCACCCATTCCGCCAGGAGGCATAGGAGGTTCTTGACCACCGCCAGTAGATGCAATCACATCATCAATTCTAAGAATCATTATGGCAACTTCGGTTGCGGAGTTAACTGCCTGAGTCTTAATCTTCAAGGGTTCAATAATTCCTTTTGACCAAGCATCTATAACCTTGCCGCTGAAAACATCAATACCCGCCCAGATTCTTTTATTGTCGTGCGCAGATTTTAACTCAGTCACAACATCAATAGGATCTAATCCTCCGTTCTCAGCAAGAGTTCTTGGTATAACTTCAACAGCATTTGCAAAAGCCAAAACAGCTAATTGTTCTCTACCGCTCAAACTATTAGAGTATTTTCTCAATCTCTTACCCAGTTCAATCTCAGGAGAACCAGCGCCAGCAACAACCTTTCCAAGCTGTAATGCTGCAACTATATCACCAATTGCATCTTCCATTGCTCTTTTAACTTCATCAATAACGTGCTCAGATCCGCCTCGCACAAGAATTGTTACAGATTTAGGATTTCTACATTCTTCAACATAAGTCATTTCTTCATCGCCGACTTTTCTTGCAGCAACGTCACCAGCATAACCTAACTCTTTTGCAGTCAAATTATCAAGATTAGTAACAATTGAAGCATTGGTTGCCTTTGCTAAAGCTTCCATGTCAGATTTTTTAACTCTTCTAACAGCATAGATTCCTTTCTTTGCTAAAAAATGTTGAGCTAAATCATCAATACCTTTCTGACAAAACAAAATAGTTGCACCAGAAGCAGCCACTTTCTCCACCATTTGCTTAAGCATATTCTCTTCTTGATCTAAGAAAGCCTGCATCTGTGAAGGATCAGTAATCTGAATCTTCGCATCAATCTCCGTATTTTTAATTTCTAATGCGGAATCAACCAATGCAATCTTCGCCTTCTCAATACAAGCAGGCATTCCAGAATGTACTCGTTCTTTATCAATAATAAGTCCTTTAACAATCTGAGTATCCTCTAGCTTGCCACCAACTTTCTTTTCTATCTTAATGTCATCTCTAACAAAGAACTCTTCATTTGCTTTAGCTAGTTGCTTAACAGCTCCAACCACCAAACCTGCAAATAAATCTTTAGCAGACTCAGCGCCTTTACCAGTCATAGCAGTAACTGCGATCTTTTTCAACACATCAGAATTTTTAATATCAATTTTAACAGAAATATCATCTAAGATATCTAGTGCTTTTTTGTTTGCTAATCTGAATCCTTTTGCAATAACAGTTGGATGAATATTTTTATCAAGCAATTCCTCAGCATTCTTCAACAATTCACCTGCAAAAACAACAGCAGTAGTAGTTCCATCACCAACCTCATCTTCTTGAGTCTTAGCAATTTCAACAATCATTTTAGCAGCTGGATGTTCAACACCCATTTCTTCTAAAATTGTAACACCATCATTAGTTACCACAACATCACCCAGACTATCCACTAACATCTTATCCATTCCTTTAGGACCTAGAGTAGTTCTAACAGTCTCAGCCACTAATTTAGCAGCCATTATGTTGTTTCGTTGAGCACTTTTACCAGTAGTTCTTTGAGAACCTTCAGGCAGAATAAAAATTGGTTGAACATTTTGATTATTTGTCATAATTTACACCCCATAGACATCGTTTTCAATAATTATGATAAACCCATCTGAAAAGATGGTGATATTTAAACGTTACGATTGGCAAAATCCCATAATTAGGGCCTCTAAGGAGTAAGCTTTATAAGGGCACCAATCTCTTAAAATTCAATGGATGCAACGATAGGAACAGACATAACTTTAGGCAAGAGCGAATGCATATTTCCGCTTGAAAACCTAAAGAAACACTTCATCGCACTAGGTTCAAGTGGATCTGGAAAAACCGTTATGTGTAAAGTCTTAATCGAGGAAGCAATCTTAAACAACATCCCGGCCATCATCGTAGATCCGCAAGGTGACCTGGCAAGCTTAACACAAATGGATCTTAAAGAAGTAAAGAAAGTAAAAGACCTAAACACAATAAACAAACTCGAAAGCATAAGAAACGCCAAGATCACAATATTTACTCCAACATCATCCAAAGGAATTCCTTTAAGCATCAATCCATTAAAACTTCCAAAAACAAAATTAGATCATGAAGAACTCATAAGCATCATAAATCAGATTGCATCTTCTATATGTAAATTAATAGGATACAAAGAAGATGATAATGGCAAATCGGCCCAAGCATTACTATATCTAGCACTTAATCATGCATACAAGAAGAAAAAAGATCTAAACACATTCAATAACTTAATCAAACTTCTAGACAACTTACCGTGGAGCATAAAACGAGAAGCAAAATCATTCATCAAGATAAAAGACGAATTAACAAGAAAACTAAAATTTCTAACAATAGGAGAAAAAGAATTGTTGTTCCAATTTGGAGTCCCACTAGATATTGAGATGTTATTAGGGAAAAACAACGATGAAGATACAACCCAAATAAGTATAATATATCTAAACACACTAGAAAATCCTAAAGACAAAGAATTCTTTGTTTCAATACTAGCAACAAACATGTATCAATGGATGTTATCTAACCCTAGCAAAGATCTTCAAGCACTTTTCTTCATAGACGAAGTCGCACCCTACATTCCTGCAGGTAGTCTAAAGCCAATAACAAAACCAATCCTAAAATTAATATACAAACAAGCAAGAAAATACGGTGTTGGATGCATAGCCAGCACCCAAAACCCAGGAGATATCGATTACACTTGCTTCTCACAATTTGGAACTTGGGCTATTGGAAGATTAACCACAAAACAAGATAAACAAAAAATAAAAGATACTCTCGAGTCGGTAGCCGGCTCAGAGATTAAAGAAATAACTGAAACATTGCCAAAACTAAAGCCAGGAGAATTTTTCATTTTCTCACCAGATGCATATCAAGAAATTAAAAATGTTAAGGTCAGAAGATTATATACTAAACACATCACATTAACTGAAGAAGATGTTAAGAAAAACACCACAGATCTTCAAAGATCAGAATACAACATAATCCAACCAATAAGCTTAAGAGAAGACACAGAAGACGATCTTATCGAAGAAATAGAAGAACCAGAAGAAGAAATTGTACCAGAACCTAAAAAGAAAGGAAAAAGACAAAAAAAGTCAGAAGACTTCTCATTTAACATACTATACTTCCCAATCCAAGTTCGCGAAGATGAAATAAACGAACTTTCCGAAAAACTTCAGAAAAGGACCTTAATCACAAGAAAACCTACTGAAGAAATTGTTGCAAAGAACCTAAACTTCGAACCAGTTCTTAGAGCAAGAATCAAAGTAAGAGAAAGAGCAACCCTAGGTTTAAAGAAAGAAACATTAGAATATGTAGTTTTCTTTGACGGTGAAAACGGCCACCTGCTGAAATTCGATTCTAGAAACAACTTTAAATCATTTCCTGGATTCTCAAGATTAATAAAATACAACAGAGAAAAACTAGAAACGTTCAAAACACTATACGAACGAAAAGAACCATACACACATTCATATTTAGCAAGTCTTGTTAATCTTGATTCAAAGAAAGTTAAGAAACACCTTAAAGAACTACAAAAAGATGCTCTAGCTCTCTATAACCAACAATACGAAAAGTGGGTTGCAGCAGATAATGTAGTAATTCCTAGCACAATAGGAAAGATCTCATCACCGTCAATAGTTTTCTCAAGAGAAGACATGAAAGGCAGTATAATAGAATCCACAGTTGATGAGAAAAACCTAAAGAACGTAATAGAGCTCTGGTTTAACAACACAGAGAATATAGAAATTGACACAGTTTATTACCCGATATATGAGCTAGTGTATAAATCAAGAAACAACAAACGCTTTGTTAAAATAAGCGCAGTAAATGGGAAGATACTCTAAAATGGCAGAAGTACATGTATTAGCAATAGGAAATCATTCAATGAATGAAGACAAGACTCTAGACATTGGTTCTACAGTTACTTTAATCAAGAGTAATAAGAAGATAATAGTCGACACAGGGTCATTCAAAGATCAAGATCGTATCATAAGTAGTCTAAAAGATCACAACCTCACACCCGAAGATATTGACATAGTAATTCTAACTCATTTACATTTAGATCACACAGTTAATACACACTTATTCAAAAACGCACAAATAATGTGTAAGTTCAGAGGTGGAGATTACCCTGGCCAGATGCACACACCAAGTAAAGGAAATCTTCAAAGAGCAGATTTATCAGATGGTAATGAGATTGCAGAAAACGTTTTCATAATGCACACTCCAGGCCATACTGAAGACATGATATCTGTAAGAGTAAACACAGACAAAGGATCTGTAGTTATTGCAGGAGATGCAATACCAAGCAAAGAGTACATGAGCATAGAAAAACAACCTAATCCTGTGTTAATGGATGTTGAAGAATTTAACAAAAGCAGAAACAAGATTCTAGAAGTCGCAGATTACATCGTACCAGGTCACGGCGATATTTTCAAAGTTGAAAAGAACTAATTCTGAATAGACAACTCTCCAGTTATCTTATCAATATCTGTAACAGAAGCAGGACCTATAGCACCACAGGTTACTGTACCAGGAGCAACAACAGTTCTACCAGCATCAGTTATAACAGAAGTAGTCAAACCCAAATCTTTAGCTTGCTGAATATGTTTATACAAATCTGCTTGATCTTTTACTTTAACAACTATCTTCATCATTCCTTCATTTCTCCAAGAACTCAATACAGATTTATCAGCTTTCAAAACAGCATCAACTGAAGCATGAGCTACTTGAGCCGCCATCTTACCTTTAGGCAACTTTAGATCTTCTCGAACCATAACAATTTGTTTATATTTTTCGTCGCTCATTTTTGAAAACAGTTTTGAAATAAAACCCATACAAAACAATACAAGAAGACGCTATTTAAAGCTTTCTAAACATCTCTATCAATCAGATAACTAGCAAACTCACCAACCAACGTCTTAGCAGAAGATTCAGGATATTTATTCGAAACTTCCAACCAAGATTCTTCAACTAAATCTTTAGCAAACTTATTTACAAACTCAACAGAATCATACTTCAAGATTATCTCAATTGCTTCATTTATCAAAGAGACATCCTTGGTGTGCAGTCCCAATATTTCTAACAAACGAGATTTATCTGTATCCGAAGCCACATCTAATGTTCTAATCACCAACAAAGACATCTTACCTTCAGTTATATCATCCCCTCGATCCTTGCCCCATTTATCGGATGGTTTAATATTAAGAATATCATCTTTTATCTGAAAAGCAACACCCACTCTCTCAGCAAATTTACTCAAAACGTTTTGATCTTCAACAGAACCATTAGCTAAGACAACGCCCAACTTTGCGGACAACCTCGCCAAAGTACCAGTCTTAAATGCACACATTTGACAATACTGATCGACAGAAACATTATTCTTACTAGTTTTGTGCCACCAAATATCTAACGCCTGTCCAGAATGAAGTTTCATCATTTCAGTAGAAATTAATTCATAAATTTTATTCTTTGTAGAATCATCCAAGTCAGATTTCAACACAACATCAAAAGGTAAGAAATACATACTATTGCCTGCATTTATTGCAACATCCACTCCAAAACTCTTGTGCACACACGGTTTTCCCCGTCTTAACTCAGAACTATCTTCTATATCGTCCACTAGCAAAGTTCCATTATGAAGTATTTCAGGAATAACTGTATACTTCAACACATCATCCTTTCCACCAAGTAATTCATAGAACAACAACATCAAAGCAGGTCTCCATCTTTTTCCGCCCCTATCTAACAGATCCCAGATAGGATCACAAAGAGCTTTACTCAAACTCTCAACATCGTACTCAAATGAAACAGAACCATGAAATCTATCTAAACTTTTAGAATCAAATTCATGAGGCAGAAATTTAGCCAACTCTTCATCTACTAACTTTTTCTTCTTAGCTAAATACTCATTAAACTTCATAAAGAAATAATCTACACATTAGATATTAATGACTTTCGCTATTCTGGATGCAAATGTCGATAAAAAGCCTCGCCACCGCCTTTCACACCATCAGGAAAACGAGGAACTATTTGCCTATGATATTGCCGAACCATTTGACCGGCCTTAGCACCATGATTCTCAAAGACATTTCCTGCACCATCAAAAGTACCTTGCTCAAGATCCTCAAGAATCACTTCAATTCTAGAAGCACAAGGCAATTTAGCATTTAAAGCCTCATCACTCGCCCATTTACGATACAAATCAATAAAATATCCAGGAGTTGCACGAATCATATGACTAAGAACATCAAAAGCTTGTTCCTTAGCACGAGCAAAATGCCAAAGTTCTTCGGGAGTCATATCTGATTCCCTATAAACATCAGGTCTAACAGGAATAACTAAAGAATGACCAAAGGCACTTGGCACAACATTCAAAGCCACAAAAGCATGCTCTCTAGAAACAATACATCCCCCTCTTTGGAATCCACCCACGCCTCTAATGGCTTTATTTCAAAAAAGTTATCTAACATAGAAACAAAAAAAAATTAATAATTTATAAGCCTTACTAGATCAATAATTTGCCCTTATCCATCACTTTAATGGAATTATCAACGATAATGGTAGGATTATTCAAAACCTGATCCAAATGAATAATGGCATAAATATCTCCACCAAACCAAGCATTAGAACCAATTGCAAAATGACAAGTACCTAATGTTTTCTCATCAATCATAGTACTCCCCATAATCTTAGCACGAGGATTCAAACCAACACCCAACTCACCAATTCTACGAATACCCCAAGGATGTTTTGCTTTACTCTCCGCCCAGACTAAACTTTCTTCTAACGCTTGAGCCTCTCGACCTCCAAGAATCTTGACAATAATTCCATTATCAATCTCCAAGACAACAGGATCATCAACTATAATAGTATCATTTCTTGTACGCACACTACCATCAATCACAATCCGCCCATTGACCGCTCGTTTACTACAAGGAATATACACTTCACCTATTGGAAGATTTCCACCTGAAGCAGGAGTTTGAAACGCCCCATCATTACGCACCGCTTTCATATCCTCAACACCGTACATAACATTTGTTCCGGCCTCAGTGAAAACATGTATCATCTTAGCACCACTAAATATTTTTTCAAGTTTATCATAAACATCCAAGTAATCATCATCATCAATATTGTATGCATCAACAAACTCATCAATCATATCTGTAGACAAATAACCCAAACTGGTAGTAGAAACAAATCTATGTCCACGAGATCTACAAAACTTTCTAATACTTTTACCCACTAACTCAGACTTACCAAACTTATCAGAAAGATTCATCACCACAACACTTTCTTCAGGCAAATCAAATAACTTCTTATCAACATCAGGATCAACACTATCTCCTCTAAACTTAACACCCTCCATTACAAAATCTACATCTAAACTAAGCTCTTGAGCAGCAAAATAATAAGCCGCAGAAATTATAGGAGAAATTCGTTTATTCCTAAATCCAGTATCACCAATTATTAAGATCTTCTCATTAGACACACCCAGATGTCTTTCGATAACTAACTTAAACAAATCCACATATTTCTTAGAATCTTCATAAAGATCATTCGCCTTCAGCCAATCTAGAATACCGGTTACATTCATACATAAACAACTAAGAGAACAACATTTAAACCTTTCTCTTCCAAGTGATAAACAAAGTTTATATAGCAAAAAACAGAAAAAAACACAATGATAACTAGCGTATCCGTTTCTAGCGGCAAAATTAAGAGATATAAGAAGATAGAGCACTCTAATCACACATGGATTGATGCTTTAAATCCCACGCCGGAAGAACTTAACAAAATATCAAAAGAATTTGGAATTTCGAGATATCGCTTAGATAGAAGCCTTGATGAACAAGAAAGATCAAGAGTAGTAAACCTTGAAGACGGAATATATGTTGCATATCAAGCACCTTATTTCAAGAAAGACGAAGTAATAACCCTTTCATTCGCAATATTCATAAAAAAAAATACAATATTAACATTAAGAAATCACAAAATAGTATCATTGAATCAAATAGCAAGCCTTCCCGACACTAAACTTAACGAACTTCTGTCAAAAGGCGCATGGAATTTCCTTCATTACATCTTAGATGAAGTTAATGACAACTACTTTGCAGTTTCTGAACAAATAACTAGCAAAATAAATGAGCTAGAAGATAGTGCAGTAGATGAAGAACAAGCAGAAAGCATGGAAAATTTCTTCTCAATAAAGAAAACACTCATCTACCTACACAAATCATTAAGTGCAAACAGAGATGTACTTGCAAGAGTAGATAAAGAAGAAATAAAAGAACTAAAACCAGAAACAAGAAATAGATTCAGAGACATTTACGTTGATACTATCCAGTTAATGGATATGATAAATACAAACAGAGAAATTCTAACAACGATTGCAGAAATTCACGCATCAAATGTATCTAACGATCTAAACAAAGTTATGAAAAAATTAACAGTATACGCATCACTTGTTATGGTACCAACCTTAATCTCAGGAATATACGGTATGAACTTCAGACAGATGCCCGAACTTTATTGGGTATACGGATATCCGTTCGCAATAGGATTAATGCTACTATCTGTATTAATGTTATACATATTGTTTAAGCTAAAAAAGTGGATCTAGCGCCCGAAAGCAACGAATTCTTCAAAACAAACCATCAGAAAGACTTATAAATAACACGAATCTCCAGCAGCTATAAACACAATAAAAGGCCTGAAAGGGTCGTATTTAGGTGGTAATTATGGAAAACACTCAATGCTCATCATGCAAAAAGAATATCGCAAACGACAGCGGCACAACTAGATTTCCGTGTCCTGAATGTGGTAAGACTGAGATTATAAGATGCAGTCACTGCAGAAACATCGTTTCGAAGTACAAATGTTCTGAATGCGGATTTGAAGGACCAAACTAAAAGAGGAAAATAACAAATGGCAGACGCAATAATAACATTAAAAATCATGCCTGAAAGTCCAGAAGAGGATTTAGAAGCAATAAATACAAACGCAAAACAAATCATAAGTGAATTCGGTGGAGAAGTTGGAAAAGAAAACATCGAACCAGTTGCATTTGGACTAAAAGCAGTAATTCTTACATACGTCGCAGACGAAAAACTTGGCGGAACAGACGAATTAGAAGAAAAAATAGGAAACGTCGCAGGCGTTGCCGGCGTCGAAGTTACTGACGTAAGAAGAGCAATCGGATAAATTACTTTATCCAATCTTTTTTCTTTTAACTTAAAATAGGATTTCTGAAAAATCGATCTCTCTTCTTGAATCTCATATAAACTCTTTCTCCTCGAGTTTCAACTTGTCTCCATTGCAAGAAACCGTTGTCCATTTTCATAAAATTGTATTTCATTTACCTTTCACCCCCGTGATAAAAAATCTAATAGTCCCCATCCTTGACCAAATGATGATAAAATTACTGAAGCTACTATAACACCTACAAATAATCCTAAATGAAACCCTCCACCGTAAAACGTGAAAAAAATTAACCAGTAAAAGGGCATTGAGGTGAGAAATAACACCCTCTTACCAAGGTTAATAAAGGTTTGATTAGGTGAGCAAAATACATACTCGTTCCATCTACAAAAAACTGTCATTGACCCCCCAACATAAGGTAAAAAAAGGAGGCTGTCGGTAAGACAACCTGCCTTGATTGTTTTAAACCACTCCCCAAAAAATGAAGTGAACTAAGCAGCTCTTTCTAAAGCTTGAACATATTCTCGCGGCACTCCCGCCGCACTCTCCATATACGCAGTACGATCGGCACCCTTAACACCATCTTCAGTTAATTCCTGATACAACTCAGAAACTCGCAACACATCCGCCGCATTAAAATCCTCACCAGCCATAAGACAAGGACCTAAGTTCCCAAAACCAGAATGGTGAACACCTACAAGACTTCCGATTTGTCGCACTCTAGGCAAGCTTTTGAAATCACTCAATAATCTTGCACCTCGTTCTGCATGACGATACACATCATGATTTACCCTATCAGAAGGCAAAGTTACATTTTTGCCTACCAATCCAAAATCATGTAAACTACACGCCAAGAGAAGAGATTGAACTTCTTCATCAGGTAACCCTATAGATCTCGCCAAACCATAAGCCACCTCAGCAACATTTTCTGAATGATTATTAATTTTAGGATCCTCACCAACAATAGCTTTGAGTCCATCTAAAACATGATTCTCAATTCGTTTTGCAGAACAAACAATACCTGCCGCATACGCAAAAACTTTTGCAATCGCCAAATCATAGTTTGTCACTACACCTGGTGCAGAATGATTTGTATAATTCATCACACCTTCTGATGATATTGCCCCCTCAAAAACCGAAACAACAGGTACAACCAAAGATTGTGCAGAATATCTACGACCTTGACGACTTCCTTTCAAAACCTTCATCTCGCCAGAATCATATGCCCTTCGCATAGGAGTATTACTACCAGGATTTATTCGCAAATCTACAAACGCCTGAGGAGTATTTTCACCCAAACGAAAAACAAGTTGATCTGCAGAATTCGGAACAAACAAAGATGCACTATCTACAGGTATAAATTCCTGTGATGCACTCATTGCCGCTTCCAAAGCACGATCAAGAGTCACAGGTTGATGAAGAAGAGAAAGCACCCCCTTTAAAGCTTCTTCTTCGCCAGTACCAAAAAGTTTTCTTGCCTGTGCGTCATTAAAATAAGAAGACAAACTCAAAAATCTTCTTTGAAGATCATTAATAGATTCACCATAACTAGCAACTAGCCGACCATAAAGTTCTTTAACCTCAATAGGATCTGCTTGTTTAGGTTTACGTGCAGGTTTAGCTTCACCAGTAAAAAGAGTAGGACCTTGCCCAGATTTACCAAACGACCACACCCTTGCAGCCACATCCAATGCTTTTTCTAATCCACCTTTCATAGTTCTCACCTATGTTTAATTATAACTTAATTGGAAACTAAAACTTCAACTCACCTTCGTCAAAGTATTCCATCAATCCACTAATTACACTTTTATCAATTGCCAAAGTTGTCACCTCTTTTTCCTCAACAATTATTTCACATTCCATTTTATATTAAACAAATATCACAAACAAAGTTCAAGAGAGCTCAAGCTAATTAGCTAGCTTGAGCTTTTGTATTAGGCTTCCTCTGCTTTCTTCCGAACCCCCACAGTTCGGCCCCCCTGCATTACAAACTATCTCTCAATAGTTTGATCGCCTTATTCTTTAAAGCGCCGTCTATTACAACAGCAATTTTTCTGGTTTTCTTGCCTTCGTCACTTAACCAACCCACTTCGCTCTGAATCAACCCCAAATCAGTTAGGCTTACAACGAAGCTTCTAACTCGTCTTTCAGATAACGGTTTTATGTTGTAAGATTCGCAAGTTTGTAAGTAGTATTTGTAAACATCAGATCCACCCTGAATGTTTTTGATATTCTTTAAAATACCAAGATAAACTAACTTTTGATGTTTTGTTAATGTTGCAGCTATATTCAAAATCTGATCTCTTTCTAAACTCGAATCTGCTTCATCAACTAAATCTAAAGAGATCTTATCTCTTTTCTTTGCCAAAGCAATCTTGGCACAACTATCCAACATCTCAAGAGCTCTTCTTGCATCGCCGTTTCTTTGTGCTTCAATTTCTGCAATCTTTCTCACTACCGCATCAGCAACAACACTTTTTTCAAAAGCAACTTTTGCTCTGTCTTTTAGTATATCATAAAGTTCATCTTCGGCATAAGGAGCAAAAATAACTTTAACTCTACCAATACTTGATTGTGTTCTTGGTTTAATATAATCTGAAACTCTAATATCGTTAGATATAATCAAAGTAGAAACACTTGCCTTAGTGTTTGAATTAATTCTACTCAATCTGTAAAGTATGTCATCTCCTTCTTCTCTAAGTACGTAATCAACCTCATCAAGCACGATAAGAACTTGAGAATTTGTACCACTCATGATTTTATTAAATTCAGATATGGCTTTTGCTCTTGTCCAACCCATTCTTGGATATTCTTTAGCAGAATTAACTGAATTCAATATTTCAAGTAAAATCGCAGTCTCTGTTCGATTCTCCGAACAATTAACATAAATCGTTCTAAGGTCAACTTCGCTATTTTCCGCCTCTGTTTGCAATTCATCCATAAGCTCATGAACCAATCCAGTTTTACCAGTACCAGGATTACCATAAACAAATATGCAAGAAACTGCACTTGACATTAGAATAGGAGAAAGTTCCATGATAAGGTCATTTTTTTGCTCAACCCTGTGCAAAAAACCATTTGGCGGAACAAGAGAATATAGAACGTCTCTTTTCTTGAAGATCTTGTTCTTGATTACGCCTGCAAATGTTAGTCCTTTTTTCATCAATTCTCACCAATAACTTAACATATCCAATGCTTCCACTAGTATATAAACCTTCCGATCAGAAATTCATTTCCCTTATTTCCTTTACTGAATTTCTTACCTCTCAAGCCCCCTGGCAAGATAATCAACACATTCTAAAAGCTAGAAAAGTATATAAAGCTAAACTAATTTAATCCAAAAATGTCACTATTTGAGGTATTGAGGGATAGAGCAGCAATTAACATTCTAAAGGTTCTATACGATAATAGTCAGCAATCCAAAAGCAAACATACGATGCTATTTAGAGACATAGTAAAGAAAATACCCTTTAAAGTACCAACTGAAGCAATATTCATATTAACAAAGCACAAACTAATACAGTCAGACATAGTAGAAAAGGAATACATAGTATCCCTATCCTCAAAAGGAAAAGAATTCATACAAATATTAGATGAGCTAAAAGAGATCCTTGTCGGTAAAAAAGAAAAAAAGCACAATGCACACATAAATTACTCATTAACCGAGTCAGAAAAAAGAATTCTAGTCATGATAAAAAGGATCTCAAACGAAATAGGACCTAACAATATAACATTAAAGAGTCTCACAGTAGAATTATTTCCTCACGAAGTATACGAGAAGAAATCTAGACTAGTTACAAGATACATAACAAAACTACAACAACTTAAACTAGTAGAAAGATCAAGAAAAGGACGAGAAAGCGCAATTAAACTCACAGAATCAGGAGAAAGAACCATAAAAAATCAATTTCTTATGGGTATTGCTAGATGAAACTTAAAATCAAACAAGTAATCTTCGACTACAACGGCACAATAACTAACGATGCAGAGATTGGATTTCGTGCAACAAATATTCTACTAAAACATTACAAAGCCCCTGAAATCGATATGCAAAGATTCAAAGACACATTTCGACTACCATGGCAAGAGTTTTTCATCGAAAACGGAGTAAAAGAAGAACAAATCAATATTATAACACATCAAGACATATACAGAGAATCTCACAAGATGCTATCAAAAGAATTTCTTAAGCTACAACAACACACCAAAGAAACACTTGAATTTTTAAGAAATAAAGGAATAAAAATAGGATTATTAACAGTAAGAAACAAAAAAGATCTAACAGAAGAACTAAACAGTCTAGGAATAACAGAACTATTCCATTCAATTAGTTGCGGAAACAGCCTATACCAAGATGGAACCAAATGCGAAAAAAACACCGAAAAGATAGTAAAAGAGTTAAACATCACCAACCCAGAAGAAGTATTAATGGCGGGAGATATGTTAATAGACATCAAAACCGCAAGAGAGAATAATTTCATCTCTGTAGCAATCCCAAATGGATGGCAATCAGCAGAAAGACTTGCTAACGCATCTCCAGACTATCTTTTAGACGACATTCAACAAATTCAAGAGCTAGTAAAATGCAATTCCAATACACAGACATAGTTGAAGAAAAGCAAGATCAACTAAAACGAGAGAAGAAACCAAAACCTAAAATCAATTTTCTCGATCTCGCATTCAAATACTGGTACATACCCGTTGCTCTAATAGTTATCCTAGTTCTTGGAAAAAGAGTTGCACTGCTAGGAACACTAGCATTCATGGTTCTAACCACACTTCTTGTTGCAACATTAAGATATAGAACAGAAATCAATTTAGGGCTAGAATTAATTACATTCTACTCAGTCATGCTCTCTATAGCATTTAACCCGTTTGCAGGCGCACTATTTGCAGCAACAATGATTTTAATTTCAGAATCAATAAATGGAAGAATCTGTGCATTTTTAATAATTAAACTAGCCATTCACGTCGGACTTTGCTTCATCGCACCACTAATTCTGATGCTGGGACACACATGGTTCGTAGTAATAATGGCCAGTGCAAGAAGCGTAATTCTTTCAAACATTACATACTTTACAAACAAAGAAAGATTCTTCAGAGACATACCTGGAGCAACAATAAACTTATTTCTAAACGCATTCTTATTTGGTCAAGTTACTAAAACAGCACTAGCACTACTCGCAATATAAAAAAGAATTAACGTTGAAGAACACGCTTTTCAGTTTCCCAAGCATCATTTGTAGCAACTTTCATACTACATTCTTTCTTTCGCTCCCAGAAAACCCAACAAGACTTACCAAACTCATCAAATTTAAGACAACCATTACATGCATGATCCTCACATAAATCGTTCTCCATTCTCAAATATCTCTATTCTCAATAAACTTCTGATCACCAGTGATCAAAGCTTTTGAACCTGAAACTTGAATTTTGATACCCTTAAGATCATTAATAACTATATCATTACCTTCAAGATAATAAGACATGTTAAGCCCCAATATGCGCACTTTCTCCATATTAGGAAATTCTAGAACCTTCGTAGGAAACTCACCAGTCTTATGAGGATTATTAACATCAAAAAATGATACTGAAAGAGTCTTAAACTCACCATCATTAGCTCTTGGCTTTCTGCCAATCATTACGGACTTAGCCGTTACCTCATATACCTTAGATTCCATCATTTTAACACACTTGAGAGTAGATATTATTTAAAGTTTACTCAGCCAGAACCACAATAACTTTATAAACTCCATGCTAAAAAACATAATTAAGATGGGATTGCAATCAATAGAAGAAGTTTTTACGTTCAATAGAGACTATGAAGCAAAAGTTGCAGAGACAGCAGACCACATAAGAGCACAACTTGGATCTCTCAGACCAGAATTTGGAATAACTCTAGGCTCAGGACTGGGAGACATTGCAGATGCCATAGAAGATGCAACTACAATCTCATATGCAGACATTCCTAATTTTCTTGTACCAACAGTAGAAGGACACGAAGGTAATCTCATATTTGGAAATCTAGAAGGTATTCCTGTAATAGGACTATCTGGAAGAACACATTACTACGAATATGGAGATCTACCATTCAACTATGGTATGTTAAGAACAACGTTCGCAGTTAATGTCTTAGCAGACTTAGGAATTGCAAACTACTTTGTTACAAACGCCGCAGGCGGTCTAAATCAGAAATTCAAAGTGGGAGATATGATGGTACTACACTCACACATTCATAATCAGCCAAACCCATTACTTGGCGAACATAGACAATTCAAAAGAGTGGACAATGGAGAAAGAGTTGAAAGATTCCCACCAGTCAGTCCAACTTACGATCCAGAATTAAGAAAAGTACTCCATGCAGCGGGTCAAGAGCACAGAGACCATCTTCACCAAGGAGTTTACATGGGAGTCACAGGACCAACATACGAAGCAGAAGCAGAAGCAAGATCATTCAGAGATAATGCAGACGCAGTTGGTATGTCAACAACTGGAGAAGTCATAGTAGCCAGAGGAAGAGGAATGAGAGCAGTCGGTATGTCATGCATAACCAACGAGATCTCGGCATCAGGAGACAATCCTGCAAATCACGACGAGGTTAAAAGAATATTAGAATCACCAGAGGTAAGACAGAGATTAACATCAACAGTACAAGAATTCTTCAGACTATACAGAGCTAGTTAACAATCTCTACAGCCACCACGTCACTAATATTCCTTATTTTAATCACCAACTGTTCAGGTTCAAGATTCTCGGGAAGTCTTAAAGCAAATGTAACAGAAACCCTCTCCTTGTGAGTATTGGAGTTAATAGAACAAACACTAATGCCATCTTGAGAAATCATTCCCAAAATCTCACTTAATATTCCTACCCTATCATCAATCATAGCTCTAATCTTAACTATGCCTTCATCCCCCTTAAGTCTCCAACTAACTTCAACCTTTTTATTCTCATCTAACGCATGAATATTGGGGCAATCCGCTTTATGCACAGTAACCTTACCATCTTTAGTATAAAATGCAACAATATCATCACCATGCACAGGACCACAACACTTAGAAAGCTTCATCTGAGATTTTTTTTTAACATCCGTTTTAATTAAATCTAAGAGTGCTGCCTCAGACATTTCATTATCATCCAACTCAGATTTCCTTGCAGCTTTGTGATCATGATCATACTCAATATTCAGTGCTTTCCTAATCTTACTCCTTGATTTACTTGTTTTAATGAACTTCAACCACTGTCTTGAAGGCGATGCATTATTCTGAGTAACCACATTAACTATATCCCCACTCTGCAACAAAGTATCTAAAGGAACCATCTTACCATTAATCTCAGTCTTAGAACAATGTAAACCAACATTAGTATGCACTTCAAACGCAAAGTCAACTGGAGTCGATCCTTCAGGCAGAGAAATAGGTGTCCCTTTTGGAGTGAACACAACAATTTCCTTCTCAAACAAATCAATCTTCAAAGTTTCAATGAAATCTTTTGCATTCGCATCAGATTTCCATTGCAACAGTTGCTTCAACCATTCAATCTTTTTATCAAACTTCTTATCTCTTTCAACATTATGGTATCTCCAATGCGCAGCCACACCTTCCTCTGCAAGATGTTCCATATCCTCAGATCTAATCTGCACCTCAAGAACCTTTCCATGGTTTCCGACGACTGAGGTATGCAATGACTGATATCCATTAGCTTTAGGAACAGAAACATAATCTTTAAACCTGCCAGGCATTGGCTTAAACAAATCATGTACAACACCTAATGCGGTATAACATTCTGGAATTGTTTTAACAATTATTCGTATAGCAATTAAATCATAAATTTCATTAAAATCTTTACTATCTCTCTTCATCTTACGATAAATACTATAGAAATACTTCGCCCGACCATAAACTTCAGCATCAACATTGTGCTGAGAAAGATTAGTTTTAATTATATCAATAAATTCAGTTGTAGCGTGCTCTCTCGCACCTCGTTTTGTATCAATATTATTTTTTAATGCCTCATACTCTTTCGGCAGAATAAATTTCATACTCAAATCTTCCAATTCCCCTTTGAAAGTAGGTATCCCCAACTTATGCGCAATAGGTGCATAGATATTCATAGTTTCTTCAGCAATAAGTTTCTGTTTTTCAGGAGATTTAAACTTCAACGTTCTCATGTTATGCAATCTATCTGCCAACTTAACCAACATAACCCTAATATCTTTAGTAGTCGCAAAAAGAACTTTTCTCAAATTCTCCGCAGTATAATCATCTCTAGATTCAAAATGAATACTTTCAATCTTAGTTAGCCCTTCAACTAACCCAGCAACCTCTTCACCGAACTGTTCTTTTATTTCCTCAATTGAAACATTCGTATCTTCAACAACATCATGAAGCAAAGCCGCACAAATAGTTGCAGAATCAGCATTTAATTGCGTAAGCAAGCCAGCAACTTGAACAGGATGAAGAAAATAAGGCTCACCGGAAGCTCTTTTCTGCTCTTTATGCATTTCACTTGCAAAATCATAAGCTTCCTCTATCAATTTGATATCAGCATTAGGGTTATAACCATTAATAGCCTCTATAAGTTCATTTTTCGGTATTACGCTACCTTCTTTACTCATATTTCGTGCCTCACATAAACAAAGACTAATCACTAAAGTTTAAATATAATATATATAGTTTTTCCTAACCAAAGGCATTGAAAATGATAGTATTAGGTATTGAAAGCACAGCACATACATTCGGAGCTGCAATAATTAAGGACAGAGACGTACTTTCTAATGAGAGAGACCTCTTTACTACAGAAGAAGGCGGAATGAAGCCTTTTGAAGTTGCACAACACCATGTTGCATGCTGTGATGAAATCATCAAAAAAGCTTTAGACAAGGCTAACGTATCAATCAAAAATGTTGATCTAATTAGTTATTCTTCTTCTCCAGGCATTGGACACACATTAAGAATAGGAAACATGGTTGCTAAATCACTACATGCACTACACAACATTCCTTTTGTCGGAGTTAATCATTGCATAGCACATTTAGAAATTGGTGACATGACTACAGGCTCAAAAGATCCTGTATTACTATACTGCTCCGGCGCAAACACGCAAGTAATCGCATACGATGGTGGAAAGTATAGAATTTTCGGAGAAACACTAGATATCGGCATAGGAAATTTCATTGATTCATTCGCCAGATACATTAAACTAGGATTTCCTGGCGGACCAAAGATAGAAAAACTAGCTCTAGAAGGAAATAAAGAAGAATTAATTGACTTACCTTACTGTGTTAAAGGAATGGATGTTGTTTTTGGAGGAATATTAACCAATCTGAAAACAAAATACAACTCAAAAGAATACAAGGTTGAAGATTTATGTTACTCACTACAAGAAACTGTTTTTGCGATGATGATTGAAACAGCAGAAAGAGCCATGGCACATTGCGATAAAAATGAACTTCTTCTAGGTGGAGGAGTCGCATGTAATAAAAGATTACAAGAAATGGCCAGAACAATGTGCGAAGAACGTGGTGCAAAATTGTTTGTTCCAGAAAACCAGTTTTTAGTTGACAATGCAGCAATGATCGCATGGCAAGGTTTAATTGAATTTCAAGCTGGACGAAAATCTGACGAAGCAGAAACTGCAACAATACAACCTTACTTAAGAACAGACGAAGTAGAAGTTCTATGGAGATAATTTCTTTAACGCTTCTTTAGCATAACATTTAACATCATCTCTCACACCATACTTAGGATCATCTAATTCTTCTGAAGTAAACCATTTACAATCATCAGTCACCTCAGTTTCCGAGAGCTCAAGATTAGCAGAATCTGAAGTTGCAAAGAAAATAAATGCAACATGCTCATGAGTATCATTAATTCTATGACGAGAAACAAATTGAGGATTCGTCAACAAAGTCTGATGTTCATCATTAAGAAAAGAGTAATCATGATCAGAATATAGTTTTACATCTAAACCAACTTCTTCTTTAACTTCTCTTACAGCAGCTTCATCAGGATCTTCTCCTAATTCAATATGACCACCAACACTAAGCCAAATACCTAGTTTATCATGTTTTCTCAATAAGACTTTACCGCCATTAACTACAAACACTTCAGAACAAAAATCAACTGCATCATGTATGTGTGGCATACAAGAAAGAAACAAGAGAAGTATAATAAATATTTTTATTCACTAATGAAGTAAAACAAACTCCCCATCGTGAACCAATTTCATATCATACTTCTCATCGACCAAATCACCATACTCATCGATAGTAATCCAGTTTGAGGCTCCGGGAAAGTTCCGAATAGAGTAAAGAGAATTCATCACACAATCAGTATCCGTACAACCTCTCATCCCTTCTACCAGAACCAACAAAGCATCAAAACCTTTAGCACCATAGATCTCAGCAGATTCATCATACAATTCCCTGTACTTCTCAGCATACTTTTGAGCAACCGCGTTATCTAAATCTAAACTAAAGTAAGAGAACTCGTGTCCTTCAGCATATTCACCTGCAACACGCAAAACATCAGCAGATTGAGATCCAGTAGTACCAACAATTTGCAAACCAATCTCAAGTTCACCGGCATGTTTCAAGATAGAACCAATCTCGGCATAAGATACCACCACAATCAACTCAACATCTGCAGATAACATCTTCACCAGATGTGATTGAAAGTTCGTTTCACCTTGATCAAAACTATCGTCCACAACTCTTCCAGGAAAAACACTCACGAACTCATTCTTCTGCGCCAATCCGTAATCATTATTTACCCACAACAAACCAACATTAGAAACATTAATCTCATCTACTAAATACTCAGACAAAAATCTCATCTGCAACTCACCAGGTCCAGACACCCTAAACAAATAATCATCTTTAGTATGACAAGCAGGAATTAAACACACTGCCTCCAGTTGAACAATCTTTTTTTCATTAGCATAAGGCATAACCGCCAAAGTAGAAGACGCACCACCAAAAGTTATCAATGCATCCACTTTATTTATCTCAACTAATTTCCTCGCAGCATTTATTGCCAACTTCGGATTAAACTGATTATCTTCATACAACAATTCGACTTTTTTACCATCAACACCACCTTCGGCATTAACTTTCTCTAAAGCCAACTCTAATCCTCTCATAGCATACTCACCATACAAAGAATTTTCACCTGACAATCCGGTTATCACACCAATCTTAACATTATCAACTGCTGCTCTAGAAACTACTTCACCAGTTATCACATCACCATCAATCATCCTACAACCTTGCAAAAGCAAAGCTAACAACAAAAAACACACTGCCAACAATACCCATATCTGCTTTCGCGACATCATTCTAAACCACCAATAACACCAAACACGAAAACATATTTAAGAATAAGTTGTCACATAATATGACAACATTTATATAGCAAAACAGCAATAAAAGCCCCATGATAGAGAAATTACAGCAAATTGGCCTCTCAGAAAAAGAGTCACACATATATTTAGCTCTTGCAAAAACAGGCGAAGCTACGGCCAACACCATAGCTAAAAGAACTAACTCAAACAGAACTGCAACATACAACATCCTACAACAGTTATCAGAGAAAAGTTTAGTCACATACATCAATAAAGAAAAGAAAAGATACTATTCAATATCAAAACCAGACTCTTTGCTTAGCGAAATAAAAGAAAAAGAACTCATAGCTAAAGATCTAATAAAAGAAATCAACAAAATTAACATCAACCCAATAACTGAAAAAAGAATTGAGATATTTGAAGGTAGCGATGGAATAAGATTCGTACATGATGAATTAAGAAAAACAAAAGACTTTAGAGCAATAAACGCAACAGGATTCATATATGAATTCTTACCATTTAGCGGAAAACACATTGTAAAAGAAATTTCTCAAAGTCCAAATGCAAAGATCATAGCCACACAATCCGCAAAGAAAACTCCTCTAGCTAAATTCAAAAAATTCAAGATAAAGTACCTTCCCGAAGAAGCAGAAAACTGTGCAACAACATTCATCTTTGATGACATAGTAGTTATTCAGGTGCTAAAAGGACCAAATCCATTCGCAATAAAAATAGCCAGTAAAGAAATATACGAAGGATACAAAAAAGACTTTGACGTTCTCTGGGAAAAACTTTAGAATTATTTACTCTTAAACAAGTAAGCCAGCCAACCAATTAAAACAAAGAAACCTATAGCAACAACAGCAATCGCAATCCTAGTAGCATTATTCATAGGACCAGACACACCCTCACCATCCTTGAACACATCAACACCAAAGAAAGTTTTCACAGTCAGATTTTTCTTATCTTCCTCTTCTTCAGTAACTACTTCTGTTTCCGCCTCATCCTCTTCATCTTCAACAACAGACTCATCATCATCTTCAGCAGTATCAATCTCAATTTCCAGACCGTCATCCGCATCTGTTTCATCTTCAAGCTCTTCTTCATCTTCATCCTCAGAAGCCTCATAAGTAAACTCACAATCATTAGAGATTGGTTTTCTTATTATCTCTTTACCTAACTTAACAATAACACAAACGCCGTTATAGCCAGCATCATGCGCCTCATCCATATACTCACCAGACTTAGTGTTAGTAGCAGCTAACCACTCATGACCTTCAACTAAACAAGACTCATAGTAGTCAGCATCCTCACAATCCGCATCACAGTTACAATAATCTTCAGAATCAGGTATATCAATATCAAAATCCGCAGCACAAACTACAAAAGAACAAAGAACAATCAACAACCCAATAAAAAATACCTTACTACTCACTTTAAATACCGTTAGCTTTCAAAATCTGACGATAGATCTTCTGATTACCTTTCCAGTCTAATGCTACTTTAAGCACTTCAACTATATTAGTTACCGGAACCAGTTTAATCTTCTTTAAATCATCTTTATCAATCACAATATCAGCCATATTAGATTTAGGAACAATAACTATCTCAATACCAGCATCAATTGCCGCATCAACTTTAGCACTCACACCACCTACAGGTAAAACTTCTCCTCTAACAGATAAACTACCAGTCATAGCAATGTTCTGCTTAATTGGAATATTCTTAAAGGCAGAAATAACTGTAGTAGCAATTGCCACCGATGCCGAATCACCTTCAACACCTTCATAAGTCTGCAAGAACTGAACATAAATATCATATTTTTCTTTAATATCTTCACCAAAGTATTTCTTAATAATTGCAGAAACATTTGTAACCGCTTCTTTAGCAATGTCCCCTAATTTACCTGTAGCAATAATATTATTTTCTTTACCACCAGGCGCAACCGCAGATTCAATAGGTAACAATATTCCTGAAAATGCACTTCCACCACCAATAACGGCCAATCCATTAACTCTACCAACCTTATGACCTTTAGTAACAATAACTTCATACTCTTTTTTTCGTTCAATATGTTTATCAGCAATTTGCTGTTCCAATGGTCGAGCAATCTTTTTTGCTTTAATCACATGCTCCTTCTCAACCAACTTAGCATTCATTTCTTTTGCAACATCTCCCGCAGCTCTAACCAAACCACCCAGCTCTCTCAATCTAACAGTTAAATGTTTTTTACGATTAGCCATTTTTTGTGCTTGAATAATCATATACTCTACTGCTGCTCGACTGAAATGAGGAGTTTTTTTGTCTTTATTAACTTCCTGCGCTACAAAAACCGCAATTTTATAACGATTCTCAAGAGTGTCCTTCATAGTTTCATTCATGAAAACTTCATAACCATATCCTCTGATTCTAGATCTCAAAGCAGGATGCATATGTTTTATTGTTTCAATATTACCTGCCGCAACCATAACAAAACTACAAGGCACCGGTTCAGTTCTAACCATTGCACCAGCACTTCTCTCACTCTGACCAGTAATAGAATATTTCCCTTCTTGCAACGCAGTCAGTAACTCTTGTTGAGTATGCGGTTGTAAAGTTGCAATTTCATCTACAAACAATACACCCATATGCGCTTTATGAATCATTCCTGCAACTACCCTTTCATTCGCAGGCGTACCCAAACCACCAGATTGAAATGGATCGTGCAAAACATCACCTAACAATGCACCAGCATGAGCACCGGTTGCATCTAAAAACGGAATTTTATCCTTCTTAAAATTATCAACAATGGATTTTGGCGCATTTACCTTAGTATTGCTCATCTTCTTACCAAAGTTCAAAAACAGCATGAATCCAACAATAAACACCATGCCAGTTATCATTGACGCAGCATAAATAACATCAGAAAACGCTCCAGTTTTCCAAAAATAATAAGGCAATAAAGTCACAGCAACTGCAACAATTATTAAGAAAATAGTTTGATTTTTGAAACTTGCCATTGATTGCATTTTAGCATTTGCAACCAGCTCCCTACCTTTACCTGCAGGCACAGATCTTATCAATGGTTGGTTTTCATCATTAGGATTAGGAAATGAAACTAAGTCTACTAATTTTTCTTTAGGCAACAAATCTGCAAGAGCCAAACCCAACATACTTTTACCAGTACCAGGTTCACCAATCAACAACACATGCCTTCTTTGCAATGCAGCTTTTTTAACTATCTCGACTGCAGATTCTTGGCCAATCACTTGCCCAATAATCTTATCTGCAACTTTAATCTGAGAAGTATCCTTAAACTTGTGCCTACCAAACATACTAAAATAACACACCTATCACTTTTTAAAGGTTTCGACTAAAAGAAACAAAGATATAATCAATTAAAACTAAAAACAATGTTTATAAACTTACCCCCGTTTAGTAAACATTCAAGATGGTTGCTCAAGACCAAAAAGAGGTGGTCCGTGTAAAAGAGCTACTTTACATCTTCTTAACAATATTAATTATCATCGCAATTCTTTTTGGAGTTCTCGTTCTATATGATAAAGCAAGAGATATTTTTCAAGGCTCAGAACAAGAAAACTCAGCGGACAGCGAAAGTGGAAAAGCATTTCCTGACGAAAAAGCCAAAGAATACTATGACAAAGAAAGCAAAGAAACTTTCTATTATGATGAAAAAAGTGGACTATACTACAACAAAGAAGGTAAATCAATAGATATTGAAGACATAAAACAACAGCTTGTAGAAACAGAAGGGGAAGTACTCGGTACGACTACTACTTCAACACCTGGAACAACAGATACACCAGGAACTGCTGCCGCTTCAACACTCGGAGCACCTTCTAATCCCGACACACCTGGGACAACGGACACACCAGAAGCAACACCTCCTGGTCCAGACACACCTGAAACAAGTGATGCGCCAGGCACACACGAAGATCCCCTTCCAGACACTCCAGCTCCTGATGCAGATCCAGAACCCGGAGTATCAGCAGAAGAAACACCGGATACAGAAACAGAATGCACAGACAGTATAGATAATGATGAAGATGGATTACTCGACACAATAGATGATGATTGTAGAGGCCAATATTGCGATACAGGAAAAGTATGGATTTGGAGTCACATAGCAGGAGAAGATTACGATACCGCACCTCCTGAAAATGAAGATGAAGAAAGAAGAATTGGGTGTTGTGAAGTCAATGAATGTATTACAGCATCAGGAACATGTTATCCTTTCGATATGACACTCAGCCCTGGTTGGATTTGTGGAAGCTTTAACAGATGGAAAGAATGTACAAGTTCTAAAATAAACTCAGTAAGCGACGGTGGAGACTATTTGTGTACAGGATCCCAATGGACTTCTTATGAAGATACTGAAACTCAATGTGATGATAATTTAGACAATGATAATGATGGCGAAATTGATGAAATAGATTCCGACTGCAGAGGCACGCAATGCAGTAAAACTGGAAAAACTTGGATCTGGAGTTACTTACCAGGTCAAAATCAAGATTTACCACCGCCCGCCACAGGAAGCGACAGAAGAATTGGATGTTGCAGTAACGATGAATGTGTAAACATTGATGGAGAATGTGTAGATTATGATACAGAATACTCAGACACATACATCTGTGGTAACAACAACAACTGGGACGTTTGTTCAATAAAAACACCAAATAAAGATAGCGACGGAGGAAGTTTTGTATGTCGAGGCAACCCTGCAAGATGGGGCGTACAAGAACAATTCTTCGAAACAAGCTGCGACGATAACTTTGATAACGATGGAGATGGAGGAGCAGATGAATACGATGGAGATTGCGTAGGAGAAACATGCGCTCCAGGAAAAGTATGGACTTGGAGTTATCTTTTCAGATACAATCCATCATACAATCAATGGTGGCAAGACAGCGGAGAAGGAGATTCAGGCACATCTTACCAAATGTCAACCCTCACAAGACATTATTATCCACCACAAGAATCTGGCGGAGACAGAAGAATAGCATGTTGTGAACCAGATGAATGTGTAAACCTCGATGGTGAGTGCAAACCAGCATTCAGCACATACTTCGACAATCCGTCATGGTTATGTCGAGACTACTCTAAAGGCAACCATTGGTTCAAATGCGATCTAGGATCAAATACTGAAACATTCGAAGGTCAAAGAGGATCTTTCGATGCAACAGCACACTGTGTATCAAACACCTGGGGAACAGAAACCGAATGGGAATTTGGACTTGCAATGCCTTAATTATCCGAGAATTCTAGAAACTTTTCGAAAACTAACGAAATAATAATTTATAGACAAAACCACTATAAAGATTAATGCAAGAAAAGACCTTGTTAAGAATCTCATTAATAACTACAGCAGTAGGCATTCTCTTACTATACATATTATCGCAATACTCTCAACCAGAACTAGTACAACCATACACTCTAACAAATAGTGACTTAGGAAACAAAGTTTTAGTTCAAGGAAATATAGGATCAGTAAAACAATACGGCAACACAACCATAATTAAAGTATCAACAAATGATCAAATTCAAGTTGTACACTTTCAACCATTAAAATTTTCATTAAACAAAAACGAACAAATAGAGGTCATAGGCACAGTACAAAAACACAAAGGAGAATATCAACTAATAAGCGATGAAATACGCATAATATAGCCATACAGAGCTTGAAAACAAACACAAAGCAAGTAGAAAACTTTATAAAGGACCCCAAAATCCATCATTCTGAAAATGGAAGGCACAATAGTAAACTTTAGATCAAGCGTAACACGCCAAACAGGCAACCAGATGATAGTTTCAGTACCTGGCATAGAAAGCAGAGAAAAAGCTACTGGACTTGTAGGTAAAAATGTTGTATGGACAACTCCTGCAAAGAAAGAGATCAAAGGCGAAGTTAGATCTGCACATGGCAATAAAGGTGCTTTAAGAATTCTTTTCGAAAAAGGAATGCCTGGTCAAGCAATTGGACAGAAAGTCAAATTCGCTTAAACTTAACGATTTTTACAATCGTATTCTTATTTACTTCAGCACTATAATATTTAGAATAAGCCTCGTACATTTCATCATCAGATTCAAACTTCTCATGACCTTCCCAATCATCATCAGTTAAATCCCTAAACGCAACTTCCCTAATCGCAACAATCTCCGCATTTGCAAATTCCTTACCATCTTGTTTGCAAATAAAAGTTAACTTATCACCTTGTTGCAAATCTTTATCATCAAACAATCTCCAAGTTGTTGTCTTGGAACCATCAAGAACTAAAGGGACTAAATTCTCAAAAAATTTCAAAGTCTTCATCTTTTAACACCATCACCCATTGCATTAGCAAAAGAGTCCGTTTCCCTCCTAACTTCAGTTTCTTCTTTCAATTCTTCAGAATGCAACGCTTTTTCTTTCTTAATCAAACCAGCCACTTCAATATCAACATGTTTCTTCTTAGAAAAATGAGATATTTTATCATGTAACAATTTACCATACTCATCACAAGAATTTGCAAACTTTGTTAACACAGAAGCATCCGCATTAAATTCCGGCCGCGCAACCATTTGCAACATCGTTCTCAATAAAGACTCTTGCATATCCAAATCTTTTTTAATATGTAAATCACAATCAATTTCTTCTTTAGTATCAGTAATAAGTTTTTCCTCTACATGCTCTTCAGCTCTCTCAGTATTCAAAACTCTCCCTTCATCTTTAAGTTCTCTACCAAATTCTACTCTTATCAGTTCACCAACTCTGGTCTTATCTCTCTGTTCAGCAGCTTCCTCTCTCAACAACTCGTTAACAGCTTTTTCTCTAGTATGAATTAACTTACCTTCATGCTTTGCAATCTTTTTACGCAAACCTTCAAGTTTTTTCTCAGAATCAACAGTCTTAGCGATAATTAAACTTTGTGCTCTAATTATATTTAACAAGTACTCAACAACAGATTTAACCTTGGCTACATCGATCAAGCACGCGCACCTCGCATACCGTGTGCCAAATTAATTGCATCAATTAAATCTCTTTGACTATGTATCTCAGAATTTCTAAACTCTTTTTGTACATCAGGTAGTCTTGCAACCTCATCAATTGCCTGTATAGCTTGGGCCTTAGGCATATGACTAATTAGCTGAGCCAGATCTCTATACCCGTTCTCAGAAAGATCGTCTCTAAGTTGTGCGGCTCTTGACTGAAGACGATTAGCCACATCACGATCAATATTCAAATGTTCCGGACCACCTTTTGCTTGCGCCCTTGCCACATCACTTATCCTATGCAAATAATCATAAGCTTTTCTTTCGCCCGGCAAATACTTTTCAAACCATCTATCCTTTTCAATATTGTTTAATTGATGTTTGTCAACTAAATCTTCATAATTACCAACATTTTTTTCTTCTTTCGCCGCTGACCCTTCTTTAAACCTTAATTTACTTAAAGTATTTCCAATCTTCGCTCTCTCACCTTTTGCTTGCCTAATACTAAATTTACCAAGACCTCTAACTAAAGTAATAACTCCAATTATCAAGAACACAATTGCAAATGCAAACAAAGCAGGAGTATCCGTCAACACAGCAGTAGCCGCAGAAGCAAACGCCGTCGCTAAGAAAGTTTTCTTCAGATCTCCTTTAAAATATTTATACATCCATAATGCAAACAAAACCACTAAACAACTTGCGAATAAATAAGCATAATCTCCCAGAAAAGGTTTCATGATTCCAGCAACAGTCTTATCTCTATTAGAATATCCAAATCCTAACACCGCCAACATAGAAACTGACACAGCCAACATCTTACCATAGCCACTAAGTCCCATCGCCCCGCCACCTTGGAACATCTTTATTTTAGAAATTGCCGAAGCAAGTATAGCATAAAGAATAAGATACATAAAAATTATTAACAAAAAGAATGCAACCCATTGATTAGTCAAAACATCATGGATCATACCAGAGAAACCTTTCATCCCGTCAGCAAAACCATCCCAACTAGGAATAAAACCTACTTGATCGCTAAGGGCAACTACACCAGGTAACCCTAAAAGAAACAGAACTACTAAAACCAAACACCTCTTTTTCTCTAACATTTGACGCCTTAAAAAAGTATAAAATAAAGAAAATAAAAAAAGAAAAGGAAATTACCTTTTCGCTTGTCTTTCTTCTCTCCTCATGATCTGCTCATAAGTATGAGTGTTTTGTTTAACTTCGTGCAACTTACCATCAAGTTGTTTTAAGATATCGTCAGGGAACCCTTGATGCCCCAAACCTTTAAGCACGTCACCAGCTTCTTTCAACATACCTTTATGTTTAAAGTGAGCACTCGTTGCATAAACAAACAGCTTATACAAAGCATCGAACACATAAGTAACATCTTCTTTCAATTTCTTAGCAACAGTCAACAAATCAGTAAGCTCTTTCTGCAATTCAGTAAAGTCTTGAGTAGATAGCTCTTTTTTCTTCAGAGTTGCTTGTAGTGCTTGAACATCTTTTGCCATATCAGCCTCAAGATCTCTCTCAATTTTTGCACCTTGTCTAACTTCCCTAGCAGCTTTCCTCTCCTTCATCTCACCTTGAATGTTATACTGAGCTAACCTTGCAGAAACACCTTCCCAACCCATCTTTGCTTGCCATGCAAGACCATAGATCTTCTGGATTTTTTCTTTACAAACATTATGAGCTTCATCTAATGCGACCTTTACTGCCTTAGCTTTCGCCACCAGATCTTTTTTATGATTAGCATCTAGACCTTTATGCCCTTCTAGCATTTTGTTTAATTTTCCATCAAAGGCTTCATCGTCTTCAATATCATGAAGAAATCTGTTTTCAATAACAGCCATATTTTCTTCACTTTCAAAATCAAACTTAAACAATTTATCAAGATCTTTCTCAAGAGCATCAACATCTGCCTGAACCTTAACCACACTACCAATTTGAGTATCGGCTTTCAGTTGAGCAATCTGTTCTTTATACTCTCGTTCAATATCTTGCTTAGCTTCAACAATCTTAAGAATTCTATTACCTAAATTCTTAGATGAAGCAAACATATGAGAAACTTTTGCTTTGAATAAATCTAATACCATCTCTACTCACCTTCTTTTCCTATTTAATTAACCTAATCAACCTCTTTTTCCCATTAAAGTGCTTATGAGCATATATAAGCTTTGTGGTGTCAGTATTTAAGCTACCTACCAACCGCAGCTCTTGTTTGAGGAGGCGGAGGAGGTGGAGACCCGCCACCTTTGGTTCTTTCCATCTCTTCAATCAACCTATCTATCTGCGAAACATTATCACCAAGATCTTCTCCAGTTGCTTCAGTAATAACTCTACGATATCTTGAATCTCCCGCACCAACCATGCCATCTAATTTAGGAATCTTACCTATCAAATCATAAAGCGCTAAGTGAATCTCTTTCAACTTAGTTGCAGTAACCGCATGTTCAATATTTCCTTTAGCTTCATTTATTAGTCTCCTAACTGATTTCTTAACTCCACCTTTGTTAGATTTATTAGCCTTAATCAACTGATCAGCAAACACGAGTAATCTATCTTTATAATGGCGCAATCTATCTGCTTTAGCACTTGAATCACGGCCTCTTTTTTTAGACCTGGCTTCCCTCTCGAAATCTCTCTCAGTATTTAAAGAATCTTCAGCAGCATTGATATGTTCAATCAGACCAGAAGCCCATTGATCTTCCTGAACCCGCCTGTTAAGCTCCTCACCTTGAGGAAAACTAGCTAAATGTTCGCGGAGTTTCTGTCGCTCTTTTCTGTAAGCTTCAGCTATCTGGAAAGCCTTTAATTGATTTTCATGCCAAAGCTGTGCTTGACTTGCTTCCCATTCAGCAAGTTCATCATCTCTTTCAGGAGCAGCCATAGGTTTTCCGCTATTAGTACCGCTACCGACGACAGTTTGTCCTTTGAAATAACCAGGTATTGCACCTATCAAGTCAAAGATCATCATCTTACATTCAACAAAATCTTTGTTTCTTTGAACATTGTCCACTTTAGCCTTCAACTCATTAAGATGTGAATGCACATCACTCGATGAACACTCACCCTTACCAGGTAATCTCCAACCAGTTGCTTTTCTTCTAACAGCAATATCTAAATTCTTTTGTAACTGATCTATCTGAATTCTTAAAAGAGCAGCTTGTCGATTCAAATCCATCTTTCGGTGCGAAGATTTGTTATCAATTTTCTGTCTTCGATCATCCCTTTCGATATCTCTTACAGATTTAATTGATTCAGGATTTAGTTCAACATCTCGTATATAATCAACAAGATCATCAAGTTTTGCTTCAGCTTTTGCAAGTGCTTCGAACTCAGCAAAACCATCGTCATGACCTTTTTTATCATCATGCATATGTTTAACTTTCTCTTGTTCTTTTGCGATAGTATCAGCAATCTCTCGAGTAATTCTTTGATATTCTTCCCATTCCCAGTTAATTTGATCCCAAACTTCTTTATTCTCTTGAGCAGTCTCGCCTTCTTTAGGTAACTTCACCCTCTTAGCAGCACCAGCACCAACAGGAACCTGTCCCTTGAAATAACCAGGTATTAAACAGATTAAATCAAATATCAACAATTTACAGTAAACAAATTGAGAAGGTTTTGCAACTTTTGGAATAAGAACCTTTAGCTCAGCAAGTTTTTTGTCAATTGCCTTATTATCCATCTTAGCCTTATTTCTTCTAGCCAAGCCATAATTCTTAGTCAATTGATCAAATTGAATTTTCAACTGTTCTCTCTGTTGAGAAAAGCGATTATGTCTTTTGCTCTTCTCAATATCATTAGATCTTTGACGCTTCAGATAAGCTTCTTCTCTCTCAGCCTTTTCAACAGATGCATCCCAGCCAGAAGGTACGTGTCGTTTATCCTCTTCAAATAAACCAGAAGATTCCATCTCAACCATATGATTGTAAAGTTTCTCTACTTCAAGCATTTTCGAGATTAACTCTCTCAATACTCTTCTAGGGCCTCTCATGTAACCATGTTGAAGTAATCCAGTATCTTTATCAAACTCCTCATGGAAAAACTTCTCACCTAATTTCCAAAGAGGAAGAGCATAAGCTGAAGTAAACCAATCTTCTTTTAATTTCTGAACCCATTTACCATGAACAGGTTCAGAAACACCAGCCACCAAACCAACAATATCATAGTGAATAAAATAATTAGTAATATACGCAGGGTCCTTTCCAATTTTACCAGCCATTCCTGATTTAGGATTTTTCAACTCACGAGCATATCTCTCAAAGATTAATTGTAAATGCTTAACAATCCAACCAGCCTCTAAATTAGATTTGAACTCAATATTAATTTCTTTCAACAGCTTAGTAAATTTATCATATGCCTTATCAAATTCTTGCACTCTTTCTGGATAAAGTACATCGGCTGCTTGATCGACTTCAATTTTAATTGCACGCAGTCTCGACCTCAATGCAGGTTGACCTTCCGAACCCCACATAAGAGCTTGATATCTTACTTGTACTAAAGACAAAGGATATCTCTTAACATTATTGTAAAGTAATCCCCAATCATAACTCCAAGCACCACTTACATGATCCGCATGTTTAACAGGGCTTAACTGATAACATGCTTTAATCAAAGCCATAGCTACATTAATATCTTCTTCAGGTTTCTGCAACAATGCAAGTGCCTGTTCTAATGAATTTACTTCACCTAAATCAATCTTATCTAACTTATCTATTATGACTATGTGGAAATTTAATTTATCAGCACCTTGTTTACTTTGATCAGACAACTCAATACTATAATTTCCAGGTTCTAACTTAGCCAGTTCTTCAGGAGTAAAGAATGTATGTTCAAAACTATAAGGAGGTAACTGCCCTTCAAAAGACGAAACAAAATCTCCTGAACCAATATGAGCACTCAGCATACGTGTCTTCAAGGGCAAATTCTTTGGTGCTTTCAACTCCCACAACACTTTGCTATCAGGAGGGAAACTAGTCATTGCACCTTCAAGAGTTAAACCATCTTTACCCTTCAACAACAAAAAGGTGTGTTTTTCTCTAAGATCTTTATCTTCAGGTATTGCTTTACCATTTATGGTTAAGATTGTAAGATTATGTTCACCAGCAGTCAACTTAGGCCTATCAGGTATTCTAGGTAACTCTTTTGGTTTAGTTGGACCCGGAGGTAGAATATTCTTAATAGGAGGTGCTTTATCCTGAATAAAACTAGATGAAAGACGATAAGTAAACGGAGGCATACGAGTTATTACATTTTCTTTAACAGCAATATTAACAACATGATCTGGATGTAACAAGAATCCTTTACCACCATACTTTACAGATTTATCTTGAACTGCGATAGAATAATCTCCCGCTTCCAACTCAATAGTCACGTTAAATGGTTGATTATTATCAGAATCAAATGGCGCAAATGATTTTAAAGTTGTAACATCACCAGACGCCTTATTAGTCGCAATTAAAGTTACATCAGCAATAGGTATCTGAACCGCAGCATTGTCTTTACCATGCTCATAACTACTACTACCTACAACACCAATCAAGTGTCCAGTCTTCTTAGGAACAGGAGCTTCTGATTTTCTAACAAAGTGGAAATTTTTATAGAAAGATAAATCATGATACTCTCCTTGCGAAGTGCCATCAGTTTCTTTCAAAGTAAAAGAAGTCGCACCCATAGCATGGAACAATCTCCGTTCATAATCAACTTTAACTCTCAGAGGATCAAAAGCTAAGATTTTAATTAAATAATTATATTCGGTACCATCAGGAGTCTTAGACCAAGTAGCATTAGGTTGCTGAGAAGCACCTTCTCTCCACCTACCAACAGGCGGAACACCACCCACATGTTTCATTAACTTGACTTTAACACCATTATGAGCTAAAGGTTTAATATGACCTTCATCAGTAATAGACACTTTACCCCACACAGTCACCATTCTCTGTCTTTCAAACTCAAAGTTAAGAGGATGCATACTTTGTGGTTTCAAATCAATATCTTTATGCTCTCCTTCTTGAGGCATAATTAGTAAATGTAAATTTTTCTGAGCATCTTCGTAGTATATCTTACCATCAATCTCAACTAACGAACTACTTTCATCAACATTCAACTTAATAGAATACTTACCAGGCCAAACCTCGTTGAAAACGTAGTTCATATAGTCTTTCCAACCATTCTCGTCAATCAAGTGTTCAGGTACAGGCATACTACCGTCAGTAGTTTCAGTTGTTCGTACAACCGTGTCTCCTCTGCAAAGATCAAGTTTCAATCCAGGAATTGGAGTTAACTTACCATCACCGCCTTTAATACCAACAGTACCAAAAATATGACCTTTAATCGCTTCAAACTCAAAATCAATTGCAAGTTCTTTTGTCTCCTCTTTAAACATCACAGACGCCTTGTCAGGCGTTCCGTGAGTTAACCTAAACCTATCACTAACCCCAGTATCATATTCAATAACTACTTGCGCATGTTGATCTATTAGATTCCAATAATGTCCTCTTAAATTAAATTCATAATTCTCATCACCAACCACCTCAAAATTCATCAGTGGTTCTGTTTCCGCAATAGTTCTATACTTACCACCTTCTTCAAGAACCTCTATACGTAATTTGATAGTTTTACCTTCCTCGCTACCAAGAGGACTTTGCACGCCTTCTTCATCTATATAGAATACTTTACCATACAATCTCAAAGCGTCAGTTGCATCTAAAGGTACAACAACCGTTGCCATTCTAACTGCTTGGAATGCTTTCTTTCTAGCTTGAATATCATCAACTTTTAATTTATCAATCAAAGCCTGTCTTCTACCATCATAGTTTGCAGTAACACCAATCAGATTACCTGCTTCATCTCTAACATCTTTAAGACCTAATTTAACATTTCCTTCAATTAATCTTACACAATCTTCTCTTACTAATCTAATAAATGCAATTCTCTTACCTTTGTGCTCAACCACATTACCTGCATCATCAAGAACAGGATCACTCCCACCATTTCTACCATCACTACCATGAGGATCAGTATGCTTGCCAACTTTCCCGGGATCGTTTGCTCTAAAAGCCCAGATTTCAATATCAACATTAAGAGGCAAATCCTCTAACCTAAATACACCATCTTTTGTAACACTATCAGCAACAGCATTATTCTCAGCATAAGCTCGAACGTTAACTAGATCGTCTTTTACTAAATCAAAATTAGTAGTATCAAATACAACACCTTCAACAATACCCAACAGCTCAGGAACTTCTTGAATAGTAAACGGAACATCTGCAACTTTAGCCATAATAAGACGACCATTATGTCGAGTAGTAATTGCAAATCTGGCCTTGTACGTTGTTCCAGGCTTAAGTGATCCACCAATTCTTGCAGGAATAAAAATTTTGCAAGGGTCGTTTTGATCAGCCTTCAAAGATATTGGCTTACCATTTTTGTCTTTAACATAAACTCCACCTTCATCAAGCAAAAACCAATCTACCCTCTCAGCTAAAGGATAAATATTATCTTTAACATTCTGAAGAGTTCTTTCTTCTCCATTAATCGTTCCCTTCCACTTCCACTGATTTCTCGTTTGTTCATCAACATATTCGCCGTTCTTAACTGCATTACTCAACTCAGTGGGATCAGCAGGAGGTTTTATCTTCTGAGGTTTAAGAATATTAATTTTAAGAGGAAACCTAACATAAACATCAATATTATCGTGATCTAAATCAGTTCCAGAAATTTCAACTACTAACGGATCAGGAGCATTAGGATCATGTCTAGAAGAACCCTCACCACAACCATAAGATCCTTTAACTATAAATCTACCAGCAGGAACTTTCTCGAGTTTATATTTACCTTCCTTATCGGCTTTATGACCATCAGATTTTTTGAAGCCTCTTATCTCATGACCGTCCTCATCCTCTAACCAAACAGTCGACTCAGGCAACGGACGCAACTCGCCTTCTTGATGTAATTCTTCATAAACAGTACCCGCAATAGATCCTTTTCCAACTACTTCATATTCAAAATTAGGACCAAACACCGGACGATCTTCTCTAATCAATTCTTTAGTATCAAGTGTAACAACATAAGAATCAGGATCTCTACCCGAAACAGCATGAGGAACATTACCAACCATTCTGCCAGCTTCGTCATACATTACAGTTTCTTTAAACTCATAAATTGTTCCCCCTCTATTAACATGGAACCTAGGAACTTGAATTTCATACTGAGTTTCATAGAAACCAAACAACTTATAATTTGCAAACACGTTAGGAATAACCCATGCTTTTGACTTTTCAAACACAGACTTCGTTTTCCAATGCAACTCATTGTTCTCATACAACTCTACCTGTACGTCACCGAGACAATCATATGCCATGAAATCTCGTTCAGTAGGATTAAGTTTAGTGAAAGTCGCACCAATAACCAACGCCTTTGATGTAGAACCATACAAATCAATATACACAACAATCTTTCTAGATACAGAAGCAATGTCACGTTTAAAAATATCTAGAGTTTTATCAAGGATTTTAACATTTTGTTGATCAAACTCACCCAAAGACATATCTTCGCCAAGTCTATGAACTCCTTTGTTACTTGTATGAACAACCTTCACAGCCCCATCTTTGAACGGCAAAGGAATTCCTTCCATTACAAAGTGACCATCCATAAATCTAGGATGCTCATAAGACTCATGGAAATGCACATCCTTACCATATGGACTAGCCACGTCTTTAGGCACAAAACCAGAAACTTCAACATTCACAGTACCTTCAAATCCTTCAAACGGATAAACCTCGGCACCATGTTCTTTGATCAACTTCTGAAGTGCTTCTCTAAACAAACCTTTATTTTTTAGATCTTTAACATAATTATGCAGTTTTTTTGAATCAACATTAGTAGGCTTTTGTGCATTGTAATCAGCCATCAATTTTCGACCATCATAACCACAAACTGCAACCTCTACCTTACCACCAACAACAGGAACTTTAACTTGCTCCCTATCCTCCGCACCAGTTGGTTCAGCCTTGAGAACAATCTTATTAGGACCATCTAAAGTCCCATTAATATCCCCACCAGAACCATTTTTAGATGTGTGTCTTGCATCTTCCTCAGTTGCATTACCATCATCATCTTCACCAAAATAATCTTTATGCTTAGCACAAACTGTTAATTTCTTAGGGTCATCACCAACTAAAGTAACCGGTAATTTTCTAATTTTCCAAGTTCTTTTATTATTAATGCCCGCACCACTATGAGATGCCTTACCAAGTCTTTTATCGTGACCATCCAACGTAACATACATCTCAGTAACCCTGTCACTCACATCCCAGGCTTTAACCGAATCATCAGAAGATTGTATTTCAATATCCACATCAACAGAACCAGCATAAACTGGAACAACCATACCCGTCACATCTAAAGTAATCCAAGGATACGGTATAAACCATAGTTTTTTACGACTCCCTTCAATCCAATCTTTGCCGCCATTACCGTCATTACCATTAAAAGGCTCTCTGTGATTACCTTCAAAAACATAAACATCTCTATCTTTAATCCTAGCAACAATTTCTAAAGGACGATCTTTAGGCAAATCTTCAACTAAAAAATCCCAAGTAGGAGGCGTATTAGGAGCTGCCGCTTGATAATTAGAAAGACTGCTTTCGCCATACTCTTGACCTTTCTTGTCTCTAGCAAAAACTTTAACATTATCAGTTTGCATATCTTCATCATCAAAACCATAACCAACAATCTTACCTGCAGCTTTACCTTTGCCCTCAAGAACCTTAAGTCTCTCAGTAGAATAATACACAAACCGCGAACCAAGAACTTCAGCATCTATGAAAACATCCAAAACACCTGCACGATTTAGAGGAATAGAACTAACTAAACTTTTCTTTCTAGAAAGTTGTTTAATGTACTCATCATAATCAATTTCAAAAGTCGCATCTACAACGCTATCTTCTTTAGTAAAATTAAGGCTGCCTTTTAGATAATCAAATATTTTTATTTTGGGATCTTCGGGCCTGGTTTTGTCAGCAGGTACTTTGCTTTGCCCTCTAAACGAAGCAACCAAGGCCAACTTGAAATCTTTCTCTCTCTTTTTAGTAAACTTAGAATTGTTAGGTAATGTAACACGAACTTTGACCTTTCTACCAGAAGGAACCTTCAACTTATTAGTTGTATACTCTTTATCATCTTCATTCTCAAACTTACATTCAACTTTAACAGGAGGCTCAGCAACAATGTGAACTTTTTTCTCACCTTTAATTTGCGCCCTATTAACGCGAGTCATTGCAGTAATAGTAACTTCTTCCTCTCTAGCATCAGGAGGAACAGGGAAATCCACATTAAAATGATCGGCACCTCTAGGATTTTCATCTTCAGGATATACAGCTTTCGCTACATGTTTCTTATTCTTATATCTCAGTTCAGCTGACCTATATTGTTTATGTGGGTCGTCCGCCATCTTTAATCAATCCTATAATCCTCTTCGCCTTCTACAAACACAGTTGCTCTCAAATTAGTACCCATAGGTGCCTCATCAGGAGCATCAATATTCAAATGAGGCGCAGGCATAAACTCAACCTCAACTTGATCTCTTATCGTACCTTCAACTTCAGCAGTAATTGTTGCTTTGCCTTTTTTATCAGATTTTATTCTAACCAACACATTACCATTAGCATCAGGAACACTTCTAAACGTAACAGGTTTATCGCCACCTTCGAAACCAGGAATCGCAGAACCACCTACAAAAGGAACTCTCATAAGATTATTCTTTGCTTTTTGTTTCCACCAATCACCACTAAATGTTTTCTTTTTAGACGAATCAGAAGCAAGTCCCGCACTAGCATCAAAGTTCTCAGCAGGCATCAATTCACCGAAGTCGGTAGTTATCTCTACAAACTTACCTAGGAATTTAACCTTCTTCTGAGTCATATCGTTAGTATATCTTCCTCGTCTCCAAGAAGACTGTTCTTCAACCCTCAACTTAGCAGTTATCAAAGAACTACTATAATTATCAGCAGGAACTGATTTAGGTGCAGCAGACAAATTAATCAACTTCGTTTTCAATACACTACCAAGCATAACTGTAATTACCTCAGTACCTTCGCCTTCAGTAACAATAATTTCACTAGACGCATTCGGCATTCCTCCAGCTCTATATGCAGCCCAGATAAATGGGATACTACCCATAACCTTCGCACTACTTAGGTAACCAACCGCACCTTCAACAGCACTAACCACATTACGAGACAACATGGCTTTTGCAGATGTCCACGCACCGCCAACAGGAGCCAACCTTGCAGTATTAAGAACATTAGCACCAATACCAAACATACCGGCAACAGGACCTGCAAGTAAAGCAGAGTACATACCAATCTTTCCTAAATCTCTAAACAAAGTTCTAGGAGCATCAACCTTTAAACCATAAGGGATACCAGTTGCAACATTCATTGAGCCAGTTGTACCATCAGGCCCAGTTCTATCATTAGACTTAGGTAACTTTAATTTTTTAAATCCAGCTTTTTTAGGATAAGGAGTTAATTTAACATTAGCACCTTTAACTGGTTCACCATTCAAATCCATAACTTGTATTTGTGTTGGACGATAATTAGCGTTCGCCGAAGTAAGATCAGGTTCTTTATCATCAGGGTCAACATCCTTACCAGGTTTCTTACCATCTCCACCAGCACCAGGACTACTATCGCCACCAGAGTTACCACCTGAACTACCACCGGAGTTACCACCTGAACTACCACCAGAGTTACCACCTGAATCGCCACCAGAGTTACCACCTTTACCAAACATACCTATTATCCAAAAAATACCTGCGATGATGGCCATCAACCAACCCCACCACATGATGTTAGGTTTAGTCATCAACATTCCAGCAGTAATCATAGCAAGTCCTGCAGCAGCAAGACCCATCTTCCAACTTTTTTCACCAGACTCATTCTCAAAGCCTTTGTAAATTATCAAGAAAGTAACAATCGCAATTAACAAACCACCTAAAACACCGAAAGGTGCTAAAAGTCTAAAAAGAGTATCTTGAGTATTTTGAATAGTACAAGTAGCAGCACCAATTCCACCTTTACAACCCGTTCCAACAAAAATTGCCATCAAACTAAGGAACGCCATCGACACAGCAACTAACTTACCACTTTTGTTCAAGCCACCACTGCCACCTTTGAAAATATTTACTTTACCTAATGCAGCACCAAGGATACCATACAATAATACAAAGAAGAAAATAACAGTAAAACCAAATACAATTTCACCAGTACTAAGCATACTATACATCCCAGCACCAATAGAAGCCAAGAACTTAGTCAAATCAGGAAACTTAAATCCCCAATCAATTGCAAATACAGAAGGAACTACAAGTAACAAAGCGAGCATAAAACTCCAAAGTGATTTTTTAATATTCATCGTTTTCTTTTCTCAACTACTTCTTTATTCTTTTCTACCAGATCACGCATATACAATTCTAGATTTTTAGATCTTACAAGGCCTAACTCGTCACAAATAAGAGAGAAATCCTCATACACATCTCGATCTATCAAGAAATTATACCGCTGTTTGTTTGTCTTTCTGGCCGCCATAATTCATACACACTAGTGATTACAGAAAATCATAATTATGGAGTATTTAAAGCTTTCCATTAAATCATTAATAAAACATAAATACATACTTTATAGACAAAAAAGAGCACACAACAATACACAAAAACACCAACAAGAATACACACAGATACACAAAAAACACAGAAAAACAAGTAAAAAATACATCAAAAGCACATAAAAGATACATAAAACAAACACAAAACAATCAAAAGAAAACAATTAACAACCAATAATACACACAAATACATCAATCATACACACACTAAGAATTCTTCAAAAAACCATCAACCATCTCAACAACTTCATCAACGTTCTCCACTTTTCTCTTTAAATATTCTTTAAAGTCATCATCAGAATATGAATCTTTAGCAAGCTTACCGATAATATATACAATCAATTCTCTAACATCATCCTTAACACTTTCAAAGCCACCAGATTTATATGACCGCTTCAACTCAGAATCCCTTTCAAGAACTTCAACACCGAGTGCTCGCAGATCATTAGGAATATTGGAACTCAAATAATCAACAAACAACATCAAAGAACCAAACAATTCTTTTACAACTTTGATTTCATCCATTTTAGCCTTAAGTTCATCCATCAATTCTCTACCTTCTTTACTAGTGGCTAACTTAATGGATTCTCGAGCAATCTTTGCTAATGCAACCTCATCATCAGTCATTTGACCTTTAGTGATTCGATCCAAAACATCAGATCCAACTTTAATTTTTCGCCGTTCAAGTTCTTTCTTCAAAGCATGAACAAACTGCATTATCTTACCTAACGCAACTTTATAGTCTTTAGACTTTGCCGCCTCTTCAGCTTCCCTGTATTCTTTAACACCACAAGAAGCAATAGTAGCAGTCGGAACTTCGTTATCAATAGCCAATGCCTTCAAATATTCTAAAACAGATTTCGCATAATCATAAGCAGACTCTAAATCTTTCTCCTTAAGATCAGCATCAAGTCTTCGCACATCAGCATCTTCTCGATCCAAAGCCTCATGAGTAAGTTCAGTCACTAATTCCACATCACGATCAGTCATTTCATGTCGAGTCATCAATCTAACAGGCACAGGATTAGAATACTCATCAGCATGTCTCACCTTAATACTTACTTGTTCACCCAAATCTTGAATTCCTAATGCAACTATTCTGGAAGCATACACACCAAACATAAGTTCATCACGTGTCAAATTAATCAACTCAACATAGTCTTTTTTCCCCATACAATAAACACGCAACTTAGATAAATCAGGCATCGTCAAATTAAAAGAATCAGGACCTAAATAATTAAGAACAATATGATGAGCCCTAGTTTTCTGAGCTAATTCGGCTTTAATTAGCTGCGGATGCGAAGTTATAGATTCAGATGATTCGGATCTATTAGAAGATCCAGGTTGCACAGGCATCTCAGGTTCAACGTCATCATGAGGAGCGGGAGTTGGAGTTCTACGACGTGGTGCAGCGCGTAGCTTCTCAAAAGCAGCATCCAACTTATCTAAACCACGAGAATAAAACTCAACCACTCGTTGATAATTCTGATCTCCAGCAGCCTGATTACCTTGCCTAAGCAAGACATTCATTTCATTGATCAAAGGTTCAACCTCAGACAAATCATAAGCTAATTTTTTCTCAGTATGCATTTGTTTAAACAAAGCTAACTTTCTTTCAAGTTCCGCCTTTAATTGTCTAAACTTGGCCATTAATTCTACTGAAACTTCACTTGAAACATGTCGAGTATGAATCTCAAACTCAGTTTTTAACCTATCAAAAAAATATTGCTCATCGTTAAACGCAGGAACTAATCTTTCAAGACCTGCCGCAATTTTTTGTACAAACTGTTTAGAATAAATTTGATCTCTAATCTCCGCAGGTATCGCAGAAGGATTCTTTTCAA
>Ga0209249_1000477_pt1 | contig 48967 bp, 26 predicted proteins | sample SaaInlV_200m_DNA_4_FD_184653 | JGI IMG/M metagenome (GOLD analysis project Ga0209249, IMG submission 184653) | Marine microbial communities from expanding oxygen minimum zones in the Saanich Inlet - SI037_S3LV_200m_DNA (SPAdes) (version 2) | ecosystem: Environmental > Aquatic > Marine >...
CCGCCGCCGCAAAAAAGGGGTCAACATCTGCCGGAATGACAGACAAATTTCACTCAGAAAAACAACATTTTTTTTATCGCTCGGAGGGGGTCAGCTTGCTCCGGTATATCCATCATTTTCGAAAATGAGCATGATGAAGTTTTTTCGGATGAAGTTACTGTTTCTGAGTTGCATGATAATGGTCTTGCGGTTTTAACCATGCACCGACCTTCGAATGTGGATAATCAAGAAGTATTAACTGCATTGGTTAATTTCTTAACACTAGAAGTATGCAAAGATATGCCTCTTGTTTGGCCTATGGAATCAGGTCGTAGAAAATAAAAAATTGATCCTCCTAAAACCATTGGGTTATCATGAAATGTTACGAATGAATATGGCTGCACGGATTATGTTAACTGATAGTGGTGGATTGCAGGAAGAATGTACAATACTTGGGACTCCATGTTTAACAATGAGATGGAATACCGAAAGACCAGTAACCCTGCGTGAGCACGGAGGTGCTAGTGTCCTGGTTGGTAATAATGTTGAAAGGATAAGGAAAGAATATCATGCAACATTGAAATCTAAAAGAAAGCCAATTAGACCTGATTTATGGGATGGAAAAACTGCAGAAAGATGTCTTCAGGCAATAATTAATTATAAAGAAAAATAGTTGTAAGCGAAAAGGCTTGATAGCTTGGAGCTTAGAGCCTAGAGCAAGGAGTTAGGAGTTGAAAAGTTGGAGAGTTGAAATGTTGAAGGGCTTTTGGATAAGAGCAAAAGGCTAAGTGCTAAGTGTTTATTGGTTGAATTGTGTCATTCCGAACTTGTTTCGGAATCTCTAGATGCTATAAAGGCCTTGAAATAAATTCAGGGTGACACTATATATACATTTCTTGTCTCCCTGTCACCTTTCCCTTTGTCACCTTGTCTCTATTTTTAGGATTGAAATAGTTGGGAAAGTCAAAGAGTCGAAAGTTAGAAAACTGTCCATTCTAACTTGTCACTTTTAGTTTTTCACTTTACTCTTTTTAAATTACCTATCACTTGCCACTTACAGCAAAGTCGTATTCTGTTTCTGTAATTCACTATATTTGCTGCATAATAGAAATAAAATGCAATTTAAGGATATAGAATGAACTATTTGGATTTTAGGCAAAAAATGTTTGAGCTTTCTTGCTTTAATATTAATCAAATTTATTCCTGGCAGTCGAGTTTCGATAGGAATAATCTAACGAGGTGGTGTAAAAAAGGATTGCTTATAAGGTTAAAACAAGGATATTATACATTTCCGGAGTATAAAAAAATGCCCGGTTTTTCTTACTATTTTGCAAACAGAATATATAAACCCTCATATATTAGCCTCCATACAGCATTATCGTTTTATGGCATTATTCCAGAAGCAATAGTACAAATTACAAGTGTAAGTTCTTTAAAGACAGCAATATTTAATAATGAGTTTGGAGAATATTCATACAAAACTATAAAAAAAGATTTGATGTTTGGTTACGATCTAAAACAGCAATCAGACAATATATTTTTAAAATTTGCCAAACCCGAAAAAGCATTACTTGATTTGTTTTACTTATATCCTTTTTATAATACTGTTAGAGAACTTAGTGAGTTGCGTTTAGATGAGGATTATCTTCGTGATGAATTAGATGTTGATAAAATGAAAGAATTTGCTGCAAAATTTAAAAACAAGGCTTTTGAAAAACGAGTAAAATTATTTTTTGAAACTTATGATTTATGGTAGAAATAAGCTTGATTAAGAAATATTTTCCTCAACAAATTCAGAATAACTCTGTTTTTCATAAATATATGCTAAAGGAATATATTCAACTGTTGATATTAGATTACCTTTCAGCAAGTTCTTATATAAAAAAACTTACATTTATTGGCGGTACAAATTTACGATTAGTTAAAAGGATTGACCGTTTTTCGGAGGATATTGATTTTGATTGTAAAGACTTATCCAAAGAGGAATTTATTCAAATGACTGACGATGTCTTATCGTTTTTAGATCAAAACGGATTCAGGGTAGAATCAAAAGATCGTAAAAATGAAAAATTAAAAGCATTTCGACGAAACATTTATTTCCCTGAATTTTTATTTGACTTGGGATTAAGTGCTTATAGTGCCGAACGTTTTTTAATAAAAATTGAGAGCCAGGACCAATTAGTCAATTATAAGCCAATTATTGCAAATATTAAGGGTTGTGGATTTTTCTTTCCTTTTCCTGTTCCCCCGGACGAAATACTATGCAGTATGAAAATTTCTGCTTTGTTGTCACGCAATAAAGGTCGTGATTTTTATGATGTTATGTTTTTACTCGCTTTGTCAAATCCTGATTATAATTTTTTATCAAAGAAAAGTGGTGTTAAAAATTTACTAGAACTAAAACAATCAGTCGAAAAAATGCTTTATTCGATTAACCTGAAAATGAAGATGAAAGACTTTGAACATTTGCTTTTTAGTAATAATAAAAGTAATCTAATTTCTCGTTTTGGTGAATTTATCAGAGAATTGTAAAAGTCAATTTTTACATACTATCCACAGCCTTGGCATGATAATAAAATTTTTTGTCAAAGAATTATTACTTCAAAATATGAAGAATGTGATCAGGAGGTTTTGGTGGGGAAATGAGAGAAAAGTGAAAAACTAAAAGTGAAGAGTGAAAAGTGAAGAGTGAAGAGTGAAAAGTGAAGAGTGAAGAGTGAAGAGTGAAAAGTGAAAAGTGAAGAGTGAAGAGTGAAGAGTGAAGAGTGAAAAGTGAAGAGTGAAAAGTGAAGAGTGAAGAGTGAAGAGTGAAGAGTGAAAAGTGAAGAGTGAAAAGTGAAAAGTGAAGAGTGAAGAGTGAAGAGTGAAGAGTGAAGAGTGAAAAGTGAAGAGTGAAGAGTGAAGAGTGGTAATTATGAGTAAATCAATATTAAGAGATAAGAGTTACATTTTTGCAATTAGGATTGTTAAGTTAATGCAGTTTTTGCAGAAAGAGAATAAAGAATTTATTTTAAGTAAACAGATTTTAAGAAGTGGGACTTCCATTGGTGCTTTATTACGTGAGGCAGAATTTGGTCAAAGTAAAAAGGACTTTATCAATAAATTAAGCATATCCCTTAAAGAAGCAAACGAAACAGAATATTGGTTATGCCTGTTGCATGACACTAATTATATTGACTTAGAACTATTCCAAAGCCTGCAATCTGACTGTAAAGGACTAATTGCTATGCTTGTATCATCTATCAAAACAGCGAAGAAAATAAAAAATAAAAAATGAAAAGTGAAGAGTGAAAATTAAAAAACTATTTCGGACGAGATCTGCCCAGATTTTATAAAAATAGCTCTGTATTACAGGGCTATTGATGTTTATTAGTGAAAGAAAGGTTCTGAGATAAAAAACATTTACCGTGTATATCTAAATATATATTTTATATTTGCACGGTAAATAATAAATAAATGTATTATAATAGGTTAATAGAAAAAGAGATTATTGATAGTCTGACAGCTTTTCCCGTAGTCGCAATCCTGGGGCCACGTCAGTGTGGAAAATCTACTTTGGCAAACCATCTTTCAAAAATTCTGTCTGATAGAAAAACAATTTATATTGACCTTGAACTCCCTTCTGATTTACGAAAACTCGATGATTCAGAATGGTTTTTCTCCACCAACCAGGACAAGCTTATATGTGTTGACGAAATACAACGCAAACCAGAACTTTTTCCGGTTATCCGAAGCTTGACTGATAAATGGAAAGGAAACGGTCATTTTCTTGTTCTCGGTTCAGCATCGCAGGATTTAATAAAACAAAGTTCTGAAACTCTTGCCGGAAGAATAAGTTATCATCAACTTACACCTTTTTTGTATTCTGAAATCAAGCATGACTATTCACTTGAGGAATATCTTGTTAGAGGAGGATTTCCACGGAGTTTAACTGCAAGTGATGATCTAATCTCGAACCGATGGCGTGAAAATTTCATTACTACCTTTATTGAGCGCGATTTGCTTCAATTTGTTGGAATAATGCCGCAAGTAATGAGAAGACTTTGGCAAATGCTGGCACACCTGAACGGGCAAACTATAAACTATTCATCGCTTGGGAATTCTTTAGGCATAAGCAACACGTCAATTAAAAATTACATTGACTTGCTATCAGAAACTTATATGATTGAAGCAGTTCAACCGTATTTAAAAAATATTGGGAAGCGGATAATTAAATCACCCAAAATTTATATTTCCGACACAGGTTTGATAAATACATTTCTTGGTGTAAATTCCTTCAATCAGCTAATGGGACACCCTGTATTTGGTTCATTGTGGGAATCCTTTGTATTAAATAGTCTTAAAGCATATTTTCCGTTTTACAACTTCTTTCATTATCGTACAAGTCATGGTGCTGAAATTGATTTTGTAATTGAATACGGAGCAAAAACTATTGCCGTTGAATGTAAATCTTCAAAATCACCCAAGTTAAGTAAAGGGAGCTATAATAGTATGATAGAAATAGCTTGTGAACAAATGCTAATAATATGCCCGGTAGAAGAGGGTTGGAGCATGAAAAAAAATGTTTTTGTAGTTACAGCTTTAGAAGCAATAGAGCATATTGGTAATTATTTCACACATCATTGAACCCATGCTAAACTAAATACTGAAGGGTTATTTAATTTTTAAAACATTTCATAATTATCAAATTAATCCCATTAAATATTTACCTTTGCCAAGCTTTTTGTTGAATTTTAGTTATTGAATGAAACAAACAATAACAAATGAGGCTGGGCAAGATGTTTTTGATTATTTATCAAAATTTACTAAAGTAGTTGATAAAGAAATACTTGTGGTTTATACAAGCTCAGTTTTTAATATTGAAAATCAGGAGTTTAATAAATATAAAAACATTATTAATCTACGACAAATTAATGATATTATCAGAATTAATAAATTTTTTGAAGCTGTAAATGTTAAAATTCCTAATGAAGGTGTTTTTATTGGACATGTTGAAACAAAAAATCAAAGAAGGGAAAGATATTTTAGAAAATTTCCGACTGAAGGAACCCTCTAAAAATGCAAATTTCTTCGTTGTTTCGCAATTTTAAAATCCTCATTTACAATAGTAAACTCCGGTTTTTAAATTTCTTATGCCTTGAAATTTACTATTTTTAGAAGTCCCCTGTAATAAATCATTTTTTCTATTTTCTTGATTTTATCATTAAAAGAATTTTCCCAAAATTTTTATTAACAAAAAAAATATATTTTTACATTACTGGTGGAAAAATCGTGTAATCACCAAAACAGAAACTCTTGGTCGCTTATTTTCCTGTGGTTTTGAGGTAATTAGTGAAAAAGAAATAAACAATCACTTATATTTTGTAGCCAAAAAAGTAAAGGATCCTGTTTTTGATAATAATCCTACATAAAGACCACTTGTTAGATTGAAAAGAGTTGCAAAAGGTGTAAAGATTGAATAACCAGGGTTTAAGCTTTCATTCTACTAAAGATATCATCAATGCTGTCGAAAGAGGAAAACTCCCTAATAAGATTATGATGACTTTCCATCCGCAACGTTGGCACGATTCATTTTTTCCATGGACAAAAGAGTTTGTACTTCAAAATATTAAGAATATTGTTAAACGATTCTTTTTTGTGAAATATATTACATAAAGTTGTTTGAAAAAGTGTGTTGATATACATAATGTTGTTTGAAAAAATGTTTGTATATTTGTGCCAAAAATGAAACATGAAAAGGTTTGAGTTACAAAATTTAATAAACTGGAAGAATTCTTCTACACGTAAGCCATTGATAATAAAGGGTGCAAGACAGGTTGGTAAAACATGGCTTATGAAAGAGTTTGGAAATAAACACTACGCACAAACTGTTTATATCAACTTTGAAAAAAGCAATAGACTAAAACCTCTATTTATTGATGATTTTGATATTCGGAGAGTAATAGTTGCATTAGAAATAGAAACTGGATTAACAATAAAATCAAATAATACCCTGTTAATTTTTGATGAAATTCAAGCTTTACCTGAGGCAATAACTGCACTAAAATATTTTTACGAAGAAGCTCCGCAATACCACATTCTTGCTGCCGGTTCATTGCTTGGCGTTGCCTTGCATACACATGTTTCCTTTCCTGTAGGTAAGGTTGATTTTTTGTACCTCTTTCCTCTTAGTTTTATTGAATTTCTTGATGCACTCAACGAATCTGTCCTGATTAAAATATTACAAGAACAAGATTGGAAACTTATTACAACTTTTAAAAATAAGTATATTGAACGATTACGGCAATACTATTTTGTTGGAGGTATGCCGGAAGCTGTTTTAAGTTTTAGTAATAATAATAATTATTCGGAAGTCAGATATATTCAAAAGCAAATTTTAACAGCTTATGAATACGACTTTTCAAAACATGCTCCAAATGAAATTGTACATCGAATACGTATGTTGTGGAATTCTATACCCGCTCAGTTGGCAAAAGAAAATCGTAAATTTATTTATGGTATAATAAAAAGCGGAGCAAGAGCAAAAGATTATGAATTAGCACTTTCGTGGCTATCCGACTGTGGTTTGATACACAAAATATATCTTGCAAATAAACCTGCAATTCCCATTAAAGCTTATGAAGAAAGGAGTGCTTTCAAACTGTTCTTGGTTGACATCGGGCTTCTTGCAGCTATGGGAAATATTGATAAAAAAACACTTCTTGAAGGTAATACCATTTTTACCGAATTTAAGGGTGCAATAACCGAACAATATGTATTACAACAACTTATTAGTAACGATTTTACAACTTACTATTGGTCAGCAAAACATGCTTCCTCTGAAATTGATTTTTTAATTCAATTTTCTGGCGAGATTTATCCTATTGAAGTAAAAGCCAATGAAAATTTGCAAGCAAAAAGTTTAAAAGTTTACAATAAAAAATTTGGTCCCTCTATTTGTATTCGTACTTCGCTATCAAATTACAGAGTGCAAGATTGGATGATAAATTTGCCTTTGTATGCTGTAAACGAATTGCAACGATTATTAGTTAGTATCTGCCCATAAAGTCATATGTTTTGTTCATAATGAGATTAATTTTTTATTTGTGAAATAAATTGCAAAGAAATGTTCTGTTTCTGTAATTTGGATTAGCTTTTAATACGGCATCTCCCTTTCAGGGCTTATTTGGTTTTGGTTGCTTACACAGGGTTTTGTTGCACTCCACCCTATGCTAATATATATCGGAGCTTTGCCCCTCAAAAACAAAATGCCAGAATCTCAAAATATTTTTTAGCCAATTCCTGAAAGAAACAATTGTTTATTCCATTTAATATATACTTTTGTGCAGTTTATTGTTTTAATAATTTAAAAATTAAATGAGAGAAACAATAATTAAAGAAGTAGGTGAGGAGGTTTTTGATTATTTATCAAAATTCACTAAAGTTGTTGATGGTGAGACTCTTGTGGTTTTTACAAGTTCAGTTTTTAATATAGAGAATCAAGAATTTAATAAATATAAAAACATTGTTAATCTACGAAGGATTAATGATATTATCAGAATTAATAAATTTTTTGAAGCTGTAAATGTTAAAATTCCAAACAATGGAGTTTTTATTGGGCATGTAGAAACTAAAAATCAGAGGCGAGAAAGATATTTTAGAAAATTTCCGGCAGTAATAAATCACTTTTTCTATTTTCTTGATTTTATCATTAAAAGAATTTTCCCAAAATTTTTATTAACAAAAAAAATATATTTTTACATTACCGGTGGAAAAAATCGTGTAATAACTAAAACAGAAACTCTTGGTCGTTTGTTTTCCTGTGGGTTCGAGGTTATCAATGAAAAAGAAATAAACAATCATTTATATTTTGTTGCCAAAAAAGTAAAAGAACCGGTTTTCGACAATAACCCAACCTACGGACCATTAGTTCGATTGAAAAGGGTGGCAAAAGACGGAAAAATAATTAATGTGTATAAGATGAGGACAATGCACCCTTATGCTGAATATTTGCAGGCTTACCTTTTTGATACGAATAATTTAAAACCCGGTGGAAAGTTTAAGGATGATTATCGTGTTTCAACAATTGGTAAAATTATGCGAAAATTTTGGATTGACGAACTTCCAATGTTAATAAATCTACTTAAAGGAAATATGAAATTGGTTGGTGTTCGGCCGCTTAGTAAACATTATTTTAGTTTGTATAGTAAAGAACTACAAGATAGAAGAATAAAATATAAACCCGGATTAGTACCTCCATTTTATGTTGATTTGCCAGAAACTTTAGATGAAATTATGGCTTCGGAGAAAAAGTATTTAGATGCTTATGAGAAAAATCCTTTTTTGACAGATGTAAAATACTTTTTTGCAGCTTTTTATAATATCATGATTAAAAGAGCCCGTAGCAATTAATCATATTTTCTAAAGAATATAAACAAAGAATCCCTCCCAACAAGAGGGATTTTTTGTTTTATACGATTAGATGATCTATACCGAAAACCTGAACAAATTTTTCGATAAGAACTTTTTGCACCTCCTTTATAGGAACTTCTTCGCCTAAATATTCCTTCATTGATGTAACTCCTTTGTCTGTGAAGCCACATGGATTTATATAATTGTAATAATTTAAATCAGTATTCACATTAAATGCCAATCCGTGCATTGTAATATATCTGCTTGAACGAACACCTATTGCACATATTTTTCTTGGCTTGGTAATATTTCCGTGAAAAACCCAAACACCAGTAGCTTCATCAATTCGCTGAGCTTCGATTCCATAGTTTGCCAAAGTAAGAATAACCACTTCTTCTAAAAGAATAATGTATTTTTTTAAACCTATGCCGAAATTCTCTAAATCGAAAATGGGATATATTACAATTTGTCCAAGTCCATGATAGGTAATATCTCCTCCTCTATTTATCTTATAAAAGTTAGCACCAATTTTAGTAAGGTATTCTTCATTAATAAGGAGATTTTGAACTTTCCCACTTTTACCAAGAGTGTAAACATGCGAATGCTCACAAATCAATAAATGATTTTTTGTGGAATCAACTTCTTTATTCTTTGATTTATTTTTGATTTCAATATTTCTATTGAATAATTCTTCCTGAATATCCCATGCTTTTTTAAAATCAATTCTTCCAAGATCTTTATAAAATACTGTCTTTGACACTCTATTTTTTATTAATTCAATTTGCTGCAAAACTCCGATTTTTTTTAAAATAATATCCAGTTTTGTGTATTTTTTTTGGAATGTGTTTGAATAAATTTTGATACTAATTGCGTAACTTCTGAATAATGTATTATCTTTACATTATTTAGAACTTATTAATGTACTGATACAACATTATATGGAACGTAAAATTGAAAAGAATTTGTTAGAATGGAAAGATTCTCCAAATTCATTGCCATTAATTATTCATGGAGCAAGGCAAGTTGGCAAAACTTATTCGATATTGGAATTTGGCAAAAAGTACTTCAAAAATGTGCTGTATTTCAATTTTGAAAGCAACAGCGAACTAACAAAAATATTCGACAAAGACTTGAAACCTGAGCGCATTCTAAACGAACTGTCTGTTTTTAGCGGAAAGTCGATCTTAGAACATGAAAGTCTAATTTTCTTTGATGAGATACAAGCATCGGAAAAAACACTTACATCTTTAAAATATTTTGCAGAACAATCTTCTCAATTTCATATAATTGCCGCAGGAAGTCTTCTTGGCGTGGCGATTAATCACGAAAATTATTCATTTCCTGTCGGGAAAGTTGAGATGCAAACTTTGTATCCAATGGATTTTGAGGAGTTTCTGTGGGCAATACAGGAAAAAAATGCAGTAGAAATAATTAGAGAATCTTATCGCAACAATTCTGAATGCTCTCTTCATCAGCACTTTATTGATCTTTACAAAATATATCTCTGTACGGGTGGATTGCCACAAGTCGTGAAAGAGTATATGGATAAAGGAGATTTTGATTTTGTATCTATAATTCAAAAAAATATAAACGATGCGTATATTGCTGATATGACAAAGTATGTTTCTCCTACCGAAACAATCAGAATAATGGCTGCTTACAATAGCATTCCTGCACAATTGGCAAAAATTAACAAAAAGTTTCAATACAAAATAATTAAATCCGGAGCGAGAGCAAATCAATATGAGCTTTCATTGCACTGGTTGAATGCTTCCGGAATAGTTGTTAAATGCTTGAAAACTACCGCAGGGAAATTCCCGTTGAGTCTGCATGCCGAAAACAACTCGTTTAAAATATATATGAACGACAGTGGTCTTCTGTTGTCGAAATTTGGAGTTTCTGCAAATGCAATAATGTCAGGAAATGAAGGATTTAATAACATAAAAGGAATATTGGCAGAAAATTATGTTGCCAATTCATTAGTAATAAATGGATATGTGCCACATTATTGGGAATCTAAAGGAAAGGCAGAGCTCGACTTTGTTATCCAAACTAAAAATGGAGAAGTAATTCCTATTGAAGTAAAATCTTCTGAGAATGTACGTTCAAAAAGCTTGCAGCAATTTGTACTGCAGTATAAACCTCTCTTTTCGATAAGAATCTCATTAAGGAACTTTGGGTTTGAAAACAATATTAAATCGATTCCACTTTACGCATGTTTCTGTATTTGACAAGTAACTAAGAATTATTTATTAACTCAAAGTCTAAGCAAACATTTGAAAAATGCCATTTATTTCCTAATTTTGAATAAATTAAAATACTGACAAAACAGATGCGATTATTACTGGCTTTTTTGATATTTCCTTGCTTTTTGTTTTCACAGAATAGGGCAGAAAGCCTTATTGATGAATACAACAAAATTCCTGTAGAAGACCGAACATCAAAATCGGCAATAGACTTATTGAATGAAATTTCGAAAGCTTACTTGAAAATTGATAGCAAACAGTCACTTGAGTTTGGAAAAAGTGCCCTTAAATACTCAAACAGCATTAGTTATAAAAAAGGTTGTGCTGCTGCAGAAAAACAAATTGGTTCTGCCTATTATTATCAAGGAAATTATAACAATGCTTTAAAATACTTTCAGCAAGCGATTGAAAAATTTGAAATGCTTGAAAATAAGGATGGTATAAAGCATGCTTCAAACTTGCTGGGGAATTCTTGTTTGAATTTAGGAAAATATAACAAAGCATTAAACTATTATTTGAAGGTTTTAAAACTAAATAAAGAAGAAAACAATCATTCAGGAGTTGCAAAAACTTTAAGCAATATTGGTAATGTATATAATTATTCGGGCAATTTATCAGGAGCATTAGAATATTACAACAATGCACTTGAAATTGCAGAGGAGATAGAGGAAAAACTTTTGATAGCGAATTTACTTAACAATATTGGGGCTATTTACGATTCAGACAAAAATTACAAATTAGCATTAGAAACCCATCAAAAATCATTGAAAATTCAGGAAGAAATTGGTGATAAAAGCAGTACATCAAAATCTTTGCACAATATTGGAAGTGCCTATGAAAGTCTTGGTGATAAGAAAAAAGCTGAAGAATATTATTTAAAATCACTTGAAATTGAGAAATTGCTTAATAATAAATTGGAAATAGCTACTTCATTAATTCGTATAGGTAGTTTTTATACAGAAATTGGAAGCTATAAAAATGCCGAGCAGTTTTTAAACGAAGGCTTGAAGCTTGCTCAAGAAATGGGCAATAAATATTTAGTGAATTCTGCTAGTCTATCATTGTCAAATCTGTATGTTAAAATAGGAAACTACAAATCTGCTTTGGTTTTCAATCAGTTATATCATGCTGTAAAAGACACTATGTTTAACGAAAGGAGTGTAGCTGAGATGGCAGAAATGAATGCAAAATATCAAGTTGAAAAAGAAGAAAAAAAGAACGAGATTCTTACTAAAAATAATGAAATCAATAATTTAATAATTAGCCGAAAAAAAACGGTTCAAAAATATTTATACATATCTCTCGGATTGGTAATAGTTTTACTATTAGTGATTTTCAGCAGATATTATTCAAAACAAAAAGCAAATGTTGCATTAGAAGAAAAAAATGCTCAAATAGAAAAACAAAAAGCTAAACTTTCAGAAACTTTGGAAAAACTTAAGTTAGCTAAAGAGCAGGCAGAGAAAGCAAATAAAACTAAAAGCGAGTTTCTGGCAAACATGAGTCATGAAATTCGGACTCCTTTAAATGCGATTCTTGGGTTTACCGATTTGCTTAATTCTCTTATTACAAGTAAAAAACAAAAATCGTATCTCGAATCGATAAAAGCAGGCGGAAAAAATCTTTTGACTTTAATAAACGACATTTTAGATTTATCTAAAGTTGAAGCAGGGAAAATGGAAATCAATTATTCGCATGTAAATCCCTTAAATATTTTCAAAGAAATTGAGCAAATATTTTCGCTTAAAATATCACAAAAGAAAATTGATTTTATTATTGAATATGTTGGAAATATCCCAAAAGGAATGATGCTTAGCGAGACACGATTGCGTCAGGTTTTATTCAATTTGATTGGCAATGCAATTAAATTTACAAGCGAAGGATTTATTAAAGTGATTGTGAGTACAAAGAATTTCGAAAAAGATAAAAATACATTGACCTTAGTTATTTCTATAGAAGATACAGGGATAGGAATTCCTGTTGAACAACAAGAGCTTATCTTTTTCGCTTTCAAGCAAATGAAAGGACAAAATATGAAGGAGTATGGTGGTACAGGTTTAGGCTTAACCATTTCGAAACGTTTGGTGGAAATGATGGATGGAAATATCATGCTTGAAAGTGAGGTGAATAAAGGCTCAATCTTTACAGTAAATTTGAATAATGTTGAAATCGTTCTTCCTGATGAAATGGAAGAAAGTATTTTAGATGAAAAATTCCAGGCAATTGAATTTGAAAATGCTAAAATTCTTGTCGTTGATGATGTAGAATCGAATAGAAATTTAATTCGTGAAATATTTGAAAATGCAAATATTACGGTTTTTGAAGCAAAAAATGGAAAAGAGGCAGTTGAAATTGCAAAATCTGAAATGCCAGAATTGATTATTATGGATATTAGAATGCCTGTAATGGATGGTTTTCAAGCGAATAAAATTATTAAGTCGGATGAAAAAATTGGGCATATCCCAATAATTGCTTTCACGGCTTCTGTTATGAAAGAAGATATAAAGAATATTTTTGATGGAAAATTCGATGGTTTCCTTATGAAGCCAATTCAAATTGAAACTCTTTTTCAGGAAGTGTCAAAATTTCTGAAACACAAAAAAACTAAAGAATCAAAATCAGTTTTGGTTTCGCAAGATGCAGAAATTCTGGAAAGTGTTAAAAGTTTGAATAAAGACAGCCTTGAAAAAGTAATTTATATATTTGAAAATGAATTGATACCAGTTTGGAAAAATGTTCATAAAAATCACTTTATTCACGAAGTAATTAGTTTTGCTGAAAATATAAAGCGCATTGGCATTGAAAATGAATTTAAAATTGTTGAGAGATATGGAGACGATTTGATTTTTTACGCCAACAGTTTCGATATTGAAAATATGGCTGCCACATTAAATCAGTTTCCCGATTTTGTGGAAAGCATCAAACAAATTGTGTAGCTGCAGGATATCAAAACTGGATAGAGAATTCTATATTGATTTGCTATTTCTCCTTTTTATAATTGGGCAAATATTTGTAAAGGGAACATCTAAAAATGCAAATTTCTTCGTTGTTTCAAAATTTTAAAATCCTCATTTACAATGGTAAACTGCGTTTTTAAAATCTCTTACGTCTTGAAATTTGCTATTTTTAGAAGTCCCCTAAAAAAACCCTGTTTTTATTTTTGCAAAATATTTAATAAATCTTCAAAATTAACTTTATGTTGATCACCGGTTTTCATATTTTTAAGAGAAATTAAATTGTTTGCAATTTCATCTTGTCCAAGCATAGCAATGTACTCAACATTTCGTTTGTTTGCGTAATTTAGTTGCTTCTTTACTTTTATAGAATCCGGATATAATTCTGCTTTTATATTTTCCTTCCTTAATTTTTCTAATAGTTGCAAAGAATTCAACAACACCTCATCCCCAAAATTCACAATCATTAATTTGATGTTCTTTTCTAAATATTTCGGATAAAGTTCCAATTGATTCAGAACATCAAAAATTCTATCTGCACCGAAAGATATTCCCACTCCGGAAACATTTGGCAATCCAAATATCGAAGTCAAATCGTCGTATCTTCCTCCACCACAAATACTTCCAATATTCATGTCTGTCGCTACGATTTCGAATATTGCTCCGGTATAATAGTTCAATCCACGAGCTAAAGTAAGATCCAAAACTACTTCAGAATTCATTGAGAAAGATTGAATTAAAGTCAGAATCTGTTCAACTTCAATTATTCCTTGATTTCCAATTTCAGAATTCTTAAGTATATTTTTTAGTTGAATAATTCTTTCTGAATTTGTACCGGAAAGTTTTAAAATCGGAATAAGTTTTTCGATGGAAGTTTCAGAAATACCTTTCTCGGAAAGTTCGGAAATTACTTTGTCAAGACCAATTTTTTCTATTTTATCAATAGCAATAGTTATGTCGATAATTTTTTCGGATTCACCAATATGCTCGGCAATTCCACTTAATATTTTTCTGTTGTTTAATTTTATGATACAGCCTATTTTTAAATTTGCAAAAATTTCATCGGCAATTTGAATTAGTTCTATTTCATTCAATAAAGAATTGCTCCCGATTACATCAACATCGCATTGAAAAAATTCTCTGTATCTGCCTCTTTGTGGCCGGTCTGCCCTCCATACAGTTTGGATTTGATATCTTTTGAATGGAAAGTTTATATCATTTCTATTTTGGGAAACATATCTTGCAAAGGGTACTGTTAGGTCGTACCTAAGACCTTTTTCAGAAATTTTTAAAGCCAGAGCGTTCAGATTTTTTTCGTCAATATCTTCAGTGTTTACTTGTTTAAGGAAATTTCCTGAGTTCAGTATTTTAAATAAAAGTTTATCGCCTTCAGCTCCATATTTTCCCAGAAGTGTAGTTAAATTTTCCATTGCTGGAGTTTCAATTGGCAAATAGCAATATTTTTCAAATACTCTTTTTATTGTATCAAAGAGATAGTTCCTTTTCAGCATTTCACTTTGAGAAAAGTCCCTTGTTCCTTTCGGAATTTGTGTTTTTTGTGCCATTAAATAATTTAAATATTTAAAAATAAAAAAAACCCGCAAATCATAAAGAATTGCGGGTTAGAATAAAAAAATCAATTACTACTATTTAATAATGTTCATAGCTTTAGTCGCTACGAACGCATCTGTTGAAATTTTATAATAATATGTTCCTGCAGAAAGATTTTTACCATCAATTTTAATTTTGTGGTTTCCTGCTTCGAAATCATTATTAACAACTTCTTCTAATTTATCTCCAATTAGATTGTATATTGAAATTGTAACAAATTTACTTTCAGGTAAATAAAATTCAATTTCTGAATAATCTGAAAATGGGTTTGGAACATTTTGGCTTATAGAGAAATGACTATTTCCTACAAGTGAAACTTTTTCGGCAATGCTAATGCCATTTGTTGAATAAGTTTCTTCTCCTTTTTCCCATGATTCCACAAAAAATACTTCTTCAATATTTGTAGAGCTATTCCACAATTTGAATGTCATATTTTCATTGTCCATTAATCCTTCTATAGATTCGGTTGTTTCGTCGTTTCCCCAAACGGAAACCGCTAAGTTAGTATTTGAAAATACTGTAGATCCAACCAAAACCCCATTAGCGTTGAAAACACCTAATTCATCTCCGCTATTTGGAACAACATTCCATGCAGATTTTGGAAAACCTATTGTCATATTCGTACCAGTGTTTTTAACATTTTTAAAATGAACTGGTACTTGGTTAATTATTGTTGATTTAGACAAATAACCATTAGGAGGATAAGAGAAATTGACGGCACCGCCAAGTGTATTAATCTTAATTTGATATCCTTGACCAGGAACCATATTTCCAATTAGGTTTAGGTTAATTTCTGGCCAATATACTTGACCCATAGAGTTTTTAACCAGTGAAATACGATTTGTTACGTTGTTCATTCCTCCATTATAAGTATCCATAAAGATATAATCTATTGAAGCTTCAGAGAATCGTAGATATCCTAACATACTCCAACCGACTGGTACTGAAAGTACTATATTTTCAGGGATAATTTCTTGACCTACTACGGCGAGAGTTGCAGTATTAGCCATTTTAACTTGATATCCTTCTCCTATAGCAATTGTTCCAATTCCGTCAATAATAAATGGTCCGAATAATCCATATGGTGCAAAAATATTTCCATATCCATCTTTAATTATTATTAAATCGCTCATAATATTTGCAAATACGTTAACAACGCTATCACTTGGAGCAAGAACATCAATATATGTTGATATAATATTCCAATTTTGATTTAATGCGATGTATTGAGTATCAACACTTGATGGGTCGAAACCAATTGATAATAAGCCGCTAATACCATTTTCTTCATATGCATCTATGTTTTGGTAGCTTACATCGTAAGTAGCAACAGCTGGATATGTATATCCATTTGTAACATCCCAAATTCTCCAAGTAAATGTTTCAAGATCGTCAAAACCATCTTTCTCAATAGTTAATCCATCGTCTCCCCATGCACTTAGGGCTGTGTTGCTTCCTTCCCATCGAACATATCCTCCACAAGCTGGAACACCTGATGAATCGTAAAATACTCCTAAATAATCTCCAATTCCTATATCTAATCCAACTGCATTTATTGGAATATGTATAGTATGATTATTACCAGTAAATGGAGCATACCAATGAGGAGCTTCTAATGAGTAAATTGAATATGAAGAGCTAACTTGACATCCATTGTTATCTGTAACAGTAACTGTGTAAGTTCCAGATCCGATATTAGCTAAATCTTCAGTAACATCATTTGTGTTCCACAAGTATATGTAAGGATAGGTACCACAACATACATAATTGTCAATCATTCCTGAAATGCCTGTAATAGAATCAGTTCCATAAAGGGTAGATGATAATTCACATGGTTGGTTCAGCACAATAGATGTAGTTTCAAAACAACCAAGGCTATCTTCAATTATAACACTGTACATACCGGCAGTAATATTTGTCAAATCTTCTAAGTTTGAAGAGAATCCATTATCACCGGTCCAGGTAGCATTGAATGGGAATACTCCACCACTAATAAATAAATTTATAGAACCATTAGCATCACCATAACAAAGAGGTTCGCTTATTTGAGAATTTATCAATATTTCATCATGTCCGTGAATAGTAAGTGAGAATATTAATTGACAAGAATTAATATCTGTAACAGTAACAGTATAATCACCTTGTACTAAATCGCTTCGAGGATTAATTAAAGATCCATCCATCCATTGGTATGTATAAGGTGCTGCTCCTCCGAAAGGATCAATATCAACATAGCCTGTTGCATCACCAGCACATAATACATTAAATACTGATGTTGAATCGAAAGAATATGTCATTGGTGCAGGATCAATCAATGTTATTGGCAATTGAGCTGATGAGGAAACATTACATCCGTTTGCATCAGTAACAGTAACATCATATACGAAATTTCCAGGAATTCCTACAAGGTCTTGAGTTACTGCTCCATTTGTCCATAAATAAGAATATGGGCTAGTTCCGCCACCTACACTAATATCAATTGCTCCATCGCTTGAATTATTACAAGAAATTTGGGTTTCATCTATAACTAATACAGACATTGGATTAGGTTGATCTACTGTAAAGCTACCTGTTGTCGTACAGCCTCTTGCATCACTTGTGATAGTTACGCTATATATTCCTGCACCTACTGTTACATCTTGAGTTGTCATTAAATTCGACCAAGTGTATGAGTATGTCTGAATTGCATCAAATCCTGGGTAGAAACCTCCGGCAACATTTGATAAATCAATTATTCCATCTGTAAATGTAAAACAACTAACATTAAAAATGTTACTGTTAAAAGACATTTGGTCCGGTTCATAAATAGTAATACTATAAACTGAAGCACAGCCATTTGCATCCCACATTGACAATGGATATACACCGGCTGAAATATTGGCATATTGTGCTACATTAGCTGTGTAATTAGTTGTGTCATAATCGAATGAGTACATATATGGCGGAGTTCCACCCATTGCTTCGATTGATACAGTTGAGGATTCACCAAAACATTGGATAATATCTCCTGTTAAGTTTCCTAATGTAATTGGGTCTGGTGGAGGACTGATTTGAGCACTTGCACTGTTTGTACATCCCCAGCTATCTTCTATAGATATTGTATAGGTTCCATAGTTCAAATTGAAAATAGAATCAACAGTACCAGTACCTGATACAAATGTCCCACCTGAAGTTTGTCCTGTTGACCAAGTAATAAGGTATGGACTTTCGCCTCCGTTTAAAATTAATGAAATTTCGCCGGTTGTATTTAATATACATGGAGGATCGAAAGCTGTAAGTATTGGAGTAATTGCATTGGCTGATTGTATAATTCCTTGTGAACTCACTTTTTCGCAACCAAGAGCATCAGTAACAGTAATTAAATATGTTCCTGCACCAATATTTGTTACATTTACATCGGTAGAACCATCAAACCAAAGGTAAGTATATGGCGCAGTACCACCCATACCTTGTGCTATTAAATTACCATTTGTTTCACCGAAGCAGACATAATATTCGAAATTAGTTGTTATTGGAAGTGCAGAATTAAATGATACATTTACTGCAGAAGGTTCTGATAAGGTTGCACTAATTGTAGCAGTACAAAGATTATCATCAGTAACAGTAACAGTGTATGTATCGGCAGTTAATAATATTAAATCCTCAAAACTTGATATGTAGGTTCCATTAGAGGTTTCCCAGTGATATGTGAAAGGGCTTGTTCCACCAGATACACCAAGATTTATTGCTCCTGTACTTTCACCATTACAACTAACATTCGTTGTGTTCTGAATTAGTAAAGCTAATGTATTTGGCTGATCAATCGTATAATTAGCTGTAATAGAACAACCGTATAAGTCAGAAACTACTACACTATAGTTTCCAGCAGGGAGATTTGATATATCTTGATCTGTACTACTGTTATTCCATAGATATGTATATTGGTTCCAACCGCCGAATGGAGTAATATCAATAGCTCCATTACTTTCACCGTAGCATTGAACATCTACTGTAGCTGAGTTTGTGATAATTAAATCGTTTGCAGGTTGAAGTATTGTTGCTGATTCAATATCAGTACAAGCATTGTCGTCAAATACAGTAACTGTATATGTTCCTGCAATCAAAGCATTATTGATAAAGGATGTTTCACCATCTGACCAAGTATATGTATAATCTGAAGGAATACCTGTTCCTGAAATTGTACCACCAATTGGAATAGCTGTGATACTTCCCGTGTTTGCTCCATAACATATATTTGGAATCAAATTTAACTGAACCGATACACTTGTTGCAGGTTCTGTTAAAGTTCCATTAACTGAGGTAACACAATTATTGTTATCCGTTACGGTAACTTCATAGGCATTTGCAATTAAATTATTTATATCCTCTGTTGTTTCTCCATTTGACCATAAATAAGAATATGGAGTTGTTCCACCAATAACTCCTAAATTTATTTCTCCTGTGTTGTCTCCATGACAAAGGATATCAGTAATAGAAACAAAATTTGCTTCTAATAAATTTGGTTCATCAACAATAAATGAACCGGAAACGGTACAACCATATAAATCTGAAACAACAACATCATAAGTATTTGCATTTAATCCTGAAATATTCTGAGTAGTTGATGAATTACTCCATAAATAAGTGTATGCTCCCCAACCACCATCTACTGTGATATTAATAGCACCATTGCTTTCTCCAAAACAATTTGCATTAGTAACAAAGTCGTTCAAAATCATTAAATCACTTGCAGGTTCTTGTATTGTTGCACTTTGAGTAACAGTACAAGCATTATCGTCTGAAACAGTTACAGAGTAAGTATTTGCAGGTAATCCGAGAATTTGGAAATCGGTACTACCATTTGACCATGCATAAGTATAATTTCCTACAACTGTTCCGCCATTAGGTAATGCAGTGATTTGACCTGAATTAGCATTGTAGCAAATATATGGGAAGTAATTTAGTTGAAGTGATATTGATGTTGTAGGTTCGGTTAAAGCCGTTGTGCTGATATCAGTACAACCATGTGAATCGGTTACTGTTACAGAATAATTCCCGGCAGGTACAGAACTTAGGTCTTCAGTTATTTCAAAGTTTGACCAAAAGAAGGTGTAGCCTGGAGAACCTCCAGTTACGCTATGCTCAATTTCGCCTGTGTTTTCTCCATTACAAAGAATATCAGTTACAGAAGTAATGCTTGATACTAATTCTGTAGGTTCATCTACAAAATAAGTTCCAGTTGCAAAACATCCTATTAATCCATCAGAAACTGTTACTAAATAAGTCCCTGTAGTTAGATTTATTAAATCTTCTGCATTAGAACCATTATCCCATACGAAAACATTTGATCCCCAACCACCATTAGTTGAGATATTGATTGATCCAGTATTTTCGCCAAAACAGTTTGCATCAATAACTGTTGAATTACTTATTTCCAATAGAGCCAAAGGTTGATTAATTGTTGCTTGTTGCGTAACACTACAACCATTATCGTCAGAAACAGTTACCTCATATGTTCCAGCAACTAAACCTGAAATTTGGAATGTATTGCTGCCATTAGACCAAATATAGTTATAATCTGTTGGAGTCCCAGCTCCTGGAACAGTACCACCGGATGGAATTGCAGTAATACTTCCGGTATTCGCACCATAACAAATATTTGCCATATAATTTAGTTGTACTGAAATAGCGGCAGCAGGCTCAGTAATAGATGTACTAATAATATCTGAACATCCATGTGAATCAGAGACTGTTACACTGTAGTTTCCAGCAGGGAGAGTATTGATATCTTCTGTTATTTCGCCGTTCGACCATAAATAACTATAGTTTGGAGAACCTCCATTAACTCCCAAATCAATTGAACCTGTATTATTTCCATTACAAAGAATATTTGTTGTTGAATTAAAATTCAATTGTAAATCTGTTGGTTCATCAACGAAATAGCTTCCAACTACAAAACATCCTACTATATCTGTAACAGTAACAGAGTAATTTCCAGTAGGAATATTAATTAGGTCTTCAGTTGTTGCAGCATTACTCCATAAATAGGAATTTAATCCCCAACCACCAAAGCTCGTTATATTTATTGAGCCATTGCTTTCTCCAAAACAGTTTGCATCAGTTACTGATTGGTTATTTATTACTAATAAATCTGTAGGTTGATTAATTGTTGCTTGTTGGGTAACAGTACATCCATTATCATCAGAAACTGTTACTTCATAAGTTCCTGCAGTTAAACCAGAAATTTGGAAAGTATTTCCACCATTAGACCAAATATAGCTATAATCCAATGGGATTCCAGTTCCTGAAATTGTTCCACCTGAAGGAATTGCAGTAATACTTCCAGAGCTTGCACCATAGCAAATATTTGCTACATAGTTCAACTGAACAGATACCTCAGATGCAGGCTCTGTTAGAGTTGTGCTAATTGTTTCACTACAACCATTTGCATCTGAAACAGTTACTTCGTAAGTATCAGCAATCAGATTAGTAATATCTTCTGTTGTTGAGTTATTTGACCATAAATAATTATATGGAAATGTTCCTCCTGCAACGCCAATATAAATATCACCACTGTTATCGCCATTACAAAGAATATCTGTTGAAGAATCTATATTCAAATTCAAAACTGAAGGTTGACCAACAGTATAAGTTGCAATAGCAGTACATCCTATTACACCATCGGTAATAGTTACTGTATAATTGCCTGAAATTAAGTTTATTAAATCTTCAGAAACAGCACCATTACTCCACAAAAATGAATATGAACCCCAACCACCAAAAGGTGTAATGTCAATTGCTCCGTCAGAATTACCAAAACAATCTGCATCATCAATTGTTGAACTACTTATTTGTAATAAATCTGTAGGCTGATTAATTGTTGCTTGCTGAGAAACAGTACATCCATTATCATCAGAAACTGTTACTTCATATGTGCCGGCAGTTAAGCTAGAAATTTGAAATGTATTTCCACCATTAGACCATAAATAATTATAATCGGTAGGTGTACCTGAACCGGAATATGTTCCACCAGTAGGAATTGCAGTAACATTTCCTGTACTTGCCCCAAAACAAATATTTGGAAAATAATTTAATTGAACTGATACTGCACTTGCAGGTTCAGATAAAGTTGCATTTATAGTTGAACTACAACCATGGGCATCTGTAACAGTAACATCATAAGTATTAGCAATTAGATTTGCAATATTTTGTGTCGTTTCAGTATTCGACCATAGATAATCGTAAGGCGTTGTTCCTCCAACAACACTAAGATCAATTGCTCCTGTATTTTCCCCGAAACATAAAATATTCGTTGTGGATGGTATGCCAAGAGTTAAGGCATTTGGCTGATCAACAAAATAACTTGATGTTGCAATGCAATTATTAGCATCTGTTATGGTTACACTGTAGGTTCCGCTTTGCAAATTTTGAATATCTTCTACAATTTGTCCATTGCTCCATAAGTAAGTATAAGATCCCCAACCTCCTTGAGGAGTAATATCTAATGCTCCATTACTTTCACCAAAACAATTTACATCAGTAGTTATTGTTCCATTAATATATAAAGTGTCTAATGGTTGAACAATTGTTGCCGATTGGCTAACTTCGCAACCATTATCGTCAGAAACAGTAACTCCATATGTGCCGGCAGTTAATCCAAGATTTTGGAAAGTATTGTTACCATTTGACCATTGATATGTGTATGCCGTAGTTCCACTACCGGCTACTGTTCCTCCTGAAGCTACAGCTGTTATTTGTCCTGTATTTACTCCATAACAAATATTTGGGAAATAGTTTAATTGTACAGCTGTTGAAGTTGCAGGCTCTGTAATTGTCAAAGAAACTGTATCAGTACAATTTTGAGAATCTGAAATAATTACAGTAAAAGTTCCAGCATTAAGATTACTGTTTGTTGAGCTTGTTACTGCATTGTTCCATAAGTATGAATATGGTGGTGTTCCACTAACTACTGAAGTAGTTATTTCACCTGTTGGAATATTTTTACATAACAAGTCTGTTCCAGACAAAGAGGCAACAGGCATAACAGGTGGATTAATAGTAGCTGAAGCAGTTGCCTGACATCCGTTAAAATCGGTTACAGTAACAGAATAAGTACCTACAGAAAGTCCGCCAACATAAGCAGATATTGGATTTCCCGGAGCATCCCAAAAATATGAATATGCCGGAGTACCACCGCTTGGGATTGCATTTACTGAGCCAACAAAATTTATACAATCTTCATCTGTTTTATTAATTACAGTTGATAGAACATCTGGTTCATTTACAATAAAACTTTCACTTTCCTGGCATCCCGAAGTATTATGAGTTACATTCAAAGTATAGGTTCCGGCTACTAAGCCAGAAATATCTTCAGAAACTCCTCCATTTGACCAAAAATACATAAAGTTTGTTGAGGGACCGAAGTTAATATTTACTGTAGGATTAATTGCACCATCTGAAAGACCATTACATGAAACACCTGTTATAATTGAACTAAAGGTAATCTCAGAATTTTCTTCTATTACAGTAACGCTTTCAGTATGTGTACATGAATTTGCATCAGAAATCGTTACAGTATATGTTCCGGCAGATAAGCCTGGTACAGAATATGTTGTGGGATTTCCAGGGGCATTCCAGCTGTAAGTATATAGTGGAGTACCGCCATTAGCAACTATGGAAACTTCACCATTTGAACCTTGAAAACAAGTAACATCAGTTTTAGAAATCGTTCCTGCAAGCTCAGTTGGTTGAGTTATCTCAAAGGTTGAATCTTTTAAACAACCATTTCCGTCAATAATTTGAACTGAATATTGACCTGCACTTTGATTTGATATAAATTCTACTGTTGAAATAGTTGTGCCACCTGAAGTCCATGTACCACCTTCTTGCCAATCATATGTAAATGGAGTGGTTCCGTTAAGTATTAATTGTAATCCTCCATTGCTTCCTCCAAAGCAGCTAACTTCTGTTTCTGAGACTGTAATATTAAATGTTGCTTGCTGAACCATATCCGAAGTTACCGCATTACACATATTTGCATCAGTAACAAGTACAGTATAGACTTGTCCTCCTACAAGGTTGCTAATGTCTTCTGTTGTCGCTCCATTGTTCCAGAAATAAAAATATGGAGGTGTTCCTCCTGAAACTGTCAAATCAATACTACCTGATGAATTACATGTTTCATCAGTAATATTAAGCTGTAATTGCAAACTAGGTGGTTGCGAAATGCTTACAGTACTCATGGCAGTACTACCTCCTTGGCCTGTAACAGTTACTGAATAAGTTGTGGGATATAGAAATGAAATATCCTCAGTTGCATATGTAAAACCATAACCACTTTGCCAGAAATATGAATATGGACCTGGAAATGCGACTTGATCAACTGTAAGGTTTATTGCACCTTGAGGTTCATAGGCACAGGCCGCATTAGTAATAGCAAAGGTTAATGGTCCGTCAATAATCGTTGTATCCTGAGCCAAAGTAGTTGAGCTATGTAGTAAAAAGCTCAGGAATACACTGAAAATTAAAAAGTAATAGATTTTTTTCATAATTTTAAAATTTAGTTCATTATTAAACAGTATATATTAATTAATATTTATTTAAAAGAATTCAAAACACTACATATCAAAATATAATAAATTACACAGAATAACTAATTTTTCACATTCCATACAACTTCTTCTTACTGCCAATTTTTTTAAAAAAAACAATAGAGAGCAAATGTATAATTTAATGTAGAAATAACAAAAACAATTTTGCTTTTTCATAAACATATTTTTTTTTGAAGTGAATTTGTTTGTAGTACAATAAGATAGATGGAAATATTTATTTTAAGTAAAAATTAACAAAATTATTTATGGAATAAAAATATTAAATATTTTCAGTTTGCATTTTCTATAGATTATTCTGGATGAAGATTTAGAAGAACTTTAGAGGAAAAGACAATATGAAGGCAACTCCTGTTTTTTAAGTCATTAGTTGTCATTGTTATATATGATATTTAAACAACAAAATGAACTAAGAAAAAAAAATGAGCTAAATCAAAATCAAAAATTCCTATTTTTGAACAAAATTAATATAAGTAAAGTTGAACACAGTAATTAGTTATTTGCAGATTGAAAATATTTCTAAATCATATGGCGATTTATTGCTATTCGAAAACGTGTCATTAGGAATAAATAAAGACGATAAAATTGCTCTTATTGCAAAAAATGGAGCAGGAAAAACCTCATTGCTTAATGTTATTGCTGGAATTGAAAGTGCTGATTCTGGCAATATTTCTATTCGCAATAATGTAAATATTGAATATCTTGATCAAGATCCATTGCTTGACGAAAATTGTACAATCATTGAACAAGTTTATAATTCATCAAATGAAATTGCTGCAACAGTTAAGGAATACGAAGAAGCAATAGTTTCAACAAACAAAAAGTTGATACAATCGGCAATGGAAAAGATGGATGCCCTAAATGCCTGGCAATACGAAGTTAAGGTAAAACAAATTCTTAGCCGACTGAAAATTGACAATTTTTATCAACCCATAAAAGAACTTTCTGGAGGACAGCGAAAAAGGCTTGCATTAGCTAAAGTTTTGATAAATGAACCAGATTTTCTAATTCTTGATGAGCCTACAAATCATCTTGATCTTGATATGATTGAATGGTTGGAATCCTATTTAAAAAAGTCTAAAAGTACTTTATTGATGGTTACTCACGACAGGTATTTCTTAGATAGAGTTTGTACAGAAATTGTTGAATTAGACGAAAAGCAAATTTTCTTATATAAAGGGAATTATTCATATTTTCTTGAAAAAAGAGAGCAAAGAGTAAAAAATACAAATGCCAATATAGAAAAAGCCAGAAATCTACTTCGGACAGAATTAGATTGGATGAGACGTTCGCCTCAGGCAAGAACCACAAAATCTAAATCGAGAATTGAAGCATTCTATGATCTTCAGGATGTTGCATCTCAAAAGACGAACGACAAGCAAATAAAAATTGATATTAAAACTTCGAGATTAGGAAAAAAAATAATAGACATATATTATTTGAACAAAAATTTTGGAGACATAGAAATCCTAAAAGATTTCTCATATAAATTTGTAAAAGGCGAAAAAATTGGAATAATTGGAAAAAATGGTTCCGGGAAAACAACTTTTGTGAATTTGATTACAGGAAATGAAAAAGCAAGTTCCGGAAAAATTGACATTGGTGAAACCGTAAAATTTGGTTATTTCAAGCAAGATGGAATTAAATTCAAAGAAAGCCAACGAGTAATTGATATAGTTCGAGAAATAGCAGAGCTTGTAAGTTTCGGTGTAGGAAAAAAAATGTCGGTAACTCAGTTCCTAAATTATTTTCTTTTCCCATCAGAAATGCACTACAATCGAGTATCGAAACTCAGTGGGGGCGAAAAACGGCGATTATACCTTCTCACTGTTTTGATGAAAAATCCTAATTTTTTGATACTCGATGAACCAACCAACGATTTGGATATTTTAACTTTAAATGTCCTTGAAGAATATTTGCAAAACTTTCCGGGCTGCGTACTAATTGTTTCGCACGACAGATATTTTATGGATAAAATAATAGATAGAATGTTTGTTTTCGAAGGCAATGGGGCACTGAAAGATTTTCCCGGAGACTATTCAAACTATCTTGACTATAAAATTGCAAAAGAAAAACGAGAAAAAAAGTCGATACCAAAAACTACAAAAGAAAAAGTTAAGAAGCAAAATCCTAACAAACTGTCCTACAATGAGCAGAGAGAATTAGGAACACTCGAAAAAGAAATTCAAGAACTTGAAACCGAAAAATCGGAGCTGGAAATTGCTCTGAATGCTGGAAATCTTAATGCCAATCAATTGAATGAAAATTCAAAACGATTAAACAAAATAATTGAATTGATTGATAAAAAGGATAATAGGTGGTTAGAGCTTAGTATGATTGAAGAATCATAAATTTTGAGTATAAATTTGAAAGCACTGCAACATTTGTTTTGAAATATGAAAATGCTCGAAACTGAAATTTCAAAATTTATTAGTCGAAAAATATACCTTATATATAAGCACATTTTTTATGAAAAAGGAGAATGTTAAAAGTCGGATTGAAAAGCTAAGAAATCAGCTTGAATTGCACAATCATAAATATTATGTTTTATCAGAACCATCAATTAGCGATTTCGAATACGATGTATTAATGAATGATCTGATTTTTCTTGAAAAATCTAATCCGGAATTTTTAAGTTTAAGCTCTCCAACACAAAGAGTTGGCAACTACATAAATAAAGAATTTGCACAAATTGAGCATAAATATCCAATGCTATCGCTTGGAAATACTTATTCGCAACAAGAACTTTTAGATTTTGACAACAGAATAAAAAAGAATATCGACATAGATTATGAATACGTTTGCGAACTAAAATTTGATGGTGTAGCCATCGGTTTGAATTACGAAAATGGAAATTTAAAACATGCAGTTACACGTGGCGATGGAAATAGAGGAGACGATGTTACAGACAATGTAAAAACAATTCGGAGTATTCCACTAAAATTGCATGGCGAAGATTTTCCCGAAAAATTTGAAATCAGAGGTGAGATTTTTATTTCTCATGAAGGATTTGAAAAATTTAATGCCGAACGGATAAAATTAGGAAAATCTTCGTTTGCAAATCCTAGAAATGCAGCTTCGGGTACTTTGAAAATGCAAAATTCTGCTCTTGTTGCCAAACGACCTCTCGATTGTTTTTTATATCACTTGATGAGTGAAAACCTTCCTGGCGATTCTCATTTCGAGAACCTACGAAAAGCAAAAGAGTGGGGATTTAAAATACCGGAATACAATAAAAAATGTAAAAAAATTGAGGAAGTTTTTGAATTTGTGAATTTCTGGAATTCCGAAAGAAAGAATCTCCCATTCGATATTGATGGAATTGTTATAAAAATTGATTCTCTGCTACAACAGGAAGATTTAGGATTTACTGCAAAATCGCCTCGTTGGGCAATTTCCTACAAATTCAAAGCCGAGCAACAACTCACAAAACTGTTGTCGGTAAGTTTTCAGGTCGGACGAACAGGTTCAATCACACCAGTTGCAAATTTAGAACCCATTCAGCTTGCAGGAACTACTGTCAAAAGGGCTTCTTTGCATAATGCCGACCAGATTGAATTGCTCGATATTCGATTAAACGATTATGTTTTTGTAGAAAAAGGGGGCGAAATTATACCTAAAATTGTTGGTGTTGACCAAACAAAAAGAATCGAACAAAGTAGTCAATTAGAATTTATAAAAATGTGCCCTGAGTGCAATACCGAATTAGTTAGAAAAGAAGACGAGGCAAATCATTTTTGTTTGAACGAAAACGGATGCCCTCCACAAATTAAAGGGAAAATAGAACATTTTGTCAGCAGAAAAGCTATGAATATTGGATTGGCTGAAGCTACCATAGATTTACTATTTAAAAATTCTTTGCTGAAAAATGTTGCTGATTTATATGAGCTAAAATTCGAGCAGCTATTGTTGCTCGATAGATTTGCCGAAAAATCGGCTCAAAAATTAATCGACAGTATTCACGATTCTATAAAGGTTGAATATCATCGTGTTTTATATGCTCTCGGAATTAGATTTGTTGGCGAAACTATTGCAAAAATTCTTGCATCATCAACAAAATCGATTGATGAACTGGCTAATACAAACTTTGAAGAACTAATTGAAATAGAAGAAATTGGGGATAAAATTGCTGAAAGTTTGCAAAAATATTTTGCCGATGAGAAAAATGTTCAACTTATCGAACGACTAAAGAAATTTGGGCTGCAAATGTCTGCAAAAACTAATCGGGCAAACATCACTGATATTTTAAAAGGATTGACATTTGTTATTTCAGGAAAATTTCAAAAACATTCTCGAGACGATTTGAAATTAATGATTAGTGAGAATGGAGGTAAAAATATTAGTTCAATTTCGAAAAATACAAGCTATCTTTTGGCAGGCGAAAAAATTGGACCATCGAAAATGACTAAAGCCGAAAAATTGTCAATAAAAATTATTAACGAGGACGAATTTCTTGAAATGTTAAATTAATTTCTAATTTTCTAAGTAATATTGTAAAGTGAAATATTTCGAAAAAATAAGACAATTTGTTGCCGAAATTTTAATGAAAAAGCAAATTTCTAAACAAGGCAGAAAAAAAAGTACCTCTAATTTCGATCTGTCGAAAAATATTGGTGTAGTTTTTAATTCTACCAAAAATGAGAATCTTATTTCATCCAAAAAATTTATTGATTCTTTGGTTGATATGAATATTGAAGTTACGGGATTAGCTTTATATGAATCAAAAAAAATACCTGATCATTTAGTTCAAGACGAAAAATGTATTTTTTTCAATAATCAAGATTTTAACTTTTTTTATCAAGCAAAGACAAATGAAATAAAATCTTTTATCAAAAAAGATTTCGATATTTTAATTGACCTTTGCATTGAAGATAATTTTTTAATAAATTGTGTAGTCGAATTGTCGGCTTCGAAATTTAAAGTCGGCAAATATGACAAAAAGAAAAATTATGATTTTATGATTAATATTAAAGATGGAGATTTAGATTTTTACATCGAACAAATTATTCTGTATGTATCCAGTTTAAAAGTTTAGTTTATGTAAGTGATTGAAATATCAAAATTCAAGTTCTTAAAAATTAATAATTTCGTGTTATAAATTTTATAAAAAATGTATTATGGACACTGCAAAATTTAAAGGTACTGGCGTTGCACTTGTAACTCCTTTCGATTTCAATAAAAATATTGATTTCGATTCGCTCGGAAAACTTATTGACTATCAGCTATTGAATAATATCGACTATTTTGTGGTGCTTGGCACAACTGGCGAATCTGTTACATTGTCGAAGGAAGAGAAAAAATTGCTTGTGGAATTTGTTATTGAAAAAGTAGATGGTCGAAAGCCAATAGTTGTAGGAATCGGAGGCAATAATACGGACGAAGTACTCAAAAATATTTATGAATTTGATTTTCAGGGAATTGATACAATTTTGTCTGTTGCACCTTATTATAATAAACCTAATCAGAAAGGATTATACGAACATTATTCGAAAATAGCAGAAATATGTCCTGTTCCAATTATTTTATATAATGTTCCGGGTAGGACAGGAGCAAATATGGATTATCGGACATGCCTGAGACTTGCAAGAGATTTTGAAAATATTATTGCTGTTAAGGAAGCTTCCGGAGATATTTTGCAAATAATGAATATTATAAAAGAAAAACCAAGAGATTTTATGGTAATCTCTGGCGATGATGCACTTACCTTGCCTTTAATTGTTATAGGTGTAGAAGGAGTAATTTCGGTAACAGCAAATGCTTTTCCACAGGTTTTTGTTAAAATGATGGAGAACAGTTTAAAGGGCAATTTTTATACGGCCAGAAAATGCCATTACGATATGATAAATATTATTGATACTTTGTTCTCAGAAGGTAGTCCTGCAGGAATAAAGGCTACATTGTCGATTTTGGAAATCTCTCAAAATTATCTTCGATTACCATTAACTCCTGTTTCACGAACTACTTATTTAAAATTGCAAGAACAGGTTGAAAGATTGAAACAACGGCAAGCGGTTGTGTTTTAATTTTAATAAACATAAATACTAAATAGTGTCTCTAAGAAAACAGTTCAAAATTAAAAACATCTCTTTTGCGATATTTCTATTTTTCATTTGTTTAATACAAAAGCATTTACTGCATGAAAGAAAATAGAAATATCATCAAAAATAAATTATTTTATAAAAATTACCTGTTTTCTTAGAAACACTATACATTTGATAGACCTCTGTATATTCACTGATGCAGAAATCTTAAAAACAAAAAAACCCTCAAAGAATTCTTTGAGGGTTTTTTTATTATAGGAAGATGAGTTTATTTAGAAATGCTCATCTGTTTAGTTGCAACAAAATTGTCAGTAACAATTTTATAGAAATAACTACCGGCTGCATGATCATTAGCAAAAAATTCTACTGAATGACTACCTGCACTATAATTATTTGAAACAACATTTTCTAACAATTCTCCAAGAACATTATATACATTAATTTGAACGTATGTGTCTTCAGGAAGATAAAAGTCAATTTTTGTTGATTTTGCAAAAGGATTTGGAATATTCTGATTTAGTGCGTAACTAACATTTTCTGATAAAGCAAGTTTGCCAACAACACTAATTCCATTGCTTTCGAAGTTTTCACTACCTTCAATCCAATAGATTACTTCAATATTTTGCTCATCATTTGAATTATTGCTCCAAAGTTTGATTGTATATTTTTCACCATCCGAAATAGCTTCAGTATTTTCAGTTGTGAAATCGTCTCCCCAAACTGCAATTGCAATATTTTCACCTGTATAAACAGTGCTACCAATAAGCTCATTTGAAGAGTTAAAAACTCCAATTTCATCTCCTAAAACAGGAAGATTAGTCCATGATTCTACAGGAATACCGAGAATCATACTGTTTCCTGTATTCAAAACATTTGAGTATTTTACAGGAGCTGTATTAATAATACCACTTTTCGCTGCATTTGCTGTGTTTGCAGGATATGTAAGTATTGTAGCAGCAGTTGTTTTAATTTGATATCCTTGACCTGGCATAATATCTCCAATTGCATTAAGTCCGTAAAGTGGCCAGTAAACTAAACCAATTCCGTTTTTAACAATTGTGATATCTGAAACTATTGGTGCTAACATAGTTGCTATGTTTGCAGGACTTTGACGTAGATATCCAAGGTAACTCCAACCATTAGGTATTGAAATTGGTGCAAGTTCAGGAACAACAGGTGTACCTGTAACTTCAAGCATTTGATAAGTATTCATTTTTACTTGATAACCTTCTCCAATTGTCAAAGAACCTATTGTATTTAGCAAATATTGTGGCCAATATACCATACCCGAACCGTTTTTAACAATAACTACATCTGAAATTACTGGTGCAAAAACAGCTTCTAAGCTAGGATCGGCAGGATTCATAAATGTTGATATAATACTCCATCCTTGTGCTAATTCTACAAATTGAGATAAAGCTGGAGAAACAGCAGTTAGTGATCCAATTCCACTCATTCCGTTACTAAAGAATAGGTCGGTATTTGGGAAGAATCCTACCAGATAAGTTGCAGTTGCATCAAACTCTTCACCAGTTGAAGTTTTGTATAATTTCCATGTAAATACTTCATTTTGAATGAAACCATCAACAATATTTGCAGTGTCTAAACCGTCATATCCGAATGCTGCAATTGATGTTGTTACACCTGTCCATTCAGCCAAACCTCCACATGCAAGGTCTCCATTATCATTTGTATAGAAAACTCCAATGAAATCTCCAATCTCAATTGGTTGTCCGTCAATAGTAATATCAGCTACCATCATAGGTGGTTGATTTGGTATAAGTATAGTATGATTTGTTCCTGAAATATTTACTGGCCATGGTGCCAATAAATCACCGGTAATACTTAAATTATAAGTTCCGAAGCTATTATAATATCCATATACTTTTGCATAATAGGTTCCTGTTGACAGTTCTGGAATAGTAATTTGAGAATTATTCCCAATTCCACAAGCTACAAAATCGTCGTCGTTGAAAGCAATGTATTGCATAGCTCCACAATTGTCCCAAACTTCGAGTATAGTATTGAAACCTGATCCACAAAGCGATACTACAACATTTACATAATTATCATCTAAAGTAAAACTCCACCATGCAACATCATTAGGACCTGTTGTAACGCCAGTAACAGCAGGGCTATTGATAATTCCATAATAGGTGGCATCTACACATTCCTGAGGAAATACACATGTACCATCATCGGTGTTAGCCAATGGATTATAGTTTAATGACAATGTATCAAGACAACCATAAACAACAGCTACACAAGAACCGTCGTCGGTGTTAGCAAGTGGATCGAAATTGAATGAAGTTGGGTCTGTACAGCCATAAATAAATGGAACACATGAACCATCGTCCATATTCGCAAGTGGATCATAATTTAACATCATGGTATCAGTACAACCATACACAATAGGAATACAAGAACCATCATCGATAGTTGCAAGTGGATCATAATTTATTGAATTAATATCTGTACAACCATAGACTGGTATTGTTTCAGTAATAATAAAATCAAATGCACCTGGTCCCCAGTAGTCATCCCAGAAAAGGTAATATGTTTCTCCTAAAGTAACAGAGAAGTTTAGATCTGAGGCGTAATTATATTCAGTACAGTATGCATCGTCATTGAAATACATATAGGTTCCTCCACAACTTGCATAAACTTCAAGTCTTGTATCTTCTAATTGTCCCGAAATACATGTAGTAATGTTTACATCTCCTGTTAATGTTGGATTATAAACAAACCATTGATTAACTCCTGTTGCTGCATTTGTTCCAGGATAAGCAGGAATTGGATTTGCACAATCGCTACCAGGTAGAATTGAAGCTGTTATTGTATAAGTAACCGCATCAAAACATGTTGTATCATTTGGATCAGAAACGGTACAGGTAACATCATAAGTTCCAGGTGCTACATAGGTATAAGTATATGAATCAACATTGCTTGTTGTTCCTCCATCTCCAAAGTCCCAATCGATTGTATATCCGGCACTGGCATAAAGATTATTTAAAACAAAATCGAATGACAGGTCTCCATTATCACTGTATGTAAAGTCTGCATCAAGCATACAGCCAGCTCCACAAGAAACTGTTACAGATCCACCGGCAGGCTCAACTCCTCCAACTCCATCAGAGAATATGGTAACTCCATTTCCGTCGGTTACTGTATATGCATTTTCATATCCCCAACTTCCTGGGGTATAAGCAAATGATAATAAATCTCCATCAAAAGCAGAAACAATATAAGTCTCAGGACCTGCGCCACTTGCTAATGTAATTCCAGTAAGACTAACACTTCCGTTTACACTGACATCTAATGCTCCGCCATTCCATCCATCGCCATAATCATCAGTTAAGGAAATTGTATAATCGCAAGGTGTTGGGCAAACTGCAGAGAACGAACCACCAGTAGGTACTACTCCTCCAATACCATCAGAAAATGCCAGAATACCATCGGCATCATAAAAATTATAGCTATTTTCATATCCCCAACTACCTTCAGTATAAGTAACAGAAACAGCATCGCCATTATTTACCATCAATGAAACTAATTCCGGGCCAGCGCCTGAAGCTAAAGTAACTCCACTTAAAACAACTGAACCGTTTAAACTTATATCTAAAGTTCCGCCATTCCAGCCATCGCCATAATCATCCAGTAGCTCAATTGTGTACATACATCCACCGAAAGGCATTTGAGTTGTGAACATCCACTGATCGCAAGCACTTGCAGTTCCAAATGCATTGTAAGGTTCTACAGACCAAGTATATGTCATTGAATAATCAAGGAAAACTGGTATATATGAAGTAACATTTCCAACATCAACGCTGGTTCCGTTTAGTGTAAAATAATATCCATCGGCACCTGAGGCAGCATTCCAGCTAAATGTTGGATATCCTGCATCTAGATTAATGTCTGCACTATCCAAAGGTAAAGTATATGTTACACAAGCTGGTGCCTGTACTAAAGCTTCTCCAATTGAAATGTTATCTAAGGACATATCTGAAGTGTAACCATTACCTCTTAAACCTCTGAATCGAAGTTTAACAGTCATATTTGCATAGGTAGAAAGACTAACTCCATATTCAGACCATGCATCACCACCGGCAGTATGTTGCTGACCAATAATGGCAGGAGCTACATCTAATACCCAACCTGAGCCGGCATCAATATCTATATGAAGTTCTCCCATATCTATACCGTACATATGATAGTAAAAAGTAAGATATGGATTAGTTAAAGCTGACAAATTAATTGGAGGACTAATCATATGACCTGCATCACCAAGTACTCCACCAGAAGTTTCAAGGAATACATAAATTCCGCCTGATACTCCATAGTTTGTATGATCGTAAAAAGGTCCTGTGCTACTTGAGTTTTCATTTGCTCCTGTAGCATCTTCAGTTTCCCATTTAGGATTTACAGTGCCTTCAAGTGTCCAGCCATTTGTAAGCATACCTCCATATTGAGCCGCGGATTCTCCTTCAAAATCAGCAAGATATGGGAATGTAGAAATGGTTGGGTCATTCATTGTTGTAAAAGAATAGGTTGAACAACCGGTAGCAGAGCCATTTGTGTTGTATGAAACTATAGACCAATAATATGTAGTTGCATAAGCAAGTCCGGTTGGCATATAGCTTGTAACACTTCCTACATCAATACCATTAGAAACATTAGTAGGTGGATTATCAGTTCCTAAGAAAAGATAATATCCATCAGCACCGGCTGCGCTACTCCATGTAAGGCCTTCGTTAAGGTCCAGACCAACTGCAGCATCAGCAGGGAATGTTAAATTCGCACATGATGGCGGTTGAACATTTTCAGCTACTGAAATATCATCAAGATATAAATAGTTAGTAGCATATTTATTAAAATGGTAGAAACGAATAGTAACAACATTTCCTATGTAAGAAGCAAGACCTTCAATTCGTTCTGTATGCGGAGTAGCTGCTCCTGCTGTTTGAGTCGCAAACAATTCTGTCCAGGTACCTGATCCATCATTAATAAATACCCAGAAGTTATTGTAATTATTATTATACTGATATCCTAAAGCATAAAAGTACTTTAAAGCTGGATTTGTAGCAGTTGTTAAGTCAACAACCACATCAAGATATTGGGACCATGCTTCATGCGATCCACCTGGTTGTCCTTTTACCCAAGCATCAGCCTGACCACTTGGAGTTGTAAATCCGGAGCTTAAATCAGCAAAAGCTTCTAAACCAAATGATCCGGTATTTGCAGCAGTTGCAGAAGTTTGCATAGTTCCATTTGATGCTCCTACCGTAGTTAACCAGTATCCGGGAATGAATCCTAGTTCCCAATCTTCGGTGAAAGGTAAGGTTTGAGTTGGATTGCCCATAGTTGTAAATGACCATATAGTGCATCCTGTAGCATTTCCACTTGTATTATATGGCACTATGCTCCAATAATAGGTTGTGTTATAAGTTAATCCTGAATATGCATAAGTTTGTGCTGTTAGCATATCTGTTCCATTTACAATATTTGTTGGATTTGCAGTTCCGCCACCGTCAGTTCCAAAATATAAATAATATCCATCGCAAAAAGCCAGGTCCCATGTTAAGTTCCCAAATACATTGATACTAATTGCAGCATCTATTGGGAAACTTGGAGTAGTACATGTGGGAGGTCCTGAAGCAGCAGTGCCATCAAACTGCATATTTGGACGTTGCATAAAAGTCCCTGAGCTTAATGTATTTGCACAAATTCCGGCTGCGTCAGCTCGATAATGCAAAGTAGAACTAAATGTTGTTGCTGACTGGTTTACAATGGCATTATTATTATAAGCAGTATTATTAAAACAAGTCTCAATAATCAGATTACTTGTTCCGTCCCAAGATATTGGGTTTGAAAAAGTATGAGTATTCCAACCCGTAACCTCTATATATGCAACATTTAGATATACACTTGTTAATCCTGTTTCCCATGTTGATAAAGCTGAAGTTGAGGTAAATCCGGCTTTAATTTCAAAATTAGTTAGTGGACTACCATCAACAGTTACAACATCAAAGGCGACTGAATTGATTGGACCAGCAACCATTCCGGCAGCACTCAACTCAGAGGCTAAAATCAGAAATTGATGTTTAGCACCATACCAAAAATTACCATATGGAGCAGGATAACCAGTGCTGGTATTATTTATTGTTCCAGTTCCCACAGTAATAGTCGTAGCAAACATTGCCAGACTATAGAAGGTTAAGAAACTAAAAAGAGCCAGTCTTTTTAAAAAATTGTACTTAGCTTTCATAAAATTAAGTTTTTAGTTAGTAAAAAAGATTAATAGTTAATTATATTTATTTTAGGGATTATTCCATAGAATATATGAATAATTTGCTTCTAATATTTAAACACTTTTTCGTCATATTTCAAAAAATTACAGTTAGCTAAAATACAGTTTCATTTTAAATACAGCAAATAATATAATTAAAAAAAAACAATTAATAGGTTTTCGATAGATAATGCTTTGTTTTTCATTATGATATGCATGGTATTTTTTTATAAAAAAAAGAACCATTTTCAACTGAAAATGGTTCTTTTGATAAATATCTTAACAATTATTGAAATTATCCAAAATTTAGATATTATTTTTCAATAGATAATAATTCAACTTCAAAAATAAGTGCCATATTTGGTTCTATTGGTCCTCCCGGTCGAGGATTTTCTCCGTAAGCTATATCAGATGGTAAGTAAATTATCCATTTAGACCCGACTGGCATCAATTGGAATGCTTCGTCCCAGCCTTTGATTACCTGTCCTTGTCCTAATGTAAATGAAAATGGTTGCCCTTTTTCTACTGAGCTATCGAATACAGTCCCATCTGTTAAAGTTCCATGGTAATGTGCGTTTATTTTTTCTCCTACTTTTGGAATAGCTCCTGTACCTTCTTTTACAATCTTGTATTGCAATCCGCTTTCTAAAGAAGTAATTCCGGGTTTTGTTTTATTTTCTGCGAGAAATGCTTCACTTGCTTCTTTGTTTTTAACTAACTTTTGTTGACGCGTTTTCTCTGATGCTTTTTGCAGAATCATATTAGCTGTTTGAGCATCAACTAAAAGTGTTTTTGCATTTAATACATCATCCAATGATTTTAAAATATAGGATATATTAATGTCGTCGTATCCTTGTTTTCTGAAAAAACTCCCAAGATTGATACCCCAACAATAACTTATGGTGTCGAGTTCATTGTTTAAGTTCGTGCTATTACTATGAGTAGTTTTGTCGATTTTTGCACTTCCGGGATTGTTTTTTTCGTCTTGCAGTGCTTTAGTATAAGTTTGCAAATAAGTTTGTGCTTGTTGTTCGTCTAATAATAACTGCTTGGAATTGTAAGAGTCAAGAAAGGAATGGGCAAGAGCTTTCATATTTATACCAATATATCCCTGATTTTTCAGATAGTTGCCAATATTTATTCCCCAACTGTAGTCAATTGAATCGTTTTCAGTTGATAGACTAATGTTTTCAGGAATTGATATGTCTTGCTCAACCGATTTTTCTGTTTTTTTATCAGTCTTAGTATCTGTGTCGGTTTCGTTTGCATTGTTGCATGAACTAAAAGCGAATAATCCGACACTTAGGATTAATCCTAAAAATTTTAATTTCATAATTTTTTTACTTTTTAATTTAACATTTATAACAAAATTTTCGGCGGCAAAGATAGGTATTTAATTTGTGGAAGGAATTTTATTTTTTTTCATGAAAAGTGCCCTCGCAGCAATTATTTATCAATAGATAATAATTCAACCTCAAAAATTAGCACCATATTTGGCTGAATTATTTCACTAGGAGTCTGAACTTCACCATATGCCAATTCCGGAGGAAGGTAGATTATCCATTTCGATCCAACAGGCATCATTTGAAATGCTTCATCCCAACCTTTTATAACCTCAGCTCGTCCTAATGTGAAAGAAAATGGTTGGTTTTTATCTACCGAACTATGGAAAATAGTACCGTCAATCAAGGTTCCATGATAATGTGTTTTTATCTTTTGTCCAATTTTAGGAATTTCTCCTGTTCCCGCTTTAATTATTTTATATTGTAAGCCGCTTTCTAAAACTATAACACCTGGCTTCTTTTTATTTTCAGCCAGAAACTCTTCACTTATCTTTCTGTTTTTTTCTAATAATGTCAGGTTTTTTTTTGGAAATATACTTTTACAAGATTGAAATACAAACAAACATACAAAAAAGAATAATCCTATATGATTTAACTTCATAATTATGATTTAATTAGTGTAACATTAAAAATTTTGATATAAAGATAGAAGTACATTTTTAGAAGGATTTTTCTTCCTGGCTTTTATCCTTTCGCTTTTGGCAAATTGCCAATAAGCTATTTCCGATAAACAAATTTCAAAATATTTCCTTTTCCTTTTTTGCCTTCGTTCGAAATATACATTGTGCCTTTGGGATCGAAACAAATTCCTTCAGGTTTTTTAAAAATGCTTTTATTGAGATGCTCCACAACAATTATTTTTCCGGATAGGTCTGATACGATTAATATTTTCCCAACAGAAGCGAGGATGTATAAATTTTTTGAAATAGGATGTATTGCTATTGCTGATGGTTTAAATTTCAATTTTCCGGTTTCTTTGTCAATTTTCTTTGATAGCTCTTCAGGTGTCGATAATGATTTAGTTTTTTTTAGTTTTACTAAAACCGAATCCGGGTTTAATGAAATTATAGGTTCGTGATCAATTTTATTATCCTGTAAACTATACGAATAAATTGTTCTGTAAAATTCCGATTTCACTTTTGAAATATAGGCTTCGTCTTTACATGCAAACAATAATTCGTTTTTGTCGGTGTTGTATGCAAGTCCTTCTGTATTGTTTTTTTTATCTAATGCAGTATTATAAATATTCAATACGTATTTTTTATCTTCAAAACGAACAATTTCATAAATCGTTCCATCACTTCTCAACAGATAGGCTGTCTGACCAATAATTTCTAAATCTTCAAAATCTCCATCTTTTCCATAATCAATCTCTTCTGTCACAGTTCCTGATTCCAAATCGAAAATATAGATAGCTAATCGTTCGTCTTGTATGCAGGCAAGACTTGTTTTATCATAGATAGAAATTCCAGAGATTTCTTTCAAAGATATCGGAAGAACAAATACCTCATCGGGAGAATTTAATTTATATGCAATTGTTTCGTTTTTGGGACTGATCGTATCCTGATTTTCCAAATCTAAATTAGATTGACCGAATATAGTAGGTATGGCTGAAATAATTAGAATTGAAATAAGAATAGTTTTTATGTATTTCATTTTTAAAAATTTACTTGTGAGAATTTACAAATTATACCGGTTTTAAATATCAGTTTCTTTTTTTGGATAAGGTTTTATGAACTTAACGAAATATAATATCCTCCATACTTTCTCATATTTATAACAAAATCATTATCGAAAATAAGGTATTGCCCTTTTATACCTACAAGTTTAGCTGAGAATGAATTTGTTTTTTCCAGATTTATCGACTTTACTTTTTTCGGATATTGATTGACTGGGAAATTTATTTCAGTAATTTCATCCATAGACGAGAAAAATTCAGTTGCAATTTCGGGGATAAACTCTTTCAATTTTTCTTTTTCTTCTATAAGGTTAACATTATTCAGAAAATCGTTTGTTAACATTTTTCTCCAGTTTGTTTTGTCAGCAATGTGTTTTTTTATTGCAATTTCAATGATTCCGGCAAGATATCTGTTCGGAGTTTTTGCAAATTTTATTGCTTTTGTAGCACCCTGATCAATCCATCGGGTAGGAATTTGAGTTTCGCGAGTAACACCAACTTTCAGATTGCTTGTTAAAGATAAATATACAAAATGGTTTTGAAGGCAATTGTTTTCAGCCCATTCCATATCTCGCGAAATTCCTAAATGTGCTTTGCATAGTTCGGGTTTTAGAATGCACTCGTCAGTTTCAGGCAAACTAATAAAGCATGGATAGCAATATCCTTGCGAAAACGATTTTTTGATTTTCTTATTACATGAAATACAGTTAATTACACCCGCATAATTTAGCTCAATTTCGTTATTTAGAAATTGGTTCATGTGAATCAATTCGTTGCCAATTGGCAAATAATACTCAACACTAGAAGCCAATTTTGTTTTCATTTTCAAGATGTTACCTTCTGCTATCATATTTATATGAATAAATTCTCAAAAGTAACAATTTAATAGTAAATGTTGATTTTTCAAGTTATTATGAAAATTGAAATAGAATATTTGTAGTTAGTGGTTCTAAGAAAACAAGCAATTTTTATAAAACAATTTATTTTTGATGATATTTCTATTTTCTTTCATGCAGTAAATGCTTTTGTATTAGACAAATGAAAAAAATAGAAATATCGCAAAAAGAGATGTTTTTAATTTTGAACTGTTTTCTTAGAGGCACTAGTTACTCAGTTTCAGAAATTCGAAGTCAATGATATTCTTTCTCTGTGAAACTCAGCCGTGATAGCTATCGGGACACAAAGTAACTCAAAGATTAAATAGGAATTATTAAAACCCTGTATGATTTTTACTTAAAACAACTTTATTTCCAAATATTAATCTTGCATGGTAGCTATTATTCAATAATGATTTTTTCAGTAATAGTTGTTCTACCCCGTTTTATTGATACAAAATATAAACCTTTTGGTGCATTTGTGGTATTAAATTCAATATGTCCGGCTTTGACACTAAAGATTATGAATACTTCCTGCCCAATGCTATTAAAGATGTGAATTTCTGCTTCCTCAATAAAGTCACCTTCTACAACAAAATAATCTTTTGCCGGATTAGGATAGAGATTTATATCGCTTTTAGGATATAGTTCTTCATAGGTCAATGGGAAATCAACTGTAAAGTTGAATATTATAGATCCACCAAAATCAGGCTCAAGTTGGTGAACGATACCTCCGCCAATCTGGCGGAAATACATATAACCGCTACCATCGTTGTTTGCCCAGAAGTTGATACCATCATCATCCAGGTCGCTTACAATTAGGGAGTAACAACCTACTCCCAGATTAAATGTATCCTTATAAATAGTATTCGCTGACATTCCTGATCTACTGAAAATTAGGTTTCCGGCATCGTCGAATAATTCATACTTACTTTCCAGTGGTTGGCTATTTGTTTTAAACTGGAAATAAGAGTTTGAAGGAATTACTTTAGGAATACTGAAATCTGTAGAGCTGGAGTTATTATAGCTGTATTCATCGCTTCCACCATTAGGATTACTGATTTCTACATGGAAGTAGTTGTCCGTAGTTGATATTGTACTCCACAAACTTGATGGAGAAGGAAGTGTTACTTCCTCATCTGCCAGGAAGTCAAGGCTACCGTTCCATGTGTAAGTTTCTTTAGAAGTGGCACCGTTTACCCAGTAATCAAAGGTTAAAGAAGTAAGACTTGTAGCACCTGTATTCCGGATTAGCACTTTCGGATTAGCACAAATCGAATTGGTTCTGAAGTATTCAACCTGATTTGTAGGTGCGGTAATGGCAACAACAGAAGCATCCAGAGTGAAATTAGGATTGCCATAGGTCACCATTTGATTATTCACAATATAGTTTGAACTTCCTGTGGCAGTATAAAGTCCATAATCGATAGTTATGCTATCTCCTGGAGTAACATATGGTGTTGCATCAAATTCAGCTGGATCAGAAGGCATCCCCGGACACCATCCTGCACGGTCATAAATCCATGTTCCTCCCTGTGGGTAAATAGGATTCTCTGCACATTCCGTCCACTCTGTCCATACAAATTCATGATTTCCTCCATCAATATCCAAATAATGACTTCTAGGGATGAACTCACCCTCCTGCCCGTGCCCGGTAATAACTGATCGAAGTTTAACATAGCTTGCCACTGGATCGATATACATTTTACGTGGCTCAAAATACTGATCGTCCAGAATACTATGGTAGGATCTTCCTCCACTGGGCGGACGCCAGATTTGCCTGAAATCAATCACATCATGTGGAGGAGTGCCGACTATGAAAAGGAAACTGATATTCATGTCTTCCTGCCATGCTCCATATTGAACCACAATGCGCTTGGAACCTCTCAAAACCGGAGTAAAATCAGTAACATCAAAAGTCCAGGTCTTTCCTTCCATTCCTAAATCAAGATTGATACCATAAGGTGTAACAAAGGACATTAATTCCAATCGTCCAACATATCTGTTGTAATACCTAAGATCAATTATATGAATAGTATCAAATGCTGTTACAGGTATAGAGTCTATGAGAACACCACTTTCAACATCGTAAATATATTCGGGAACTGTTTCCCAGTAGAAATTAGTACTTGCAATATTAATGCTGTCAGACAGACCTGTTCCAAGCCTTGGTATAATCTGGTATTCAGTAATGGTATTTGGTGTTTTAGGAATAGAATCCAGCAGAGTATCATTCACAACTAAAAGGTTATAACTTCCCTGCAGGAATGTAACTATAGGTCTTTCCATTGTTTCTGCGAAGAATCTGTTCAAATCTATACCTCTGTCATATTTCCAGATCGGTTGGTTGTTAAAAGTGCCTGTCATTGCATTTCCTGATGCATCAGCTGAAGTTGTCCCAATTCCTTCATCCAGTTGATAATAGGCTACAAGATTACTGTATTTCGGATGTGTACTATCAATGCTTGAATACATCCAGTTCTGAATTTCTGTTTGGCTAAGTTCTGTATCCCAAATTCTTAACTCATCAAGATTTCCGGTATAAGCATAACTGTAGTTAGAAACTTCAGAACCCAATATCATTGAATCAAGGTTGATTGTTTTTATTTTTCCGGTCCCTGAATGCCAAAGATTGCCGTTTAGATAAGCTTTCATATCTCCTGTCACCGCATTTTTTGTAAAGGCCCAGTGATTCCATTGTCCCTCTACATCAGAAGGATTTATGCTTGTATAAATTCGATCATAACCGGTTCCGTCATTTCCACAATCAAAATAAACATTGCCATTGTTCCATGGATTATGCACATTTAATTGTCTGTTAAAATTGGTATCTCTCGCTGCTATAGAAGATGTTGTATTATTAGTAATCCCTATGTCCCCTTTAGTCCATAGGGACACTGTTATTTCATTATAGATACTACCCATTGCATCTGTTGGAATATCAACATTGCCGGTGGCGGTATTAATGCAGTATCCATTTTGGACATAGAGACCGTTGTTTCCGGAAGTTAAATCACCATTAATTGCCAATGCAGTTGATGGAATAGTATTAGTAAAAGAAAATTCAATAATAACATTGGAAATTCCATCCCAGTTAAAAGGAGTATGGAACTGTAAACGATTGTTTCCAGTCACAAATGAGGTGTTGGCAAAATAACACTCGTTGAATCCAGAAGTGTCAATGCTTGCAGCTGCTAATACTGTAAGACTTGTATGCTTGATACGTACTCTTAAGAAATTTGCAGTGCCTACGCTCAATGCGTTCAGAATAATTCCGTCAAGATCTCCTGCTATTACTCCTGCTGTTGTTAATTCTGCCTGAGTAAATAAATACTTTGATTTTCCTGAATTCTGATCTGTTGGTAACACATGGCTAAGACTCGTTCCTGTATTTCCTACTGGTGATTGAGTTTCTGATACAACTGTTGTTCCTGATGTATTTTGCTGAATATAGCGATAGAAATCATAGGTGGTTTGCGTGGTAAAAGGATAAGTCGTACCTGAATAATTAGTGATAGTATGTGATTTTTGTATTGAAATGGAAGAATCCACACGCGATGAATCTATCACAAATGTATTGCAAGAGTAATCCCACTCTCCGCAACCAATGTTTGTCTGTCCGGTGTATGGCTGGGATACTAAACCATCTGTACAACGAATATTATATAACATCAAAATCTTCTCATATCTAACCCCTGAAATATCTGGAAAATCTATCAAAGTATCACGTGTTGTTGAGGAATGAATAAAGCTTTGTACTTTAATGGTGTCTCCGGGAGTTTGTGCTAACAAACTTAATGATAGAAATACTGCTAATACTGTAACCAAAAATTTTCTCATATTATATATGTAAGTGGCTGTCTTTTTTGACAGTTTGCAAATATAGTTTTCATATATGATTTTTGCAAATGATGATTGGAAACGGAAACAAACTCTGCTGGGGAGCAACTTGTATGGTATAGAATCATCCCTACAAAGTATAACACTGAAACGGATTTCATTTCCCTTTCCTTTTTTGAAGGTATAATTAGTTTCTTTCAAGAAAATGTATTATTTTGCTAACTTTTAAATAAAATATTAAGTAATGAAGTACAATATGCAATTAAACTTTCAATATTTGTCTAAAAAGTTGTTTTTGAGCTTTTTAGTCATCTTATTCGTTTTTTCAAATTTATTTGGGCAAGGAAATTATGACATTGTTATAAATGAATTTTTAGCGAGCAATAGCACTGATGCCACCGATAATTATGGCGAATACGAAGATTGGATTGAAATATATAACTATGGAAACACAACAATAGACATTGGTGGTTTGTATATCACAGACGATTTGACAGATTTGTTGTTGTGGCAAATTCCTGATAATCAGCCCGATTCTACAAGTATTTTACCCGGTGAATTTTTGGTTCTTTGGGCAGATAAAGACACGGAACAAGGAGTTTTACACATTAATCTGAAGCTTAGTACAAATGGCGAAGAGATTGCTATTGTAGAACATACATTAACAAATGACTATATTATCGACTCAAAAGTTTTTGGACTACAAGTAGTCGATGTTTCTTACGGCAGATTTCCTGATGGCTCTACCAACTGGGAAAGTTTTAATACAACTACTTTTGGCTTGTCAAATATTTCGAATTTAGGACCTCCACCGACAATTATTTCCGGAATTTATATAAACGAATTTCTTACAATCAACGACTCCAATATTGTTGATAATTATGGCGAACACGAAGATTGGATAGAGTTTTACAATGCTAGTTCTGATACTGTTGATTTGGGTGGTTTGTTTGTTACCGACAATTTGAGTGTTCTTAATTTATGGCAAATCCCGGATAATCAAAGCGATTCAACAACTATATTGCCCGGAGAATTTCTACTATTTTGGGCAGATAATAATATTGAGCAGGGAGTTTTGCATCTTAATTTTAAGCTTAGCGGAAATGGCGAGCAGATAGGTCTGATACAAATTATCAATAGTGATATTAACTATATCGACACATTAAGTTACGGAATTCAATATTCAGATTCGTCCTATGGAAGAACGCCCGATGGAGGTGCCAGTATGCAATATTTTGAAGAACCTACACCAAATTTCAGCAATATTATTGAAGTTATTCAAAATGTAGATTTACCTGCCGGCTGGAGTATTTTTTCAATTTACATGAATCCGGTTGAAGCTTCATTCGATTCTGTGTTTTCATCTATAGTTCAGAATGTTATTTTGGCGAAAAGTGAGACTGGATTGATTTATTGGCCCCTATATGGTATAAATGGAATTGGAGATTTCTCCCTTGGTCGTGGCTATCAAATTAACATGACAAATCAAGCAACTTTAAGTGTTTCCGGAGATTTGATAATTCCTGAAAACACAGTTGTATCTTTGAACTTTGGATGGAATATCATTGGATATTTGCGAACCAGTCCAATGTCGATAGAAACAATTTTTAATGGAATTACTAACAATGTGATTATCGTCAAAAGTGGAAGTGGTAGCATTTATTGGCCTCAATATAATGTGAATAGCATTGGAGATATGCACCCTGGACAAGGATATCAATTAAAAACACTTAATGCTGAAACTTTGATTTTTCCAGCTAATTGATTTTATAAGAATTATAAAAAAAATGCTGATTATTTGAATAATAATCAGCATTTTTTGTAAATGTCCAATATGAGATTAGCTATATTCCTCTAATATTTAAGGGGAGTTCTAAAAATAGTAAAATTCAAGCGTAAAAAATTTTAATAGCAGAGTTTACTTTTGTAAATGAGCATCTTAAAATTTTGAAGCAACGCAGGAGTTTGCATTTTTAGAAGTACCCTTAAAAAAGTTTCTCAGCCAAATCAACAACTCTGCAAGAATATCCCCATTCGTTATCGTACCAAGAAAGTATTTTTACTGTTTTCCCAACAACCATAGTTGATTGTGCATCAAAAATAGAGGAGTTTGTGTTGTGAATTATATCAACAGAAACAATTGGATCTTCAGTATATTCCAAAATTCCTTTCATTGGTCCTTCAGCAGCTTCTTTTATTGCGGCATTAATTTCTTCTACTGTAGTTTCAACTTTTAGGTTTGCAACCAAATCGACAAGCGAACCGGTAGGTGTTGGAATTCTAATTGCCATCCCGTCTAATTTTCCATTAAGTTCGGGAATAACTTTTCCAACTGCTTTTGCAGCACCTGTAGTTGTAGGAATTTGAGAAACAGCACAAGAACGAGCTCTTCTTAAATCGGAATGTGGCATGTCAAGAATTGCCTGATCGTTAGTATAGGCATGAATTGTAGTCATTAATCCGTTCTCAATTCCGAATTTGTCGTTCAACACTTTTGCAACAGGTGCCAAACAGTTTGTTGTGCAAGATGCGTTCGAAACACATTGGTCTTCTGGACGCAAGCTTTCGTCGTTCACTCCGAGAACAATCATATTATCAATTTTGTCTTTCGAAGGAACTGTTAAGATTACCTTTTTTGCTCCATTTTTCAGGTGATCGCCATATCCGCCTTTTGGACTTTCTTTCTCTCTAAAAATACCGGTCGATTCAACAACTACATCAGGTTTTTCGCCCCATGGAATGTTTATCGGACTTCTTTCAGCACTTACAATTATTTTCTTTCCATTTACAATAATGCCTTCATCATCAAAGGTAACCGTGCCTTCAAATTTACCTTGAGTAGAATCATATTTTAGCAAATGAGCTAAGGTTTTTGTGTTTGTAAGATCATTAATTCCTACTATATCAATGTTTGAACGTTCTAAAGCAATTTTAAAAACATTTCTTCCAATTCTTCCGAATCCATTTATTGCTAATTTAATCGCCATAATTTTTACTTTATTTGTTAAATAATCATTTTTAATCGGCTGCAAAATTATATAATTTTTTAAATTTTTTGGCAAAAACCTCAAAAGAAGGTTGTAAATTTTTACTGTGGAGTTGTTTTTAAAATGAAAACATATTGTTAAGTTTGCAGAAACCTAATAATATAGACTAAAATGTAATAGTATTTCTCATTTCAATTTATTTTGATAATTGACTATTGAAGTATTTTTAATATTAAACATTATGAATTTTATAAAACTATTAGTTTCCTTATTTATATTGATTTCAATTCAACAAAACTCTAATGGTCAAATGATTCTTCCTTCTTACTCTATTAGAATTCATTTAAGTCCAGAATGTTCAGATAGTATTAATGTTGAGTATTATAATGAAGAGTTTTTTATTGTTGATCACAGTAATGGTATTTTATTCAGAAGTAAAAAAACTGACACTATTTTTAAATCTATTAATTACAAATGGTACACTGATTCCTTTCGGCAACCCCCGTATAAAAAAGGTATTGTTTTAAAGAGCGACTCCATTGGTTTAATTGATTATTGGGCAAGCGAAATAGCTTACTTCTCGGATGTAGGAGAGTTTCTTGAGCGTTTTCGTTTCAAAACTAAATTTGGTCTTTTTGCAAGATATGTTGATTCTTGGTCTCTTAATTTTTATCAAAATCAAATTTTAAAATTTCCGCTTTTTCTGCCATTAGGAGTTTATGCCAGATTTCCTCTACGGTCGGGCAAATTTGGTAAGAAAATCTTCAATTATTACTCGAAAAGGAAACTGATGGGACGCTTCAACTATAATGGGGAATTGGAAAATTCTTTTGGTTATTATGAAGATATATATATATAAACAAAAAGGTTTTAGCCTATATTGATAAAGTTTCTTATTATACTGATTATAAAAATAAGAGAGTTTTTGTTGGCCAAGAAGCCTCTCCAATAATTCAGGTTTACGATTTCGATGGAAATTTTATCACAAAATTTGGGGAATCTCCACCTGAAATTAGTACTTGGTAATTGTAAATATATTATTGCTACAACTACTTATAATGGTTTGATAGTATAATTCCAATCTTCTCCATGAAATTCATGTTTATATATGTTAATTTTTTCGAAATCTGATTTAGATATTTTAATCCC
>Ga0209249_1000480_pt1 | contig 48819 bp, 35 predicted proteins | sample SaaInlV_200m_DNA_4_FD_184653 | JGI IMG/M metagenome (GOLD analysis project Ga0209249, IMG submission 184653) | Marine microbial communities from expanding oxygen minimum zones in the Saanich Inlet - SI037_S3LV_200m_DNA (SPAdes) (version 2) | ecosystem: Environmental > Aquatic > Marine >...
AAAGAGATTTATTTTAAAAGTCAGAATATCAAGCACAAACATATTTTCTCAAAATCAGGCGATAAAAAAAGCTTGAAAATCTTGTTTGCGATAATAGGTGTGATTTTTATTATTTCAGTACTTAATTTTTCAAACCTTCAAATTATAAATATTAATTCTTCAATTAAAAATATTGGTATTAATAAAATTACCGGTGCTGGGAGGATACATATTTTTTACCAAAAAATAACCGAAATTTTATTGCTGATTTTAATCACTTCGATTTTAATTACAGTCGCCTTTCATTTTGTTTTATCTTATTTTAATCAATTTACAGGAGTGGAGCTTTCTCCTGATATTTGGAAGATACTTATTTTAAATATATCAATTCTTCTCATTCTTATTGGAGTTGCAATGGTATATCCTACCATTGTATTTTTAAGAATTCCTATTACAAGAAGCCTGAAAAATCAGTTTTTTGCAGAAACCAAATTGGCAGGGCGAAAGGTAGTGGCAACTGTTCAGTTTGCACTTTCGTTTGTATTGTTAATTGCCTCAATAGTGGTGGTTGAGCAGCTAGATTTAATGCTAAATAAAGACCTTGGGATAACTTGTACTAACACCATGCGTCTTGATTTTTTTCAAATGCCCCCACTTGGTAGTAGCAATGAAGAAAGACTGCAAAAAAGAGAGACCGATAATAAAAATTACCAGGTTGTAAATAATGAATTAAAATCACAAAGTTTTATAAAGGTACATGCACAAGGAATATCGCCATTAAAACCATCCAAAATGCCATGGAAACTAAAAGGTGGAGAAAAAGATTTTACTACTGAAAATAGCTTGTCAGTTACTCCTGAATATATCGAGCTATTGGACTTAACTATTGTTGAAGGGCGTTTTTTTGATAGAGAAAAGGACAAATCAAGGGGAAATAAAATAGTGATTAATGAAGCGGCAAAAAAACTTTGGAACATTCATGATATTTCAAACGCCAAAATATTGAATAAATATTGGTCAATTCCACAAATGGGAGCAGAAGACGGATATCAGGTTATTGGGGTTGTAAAGGACTTTAATTCAGAACATTTATCTGTTACCCCAAGACCGTTGATGATGTTGTATTTCGACGATAAATTTTTGGATTTTATGATTCAGTTTGAATCCGGGTCGAAACAGGCAGGTATCAATTTTGTTCAGGAATTATTCAACAAGGTTAATCCAGAAGAAACTTTTCAATATTCTTTTCTTGATGATGAAATTGAAACACTTTATCAAAAGGAAAAACGTCTGAGCCAAATTTATATCCTTTTCACCATTATTGCTTTCCTAATTTCGGCGACTGGCTTGTTTGCCATTGCCCTTTACGACACAAAAAAACGTACTAAAGAAATCGGTATCCGAAAAGTAAACGGTGCCAAAGTTTCCGAAATACTGAGTATGCTCAACAAAGACTTTATAAAATGGGTAGCCATAGCATTTGTAGTTGCCTGCCCAATTGCATATTACGCCATGGATAAATGGCTCGAAAACTTCGCCTATAAAACTGCACTTAGTTGGTGGATATTTGCTCTGTCAGGGGTGCTGGCTTTGGGAATTGCACTGTTAACGGTTAGTTGGCAGAGTTGGCGAGCAGCTACAAGGAATCCAGTTGAAGCATTGAGGTATGAATAAAAGCCTCCCCAACCCCTCCCAAGGAGGGGCTTTAGAGACTACCAAATTTGGAGTGCTGTGCTTTTAAGAAATTTAGAGATGCAAAAGGAAATAACAAATACGTAGAATCCAAAAGTCCCCTTTAGGGGATTTAGGGGTTAAGAAAAGCCAGCAACGCTGGATTGAAGCTCTCCGATATGAATAATGAATAAATGAAAATTTTACGATAAATGATAAAACATTTTATACTAATAACCTGGAGGAATATCAGAAGGAGGAAAATGCTTTCTGCAATTCAAATTTTATGTCTCTCCGTCGGACTGGCAGCGTTTATCTTGATTGCCCGCTACGTTCAATACGAAAAAGATTACGATAAATTCAATGAAAATTACGAGCGAATTTACCGAACTCAAACCTATAGGATTAACGACCGTATGGACGAAACGGCACAAGTTGTAGTTCCCTTGGCAAAATACATTCGCGATAATGTTCCTGAAGTTGAAAACGCCATTGTAACCAACGAAGTGTGGGCCGAATATTTATCGGCTGATGGAGAACATGTATATAAAGAGAGACGTGGAATTATTGCTCCGTCAGATATATTTGATATGTTTTCGTTCAAATTAATCAGGGGAAATAAAGAGGATGTGCTCGACGAAGTGAATTCCGTGGTATTAAGTGAATCAATGGCTGAAAAATATTTCCCCGGGCAAGACGCAATGGGGAAAACAATTTTCGACGAACGAAAACAGGAATTGCTTGTAACCGGAATTATGCAAAATATTCCCGAACAATCTTCAATTTCTGCTACTTACTTTAAATCGAATGTAGGTTTACTAAAATCTCATGGCGATAATTGGGGCAATAGTTCTTTCGAAATTTTTGTATTGCTAAAGCCTAATGTTTTGCCCAACACGGTTTCCGATAAAATTAAAGATGTACTTCGGAATTTCGACAAAGAATCAAAACAAGTTTTATACATACGCCCACTTAGTAAACTGCATTTAAACGAGCGAGCACAAGACGACCGTGGTTCCATAATTTTCTTTTTCTCTTTTATTGGAATTTTAACCCTTCTGCTTGCCAGTGTTAGTTTTATGAATCTAACAACCTCTTTTTCAACAATGCGTTCCGTCGAAATTGGCATCAGAAAAGTATCGGGAAGTAACCGGAATATTATTCGTTTACAATTTCTGATAGAAGCCATTTTAATTGCTTTTATATCGCTTGCCTTTGCAATTATTATTGTTTACCTGTTATTACCACTTTTTAATAGTGTTGTGAATCGAAATATCGAACTTCAGCCATCTCAAAACCCTGTGTTTATTCTGTTTTTGCTGGTCACGGTTTTAGTAACAGGATTTATTGGCGGAAGTTATCCAGCGCTAATTATTTCCAGGTTTAAACCTGTCACAGTTTTAAAAGGAAAGAGTCCTTTAAAAAAAGGAAAACTTAGCGGGTTAAATGCAATGGTATATTTTCAGTTTATTTTATCTGTAGTTTTAATTACTTCGAGTATCTGGATGTATAAACAAGTAAATTTTTTGAAAAATAAGGATTTGGGTTATCAAAAGGAAAATTTGCTGCGTTGTACACTTCCAGAAATTGAATCAAATGTTTCATATCAACAAGTTCGTCAACGAATTTTAGAAAATCCGGGCATTGAAAATATGACACTCTCCATTAATTCTCCTTTACATTCAAATTGGGGAACGCGTTTAAAATACCAAGGAGGACCTGTTGATGACCATGCTTATTCTCGATGGAATCAGGCAAGTGCAGATTATGTAAACACAATGAGCATGCAGGTGGTAAAAGGAAGAGATTTTTCGAATGATTTTTCGGCAGATAACAAAACATGTTTGGTAAACGAATCTGCTGTAAATAAATTTGGCTGGGACAATCCGATAGGGAAATGGATTGAGAATGGTGTGGGACGTTACACAGTAGTTGGGGTTATAAAAGATTTTCATATCGATGATGTTCATAGTCCAATTCTCCCTTACTTTTTATTGCTTCGCGAAGAAGGATTTGCCAATTACAACGATTTAACTTTTAAAATAAATCCGGAATCAACTAAAAGCAGTCTGGCTCATATAAACTCGGTTTTAAGAGAAACTTTTCCAAATACTTTGTTTGAGGTAAGTGGCTACGATGTTGGCACAAACAGAATCGAGCTTGAAATTTGGACCAGCGCCCAAAATACCTTTGCCTTTTTTACCATTATGGCAGTATTAATTGCTGCAATGGGTTTGTTTGGGCTGGTTGTTTTTGCATCGCAACGAAGGATAAAAGAAATAGGTATTCGAAAGGTGCAAGGAGCTCGTGCCGAACAGATATTACCTTTAATTACCAAACAGTTTCTGATACTGGTTTTGGCAGCAAATATTATTGTGTTTCCATTAGCCAAACTAATTGAGAATGTATCTCCGGGACAATATAAATATCAGTTTACAATCTGGGATTTATTTATAGTGCTAGGGATTTCAGTTTTTGTAACTCTAAGTTCAAGTGGATTTCAGGCAATTAAGGCATCGAGATTAAATCCTGTTGAAGCATTGCGTTATGAATAAATAATCTGCCTTTGCACCCTCTAACTCCCTAAAGGGAGAACCAGCAAAGGCTACTGAAGTAGGATTTATGAAACGAAAAAAGTACTGTTAAAAATAGAAAAGATGAATATTAAAATTATAACCCCTCACTCGGAGTTTTGAAAAAGTCCCCTTCAGGGGATTTAGGGGTGAAAAAAGTCGGCAACGCTGGATTGAAGCTCTCCGATATGAATAATAATAAACAGTATTCCCTTAAAATGGGATAAAAAACTAAATCATATGAATATCATAAAATTCTTGAGAAGTACCTTTTCTAACAAAACCTATACAATTTTAAATATTGTAGGCTTGGGCGTTAGTATTGCTTGTGTTTTAGTTATTTATAAAATTGTTAGTTACGAAACCAGTTTTGATAATTATCATGCGAACTCTGCAAATATATATCGAATCATCAATCAATATTATTTTCCGGACAAAGGTATAGTCTATGATGAAGGGCAAATGCATCCACTTGGACAGGCAATAAGAAATGATTTTCCGGGAGTAGATGCTGTAATGACATTTTATGCAAAAAAAGGCCAGATAACCATTGAAAAAAATGATGGATTAACAGATAAATTCCAGGAAAAGACCGGCTTAGTTTACGCTGAACCCAATATTTTTAAAATTTTCGATTTTGAATTCATTGCCGGAGATCCGTCCGATGCCATATCAAATATGGGAAGTGCTGTGATTTCCTCATCTCTGGCGCAGAAATATTTTAACTTATCTCCTAATGAGGTATATAACGCTATAAACAAGACCTTCATTATAAACAATAGAACAACATTTCATGTAAGCGGTATTATAGCAGATCAACCGGAAAATTCAGATCTTCCATTTAAAATTATTGCGAATTATAGAGATCAAACAGCATCAAACTCCTATTTCCGAAATGGGACTGATTGGTATGAAGGCAATTCTGTTACCAATTGTTACCTGCTTTTATCTGAGGGAATTTCTGCTTCCAGTGTTGAAAAGCAACTTGTTCCATTTTATTTGAAATATTATGGTAAAGAATCGGCTAATAAACAAAAATATTTATTGCAGCCCCTCTCCGAATTACACTCAGGAATATGCGAAAATTACAATAATCGACAAGTTTCTTCCAGCAAATTAAAGTTCCTGAGTCTTATTGGATTGTTTATAATACTCATAGCTTCCATCAATTTTATTAATTTATCAACTGTTCAGGCTACACAGAGATTTAAGGAAATTAGTATAAGAATAATATTGGGAGTGAAAAAATATCAGTTAATCTCTCAGGTTCTCAGTGAAACGGTTTTCATATCGTTTATTGCATCAATTGTAGGATTGCTCATTGCTCAGTTTATGTTTGTTTACCTGGAAAATATTATCGGATATCGTTTGAATCTGGAACTTTTGACAAACACGAACATTCTATCTTTATTAACTGCCTTAGTACTTGGTGTTGGCTTGCTTTCTGGTTTGTATCCGTCACTAATGTCGGCTGGGTTTAAGCCTATTGGAAAATTGAAAAATGCATCTTCGTTTAAAAACTCATCAGGGTCATTGTCAGTAAGGCGTGCCTTGGTAATCATTCAATTTACAATTTCGTTAGTACTAATAATTGGTACTCTGTTTATGCACAAGCAAATGAATTATTTTTCGAACAAAGATTTGGGTTTTAGTAAGGATGCAATCCTGATGTCAAATTTGCCAGGTGTTGATGCAAATAAGCTTCAATTATTAAAATCAAACCTACTGAGTTATCCTGGCATAGAAAACGTGAGCTATGGAACCAATAGTCCATTGGCTAGTTGGAAAATTAATAATGCAATAAATTACCCTACCCTGGAAAAAGACATGTACTATGGGAATTTTAAGTCGGCCGATGAAGACTATATGGAATTATTCCAGCTCAAAATTATTGCAGGTGAAAATTATTCGGATATAAAAGGTAACGGAAATGCTGTCGTAAACAGAAAATTGACAGAACTTCTTGGATTTAAAGACCCCCATGAGGCATTGGGTGAAAGATTTAAATACGGAAGAAATAATCTTGAGTTTGCAATTGTTGGAGTCGTTGAGGATTTTCATGCACAGTCTTTACAAAAAAATATGGACTTTGTAATTTTTAGCAACTTCTCACAGAATAGTACAATGGCTGTAAAAATTAATCCTGCCACAGCAAGCCTGTCGGGATTAAAAGAAACCGTTGAAAGGATACAAACTGAATGGCAAAAAACCTTTCCTGATGTAATTTTTAATTACAGCTTTCTTGACGAGCAAATTGCAAGTTTGTATAATGAGGAGCAACGAACAACTCGTTTAGTTCAATTATTTGCAATTATTGCAATCATAATAGGATGCCTCGGGTTATTTGGTTTGATTTCTTATGTCACAAACCATAAAATTAAGGAGATAGGCATCCGCAAGGTAAACGGTGCCAAAATCTACGAAATACTTCTCATGTTAAACAAAGACTTTATAAAGTGGGTAGCAATTGCATTTGTTGTAGCAACACCAATTGCATACTACGCCATGAATAAATGGCTCGAAGGTTTCGCCTATAAAACCACATTAAGTTGGTGGATATTTGCTTTCGCAGGATTGCTGGCAATTGGAATTGCTTTAATGACAGTCTCGTTTCAAAGCTATAAAGCTGCAACTCGAAATCCGGTTGAAGCTTTAAGGTATGAATAAATTGCCCGCTTTTGCACCCTCTAACTCCCTGAAGGGAGAACCGCAAAAGCTACTGACGATGAATTTTGAACTGATAATAACTTGAAATACAGACTCAAAGCCCCTTCATGGGTTTGGGGTAAAAAGAACAAAAGATGGCAATTAGTGATAATGTTTCGATGTTTTATAGTGCTAAACCTCACATTTTTGAGAAAGCAAAAGCTTTGCGAAATAATATGACGAGTTCAGAATTAAAACTTTGGGAGCACTTAAAAGGCAAAAAGATGTTAGGACTACGATTCCGTCCTCAACATCCAATAGACATTTTCATCGCAGATTTTTATTGCCACCCCATTAAACTAGTCATTGAAATTGATGGTGGAATTCATCAAACAATAGAACAAAAAGAGTATGACATTGAAAGAACAGCAGAATTAAATAATTGGGGAATTGAAGTCGTTCGATACACTAATAATTGTGTTGAAAATAATATTGAACAAGTAATAAAAGAAATTGAACAAATATGCATCAAACGTCAATCGGAGATTTCTCAAAGTCCCCTTCAGGGGATTTAGGGGTGGAAAATAATTTATAAAAAGTACCAAAACTAATTTAAACGCATAAAATGATAAAAGAAAAAATAATGCAATCGTTTAAAAATATGAGAGGTAGCAAATCATATCTTTTCATAAATGTAGGTGGATTAGCAATAGCATTTTCAGTTTCTATACTCATAATGCTCTTTGTAATTAATGAATATAATTTCGACAAATTCAACACAAACGGGCAAAGAGTTTACCGGATTGAAGAAGGCGAAGACAACCAGGTGCCACTGGCTGTAACCAGAATTTCAGAAGAATCTTTCCCAGAGATTGAACAAGCTGTGGTTATAAAATCTTTAAGCGACCCCTGGTTCAGATACGAACAAAACTTTTTTGAAATAGAAGACTTCTGTTTTTCAGATAATTCATTTATCGATGTGTTTTCCATCCCATTTGTTTCAGGAAATCCGGAGACTGCTCTTGATGCGCCTTATACTATCGTTTTATCAGAATCCGTTGCAAAAAGGATTTTCGGGGATAAAAATCCCATTGGGGAGCAGATTAATTTCAGGAATGAGAGCGATTATACGGTAACGGGTGTAATAAAAGATTTGCCCGATTTTCATTTGCCAGCAAAAGCTATTGCTTCATTTAAATCGGTTGAAGACCAATTTAATCTTTCGGATGAAACCTGGAACTGGGGATTGGTTTCATACGTTTTGCTTGCCGATAATCATGATATAGATTTTCTTGAGGAAAAGATGAACAAGCATTTCACCAACAATGACAATTGGAATGTTAAAAAACCAAATTTTAAATTACGCGCATTCAATAATATTTATCTTGACACTGATACCTATGCAAACGATGAAACTAAACACGGAAGCAAGGCTCTTTTAATTACTTTAATTATTGTTGCCATTTTTATTTTACTTATTGCAAGTATTAATTTTATTAATCTTACCATTTCGAGGGGACTTAAAAAAGCAAACGAAATTAATATTCGTAGAATTCTTGGAAGTTCAAAAACGGCTATCATTTTTCAGTACATGATCGACTCCGTAATTTTATGTACAATTTCAATTCTTCTCGCTTTAGCAATTGTATTTTTCTCTCTCAATTCATATCAAGATTTAATAGGCAGGGAGTTAAATATTCTAAGCATGTTAAATATCAAATATATTCTTTTAATTGTTGTCGGAATAGTAAGTCTAGGAATTATATACGGTTTATTTCCCTCGTGGTTTTTAACTAAAGTTGCTACCGGTAAAAGTGGAAAAGGAAGTCAGACGGGTGCAAAGAATTCCAGATTTAATGCGGGTTTAATCACTTTTCAGTATGTTATATCGATTATACTAATTAGCGGTACAATTATTACTTATAAACAGTTACTATTTACAAGCAATAGCAATCTTGGCTTCAATAAAGAACAAGTATTGAGTGTTAATTTGGATCCTTCGTTAAAGGCCAATTTAGCCACTTTTAAATCGAAATTACTGGAAAATCCAAACATAAGCGGAGTCTCATTTATTTCAGATGATATTACTATGCTTAAACAATATTCTAACGCAGTACAAGTCGATGAGGAGCAGTATATATTTAAATATGGCCTTATCGACCCTGAGTTTATTCCACTGCTGGATATTGAACTCGTACAGGGTGAAAATTTTTCGCGGGACATCCAAAGTCAAATGTTCCAAAGGGAATCGGGTGGAGGTTATATTCTTAACGAGGCAGCATGGAATATTTTAAAACAATCTAAAACTAAGGATGCTGGTTATAATATAAACGGCAGGACATTACTCGGTGTAATAGAAAATTTTCATTTTGAATCTTTTCACAATAAAATAGACCCGATGATTTTATATTGGGCACCTAGCGATTACCTCAACAAGGCTTTACTGAAACTAAGTGCAGGAAACACTGCTCAAACCATGAATTATATTGATGAGATATTTAAAGAGTTAGCTCCGCAAAGCTTATTCAAGTATCAATTTATTGACGAAGAATTTAATCATTTATACACTACCGATAGGATTATGGTGAGGCTGTTGGGCATTTTTTCAATGTTAGCCATATTAATTGCCACACTTGGTATAATTTCACTTTCAACTATGGCAGCAGAAAACCGTACCAAAGAAATTGGCATTCGCAAAGTAAACGGCGCAAAAATCGCTGAAATACTTACCATGCTAAATAGAGACTTTGTTAAATGGGTTGCTTTAGCTTTTGTTGTGGCGCTTCCAATTGCTTACTACGTAATGACAACGTGGCTCGAAAATTTCGCCTACAAAACCAATTTAAGTTGGTGGATTTTTGCCTTGGCTGGGGTACTTACTTTGGGAATGGCATTGTTAACGGTTTCGTTTCAAAGCTGGCGGGCGGCTACACGAAATCCCGTTGAGGCATTGAGGTATGAATAAAATGCCCGCTTTTGCACCCTCTGACTCCCTGAAGGGAGAACCGCAAAAGCTACTGACGATGAATTTTGAACTAATATTAATTTGAAATACAGACTCAAAGCCCCTTCAGGGGTTTGGGGTAAAAAGAACAAAAGATGGCAATTAGTGATAATGTTTCGATGTTTTACAATGCTAAACCTCACATTTTTGAGAAAGCAAAAGCTTTGCGAAATAATATGACGAGTTCAGAATTAAAACTTTGGGAGCATTTAAAAGGCAAAAAGATGTTAGGGCTACGATTTCGCCCTCAACATCCAATAGACATTTTCATCGCCGATTTTTATTGCCACCCCATTAAATTAGTTATTGAAATTGATGGTGGAATTCATCAAACAATAGAACAAAAAGAGTATGACATTGGTAGAACAGCAGAAATAAATAATTGGGGAATTGAAGTGATTCGTTTTACCAATGAAGAAATTGAAAATAGTATTAAACAAGTATTAAAAGAAATAAAAGAAAAATGCATCAAACGTCAAGCGGAGATTTCTCATAGTCCCCTTCAGGGGATTTAGTGGTGGGAAACAAGCTGGCAGAGTTAGAAAGCAGTAACCAGGAATCAGAGATGGAGGATTTGAGGTACGAATAAGTTTGTTTAACCCCAAACCCCTGAAGGGGCTTAAAAATATGGACTTGGATAAAAAATATTTTAAAGAGATTTAACTAGAGTGGATAAAAACAAATAAAAATAGTAACACCATGTTTAAACATTTTATTAAAATAAGCTTACGAAACATTTTAAAAAACAAGGTAAATACTACTCTTAATGTTGCAAGTTTAGCCCTGGGAATAACTATCTTATTGTTAATAGCATCCTATTCTTTAAATGAATTAAGTGTAGATAAATTTCACTCGAAAGAAGAGCGCATTTATAAAATAAGTTATGGCAATTCAAGCTTAACTCCCGGACCATTGAATAGCTTTTTGAAAAATCAGTTTCCTGAAATAGAGCACACCACTCACATCGAAACCCGTCAGTTAAATATGTTTTCTCCGGTGGTTCAATTCGATAATAATTCATTCGAAATAGAGGGATATTATTCGGCAGACCCGGGGTTTTTCGAAATTTTTGATTTTGAAGTGGTTCAAGGAAATATTCAAACCGCCATTCAATCTCCATTTTCGTTGATACTTACGGAGAGTGAATCGGCCCGGATTTTTAAACTTGCCAATCCAATTGGTGAATCTGTTACCTGGAAAGGCAGGCAAGATTTTACATTTACAGTGAGGGCAATTGTAAAAGATTTGCCATCAAGTTCATCCATTCAATTTAACGGATTAGTTTCCGATGCATCGGTAAACGGGATGGGAGGAAGCCTCTATTCTGAAGATTGGGGCTACACAGTTTATGAAAGTTATCTGCTTTTAAAACCCAATGTTGACGAAGAAGTATTAACCGAAAAACTACGAAGTAATCTTATTGCACATTACGCCAGCAATTTATCAAACAAGGCAAGTGCCAACGATGCCGAATTGAATCCACTTTCGCTTCATCGTTTAAAGAGTGTCTATTTCGATAAAAGTCTAATCAACGATACTACCAACCGTGGGAATTTAATGTTGGTAAATATTCTTTTGGTTATTGGCGGAATTATAATGTTGTTGTCGCTTATTAACTATGTCAACCTCACTACTGCAAGCACCGCTAACCGAACCAAAGAAATAGGTGTGCAAAAACTAATTGGTTCAAGTCGAAGAGCACTCATTTTTCAGTACCTCTCCGAAACTACCATTGTTAGTTTATTTGCCGTGGTTATAGGAGCACTTATTTCGTTTGTTTTTATTGAACAATATGGCGATTTTATGAATGTAAGCAACGGGTTAAAATTTCAGCCATGGGTATTTCTATTACTTATCCCATTTATTCTGTTTCTTGGTTTTGTTGCAGGAATATATCCTGCTCTTTTGCTTTCATCAAAAAAAGCGATTGACATTATTAAAATGAAGGCAGACAATAAAAAAGGAGGAGGCAGTCTTCGTCGCTCACTAATAATTTTTCAGTTTTCGGTGACGATTGTTCTGATTGCAGCAACTTTTTTAATCTTCAAACAAGTAAATTATATAAAAGACAAAGACCTTGGAATACCCGACGAACAAGTGGTTTATGCCAAGCTGCCTTTTCAAATATTAGCTGGTAAAAAAGAGATTTTACGCGAACGCTTGCAAACAATTCCTGAGATTGAAGAAATTGCTTTTTCAAGTAATATGTTTGGTGGAATTGAGGGTCTGAATAGTCAGGAAATAGACGGCAAAACATTGAACTTTGCCACAACCTGGGTAGATGCCGAGTTTATCGACCTTTACAATTTACAACTTGTTGACGGGCGATTCTTCTCGAAAGATTTAAAAACAGACGTCAATACAACTGCACTCATTAATGAAGCAGCTGTAAGGGAATTTGGTGTTGAAAACCCATTTGAATTAAATATTCGAATACCTGGAGGAAAAGCAAAAGTAGTTGGTATTGTAAAAGATTTCAACTATAAATCGCTGCACAACAGGATTGAACCACTTACAATTATTTATTTGCCGAGGCAGGGACAATATGCAAACTTGAAAATTGCGGGAAATAACTTTTCAGAAACTTTAGGAAAAATAGACAATGTTTGGAATGAACTCGCTCCTGGTTTTCCTTTTTCTTACTATTTTCTTGACCAGAGTTTTGAAAAGCTTTACAAAAAGGATGAACAAATGGCTAAAGCTGTTTCATTGTTTTCCCTCATCGCTATAGCAATTGCGGTACTGGGAATACTAGGCCTATCCATGTTTTTAGCAGAAAGCCGAACCAAACAAATCGGCGTCAGAAAAGTTAATGGTGCCAGAATATCAGAAATACTAATCATGCTAAATAAAGACTTTGTAAAATGGGTTGCCATCGCTTTTGTTGTTGCCAGCCCAATTGCTTACTACATAATGAATAAGTGGCTTGGAAATTTTGCATACAAAACTTCACTTAGTTGGTGGATTTTTGCCTTGGCAGGAGTACTGGCTTTGGGCATTGCACTGTTAACAGTTAGTTGGCAAAGCTGGAGAGCAGCTACCAAAAATCCGGTGGAGGCACTCAGATACGAATAAGATAAATAAAACAACATGATACTGCACTTTTTAAAATCTGCTGTCAGGAACTTAAAGAAAAATAAGTTCCTTTCAATTATTAACATTCTAGGATTAACCACAGGGTTAACTATCTGTATGTTAATTATGTATTATGTTAGTCATGAAAAAAGTTACGACCATTTTCACAGTAAGCACGATCGGATTTATCGTTTAAGATATGAAAGGACAGATAAAGACGGTGGGGCTGTTCGTTTTGCATCTTGTTGCCCACCGGCAGGGATTCATATTCGGGAAAAGTTCTCCGATGCCGAAAAGGTAGCACGAATATTTAGATATAAGGCTTCTGTTTCGTACGAGGAAAACAGGTACATCGAAGAGAGGATGTTTTTTGCCGAGCCTGAGTTTTTGGAGATATTCAATTTTAAATTTATTAAAGGAAACCCGGAAAGGTTAAACGAACCGAATATTGCTTTTATTTCAGAAAGTACAGCCCGCAAATATTTTGGTTCAATAAACCCGGTAGGGTTACCAATTAGTATCGACAAAAAAACCGATTACAGGGTTGCAGGCATTTTCGAGGATGTTCCACATAATTCTCATATTAAGTTTGATATTTTATTGTCGTATAAAAATTTGCTGAATATTTATGGTAAAGAGGTTGAAAACTCGTGGGGAGATACAGGATGGTTTACCTATTTGCTCCTTGGTCCAGGGGTTAATCCAAACGTTTTTGAAAGTAAGTTGCCACCATTGGTTGAAAAAGAGTTTGGCGAGGTTTTAAGACATTACAATCTTACCCTCAACCTCGTTTTACAACCGCTTACAGATATTCATCTGACATCAAATTTTATGCAGGAATTTGAAGTAAACGGGAATGCCAATACCGTTAAATATCTTTCACTAATTGCAATTTTGGCAATAATTATGGCATGGGTTAATTACATTAATTTATCAACTGCACGCTCGCTTTCAAGAGCACATGAAGTTGGACTGCGAAAAGCAAGCGGTGCAAACCGATCTCAACTTGTTATTCAGTTTTTTCTTGAAACGATATTAACTAATATTGCAGCCATTTTTTTAACATTAATATTGATTGCACTACTTTTAATTCCTTTTAGTGCATTTACAAACATACCAGCCGATTATAGAATATATATACAATTCTGGTTCTGGAAATTGATTATAATCCTATTTATTTCGGGAACTGTTCTTTCAGGTATTTACCCAGTATTTATTCTTATCTCTTTCAATCCTGCTGATGTTCTTAAAAATAGATTCAATAAATCCATCAAAGGCATTGAAACCAGAAAAGTTTTAGTAGTTACTCAGTTTATAATGGCGATTGGGTTGATGGCTTTTACAATTTCAATATACAAGCAACTTTCTTTTATGCGAAAGAATGAACTTGGTTTTTCGATGGAGCAAAAACTGGTGGTGAGATTGCCCAGGGTTCGTCAGGCTGGATTCGAAAGCAAAACAGAGGCATTCAGAAATACAATATTATCAAATCCTTCAGTAAATAAAATGTGTGTTGGAACCGAAGTTCCGGGCAAACAAATTTACTGGGATGCCGGTGCGATAAAAAGAGTTGGTTCTGATGAAAACAAGAATTACCGAATTCTTGGTGTAGATTACGATTACATTGATTTATTCAAATTGGAATTAGCTGCTGGACGGAATTTTTCAAGAGATTTTCCTTCCGATTCCAGTGCTTTAATTCTTAATGAAAAAGCTGTTGAGTGGATGGGGTTTGAAAGCACACAGTCAGCATTGGGAAAACAAGTTGATTACTGGGGAAATATATATAATGTTATTGGTGTTGTAAAAAATTACCATCAGGAATCGGTAAAACAACATTTTTTGCCACAAATATTTCGATTCTTGCCCTATGGAAGAGATGTGAGAGGAAATTTTACATTTGAAATCTCAGACACAAATCCGCAAACAGTAATTACCGACATTAGAAATGATTATAACGAATTCTTTCCTAATAATCCTTTTGAATATTTTTTTCTGGATGAATATTATAACCAACAATACAAAACTGACGAGCTGTTCGGAAAGGTGATTGGCTTGTTTTCGTTTTTAGCCATTTTTATTACATGTTTGGGAATATTTGGCCTTGCCACATTTATTGTAATACAACGGTTAAAAGAAATTGGAGTTCGGAAAGTAAATGGAGCAAATGTTACCGATATATTGGTTTTACTGAATAAAGATATGGTAATCTGGGTATTGATTTCTATTGTAATTGCCAGTCCTGCCACCTATTATTTTATGATTATTTGGCTCGAAAGTTTCGCCCTCAAAACCACACTAAGTTGGTGGATTTTTGTCCTGGCAGGGGTAATTGCACTCGGAATTGCACTGTTAACAGTTAGTTGGCAGAGTTGGCGGGCTGCAACAAGAAATCCGGTTGAGGCACTGAGGTATGAATAACCGTATTTGTATTTAAACTAATAACCGAATATGTTTAAAAATTATTTTAAAATAGCCCTTCAGAATTTAGTCAATAATAAGGTATTTACGTTCATCAATCTTGCCGGATTTGCAATTGGAATGTCATGCGTTATTCTAATTGCATTGTGGATTCATGACGAATTAAACTATGATACTTTCAATGAAAATAAAAATTCGATTTATAGAATCACAACATTTTATGACAAATATGATTGGGAAGGATTGGCTTTGACGCCGGCACCTCTGGCTCCAATAGCCGTCAATGAAATGCCAGAGGTTATCGATGCAGCAAGAATATATACATGTCCGCCAGTAACAATGCAAGTGGGAGACAATATATTTTACGAGAACAAAGGAATCTTAGCAGACCATTCCATTCTTAATATTTTTTCGTTTCCACTAATTTATGGAAATAAACAGTCCGTATTAGAAAACAATAACAGTATTGTAATCTCCCAAAAATTAGCATTTAAATATTTCGACAATGAAAATCCTGTTGGTAAAAGTATTATTTGCGATGGCGAGGCGTTTATTATTGACGCAGTATTAAAAGATATCCCTCAAAATTCACACTTACAATTTGATTTTATTGTCCCTTTCAAGCTGATGGGAGAACTACCTTGGGGAAACATGAGTTTACAAACATATATCCAACTTAATAATAATACCAACCCTGATATTCTGGAAGATAAGCTTACGGCAATTGCCAAAAATAATTCTTCTCAAATACAGCAAGGAGCCAAATTTAAACTACAACCCTTAAAAGAAATTCATTTAGATGCTAAAAACAAGCATGCTTACACTATTACTGGAAATCTCAATAATGTTTATTTATTTACGGCTATAGCTTTCTTTATCTTGTGTATTGCAAGTTTTAATTTCATAAATCTAACAACAGCCAAGGCAGAATTTCGAAGTAGAGAAATAGGAATAAGAAAGATTATTGGTGCTAATAAATTACAACTTAAGTATCAATTCTTTACAGAAACAATTTTACTAACATTCATTTCGCTTTGTATTGCAGTCGGTTTGGCAAATATTTTCCTCCCCATATTTAATCAATTAGCAAATAAACAATTAATACTTAATCTGTTCGAACCCAGAGTGTTATTATCCTTGCTTTTTGTTTCTTTTATAACAGGCATTTTATCAGGGGCATATCCTGCGTTTTATCTATCCTCATTTAATCCATTGTTTGTCTTGAAGAATAAATTGTCAACAACAAGGGGAAAAAACATCAGTTCGATTTCAACCAGAAAGATATTGGTTGTATTGCAATTTATGTTCTCAATAGTGCTAGTTATAAGTATTATAAGCATTAACAATCAATTCAAATATATACAACAAAAGGATTTGGAATTTAACAAAGAAGGTATAATTTATATTCCTTTAAAAAATGAAATTGGGAATCAATACGGTGCATTTAAAAATGAGTTGTTAAAACAATCAAATATAAAATCGGTTAGTGCCCAGAACTATTTATGTGCAATTACAAATAGAAGAACCACTAATTTTGACTGGGAAAACCGGGAAGAAGGGAAGAGAATAGACATGCTTGTTTCTCAGGTCGATTATGATTTTTTCAGAACTTTAGAATTGGATGTTACTCAGGGCCGAGCATTTTCCCCCAATTTTAGTACGGATAAAAAGAATGCATTTATTGTAAATGAAGCAGCAATAAAAGCTATTGGAATAGAAAAACCTATCGGTAAATATTTTTCATATGATAATAAAAAAGGTAAAATAATTGGAGTTGTAAAAAATGCTAACCTCGAATCGTTACATAAGAAAATTGAACCAAGGGTTTTTCATTTGATTAATAATTTTTCATCGATAACCAGTGAGGGTATTGCCTTGGTTAAAATAAATAGTGCAGAGGCTTCGAAAACCATAAAAGACATTGAATCTGCTTATTATGATTTGTGTAAAAATGCCCCTTTTGAATATCATTTCCTTGATCAAGCGTATGATAATCTATACAAATCGGAACAGCGTACCGGAAAAATTATTGGTTATTTTACTGCACTAGCTATCCTTATTTCATGTCTTGGACTATTGGGGCTAACAATAATAAGTTCAAAACGTCGTACCAAGGAAATCGGAATCCGCAAAGTAAACGGCGCAAAAGTTTCCGAAATTCTTACAATGCTCAACAAAGACTTTATAAAATGGGTAGCCATTGCTTTTGTAGTAGCCTGCCCAATTGCATTCTTCGCCATGAACAAATGGCTCGAAAACTTCGCCTACAAAACCACTTTAAGTTGGTGGATATTTGCGCTGGCAGGTTTGCTTGCTTTGGGAATTGCACTGTTAACGGTTTCGTTTCAAAGTTATAAAGCTGCAACACGAAATCCAATTGAATCTCTCCGATACGAATAGCGGAGAGCTGAAATCCCGATGTGTTATTCGTAAGTTTTTGAGGAACGAAAAAATCACAGAAAAAACAATCGGGATTGAAAGTTTGAGATATGAATAAATAATTCGACTTTGCACTTTCTAGACTTCCTAAAGGGAGAACCAGAAATGGCTCAAGAGATGGGAACTGCTTAAAGGAATTACCAGAAAATAATTGAAAATATAATTGATAACTTGCATTCAATTTGAAAACAACTGCCTTTAAAATAATATTTGTAGTCGTCTTTTTAGCAGGTTCTAATAATGTGTTTTCTAACGCAGATCCCAATACTTCAAAGAAAATACTTCAGCAAAATCTCAAAATAGATAATATTGAAGAATCTCAAACTTATTACGAAAAAGCGATTTCATATTATAAATTGAATGAATATCTTTCAGCTGAAGAAGCATTTTTAAAAACCATTGATCTTGCCGAAAAATCAAAAGAAAAAGAAATCCTTACTTACTCTTTTCATTATCTGGGAAACATAGAAAGCTGGAAATCCAATTTTTCACAGTCAATTTTTTATCATAAAAAAGCCCGCAACTTATTTCTCGAACTAGACAATTCGGAATATGTGGCTTTATCAAACAATCAAATATCTTTTGCATTTGAGTCTTTAGGTGAATATGACAGCACTTTGGTTTATTACCAAATCAATATTAGTAACAGAGAACAAATTGAAGCCAATTATGCGGTGCTGAATAGTTATCAAAGAATTGCAGCAACCTATGCAAAACTTTATAATTACAAACTGGCCTACCGTTATTTGCAGGAAGGAATTGAATATGCGGAAGAAACAGGGAACAAACATTCATTAGGAGAAATCTATTTTACTGCCGGAGTATTATTCCTAAATAATCATGTAAACAAAGATATAGCTCTGGAATATTTACTTGAAGCACAAAGAATTTTTAAGGACAGCGAAAATTATATCTATTTGAACCTGGTCAGGATTAGTATCGGGGATGTTTATTTCAAAACAGGAAATGACTCGATAGCAATGAAGTTTTACAATGAAGTAAATGCAAACACCCGGCGAAATAATTATGCAATGCTTTCTACCGTAAACCATAAAATAGCTATGGTATTTAAAGAACGCGGCGAGTATGAGAAAGCATTGGAATACCTGCAAATAAGTATTGATGGAATGTGTACAGTATGCCCCGAGATTCAAATTCATCAAACGCTAATTGAAGCAGCTCGCACTTTTTTGATTTTAGGCAATTTTGAACAAACCTTTTCATTTCTGAACCGCGCAAAGAACATTGCAGTCGAATCTGAATCGGGATTGGAAATGGCAATCTCTTATGAAGAATTGGGAAACTATTACCAGACTCTTTTAAATACAGATAGCACAATTTATTATTTAGAATTGGCAAATAATCTGGCTATAGATTTAGGATTGCCCGAAAGAATAAAAAAAACAGCAGGATTGTTGAGTGAAGTATATTATTCAAAAAGAGCCTTTCAAACGTCTTCCAATTATTTAAAAATCGCCAACCAAATGAACGATAGTTTGGCGAGTATTGAAAAATACAATGAAGTGGCAAAGCTTGAAATGAGGTTTGAAATTGAGAAAAAAGAAGCTGAAATCACAAAACAAAAATTGATTAGAAATTCTTTTATTGCCGGTGCATTTCTATTCGTTATTATAGGGTTATTACTCTGGAAAGCATACCGAAACAAAAAAAAGGACAACAGATTATTGGCAAAACAAAAAGGTGAGATTCAGGAAATATCAAGACAACTTCAGCAATCCACTAAACGCAAACTTGATTTTTTCACCAATATCTCTCATGAAATCCGAACGCCCTTAACACTTATTAAATCTCCTTTAGAAAGAATTCTTAAATCAGATACAGAAGATCAGGAAACTACAAATCAGCTTCAACTGGCAATTAATAATACAAACAAATTGAAAACGCTGGTTAATCAAATTCTTGATTTACAAAAGCTTGATGAGGATTTATTAAGTTTAGATTTATCTGAATTTGAAATCATCTCTTTTTGCAAAGAAATTGTATCTTCATTCAAAGGCTACTCCTCTCAAAATAATTGTAAACTCATTTTTGAAGCAAATATTAGTGAAGCACAAATCACATTTGATCAGGGACGTTTACAGTCCATCATTACAAATTTATTATCCAATGCTTTTAAGTTTAATAAAGAGAACGGAGAGGTTTTTTTCAAGCTTAATCTGAATGCTTACCAACTATTATTGAAAATTAGCGATACCGGAAAAGGAATAAGCAGCGATCATCTTAAAAAATTGGGGGAACGGTATTATCAAATTGGCAATTCTAATACAAACGTTGAAGGCAGTGGAATAGGCCTGGCTTATGTTAAAGAAATTATTGAGCTAATAAACGGGAAGTTTAGCATTTCCAGTAAACTGGAAAAAGGTACAACTATTACCATCTCCCTGCCTCTTGAGACGGTGGAAATTCAGAATGTTATTCCTGCTAAACTCGTAATTAGCCAGCCAAATCAATTTGTTAATCAGATAGAGAATTTAATTTCGGAGAGCAGTGAAAATGGACAACCACGCATCCTCATCGTGGAAGATAATTATGAATTGCGATTATTCTTGCGTGATTTGTTTGCCCCCTCCTATCAGGTTATATGTGCCAAAGATGGTGAAGAAGGAAAGGATTTGGCATTTAAACACCTTCCCGATTTAATTATAAGCGATGTAATGATGCCAAAAATTCGAGGCAATGAATTGTGCAAAACACTTAAAAATGATGTCAATACCAGTCACATCACCATAATCCTGTTTACGGCTAAAGGTTCCCCCGACAGTATAATAGACGGCTACGATTGTGGTGCTGATGATTATATTGTAAAGCCATTCGACACAGACTTATTACTAAAAAAAGTAAAAAACATCATTTCAACCGTAGAAAATGCCAGAAAGAAATTCAGCTTTACTGATATTGAACGTTCAAATAATATTCATTCTGATTTCGACAAAAGGTTTCTTGAAGATTGTATGTCAATAATTAAGAACAACATTCAAAATAGTAGTTTTACAGTTGAAGTACTTGCCAAAAACATCAATCTTCACCGACGAACTTTATTACGTAAATTCAATGCCTTAACCGGTAAATCGCCTACAGATTTAATCCGTTACACCCGGATGTCAAAAGCTGCAATATTGCTTCAGGAAAAATACCGTGTAAACGAAGTTGCTTTGATGGTAGGTTACGAAGATACTAATCGTTTTAGCCAGGCATTTAAACAGTTTCATGGTGTCTCTCCTTCGGCTTATAATTCATAGAAAAACGCTTTTAACGATTACTCCTCTCTCTTATACCATTTTACTTGTAAAAGTGCTCAAAAGAAAAATGATGAATTTTTACCTTATATAAAAAAGAAAAGTCAGTAATAGCAGGGCTATCGCTAATTTTTATTTTGAAGTAGAAAGTAAAAAGGCGCGTTTTTATTGGGCAGATTTGCAGGTAAAATGGTATTATTTCGGTTTTGTCCTAAACTGCATCCAATCCTGTCTCAATTTGTGCGTATCCAAATGCTCGGTTATTGCTTGTTTTGTACTAATACAAACAATAAATTAAAACCAGAATATCATGTTTAAAAAAATAAGCTTTATTTTATTGACAATTCTTTTATGCCAGGGAATTCTAAAATCGCAGACAAGTCAACTGACAGACACAACGGTATTTACACTTGGCTTCTCAACTTATCTTTCACAAATCGATAAATACGCATCAGGTGTAGATATTTATACCGATAGCGAAGGTTATACGTATATTTCAGGTAACACCAAAGACAAGAATTTCCCGGCTACGGAAGGTGCCTATCAAACAAAATTAAAAGGCGATGGTTTGGCAGATGTCTTTGTAGCAAAATATTCACCAGAAGGTGAACTCGTATTTGCCACTTTGATTGGTGGTACAAAAAGAGAACATCATTCAGGAATAACAGTTGATGAGGCAGGTTATATTTATATCGCAGGAGGAACAGAATCATCAGATTTCCCTACAACTGAAGGAGCGTATGATACCAGTTTTAACGGAGCAAAATCATGGGGCGGCGATGTTTTCGTAACTAAATTAAACCCAACTGGAACTGAAATTGTTTTTTCTACATTTATTGGTGGCGAGGCTCAAGAAACAGTAGGAACAGGAGGGATTAAAGTTGATTCTGAAGGTAATATTATTATTGTAGGAGCTACCGGCTCTCATGACTTTCCTCTAACAAAAGGTGTAATTGACAATAATGATAACCTGCATGGTTTTCTTTCTAAATTGAGTCCCGATGGTGAGAAACTTCTGTTTTCTACTTTCTTTGGAAGCAGCCCAAGAGAAGGAATAAATGGACTTACTATCGACGACAAAGATAATATGTATATAGTAGGTGCAACGTATACAGCAGGTTTACCTGTAACTGATAATGCTTTCCGAAAAGAGGTTATGATACCTGAATCCGGATATTTAATAGATCATTATATTGCTAAAATAAACAAAAAAGGTAGTGAAATTTCATATTTTAGTTATTTCGCAACCGATGCTTATAGTATGTCATCTATAAAGTGGGCCAAGCCAAACAGACTGATAGTTTGTGGCAGCACTACGGCAGAAGCTTTCCCGGTAACGGATAATGCGATGAACAAAAAAGGGAAAGGTAAGCTGGATTGCTATGTATCTGTTTTTAATTCTGAAAACATGACCTTAGAATACGCAAGCCTGTTTGGAGGAAGTGATGAAGATCGTGTGATGTCGGCAAATTTTATTAATAACGATACGATTGTTATTGGTGGATTAACAAATTCTGCTGATTTACCACTTACTGAAAATGCCCTATATTCAGAGTATCCGGTTTGTGAGAAGGCCTTTAACTCCTCATTTCTTGGTCTCAAAAAATCATTCGTTTCTGTCATCGATATAAAAAACAGCAAACTTCTTTACTCAAGCTATTTTGGTGCCAGTCATTTATTTAGATTTCACCCTGATAAATATGGAAACATCGGTTTTGTTGGTGAAGCAGGACAGAAATCAGAAGCAGGAATTACAGGTTTCCCGGTAACTAAAAATGCCTCAGAACCGCCCTCGTATGCTATGGTAGGACGATTGTTGTTAAATGCAATACCCGAACCTACAAAGGAGGAATTGTACAAAGATGTAACTGTTGCTGATGCTATTCTGGAAAGTTATTTGGCAAAATATGAATTATCTCCAGGTATGATTCTTACAGTAATTAAAAAAGATAGTCTGTTGATATTGCAAATACCTAATCAAGGAGAAACTCCATTGCTCCCAAAATCCCCAACTGCTTTCTTTATAAAGGGTTCGGTGTATGAATTTTCATTTAATGTAAATGACGCTGGAGAAGTAGTAAGTATGACGATGCATCCGGATGGAGGAGACGACGTTATTTGTAAAAAAGTAGTCGAGTAAATATGAAAAGGATTAAAATTGGTTTATTGAGCGTACTTTTTCTTGTATTCTTGACAAGTTGTTTTTCTTCCGAAACCATGGATGATCGGGCTAAGGATCAAGCTATCAATTTGCAAATGGGATCAGATTCAAATAAATCTGATTCCATTCAACACATCCTTAGTAAAGTAGTAGATGATGGAAAAGCACCAGGAATGATTGCTGCAATAATCTCAAGCGAAGGTGTAAGAGCCATAGGTTCTGCAGGAGAGCGTAAAGCTGGTTCTGGCATAGCGTTTACCACTAATGATGTAGTGCATTTGGGTTCATGTGGAAAAGCAATGACCGCCACAATGCTCGCTACTTTGGTAGCAGAGGGGAAGCTTAGTTGGGACACAAAACTAATAGAAGCTATTCCTGAACTAAAAAATAATATTCATACAGATTATCATAAAATCACATTATGGCAACTACTTACCCACCATGCCGGGATTCCCAAAAATCCAACCGATGAGGGCGCATACCCTTCAAAAGAAATCAAAAAAAGGCGACTGGCAATTCTAGAAGATAATTTTAAGTCACCAGCTATCTATGAAATTGATAGATTCCATTATTCAAATTTCGGATATATAATTGCCGCTTGTATGGCAGAACAAATAACGGGCTTAAGCTGGGAAGTTTTAATGAAACAACGTTTGTTCGATCCCTTGGGGATGTCTTCTGCCGGATTTGGTAATCCAAATAAATCCAAGTCAATCGATCAACCTTGGGGACACCATAAACGTGTGTGGAAATGGTGGCCAAGTGAATCTTACTATGAAGAAGCTATAAATCCTGCTGGTCGGATACATTGCAGTGTAGAGGACTGGGCTAAATTTCTTTCGCTTCAGTTAACAAGCGAAAACCCAATTCTGGAACGTAAGTATTTAGACAAATTAATTGAACCTGTTGACGGGCATTTCTACGCCGGTGGCTGGGGTGTTGCAGAACATCCTTGGGCAAATGGAATTACCTTTAATCATTCCGGATCCAATGAAATTTGGTATGCTTCAGTTTTAGTTACTCCAAAATTAGACAGAGCATTTGTGGTGGCTACAAATTCGTGTGATTTTAGTTCTACTCCTAATGTTTGCTTAGAAACAGCGAATAAGATAATTAGGATGGATCTGCAAACGAATAAAAACTATATCAAGGAGAATTAGTCAATCAAAACAAATATTTAAGCAGTTAAAAGAAGCCTACTCAAGCAAAGTAATGTACAATAAATGTACAATAACTGTAAAATATATTTACACTTGTTTTCTTTTTCATTAATACATCCGGCTGTATATGTCACCAAATCAACACATTAAACCATGTGGCATACTGCTTGCTCATGTAAAGCACAGATAATATACTCAAGTTGAGAGATATCAACTAAATAATTGGTGGTAGCACTTGTGTATTCTATCCTGGGATTTATTAAGGATAATTCTAAAAATTAAAAAATGAAAATAGAAACAATAATAATATTTCTAATCCTAAGTTATTTTACGGTTTCATCTTACGCACAGCAATATAAAGTGGAAGTTACTTATGTTGGAAATTCTGGTTTCCTGCTAAACATTGGTGATAAAAAAATCCTTATCGATGCTTTGTTCAAAGGATTTGAAGGCAATTACGAATTGCCTCAGCAAGTTCAGGATAAACTAACTAACGCGCAAGCTCCTTTCGATAATATGAATTTAATATTAGTTACCCATGCACATGGCGATCATATTAATCCGGATATGGTGCGACAGCATTTGCAAAACAATCCAAAAGCAATTTTTGCATCTACTCAACAAATGGTTGATGCACTTAATGATTCTACTGATTGTTGTATAGGTTTTAATCCCACAAAAGAAAAATCAGAGAGCAAAATAATAAATGACATAAGTGTAGAAGCTTTCTATCTACCTCATGGTCCAGATGCAAGAATCATCAACATTGGTTTTCTGGTTTCTGTTAATGGAATCACAATTTTTCAAACCGGTGATGCTGATTTTGATCAGTTTACTTTTAAAGAGTTTCGAGCACTTCAATTGCCCGAAAGAAATATTGATCTTGCATTTATTCAACATTATTACCTTATTGGAGACTCCTTGAATACTAAGTTTGTTCGGGAAGCCATTGGTGGGAACTACATTTTCCCAATTCATTACCATTTTACAACGCCAGCTTTTGATTCAACTATCGTAAGACAGAAATACCCTGATGCTATTATTTTCCAAGAAGAATTACAATCATGGGAAATGCCAGATAGGAATAATGAGTAACACCCTAAGAAATGACAATTAGAATAAAGAATATATTACCGCTATTAATTTTAGGTTTGGCTTGTGCAAGTTGCATTCAATCAGAACAAAACTTTCTTGATACAAAAAATGCCTATTTGGGTCTAACACCTCCAGGCTTAATTCCTGAAGTATTTGCGCCCAATATTGTTTCAGATACTAGCTGGCACGAACATTGTGAATTAGCTATTTCACCCAAAGGAGATGAGATTTATTGGTCGAAATTTACTAATGGTGTTTCTGAGCAAATCTATTTCTCTAAATTTATAAATAACAAATGGACAGAACCGAAATTAGCAGATTTTATAAAGGATGATTTAACACTTTTGAATCGCCAACCAACATTCTCGCCCGACAGTAAAAAATTATTTTTCATGCGTCCATACGCCCGGACAGGATATTTTTTGAGTATCAACTGAAATATTTGATAAATTAAAAAAATAGGGAAGAATAGATAATTGTAATAAATGTGAATATATAAACTAGTTAGCTTTCATTTTGAAGGAAAGTCTAACATAGAGGAATAATTGTTTTTCTGGATTGTGCAATTAAAAACTAAAATTTAGCATTATTCAGAATTTTTTAAACACTGTTAATATTTAAATTATGAAAACATTACTTTTTGTTATTGCTGTTTTGTTATGTCGGTTTTCAATTGGACAAGGTGTAGTTGAAATACCGTTCAAGTCTTTGGATAAAGACTATGTCAAGCTTGTAAATTCTATTAAAGAGATTGAAAAATCAGAAAGCAAGCAAATAATTAGTCTTGATGAAAACGACTTTGAAAAATTTGATGATTTGGATACCCGCTACTTAATGTTCTTTAAATTATCTATTCATTATGCAGCATTGAAAGAATATGATAAATGCTTTGAAATTCTTAAAAAAGGACAAAGTGAAGGCTTCTTTTTCTTGTTTAATTACGACGGTAATTATCCTTCTTATCTCGAAGAATTAAAGAAATTTGATGGATACCAAGCGCTTGTTGATCAAAACGAAAGTTTAAAAAAAGAGAAAGAAACAACTGCTAAGGCCGAATATATGATTCAGCTTCCTGAAGATTATAATGAAAATATAAAATATCCATTAATGCTTAATATGCATGGTGGCGGTGGTTGTATTCCTGATTTACAATATTTATACAATTCTCCCAAATTAAAGAATGACTTCATTGTAGCCTATTTTCAAGGAAACGATATGCTAGGATCCTATCATAGGGCTTTTTCGAGAAATTGGATAGAGCAAGTAACTACAGGATATAATCAAATCATTTCAAAGTGCTCTGTTGATACAACAAAGATAATTCTTGCTGGTCCATCCGCAGGAGGTGTTCGTTCTATTCATCTTGCATATAAGAATGAAATTCCTGCAAGAGGCTTACTTCTTAACTTTCCTGTAATTCCAGGAAGTATAAAAGACACAACTTATCTGGAATTTAAGGAAAGAGATTTAAAAGTGGTTCAACTTTGTGGTGAAAACGACTGGGCTATTCAACAACAAAAGGAATTTGCATACTGGCTTGATAGATATAAGATAAAGAACCGATTTGTTGTATTTCCAGAAATAGGGCATGATTTTCCTGAGAATTTCCAACATCATCTTGAAACTTCTATTGAGTTTCTTTTAAAGGAAGATTGATAACACAAACAAAAGCTAACATGACTTCAAATTCAAGCCATGTTAGCTTTTAATTGAAGGAAAGTCTAACATAGAGGAATAATTGTTTTTCTGGATTGTGCAATTAAAAACTAAAATTTAGCATTATTCAGAATTTTTTAAACACTGTTAATAATTAGATTATGAAAACATTACTTTTTGTTATTGCTGTTTTGTTATGCCGGTTTTCAATTGGACAAAATGTAGTTGAAATGCCGTTCAAGTCTTTGGATAAAGACTATGTCGAACTTGTAAATTCTATTAAAGAGATTAAAAATTCAGAAAGCAAGCAAATAATTAGTCTTGATGATAGCGACTTTGAAAAATTTAATGATTTGGATACCCGTTTCTTGATGTTCTGGAAACTATCCTTTCATTATGCAGAATTGAACGAATATGATAAATGCTTTGAAATTCTTAAAAAAGCACAAAGTGAAGGTTTCTTTTTTAGGTTAAGTATTGAACGTAATTCTCCTTCTTATCTCGAAGAATTAAAGAAATTTGATGAATTCCAATTTTTCGTTGAGCAAAACGAAACCTTAAAAAAAGAGAAAGAATCAACTGGTAAGGCCGAATATATGATTCAGCTTCCTGAAGATTATAATGAAAATAGAAAATATCCATTATTGTTTATTATACAAGGTGGAGGTGGTTGTATTCCTGATTTACAATATTTATACAATTCCCCCAAATTAAAGAATGATTTCATTGTAGCCTATTTTCAAGGAGACGATATGGTAGGATCCTATCAAAGGGGTTTTTCGGGAAATCTTTGGTTTGAGCATATAACTACCGGAATTAATCAAATCATTTCAAAGTGCTCTGTTGATACAACAAAGATAATTGTTGGAGGTCCATCATCAGGAGGAACTATGTCAATTTATATTGCAAGAGAGAGTAAAATTCCTTTAAGAGGATTACTTCTTAACTTTCCTGGAATTCCAGAACAGTTAATTCCAGAGGATATAAAAAACACAAAATATCTGGCATTTAAGGAAAAAGATTTAAAGGTGGTTCAACTTTGTGGTGAAAATGACCAGCGTATTCAACTGCAAAAGGAAATTGCATACTGGCTTGATAAATACATGATAAAGAATCGATTTGTTGTGTTTCCAGAAATTGGGCATGGATTTCCTCCGAATTTCCAACATCATCTTGAAACTTCAATTGAGTATTTATTAAAAGATAAGTAAGAGTTATGAATTGAATGAAAGAATTAAAATGAGAAAGATTTCACTTTTAATATTAGCAGTACTTTTTTTCGTTAGTTGCACCAATAATGAAACAAATTTTCTTGAAATTGATAATGCCTATTTCGGACTTACTCCACCGGGCTTAATACCTGAAGTTTTTGCCCCCGGTATTGTATCCGACACCAACTGGCAGGAACATTGTCAATTAGCTATTTCACCCAAAGGTGATGAGATTTATTGGTCGAAATTTACAAATGGTGTTACTGAGCAAATCTATTTCTCTAAATTTATAAATAACAAATGGACAGAACCGAAATTAGCAGATTTTATAAAGGATGATATAACACTTTTGAATGGCCAACCAACTTTCTCGCCCGACGGTAAAAAATTATTTTTCTATTCCAGAAATCGTCCTGGTGGTTTGGGCTATATTGATGCATGGTACGTTGAGAAAACTGATGATGGATGGAGCAAACCCATCAATGCAGGACAACCTTTTAATACTTATGGGGATGACAGGCCTCCAATCATAACAGAAAAAGGGAATGCATATACCATCGGCAGAAACTTTGAAGAAGACAAAGTCAATTATCGAAAATTCAGCTATACAGATGGTAAATTCTCACTCCCCACTACAGTCAGCACATATAAAGAATCACCTTACTGGTGGCCTTTGTATGTTTCTCCTGAAGAAATGTATATTATTTTTCCTTCTGCTATGAAAGATGGCATAGGAGGACTTGACCTCTATATTTGTTTTAAGGATGAGAATGATACTTGGGAAAAACCGATAAATCTCGGGCCAGAAATAAACACAAAAATATCAGAAAGATTCCCGATTGTTTCTCCTGATGGTAAATATCTATTTTTTATGCGCCATACAGAATCATGGGATATTTTTTGGGTGTCAACCAACATTATTGAGAATTTTAAAAACCAATCAGAAAACATTTAAATTTTTTTAGTCATGAAATTAAAATATTACTTCTTCCTTTTTATTTTAGGGCTTTCTCTTATCGGTAAGGCTCAGAATGATAAACTAAACATAAGTCAAAATCTGTTTACAAATCCACCTGATTCTATTCCTAAAATTTTTGCAAAAGGAATAATCTCCGTTCAGGATCGATACGAATATGGTTTAGCTATCTCACCGAATTACGACGAAATATTTTTCACCGCTGAGAGTCCTGGAGATGGATTAATGGTTATGAAAAAACTAGATAATGAAAGCTGGTCTGACCCAAAAGTTGCTAACTTGAGAGGTAACAACAGTGAGGAATTTGAGGCGTTTTATACTTCCGATGGACAAAAACTATATTTTGCATCTCTGGTCAACGATACTTCTCGTCTTTGGTTTTCTGAAAAAGAAAAAACAACATGGTCAACTCCCAAATTATTGGAATCTCCTGTTAATGATACTCCTGTTTTTTGGGCTACGTTTACTAATACAAATACCATGTATTACACAAACCTCGCTGTTTTTAAAATTTACAAATCAGAACCCCTTAATGGTCAATATCCTACAACAAAATTTGCAGGCATTCCTTATGGCATTCACCCCACTGTTTCTAAAGACGAAAGTTTTATTCTTTTTAATTACCGCAGAGATCTTTATGTTGCGTTCAGAAATTCAGAAAACAAATGGGGTGATCCGATAAAGTTTGATGACACCATCAGTTCTTCCGAATTTAGTGAAACTTGCCCTTGCCTATCGCCAGATGAGAAATATATTTTCTTTAGTAGGTATAACGACACGAATAACAAAAGTGATATTTATTGGGTATCAACAGACATTATTAAAAATCTAAAACCAAATTAAAATGAGAAAAATACTATTTTTTTACTAATAGATAATAATTTTTGGATTGGATAATTGTAATGTTAGGTAAACATATAAAGTAGTTGGTGGCAAGTGTAACAGACGACAGTAACAACAACAAAATAATGAAAAACATACTATTTGACTTTATTTCAAAATACGTTTCTCTGACAGATGATGAAAAGAACGCTATCGTTTCTTTAGACATATTCCGTTCTTTTAAAAAAGGGACGGCTTTACTCAAAGAAGGACAGAACTCAAAAGATGGCTACTTTGTTTTAAAAGGCTGTATTCGGACATACTATGTCATAGATGGAGATGAAAAAACAACGGCTTTCTATACAGAAATGGAAGGGTTAACACCCCATTGTGTGATAAACAAAGCTCCTTCGGAATATTTTATAAGCTGTGTAGAAGACACGATATTGACAGTTGCCAATCCTGATATGGAAGTAGAAATATTCAGTAAATTCCCAAAGTTTGAAACCCTATGCAGAATATTATCCGAAGAACTTTTAGCTAAACAACAAATAGACTTTGACGAGTTTAAAACTTCTTCACCCGAACAAAGATACTTGAACTTACTACAAATAAGACCAGACCTTGTTCAGCGTGTTCCACAGCACCAGTTAGCAAGTTATCTGGGTATTAAACCTCAGTCATTAAGCAGACTACGAGCAAGGATTTTTGAAAAAAGCAAGAGTAAAGTTTCTTTTCTTAACTTAAGTGAACGAGATTAGGCAATTCATCAATCTACCTTTGCATTATCATTTAACAACTAAATAGTATTGATATGCAAAAGAAAATTTTATTATTCGCTTTGACCTTAATGATGACAAGCACTCTACAAGTTAAAGCACAGTATGCCAAACAAGACAGCACCTATAAAAAATGTTTTGTTGGCAGCACCTTATTTATGCTAGGTAATTTATCTTCCGTAAATAGACCTGATTATGTTCAACTGAACTTTGGGTATCGAATTACAGGAAAAGATGTAGTTTCCTTAGAACTAAAAACCTGGAAATATGCATGGCCACTTGGTATTCACCCAATTGTAAATAATGCATATGGAACACCTGAAGAGGAATTTCCAGGTTATATTCGTGAATATGGCTTCGCATTGGCTTACCAACGATTTTTGTGGAAAGGTTTATATGCCGAACTCAATGTAATGAATGCTTGGCAAACTTTTGTGAATGATGACGGCATTAAAATTGACAATGGATTTCAGATTTTCAATACTTACCGTGTTGGTTATCACGTTAAACTTTTCAAGGACAGATTTTTCATTCAACCATCAATTGCAATTACTCACCGTCCTTATAACACAAAAATGCCTGATGGATTTAAACAGTTGGATGATAAATGGTCTAAATTCCTCTTCGGAGAACCAGGACTGCATTTTGGATTTAATTTTTAAAAATACAATGACTAAATGAAAGCTGTTATTTGTACGAAATACGGTTCTCCTGAAGTTTTGCAAATTCAGGAGGTTGAAAAACCCATTCCAAAAAATAATCAAATATTAATCAAAATAGTTGCAACCGCAGTAAATTCAGGTGATGTTAGGGTAAGAAGTCTCGATGTTAATGGATTTTTGAAAGTAATTATGCGTTTGGTTTTAGGAATTTCAAAACCGAGAAAACCCATATTAGGAACTGTATTTTCAGGTGTTGTTGAAACTGTTGGAGACATAGTTTCTAAATTTAAAGTTGGTGATAAAGTATTCGGTATGACAGGTTTTAATTTTGGTACATATGCCGAATATATCGCAATCAATCAAGACAGTAATGTCCTTGAAATGCCCCACAATGCCACATTTGATGATGCCGTTTCCTTGATTTTTGGTGGTCAAACAGCCATTTATTTCTTGGAAAAAGCAAAGATAGTCGAAATGTCAAACCCTAAAATTTTGATTATAGGTGCAACTGGTTCAGTAGGAACAGGAGCAATCCAGATAGCAAGACATCACAATGCTGATATAACCGTAGTCTGCAGTTCAGAGGGATTTGAGCTTGTAAAAAGTTTAGGGGTATACAATGTTATTCTCTACGACAAAGTGGACTTTACCAAGCAAACAAATAAGTTTGACATCATCTTTGATGCAGTTGGTAAAACTAACAAACAGGAATGTAAACACTTGTTGAAAGAAAAGGGAGAGTACAAAAGTGTCGATGGTTCTGGATATGCTTCCGAAACATTAAAACAGTTACAGCTACTAAAAAAATTATTTGAAAAAGGTAAATTTAAAGCTGTAATAGACAAAGTCTTTCCAATGGACAAGATAGTAGAAGCACATAGATACGTTGACACAGGAAGGAAGAAAGGTAATGTCGTCCTGAGAATTAGCAAATGAAAAGAACAACTGCCACACACATTGTATATACGTAACCGCTGGCTGGGTACAATGCAAAAATGCATCTAACACGTTAAAACTACATGGATAATCGACAGAATAACGAAAGAAGATTTTGGGATAGGTTTGCGAACTACTATGACTCTTTCATAGATAAAGTTTTCAAAAAAACGTATAAGACTATTCTTGAAAACATAGATTCAGAGTTAAATTTAAATCAAAATGTTCTTGAAGTCGGAACTGGAACAGGGATTATTCCTTTTTCAATTTACTCAAAAGTATCTTCTATTATTGCAACAGATATTTCGCCTGAGATGGTTCGTATTGCAAATCGAAAACTAATAAAATCAAATATTAAAAACATCGATTTTCAAATTCAGGATTCATATAATCTTAAATTCCCTGACAAATCGTTTGATATAGTAATCGCTTCTAATTTGCTACATTTACTCTACGAGCCAGAGTAGCAAATAAATGAGCTCAAAAAGGAAATGAAAGACACTGAAATTATTATTGCTCCGACCCTTTGTGTTGGTGAAAACACCAAAAGCAAAAATATTACGTCATTGAGTGGGATTAAGGTTGTCAATAAATGGAGCTACAAAGATTTTACAAGCATGTTAACCAATAATGGATTGGCTATTTATAAAGCGTTTAGGATTGAGGATAAATTGCTAACGGCTTACATCGTGATTAAGAAATGACTAATACCAATATGCGATTTAACTTTTTGGATATAAAGTGGCAATTATGAAAAAACTGATTTTAATAATCTTAAGTATTCTTTCTATCTCTGTTTTTGGACAAGTTGATTATGCGTATTATTCAAAAGCAGAAGTTCAGCAAGATTTGAATTTTGCTTTTGAAAAACTCACCAGTATTCACCCTTTGTTTTTAGATGAAGATGTGTTGACTCATTATCAAAACAAATTCTCAGCAATAAATAAAACCTTAAAAGACAATATGACTCAAAATGAGGTTTATTTATGCTTAGCACCTTTGTTTGCATCTTTGAATGATGGTCATACCGGGGGCCTTGTTCCCACAGACCAACGTGTTCAATATAATAATGCAGGAGGAAAAGCATTTCCGTTTTTCGTGAATATTATTGATGATTCGATTTATGTCTCATTTTATTGTGGAAACGACACTTCGCTTTTTAGTGGAGGTGAACAAATACTTAAAATAAACGGAATTGATGCAACAAAAATGGTTCACGATATGGAACTATTAGTTGCCGGAAAATCAACTGCAATAAAACAAAAAGAAATAGCCAATAAATTTAGGTCTCTAATATGGTTGTTGTACGGATTTGAACAAAATTATGAATTAACAATAAGGAATAATCAACACGAAATTCGAGAAATAACAGTGCCAGGCATTACCAGTACAGAATTTATGCAGAACATAAAACAAATGCCCAAAACGAATCATAACAACTTTGTTCTTTCTATAAATCGGAGAAATGAAACAGCTGTAATGAAAATTAAATCGTTTGGTGATTTAAATGGATTTTGTGCATTTACTGACAGTGCATTTGCTGAAATTAAAGAAAGTAGGATTAAAAATTTGGTAATTGATATTAGGAATAATGATGGAGGTCGCAGCATTGTGGTCGATTCATTAATGAACTATATCACCGATAAAGCATATTCTCAATATAAAAAAATAGAAACTCGCATCAGTCCCGAATTGAGAGAGCACTATAAAGATAGATACCCTGATAGATTAGATTGGATAAATAGTTATGAAATTAACGATTTAGTTGTTTCTAAACGTAATTTAACAAAACCTCAAAATAAAAACTCCCGTTATAATGGAAACTTATTTTTATTGACAAACAACACAACATTTAGCGCTGCCGCCACATTTGCAGGAATTTTTAAGGAATTAGAATTAGGGACAATTATCGGTGAAGAAACAGGAGGAACAATTGCCTATTACGGAGATTTTTGGTTTTTAAAAACAATCAATACTGGAATTACATTTTATGTTTCTCCCAAACGTTTTATTCAATTTGGCGGAACCGAATATGACAGAGGTGTACTTCCATATTATCTAATTTCTGATAGAGATGATTCTATTATGGATTTTACATATAAGATGATTGAGAAAAAACAACAGAATGCTAATACTTTGTATAAGTAATGGTAGGGAAAGTACCAAATATCAAGGTTGGTAGCCCGCTCAAACTTAATCGTGGTTTTACAGGAAAGTGCCACGTAATCTAGCACTGTTCAACCAATTTGCCGTTAGGTATTATTGATAAAAAACGATGAAAACAAGATGGCATGAAAAAATAATTAAATAAACGCTTGCGTTTAATAAGGAATAAGTTATATATTTGTTTAATTAAACGCAAACGTCTAGAAGCATGCCGAGAATAGTAGCAAAAAAGGAAGATTGGATAAATTTAGGATACGGACTCTTCTCTGAGCAAGGAGTTTCTGGAATTATTGTTGAAAAAATGGCAAAAACATTGAATGTAAATAAGTCAAGTTTTTACTGGCATTTTAAAACCAAGAAAGATTTTATTGAAAAGTTGATATTGTTTTGGACAAAAAATGAAACTGAGCAAATAATAAACTTAACTGATAGTAAAAAACCGGGATTGCAGAAATTTAAAACACTTATTGCCTTAATCTATAAACAAGACCTTTTTTTAGATTTTACATTCTATTTGAAAAGGTATGCGAAAAAAGAAAAGAAAATTCAAAAAATCATTGATAAAGTTGATAATCAAAGAATCGAATATGCTAATAAACTATTACAAGAAATAGGTTATTCAAAGCAAGATGCAAAAATTAAATCAACTCTATTACACAAGCATTTTATAGGTTATCACGAGGTTATTAGGTATAAAAAACAAAATATTGATTATCAAAAAGAAGTTAAAATGGAATTAAATCAATTTATAAAATATTAATTTAATTCAGAAGTTGGGGGGCACTTCCCAATGGTATCTCCAAACGGGAAATATTTTTTTATGCGGCATACAAAAAGCAGGATTTTTTGGTTTCAACAGAAATAATTGAAGAGTTAAGAAATAGGAAAGAACAGTAAAAGCATTTATAAAAAGGGAGTAATTAATAATTAAGCCCAACACAAAATATTTAAAAGTACTATCATGAAAACATCAAAATACTTTTCCACTCAACATTTTGTTGGCAATCAGTCACCAGCTGAAAAAATATGTACAGGGCTGAGAGAGCTGAAACAATGCTATAAGCTAATACTCCTTTTTTGTATTATCTCTTTCTCAACAACCTATGTTAATGCACAAAACGAACCACGGCAAGCAATTAATATATGTGCAATAGCTATTCCTACGATGAACATGTATGTAATCAATTACGAATACTTGTATCACAATCGCCATGGTTTAGCAACTAGAATTGGATATGTGCCAAAATTAGAAGATGCAGACACAAAAGGCGTTGGTTGGGAAGCGATACTCAATTACCGTTGGCATTTTTCTCCTAAACTGGAAAACTTCTTTGTTGGTCCATATTTACGTTATCGCTATGTTTCTGGTTCAGGTATGGCAGAAGCAAGTAACTATGATTTCAATGTGCATGAAGTAAATTTAGGACTAAACGGAGGATATCGTTGGGTTTCAAAAATCGGAATCAATGTTGTACTTGCGGCTGGATATGGTTATTCTATCGGTGAAGAAAATCTTATGCCAACAAATCCAGAAATTGAATCTGCATTTTCAGCTTTTAAGAGTGCTAATAATACAAATAGCACTTTCCTTGATGCACCATTTTTCGGTGAGGTCTCAATCGGTTATGCTTTTTAATGTACGACGTTTTGCATTCAACAATTACTACACATAAAAAAATGATAATTATAATTTGCTCGAAATGAAAGAAATGGAACATTGTGCAAATGTTGACAAACCTTTAGAATTTAATAGAATAGTAGAAAAATTTATTGCTGAAAATAACTAAAAGTTAGTACACATTCAAAAACAAAAAAAACGATGAAAAAATTATTTATTACAGTCGTATTCATCCTATGTTTCGGCACCAATATTTTTGCTCAAAAAGGATTATCCTTAAAATTTAGTCTTGGGCCAGGTTATACAACTGAATATTCAAATATTAATGGCTCTGGTTTTTCCATCGCTACTAAAAATCATGCAATTGGCTGGGGTATTACTGATAAGTTTGCTGTACAAATAGGAGAATTTGGCGGTTTGAATAAGCAAAAAGTCGGAGAGTATAATTATATAAATCTTGATGCATTCGGACTGGGTTTTAGTTATCGAACACCTATTGATTTTAAAATATCTGTTTTAGGAGCATACAGTAAAGTTTCGTTTGCCAAAGAATGGTCGGAAGCTAACGGAGATGATGGCGGAAATGGATATGGAATAAATATGAGTATAGATAAGGAGTGGTTTATCGCAAAAAGATGGGGTATTCGCTTAGGCCCGCAAGTATTCTGGCTTAAAACGACGGAAACAGACTATAAATTTTTTAATGTGAGCTTAAACGGCAGTGTTGTATTTTACTTAACACCGGTCCGGTAAACAGTAATAAAAAAGGATGATGAAGTGTTTCATAATCCTAAGCGACACATACATAAAACATTAGATGTATTCAACTAAAAGAATTAAGCAATGAGTTCAAACAGAAAGACAGCAATATTTGCGGGTATATTAATTATTTTTGGAATGGTTGCAGGCTTGCTAAGTATTGTTCCTTCCGTAGAAAGCCCGGATTATCTTACTGAAGTTGCTAAAAATCAAAATCAAGTATTATCTGGTGCCTTCTTTCAATTTACTTTGGTGCCCATATACATTGGGTTTGCACTTATACTATATCCCATAATACAAAAATACAGCAAAAGCCTGGCTATTGGATTTGTTAGTTTTAGAGTAATTGCTGGTGTATTTCAAATAGTTGGTGTAATTGCTTTACCCATATTTATATTGCTAAGTCAGGAATATTTGGAATCAACACCTTCAGACCGTCTGTATTTTCAAACTTTTGGAGAGGTATTAAAATTAGGACGCGATTTAGCAAATCATGTGGGCGTGATGTTGGCCACAGGTTTAGGCAACCTCATATTGTTTTATATACTTTTTAAAACGAAACTCATTCCCCGGTGGTTGTCAAGCTGGGGACTTATTGGAAATACCTTAGCAATGCTGGCAAGTTTTCTTATCTTGTTCAGCCTTATCGAAGTGATTTCGTCACACTTTATAGTTTTAACTATTCCATTGGTCCTTCAAGAAATAGTTCTGGCAATTTGGTTGATTGTTAAAGGCTTCAATTTGTCTGTATTCGATTCTAATACTGATTTAGAATAAAAAATAATGAACACATAAAAGAAATACAAAAATGATTATAGATGGACATGCACATGCTTCGGGTGACTTTCTAAAACCAGAAAGTATTATTGATAATTTGAATAAATCAGGAGTAGATAAAGTGATACTTGTACCCGGAGAATTGGGAAGTGATAAAAACTATTTTTTACCAAATTTAGCAAAAGTGTTTCCTTCAAATAATGTGGTTAAAGTTACTAATCCATTGACAAAATTTGTAATTGGAATTACTGGTACTGTTAAACAAATCCCCAAAGGAAATGAGCATGTTTACAATTTGACACAGAGAACAGATGGAAGAGTTATTCAATTTATTTGGATTACACAACAAATAGAAAATCCCATAAAATACTTAAATGAAAAACTTGCTGAATGGGAATTTAAAGGTATAAAACTTCATCAATGTTGGGAAGATTATTCTGTCGATTCAGAATTCTTCAGAGCTATTACTGAATGGACAGAAAAGAAAGACTTGCCCCTGTTTATTCATTTGTACTCTGATAATGAAGCAAAACAACTCATTGAATATAAGAAAGCACATCCCAAATTGAAACTAATTGTTGCACATTTATTTGGATTAGAATTATTTATAAAATATAATTTCAAGGATGATAACCTATACTTTGATACATCGACAATACAACTTATATCTACTAAAAGATTAATGGATGCAATAAAATTTGCAGGAGCATCAAATATTACATTTGGGACTGACACACCTTATGGAAAACAGAACTTGAAGAAAAATATTGATAGAATAAAAAGTCTTGATATTTCATCCAAAGAGAAAGAATTAATATTTGGAGAAAATATGAGAAAACTGTTGAAAATATGAAGGTACGAACAGACAATAAGTAGTAAATAATGGACATTAAAATCATAGAAACAGAACTCGGGAAAATTGAATACTCCACCACCGGAAATGGAAAACCTCTTTTATTTATACATGGAGGACATACAAATTGTAATTCAACACTTTGGCAAAAAGGATTTGATATTAAAAAATTTCAGTTTATTTCACCATCGCGTCCCGGGTATGGGAATACTCCTTTAAATAACAATAAAACACCAAAACAACAGGCTGACTTGATAATTTCTTTATTGGATTATATGAGCATAGACAAAGTAATTTTGTATGGAATTTCTGCAGGAGGCTTAACTACTATCGAATTTGCCAGCAACTATCCCGAAAGAGTAGAAAAGTTAATCTTAGCTTCTTGCGTATCAAAAGAATGGTTAGATAAAAAAGGAAAAATATATAAAACTGCACAGCGGATATTTAACCCAAAAGTTGAGGGATTTGTTTGGAGGATGATTCGTTTTTTTTCTGGAATATTTCCAAATTTAATTGCAAAAAACTTTTATCCGCAGTTCACATCCAAGCCAACCCATAAACTAATAAAAGAAGATGTTAATGAGTTGATATCAATGTTTAAAGATTTTGGTTCAGGAAAGGGATTTGTGAATGATATTGACCAAATTATTGACCAAGATTTGATTTCTAAAATAAAATGTCCGACCCTTATAATTCATAGTAAAAATGATAATAGCGTTCTGTTTGAACATGCTTTGCACTCAAATAAAATGATAGATAATTCAAAACTCGTTGAACTGAACAATGAATGGGGTCACTTATTTTGGATAGGCAAGGATTCGAATGATTCAATACGTAAAACAATAGAATTTTCAACAGAATAATGCAGGACGATAGATAAATATTCAACCCGCTATGGGTCGCATTAAAGGAGGATAAAACATGATGGATACTAATAAAATAATAGTTTACGGTGGTACTGGATTTTATGGACAAAAAGTAGTTGCAAAGCTGGTACAAAAAGGACAATCTGTAAAAGTAGTTACACGAAATTCTGAAAATGCCCAAAAAATAGTTGGAGATAAAGTAGAATTATTTCAAGGAGATGTAACGGAAAAAGAAACAATTGAGAAATCATTAAAAAATGTCAGTGCTATCATAATTTGTCTTTCGGCAATGAGTAACAAACTAATCGGCAAAATGAAAGAAATTGAGCGTAATGCTGTTTTGGAAATTATGGAACAAGCACACAAAGCAAACATTTCAAGATTGGTTTATATGTCGGGTTATGAAATGAGAAAACAACTTCTTGATGATTTAAAAATACCTGAATTCGGAGAAATAAAAATAGAAGTAGAAGACAAGATCAGACATTCGGATTTTAATTGGACAATATTAGGTGATGCTCCGGCTTTTGAAATATTTTTTGCATTTCTAAGCAAAGGAAGAATGGTAGTACCAGGAGGTGGATTGAATGCATTCCCAACCATTTCACCAGAAGATGTTGGCGAGATAACAGCACAAATTGTAGTACGTGATGACTTGAACGGAAAAAGAATAAAACTAACCGGACCCAAAGCCTATTCTTTCCCTGAAGTAGCAAAGATAATGTCTGACATAAGTGGAAAAAGAATAAAGCATATGACAATACCATTATTCTTAATAAACATCATATCCTTTTTGCTTTTACCATTCATCCCTTTTGTTAGGTATTTGTATAAAAGTCTAAAAATGCTAAACAATTTTCCACAAGATTTAGCAGAAAATGTTCCCGAAGATCATAAGTTGTTAAGAGAATTATTTGATTATGAGCCCGTAACTTTAGAAATGGAAATTAGTCGTAGAATTAATGAAAACATTTTATAACCGATAATAATGTTCACAAACAAAGGCGTGTAAAATGGAAGTACAAGAAATGAAAACACTATTAAACCTCTAATGGAACATAATCTAACTTATTCTTTTAGTTTTTGCAGTCCGAGTTTTGGAAAAACACTCATTAATGAGTCAAATATAATTACACATTAACTGTAATTTAAATATACAACTACTGTAAAAAATATTTACACTTATTTTCTGATTTAGGAAAGGACAGAATTGTATTTATCAGATATTCCATCACTTAGCATAAATGGCAACGTATTTGAGAATTAGCGGTAATTATAAAACAGAAATGACGGGATTACTAATATACAAATATTGCGCTACATTTTTTTTATTGATTAACCATTATTACAAACCCTTTTAAAGGCAAGCTTGGATTGTTATTTCAAATAAAGTTTAAGGAGAAAATTCAGATGAAAAACTACAGATTGAATGCGGTAATGGCAGGAGTACTATACTTCTTAGGGACAGCCTTTGGGGTTGCAAGTACAATTGTGGGCGGTGAAGTGATTTCTTCGATCGTTACAAATAAACCGCTTTCTGGTCTGGATTTACTGGATCTCGTTGCCACCAATTCATCCCAGATTACCGGCGGTTCATTTTTAATCCTTTTGATGGGAATTTCACTGGTCGCGATGACGATTTTCCTATACCCTATTTTCAGAAAAGATAGCAAAGAACTTGCAATGGGCATGTTGCTTTTTCGTGGGGCACTTGAGGGTTGCTATTATTTAATTTCAACTATTGGATTTTTAATACTTGTTCTACTTGGTAATGAATATGTGGCTACAGGGGCTGATTCGACTGCTTTACAATCTATGGGCAATGTCATCTATCAATTACAAAGTCTCCTCGGTTCAGTTGGCACCATTGTGTTTCTCATTGGTGCTACGTGTTTATACATTTCTTTTTATCGAACAAGATTAATTCCCCGCTGGCTGTCCGTCTGGGGTCTGATTGGTGTGGTTCCATATATGGCTTATGCCCTGTTGCATTTTTTCCACATAGATTACAGCCTTGGGTTTTATTTACAAATGGTGTTAGCGCCTCAGGAAATAATGATGGCGATTTGGTTGATAATAAAAGGATTCGATCATGAAGCCATTAACAAACTAATGACTGATAAGCGTAATGTATAAACAAGTTATCATCCATAATTAAAGAGAGTTGTTTAATGTGTAACATATTAAACGCATTAGTTCTCCCGATGATTCTAAATGAATTGTTTTTAGCATTCTGGCTGATAATAAACGGATTTAATTCTGAGACAAAAAAAGACAGAATATGATAAATAAAACTCAAAATTTTTGGAATAAGCAAGCTAAAAAATATGACTACAGTGAGAGACAATTTGAACCTGTTTTTAAAGAAGTGGTTTCCAAAACAAAAGAATACCTTAAAATAAGTGATGATGTATTGGACTTTGGATGTGCAACCGGAACAAAAACCTTAGAACTTGCTGAGGTAACGAAACAAATACATGGAATAGATATTTCAGATGAAATGATTAAAGAAGCAACGAAAAAGAAAAATGAATTAAAAATTGCAAATGCTTCTTTTACTCAGGGAACCATTTTTAAAAATGATTTTAAAAAAGCGTCGTTCGATAAAATTATTTCTTATGGTGTAATTCATTTATTAGATGATAAAGAAAAAGTAATCAAAAGAATACATGAATTATTGAAACCCGAAGGTTTATTTATTTCAAATACGGCATGTCTAAAAGACAAAATGGCATTTAAAAATAGATTGGAATTCTCCGCATACCTTTTTATTAAAAGCCTTGGGATTTTTCCGCTACATTTAAACAGGCTGAAAACTAACGATGTGGAGGATTTAATTGTTAATGGGAAGTTTCAAATAGTTAAAGCTGAAAAGATTTTTCATGGGATAACTATTAGCTTCATTATCGCAAAAAAATTATGAGAAAATCAAGAAGTTGGACAACATTTATATCAATCCTATTAATCGTATCGACTACAACATTATTTGGTCAGGAAATAAACATCGGATTTCAAGATTCAATTGAATCTAAAGTATTGAATGAAAACAGAAAGATTAAAATTAAACTTCCTAAAGATTATTTTAACTCTGATAAATCTTACCCTGTAATTTACCGACTTGACGGAGAGTTGGATTTATTTATTGAAACTGTTGGTACGGTTAATCGACTGGTATATGCAGAAGAGTTAATGCCTGAAATGATTGTTGTTATGATTGAAAACACAAATAGAAACAGGGACATGATGCCAACAAATACAAGTTTTTTCAAATCAGAACCCGGAGCTGAAAATTTTAAAAAATTTATTGAAAGTGAATTAATTCCTCATATCAATAAATCTTACAGAACAACAGATGAAAAGTTGTTGTGTGGACAATCGTTGAGTGCGGTTTTTACTTTGTATTATTTTCTCACAAGCCCAGACTCATTTGATTCGTTTATTGCCTGTAGTGGCGGATTTCCTGATTGTGAGGAGTATTTTATTGCTATGACAAACGATTTTTTAAAAACAAAACAAGATAAAACAAAGAACATTTTTTTGACGCATGGACTAACAGATTTTCTTGACCCGGAAGGTGTTATAAAAAAACAGTTACTAAGTTTTATTCCAAAAATTGAATCAAAAGAAAATATTGTTTGCAAATTAAAAATCTATGAAGACGAAGGGCATGTTCCTTTTCAAAGTTTATATCATGGATTAAGATTTATTTATTCTTCAAAGAAATAATTAATGATTTGAAATCTTGCAAACACAGACATGTCAAGAAATCACACATTTGGTGTAAAATAAATTGACATTATCAAAAACACAAATACTTATATAACAGATTATCTGATGTTTACTAATATGGAATGGAATTTGCAAAATGGCAAAGTCTAAAAAATACAATGAAATGTATGTTGAAATATAACATCAAAACATAATTGTCGCCAATAAATCATAAGGCTACAAAACATTACATACAAATGAAGTATATCTCAAGAATAAGTTTTTTATTAATTATAGGTTTGATATTTTTTTCAAATCCTGTGTTTGCTCAAGTAACAAAAATCTTGACACAAACCATTAGAGGACAGGTTGTAGATAAAGAAAGTCAAACAACACTGCCAGGGGCAAATGTTGTAATACTTAACACCGTGCCCTTAAAGGCTACCACCACTGATATTAATGGTAATTTTCGAATTGATAATATTCCTGTAGGCAGGCACAATTTACAGGTAAGTTATGTGGGTTATATTTCATATTTAATATCTGAAATGCAGGTGACCGCCAGTAAGGAGATAGTTTTAAAAGTTCAATTACAAGAAGATGCTTTTGTGTTGGATGCCGTTACCGTAAAAGCTTTTAAAGACAAAACCGGAACAATTAATTCTATGGCAACAATAAGTGCAAGAACTTTTTCTGCCGAAGAAACACGCCGATATGCTGGTGGAATGGACGACCCTGCACGAATGGCTTCTGCCTTTGCAGGTGTTGCTGTTGGTAATATTCAGGACAATTCAATTATCATACGCGGTAATTCGCCTAAAGGAGTTTTGTGGCGATTAGAGGGCGTAGAAATTCCAAGCCCAAGCCATTTTGCGGGAGCGAATGTTGCAGGCGGTGGTTTTACTACTCTGTTTAGTAATCACTTACTGGCAAATTCCGATTTCTTTACAGGAGCATTTCCTGCTGAATATGGCAATGCCTTGGCCGGTGTTTTCGACATTAAACTACGAAACGGGAATAATGAAAAAAGAGAGTACGCTTTTCAAGTTGGTGTTATGGGTATCGATTTTGCAGCCGAAGGTCCTTTTAAAAAAGGAGGAAAAGCATCCTATTTAATCAATTACAGATATTCTACTTTTGGTTTGATAAAGAGTTTTATTCCTTCAGAACAAATTCCTGAATATCAGGATTTGAGTTTCAAATTTAATTTTCCGTTGAAAAATAGCGCGGTGATATCGCTTTGGGGAATAGGAGGAAATGGTAAAAATGCAGAGCCTGTAACTGAGGATTCAACTAAATGGGTTTACGACTGGGATAAAGTTCAATACGATTTTTCATCAAACATGGGAGCTGTTGGTGTAAACTATAAAAAGATAATAAGTAATTCGGCATATATTCACTCATCGTTTGTGGCATCTTCTAATAATCTTTCGTGGGATATGAAAAGAATGAATGATAATCTTGTTTTACGGGATAGCATTTTTATTAATAACACAAGCGGCAAATACACTTTTTCGACATTTATAAATAATAAATTCACAAAAAAACACACCAACAGAACAGGTATCGTTTTAAACAATATTTTTTATAATACTCAAACAAAAGGGAGATATCAAGATGAAATGATAGATTACAGTAACTCCAAAGGGAATAGTTATCTCTTTCAGGCTTATTCACAATCGAAATATGATATTAGTCGGAAATTACTTGCAAATATTGGTGTTCATACCCAGTACTTTTTGCTAAACAAAGAGTTTTCAATTGAACCTCGCCTGGGGTTAAAATACAAAATAAACGCTAAAAATAATTTAAGCTTTGGATATGGAAATCATAGTCAATTAGAGCCGCTCAAAGTGTATATGTATCAAAAAGAAATATGGGGTGGAATGGTATTACCAAATAAAGATTTAGCCTTTTCTAAAGCCCATCATTTTGTTATCGGGTACGATTATTTTATTACACCAAATCTCAGAATTAAGATTGAACCCTATTATCAATATCTGTACAATATTCCTGTTGTTGATGACGATACTTGGTCTATGATAAACTACGAACAGGAACTCACTTTCGACAAAGTTCTTGTAAACGACGGAACAGGAACAAATATTGGAATTGATTTTACCTTAGAACGATTCTTGAAAAACAACTACTATTATTTATTTACTGCTTCGCTTTTCGATGCCAAATATACCGGAGGCAATGGCAAAACCTACAATTCACGTTTTAACAAAAATCATGTATTTACTTTCCTTGGAGGGAAAGAGTTTGTTTTTGACAAGAAACAAGGTAACACAAGAATTTTGGGCATTAATGGTAGAATTTCGTTAATGGGTGGACATAGAATTGTTCCTGTTAACGAGGAACTATCTAATCAGGAAGAAGCAATATATTACGACTGGAGCAATCCTTATGTAGAGCAAAACCCAGCAGATTTCTTTCTGGATTTGACTATAAACTATCGAATAAATAAAAAGAAACATTCAAGTATTTGGATGATGCAGGTTAAAAATTTAACAGGAACACCTTCTAATTATATGTATCAATACAATATAAAAGAGAGTAAAATAGAAAATACAAGTCAGACTATAATGGTTCCCGTAATAAGTTATAAAATAGAATTTTAATACCGTTTTAATATGATACTATACAACTTAAAAATAACACTCCGCCGACTGTTTAATGACAAGGCTTTTTCAACAATTAATGTTCTTGGGTTGGTTATCGGGATTGCTTCGTTTTTAATCTTATTTATTTATGTTTCAAACGAAAAGAGTTTTGATAAACATTTCGATGACCACGAAAATATATATCGGGTAACTTCTGTTCCGGGCGGGCACGATAATGCTCCCTGGGCACGCAGCTTAGGAATTGTTCATACCGCGTCGGCAACAATCCCCGAGATTGAATTAGCTACACAGTTTACACATTGCGCTGTTGGCGAAATTCAAATTGGAGAAAATTCGCTTCAGCAGAATAATGTTTTGTCGGTTGATGAGGCTTTTATACAACTATTTGAGGTCGAAGCAAAAGTGGGTAATCTATCGGAAATTAATAAACCAAATACAGTTTTTGTTACTGAAGATTTTGCAAAAAAGCATTTTAATGGGGTTAATCCGGTTGGGCAGAACATAAGTATTAATGCCCTTCAATATGTTCGAAATGTTGGAGATTACGAAATTCGTGGAATTGTAAAAAACACCCATCCCAAAACGCATTTCAAATACGAATTGCTGTTGTCGCAAAAAGGGGGGTTGCAAGAGCGATACGAAGCGCAACCCAATAGGAAAACGCAATGGCTTTATAACTATTATAAACTACAGAAAGGAGTTGAACCAAATTTGGTTGCCGAAAAGTTAAAGTCCTTTTGGGATGCCAGCAGTGTTAAACAAACACGCGGTCCTCAAGAATACAATTTTGCATTGCTGCCCATGGCCGATATTCATTTAAAATCGGATTACCGTTTCGAGCTACGCGAGAGTTCAAGTAAAATAAATATTGTTTTGTTTATCGTAATCTCGTTTGTAATTCTACTGGTTTCCTTACTGAACTTTACAAACCTAACCATTGCAAAACTCATAAAACGTTCGAAAGAATTGGGGTTGAAGAAGTCAATTGGGGCGAATCAAGTGCAAATTATTCGACAAGTTCTGGTTGAGGTTTTATTCTTTTGTGGGCTGGCAGTTGTTTTGTCGTTGCTGGCGGTAGAAGCTGCAAAACCATTTGTAAATCATTTTTTTGAAATTGAATTCAACGTTTATTATTCCGAGCCGGTGGTTTATTTAAGCATTATTGCGGTTCTTATAATTTGTTTGGGATTAACAGCCATTTTTGTTTCAGTATTTTTATTGGGTAAAAATTCAACCATTGAAATTCTTTCTGAACGGAGTAACTATTCAGGTAATTATGTGCTTAAATCGTTGCTTGTAGGACAGGTTGCCATCGTAATCATATTAATGTCGGGTACTTTTTTGGTTAACAAACAAATTAACTTTGTACTAAATCAACCACTTGGTTTCGACAAAGAAAACGTAGTTGTTCTTCATTCAAAAGACCTTTCTAAAGACCCGGCTGTATTTACCAGCGAGTTACAAAAACAAAGTATGGTCGCATCGGTAGGAATGACTGCCCAACATTTTGGATACCCATCGCAGAGACTTCCTTTAGATGGATTGGGAATTGATGGAACAGCAGAATTCGTTTTTGCCAATTACGACTACTTAAAAACCATGAACATTAATTTGATTGAAAACTGGATTAGCCCATCGGCTGACACGGTTAGAGGAATGGTAATAAACAACCATTTATATAAACGCCTGTTGGAACGCCATGGAACTATGGAGGCTGTAAATGCTTACGGAGATTCGGAACCTCTGCAACCGGGAGAGGAACGAATTGGCTTTATCGGTGTTGCCGAAGATTTTAATTACAGCTCGGCACACGAACCCGTTGGCGACTTTGCTTTTTGGCTCGACGAGTCGAGAAACAGGGCACGTTTTATTCACGTACGTTTAGGCGAAGGAAGTTTACAAGCCGGAATGGATGCCGTTAAAACTACCTGGCAACAGTATTATCCGAATCAAGAACTAAATTACTTTTTTATCGACGAAAAAATAGCACAACAATACAAAGCGGAAACAATACTCAGCCGCATTCTTTCTGCTTTTTCTATCATTGGAATTTTAATCAGTGTTATAGGAATTAGCGCTCTGTCACTTTTTATTTCACAGCAACGCACCAAAGAAATCGGCATCCGCAAAGTAAATGGTGCAAAGGTTTCAGAGATATTGGTTTTACTAAATTTTAACTTTATAAAATGGGTAGTAATCTCGTTTGTAATTGCCACTCCAATTGCCTGGTTTGCCATGAATAAGTGGCTCGAAAATTTTGCTTACAAAACAGCACTCAATTGGTGGATATTTGCGCTGGCAGGTTTTGTGGCTTTGGGAATTGCACTGTTAACCGTGAGTTGGCAGAGTTGGCGCGCAGCAAGTAAAAATCCTGTAGAGGCGTTGAGGTATGAATAGTGAGGATTTTACCCCAAACCCCTGAAGGGGCTTTAAGAAAGATATACTACTAATTAATAAAAATATAAACGAAGCACTTGACAAGTCCCCTTTAGGGGATTTAGGGGTACAATGAAATAGACAATTAATTAACACTAAAATAGCAAAATGATTCAACTAAAAAAAATCGACAAGTACTACGACGCTAAATTTCAGCGGACATTTGTATTAAAGGGAGTAAACCTTGATATTGAACAAGGTGAATTTATTTCAATTATGGGCCCCAGCGGTTCGGGTAAATCAACCCTATTAAATATTATTGGTTTTCTTGATGAACCCAGTCAGGGCGAATACCTGTTTTTAGGCGACCCTGCCAATAAATTAAAAGAAAAACAAAAAGTACAGTATCATCGCAGCCACATCGGATTTATTTTTCAGGCATTTCATCTTATTGAAGAATTGAATGTGTATGAAAATATAGAAACACCACTGGTTTACCGTGGGGTAAAAGGCAAAGAACGAAAAGCGCTTGTTGCCGACATGCTC
>Ga0209249_1000487_pt1 | contig 48462 bp, 46 predicted proteins | sample SaaInlV_200m_DNA_4_FD_184653 | JGI IMG/M metagenome (GOLD analysis project Ga0209249, IMG submission 184653) | Marine microbial communities from expanding oxygen minimum zones in the Saanich Inlet - SI037_S3LV_200m_DNA (SPAdes) (version 2) | ecosystem: Environmental > Aquatic > Marine >...
GAAAAAATATGTTCTTATCTTTCTCCTGCTACTTATGCGAAAGAGAGGCTTTCTCAAAAGGTATCCTATTTGCCTGCAGCTTTTCCTGTTAATGCTTTGCCCCATCGCTTTATAAAATTAACTGCAGCTTTTGCTCTTATTGGATTAGTTGTTCGCATGAGTCCATTTTTGTTCATTGCTTCTCCTACTGTTGCAGAATCTAAGGTTTCTTTGTTACCAACAAGAGGCGAGGTATCTATTTCTGTTGGAGGATTGTGGCAACCAGTTTCAAATGAAATAACTTTGGAACCTGGTGCAATGCTTAGAACAAGAGATGGGGAGGCAAGTATTCTTTTCCATGATGATGGTGTTATTCGATTATCTGAAAATACTACAATTCAAATTCACGAAACAGTTGATCGTTCTGGTTCAGAGGAGATTGAAGACACTCCTACAATTACACTTTATGTTGGTAGTGTTTGGGTTCAGGGCCTGATTCCATCACAAATTAAAGGTTTAACTATTTCTACTTCATTTAGCGATATAACCATAAATGAGGGAAGTGTATTAATATCAGAAGACGATGTTATGGAGGTGTCTGTATTTAATCGCAGGGCTACCGCAGTTCACGAAGGACAATTAATTGCTATGGTTTCTGGTGAGAAAACACAGATGTGGGATGGAAATGTGCCACTTCTAAAAAAAGTATCAGACAAAGAATATGATGATAAATGGCCAAGACAAAACTTAGCCAGAGACGCTGTTCACAGAAAAGAAATAGCTCAGATGCAACAAGAGCGTCGTGCTTCTAGAGCAGGAATATTACCAACTTCCAAGTTATACTCGATTAAGCGTGTTGCAGAAACAGTTGATGTATTAATGACATTTGGTTCAGATGCTCGTGCACAAAAACGTCTAGAAAATGCAGGGCGCAGGTTAGATGAAGTGGCAGCATTATTAGCTACAAACAATAACCAAGATGCAATGGATCATCTTTCTGAATATACAGATGAGTTACAACAGCTATCTGAAAATACTGATGGAGGCCTAACAGATTTCCTTTTACAACAATCTCTTACAGAGGCCAGTGCAGAAGTTGCAGCTGTACAACCAGAGGATGATGCTTACCTGCTCAAGCTTGCCGTATTAGAGGCTAGTACAGCCTTAAACACAACAGATGGTGGAATAAATGAGTTAGAGGGCATATTACTAATGGATGCACTCGCATATTTGAATCGTTTGGTTTCTCAAGCAGAGTTAGAACAAGTAGTTGAAGAATGGAACAATATTCAAGAGTCTTTGGACATTCTTTCCGACGAACAGTTCCCATCTGATGTGCGTAGAGAAGTGTTAGCTTTATTAAATAATTTTGCAGCCCTTGTTCAAGATCACTTAGCAGAATTTGAAGCAATTTCTCCTACATTGATTTCTCAAGTTGCTCCATACATTCCAACCCCAGAGTATGAGCCAATCGTTTTGCTTAGCGAACAGGAGCTTGTAGATATAGTGCAAGGAATTAGAGGTCGTATATTCTTATATCACATGCAACGCTCTAGATTGAATCAATTAATTGTTGAGCTAAAAGCACTTAGTGGACACCCAGAAGAAGGTAGAATCTTACGTCGTTTGTATACAGAATTGCCAAATGGTCCAGAGAATTTCCCAGATAGGATCAAAAAAGAAATTACAAAGTTGCGCTGGAAAACAGCTGTAGAAACACTTTAATAATCCATAATTCTTGGCTTGTTTCTTGCAGTTAGATGCTTCTACACGCAAACTGTTTTTATGTATACAATTGCTGAATTAAAACAAGGTCGTGCCGTAGTAGTAGATGGTGATCCATATCTAATTACTTGGTCACAGTTTGGTAAGGCTGCCAGGCAAGGTGGTGTAATGGCTACTAAAATGAAGAACTTAAAAACAGGTGCGGTTATTCAAAAAACATTCCAAGGTAACGATAAATTGGAACAGGCAGATGTTGGGTACCTAAAAGTTCAGTACTTATATGCATCAGGCGATGCATATACATTTATGGATTTGAATTCTTATGATCAGTTTGATCTTTCCGCGGATATTATTGGCGATGCATCAAAATATTTAGTTGAAGGCAGTGAGTGTGACGCAATGGTTTTTGAAAATAATCCTATTGGAATTAGAATTCCTGCAACTGCAGAATTAAAAGTAGTAGAGACTATCCCAGGAGTAAAAGGGGACACGGCTACTGGTGGTACCAAACCAGCTACGCTAGAAAGTGGATTAACAGTTAACGTTCCTCTATTTATAAACGAAGGTGATACTGTAAAGATTAATACAGACACTGGGGATTATATGGAGAGAATTTAGAGTTTGTTTCTCAATATCTCATTAACCTTTGCTGGGTTTGCCTGACCTTTGCTTTCTTTCATTACCCAACCGACTATTGCACCTAGGGCTGCTTCTTTGCCGCTCTTAAATGATTCAATCGCTTTAGGGTTAGCTTCTATAGCCTTTTGTACTAACTCCTCTATCGCGCTGTCATCACTAATTTGTTGCATCCCCTCATCTTTAATTATTTCTTTAGGTGTTTTGCCTGTTTGTACCATTTTCCCTAATACTTCTTTTCCTGCATTTGCAGAAATCGTTCCTGAATCTATACACTCTAGTAATTCTAAAATCATGTTTGCTTCTGGTGCTTGCTCAATATTTTTTTCTTCTGAGTTTAAGAATCCAAGTAGCTGAGTTAGAACAATACTGCTTGTCCTTTTCGCATCGTTTGTTTTTTTATAAACAGAATCGAATATTACACGTAGCTTTGGCTGATCAATTAATTGCATTGCCTGTTTCTCGTCTATACCTAGTTTTAAATATTCTTCCCTTTGCTCTCTTGGCAAAGTTGGTAGTTCCTTAGCGAAGGCAGATACCTCTTCTTTAGAGAAACGAAGTGGTGGGATATCTGGTTCTGGGAAATATCTGTAATCGTCTGCTGTTTCTTTGTTCCTTAGCATCTTTGTCTTTTCTTCATCATCTACCCATCCTACGGTTATATCATTTGGTGGCGGTCCTCCGTCTTTATCCCATAGTTTTCGTAGCCTCCTCTCTTCATACTTTAGGGCTCTCTCTAGCGACTTATAAGAGTTTAGATTCTTTATCTCACTTCTTGGATTTAGTTTTTCTGTACCTACTTCTCGTAAAGATATAGACGCATCAAACCTCATCATTCCTTTAAACATATCTGCCTCTGATGCATTAACTGCAATTAGTATTCGTCTAAGCTCTTGTACAAAGGCTACTGCCTCTTCTGCGTTTCGTAGATCTGGCTCGGTAACTATTTCCATTAATGGAGTCCCTGCACGATTATAATCAACCAAACTAGTTGTCCCTCTGTGCATTAGTTTCCCTGCATCGTTTTCCATATGCAGCCTAGTTATTTTGCACACTTTTGTCGCAATAATTTTTCCACTGCTATCTGTCTGATCATAAGTAACAGTGCCTCGTTCAGCCAAAGGGAAATCATATTGAGATATCTGAAAACCAGCAGGTAGATCTGGGTAAAAGTAATGTTTTCTATCAAAGTGATTTTGTTCACCAATCTCACACTTTATAGCAAGGGAAGCCATAATAGCTTTGTTTATTGCCTCTTCATTTGGCACAGGTAGGGTGCCTGGATGCCCCATACAAATTGGGCAAACAGTAGTGTTTGGCGCTTTGCCAAATGCATCATTATCACACGAACAAAACATCTTAGTTTTGGTACTCATTTGTGCGTGCACCTCTAACCCTATGATTGTTTCTAGTTCTATAGGCATTTGCTTGTGTTAGGCTACAGGTGCCCTAGTGTGTTAGGCAAATTGTTGACTGATTAAGGTATGAAATACTTGACAATAAGAGAATAACTATGTCTAATATGCTTAACATTTATGAGTATTAATGCATCAGCATGCGGCCAAACAGATTTAGTTGATGAAAAAGCACGAGTTGAATCTATTGTGGATTTAGATGATGATAACAAGATAAAAGAAAATCAGTTAGTACTAAGAGTAATGGAAGGTGATGGATTGGCATTCGACACTCTTTGCGATATTTATCGGTCAAGATTGCTCGCATTTTTACATGGTTTTTTCCCGGATGGATCAAGACTAGAAGAGGATGCACTTAGTGAAACACTTATGAATGCTTGGGAAAATATTGATTCTCTTAATGAAGAATCAAATTTTAACGCTTGGATTTTTAGAATCGCAAGAAATAGAGCAATCGATATACAGAGAAGACTAAATAGGCATAGTAAAAACGTCTCTCTTACAACAGATTCGGATGCTTCAGATTGGGATCCTTCATCAGAAGATTTTACCCCGCTAGCTTCTGCAATGTGTAATGAGACTCGCAATAGACTAAGAAAAATTATAGATAGCGAATGGTTAAGAGATGAGGAAAGTGAAGTAATAAATTTATTTTATTATGAAGGTTTAAAAATTAAAGAAATAGCAGAAAGCCTCCGTATCCCAGTTGGTACAGTTAAATCTCGTCTTGATTCTGCACGAAATAGGCTTAATTATTTATTGACCCATTTAGATGTTGGGCTTGATTCTTTTGATGAATAATATTTATGATTTCTGAAGCACCACCATACGGCGGAAAAGATGTACGAGTTGCATCTAATGTAGACATTCCTAAAGAAGATATAGATGAGGAATTGATGGAATTAGTTAAAATAGGTAGCGAACCCGCATACACAAAGCTTTATAATAGATATGCAGGTCAAATCTATGACTTTATTCATTATAGAAAAGGCTTTAGCCATGAATTTGCAGAGGAAGTTGTGATAGATACATTCGCTAATCTTTGGAGGAAATGTCATTTTTTTGACTCAAGCCGCAGATTTAGACCTTGGATATTTGGAGTTGCTGACCATGCTGCGGTTGATTTGCATAGAAAATATAAAAGGCATTGGAATCAATATTCTCTTGATGTTCCGTTAGCTGGCTCTCCTGACTTTGGTCATGATACTTTTGGAGATTTGATTGAGGCTCCTGAAGATTTAGAGCCATCAATACCTGCTATGTGTGATGAGACTAAAGAAGATGTTAGAAATGCAGTTGAGTCTTTGCCAGAAAATAGCAGGAATGTTATTACGTTAATATTTTTAAATGGTATGAAATATAGGGAAGCAGCAGAAGAGTTAGGTATACCGGTTGGCACTGTTAAATCTCGTGTTCATGCTGCTCTAAGGAACCTAGAGCTCAATGAAGATCAACTTGAACAGTCTTATACTGCATAGTATTTATTACAATACTGAGTTTTCTTTGCTCTCTTCTTTGTTAATTTTTAACTCTGGATAATCAACAATTAGCACACCATCTAAATGGTCTAATTCGTGTTGTACAGCTCTGGCATCAAACCCAGTTAGTTTACGTTCCTGTGGTTGCCCTTTTACGTCTGTGTATTGGATTATTATCCCTAAGTGGCGCTCTATATTCCTCCAGATTTTTGGCAGGCTTAGGCAGCCTTCTTCTAATATTTCTTTTTCTACGCTCCTCCACATAATTTCGGGGTTAATTAGTGGAACTATTTGTCCACTAATTAGAGCTAGGCAAAGCCTAATAGATTGATTAATTTGTGGGGCAGCTAACCCTGCTCCATCGGCTGCGTTTACTGTATCTTCCATGTCTTTTATTAGCTTTTTAATCTCTTTTGAAACAAATGGAACTGCAGCATTTTTCTTTCGTAATACTGGATTATCTTGCCCTGTGATTATTGGTAAAACTGCCATCGGTTACATAATACGCCTAAAAAGGCATTTAGTAAGCAATTAAAAGATCAAGATCTACGGTCTTAGCATATTTAACAGCTCAATTTCAGATGGAAAACTCTTAACCATAACTGGATCTCCTGATCCATTTATACGGACAAAAGTATTTTCTTGTACTACATTGAATCGGTTTCTAAGCCCTGCAGAAGATTTATGGTCTACTTTATAAATGCTTAGTGGAATATAATTTGCGGCATACCAATCAGTTAATGATGCATCTAGCCTTTCACATGCACTGTTATCTGGATCATGGAAAAAGAGTATGGATTCTTCCCCATTACCTATAATTCCATTTTCAAATTCTTTGTAGCTTCCTCCTTCTTCTCCAAACTCTTCTTTTGTTTTAATCTCTGCTTCTGTTCGTGCTGCACGCTCTGCATCTGTTTTAACAGGCGGCGCAACATTTTCTATTGGCACTTGAACTTCTGGTTCTTTTTCTGGCATTAATTGTTTTATGTATCCGCATCCAGTTAATGCAGTAACCATTATAAGACTAGAGATAATTAAGCGCCTGTTCATAGTTCGGGGGAGTAAAGGTTCAGAGGCATTGTACATCAGCTCTTTCGCTTGCGTACAGTCGAGCTAGGGCATGTGTGCGCGAACACGCATTTTTCGCAAGCCGGATTTCTGGCGGTGCATATCGCTCTGCCATGGGCAATAAGCAGATGAGAAAGCGCAGCCCAGTGTTTTTGTTCTGTTTTTTTCATCATTTCTTTCTCTATTGCACTTTGTGTTTTCTTTTCACTTAATCCAAGTCTATGAATAAGCCGTATGTTGTGAGTATCGATCGGGATTCCTTCTATTACTCCGTATGCAGTTCCCAGTACCACTGCTCCTGTTTTTCTACCTACTCCTTTTAATTTAATCATTCCTTCCATTGTTTTTGGTGGCTCAGAATCAAATTCTTTTATCAGGATCTTGCAACTTTCTTGTATAGATACTGCTTTTACATGAAAAGTTCCACATGAATGGATGTCATTTTCTAATTCTTTAATGGATACATCTACATAGTCTTGTGCAGTTTTGTATTTTTTAAATAGCGACTTTGTAACTGTGTTTACCCTCTTATCTGTGCACTGTGCAGATAGTATTGTTGCAACAAGTAGATCGAGTGGAGCTTGCCAATCTAGAGTACATTTTGCTTTTGGATATAGTTTTTTTAGATCTTTAATTACCTGCTCGACACTTAACCTAGGTGAACTCATGCTTACAGTGTGCAAGGAAAACTAAACGAATGATAGTAATTCGTTTTGTATGACTCAGAATCAAGTGGAACTCTCTAGCATATAGCCATGCTAGCTTATACACTTGGCAAGTATGTCTTTTTCGGATTTTACAGTTTTTGATGTTGAAACAACGGGGCTAGACCCACGTAGGGGTGACCGCATAATTGAAATTGCTGGGGTTCGCATCGAAAGCGGAATTATAAAAGAGGAAACAGCATTCACACAGTTTGTAAATCCTGAACGGACCATTCCATGGGAGGCTAAAAGAGTTAATAATATTCAAGATGAAGATGTAGCAAATGCACCAACAATAGATCAGGTGCTTCCATCATTTTTGGAGTTCGCGCAAGGCTCTATTTTAGTTGCTCAGAATGCGAACTTTGATATGAATTTCCTAGAGACAGAAAAAGAGCTTTGCTGGGGGTACATTCAGATCCCTGAATGTTTCTGCACAATGAAACTTAGCAAGGTTATTTTCCCTCATGAGTTTAGACATAATTTAGACATAATCTCTCATCGTTTAGGATTGCAAATTCCAGAATCTAGACACAGGGCACTTCCTGATGTTTTGCTTACGGCTCAGGCTTTGTTAAAGATGATTGAAATGGGAAACATCTCAAGCCTTGATGATTTAAGGTCGAAGTCAGCGTTGCGAAATGCAGTGAAACAGTCTTAATAGTTTTGGGTTATGGGTTTTGAGTTATGAGTATGGAATTTTACCTATGTATAAAAAGTAATGTGGATTTCGTCTCCCTCTCCCGAGGGGAGAGGGTTGGGGAGAGGGGATAAAATGGTTACTAGCAAGTAGCTTGAATCCTAAGTACAATAACCCCATGAAACAATACTTAGATTTTTTGCAGCATGTAAAAGACAATGGTGTTTTTAAAGATGATAGAACAGGAACAGGAACATACAGTGTTTTTGGCTATCAAATGCGGTTTAACTTGCGTGAGAGTTTCCCACTTCTAACTACAAAAAAAGTTCATACCCGTTCAATAATTCATGAACTACTTTGGTTTTTAAAAGGCGAAACGAATATTGAATATCTACATGAAAACAAAGTTAGAATATGGGATGAATGGGCTACAGAAGAAGGTGATCTAGGTCCTGTTTATGGAAAACAATGGAGAAGTTGGGAATGTTCCGATGGTTCAACAATTGATCAGATCGCAGATCTTTTAAAGCTAATTAAATCACGACCAAGCTCTAGGCGAATGATTGTATCTGCTTGGAATCCATCATTCCTGCCAGACGAATCTATTTCTCCTCAGGAGAATGCAAAGAATGGGAGGATGGCACTGCCACCATGTCATTGTTTATTTCAATTTTATGTATCAGAAGGAGAACTATCGTGTCAGCTATATCAAAGGAGCGCAGATATATTTTTAGGAGTTCCATTTAATATTGCTAGTTATTCTCTTTTGACAGCAATGATTGCTCAGGTTTGTGACCTAAAGCTTGGTGACTTTGTTCACACATTTGGGGACGCACACATATACAGTAATCATTTAGAACAAGTTAATGAGCAGCTTAGTCGAGATACTCGTTCTTTGCCTACACTCAAGCTAAATCAAAATGTTCGTGATCTATTTGATTTTAAATATGAGGATATCGAGATAGAAAATTACGATCCTCATCCTGTAATACGTGCACCAATATCAATCTAATTATGTTACGATATCCGTGTGATATCTATGATAGTTGCAGCATCGGAGAACAACGTAATTGGAAAAGACGGAGATCTGCCATGGAGCCTGCCTGATGATTTAAAATACTTTAAGCAGGTTACAAATGGGTGTCCTATCATAATGGGAAGAAAGAATCACGAATCAATTGGTAGGGCACTACCAGGTCGCAAAAATATTATTATATCTCGTCAGCCAGATTATTCATCAGATGGATGCGAAGTTGTTTGTTCTGTAGAAGAGGCGATTGATTTAGCAAAGACGGATGATCCTTCTGAAATTTTTATAATTGGTGGTGGTCAGATTTACAATCTATTTATGCCAATGGCAGAAAAGATTTACCTAACAAAAGTTCATGCAAATATAGATGGCGATGTGTATTTTTCTGAACTTTCAGAAGAATGGAAACAGGTTTTTGCAGAAAATCATCCTGCAGATGATCGACATAAATACTCATTTACATTTTTAGTTTTAGAAAGAAAGTAAGATACTAATACTATTTATTTGGGCTTATTTAAGCCAAAAAACACACCTTCTTCAACTTGTCTTAGCTCAGTGCTTTCATCTGATAAATAAATTTAAGATACTTAGGGCACGATGAAATCACAAAGATTTGAAAATATTGGCTCGAACATAATCACAGATTCCGAGGGGCGAATTGATGCAGCGGTAATGGCTAGAGAAATTGATCTAATCGCCCTAGGAAAAGTATCAGAAGTTAAGGGGACAATTGCATCTATCGCAGATGAACAAAAAAAGATTGTTTCAGAAGTTTTAGAAAGTGGTGCAAGAGTAGATACAGATGAAGTACTAAACAGATTAGAATTATTTCACTCTGAAAGAATGGTAGAGATAAGCGGTGACACTAGAGCAAAGGTTGGTTTCTTAGATGGCTCTGTTGCAGGATATTATGATGGAGCAGATATAGTTTTAGATACAGAATATATTGATAAGACAGTTTATTTACACGAGAGACAGCACGAATCGGATGGTATTGATGAGAGATTAGATGATGCGCTGTTTGAGGAAACAGGTATCTTAGAATTAGATGAGCAGATGAAGGACATTGGGGTTAGGAGAGATGTATTAGAAGAGAGAGCTATGGATGCTTCAAGTGACATTCCAGATGCTTATAGAGAGACTCATTGGAAGACTGTAAAGGACTTAGAAGAGCGTGGTGAACATGCTGGAGTTAATATTGAAACTGCGAGTAAACGTCTAATAGAAAATGATGACGAAGTTGGTTTTCAAGAGCACCTCATAAAAATAGCTATAACCGAATTAATGGAAGATAGGCCAGACAGGGTTGAAGATATTGAGGACGCGGCAGAGAAGGCTTCAAAATCACAAATATTGCATGTTATTGATCAGGTTAGAGCCGAGACGACTGAATCTTCATTCTCGAAAGAGAATCAATTGGTTGCGTAGTTTCAAAAAGATGCAAAATGTAGTATAATAATACTTAAGTGTTTGAACAACCACACCAAAATAATCATCCGAAGGACAAGCCATCCGAAGCTCCACCAGAGACTTTAGGTGATAGCCACGAACGTGCACACGAGATTATTGACCAAGCAGCCAAGGAAAGTGCGACATTATCTGAGTATGATGTTCGTTTGTATAACGATCTTCATCAAAAATCTTTGGAGGAAGATAGTGATACAAAAGATGAAATGCTTAGGGCGCGCCGTCGCCTAGAGCATGGCGCGCTGCCAGGTCACGGTGGTATGCAATTAGATGATGGAGAGAATGAAACTTCTACTATTGGAAAATCTCCTCATATTGGCTCGCAGACAGCCGCAGAGATTCAAGACAGCCAATCTGCTGATAACTTAGACGAAGTCGCAAATAGGGCGCAAGAAAGGTCAAGACATGTACGGGTGGAACGCGTTGTGGATCCAAAGACAGGTAGAATAATCTCTACTGAAGAAATCTCTGATGGAGTTATATCCTCCGAAGCCAATGAAAAATACAGAGGCAAAGGACAAAATAGAGAGGAGTCTGATTATTATGAGCAGAAGGGTACTAAATTTGTAGATCAATATGGTGCCGCAGAAGCATTTAATGAATTTGCACTTGGTACAGGAGAAAATGCTGGAGATAGGGTAAAGCTACAGGAGCACGTAGTTAAAGAATCGAATATTGATACAGCTGATACCAAGCGACTCGCAAAAATTGTTGATATGGCAGGCTTTTCTAAAAAAGAGAAGAAAGAGTTCATGCAAGAATTTGCAGAAGAGGATGACGATTTTGCATTGGCAGATCCAGAAGAATTACTAGACGATCTAGACTTAAACGAAGATGAAGAAGAGAATGAAGGTTTACAAGAAGGTGTATTCGAAGGGGATGATGCTCCGGTGTCTTTTGTTTAAGTCTCTAGTAACCTATTAGATCCAAGAACTCTTGCCTTGTCCTTTGGTCTTTTTTAAATATTCCTTTTACCTGGCTGGTTACAGCCTTGCTGTGTTGTTTTTCTACACCGCGCATCATCATGCATAGGTGATCTGCCTCAATTACGATGCCAATTCCCTTTGGTTTTAATACTTTGTAGAGTGCATCACAAATTTCTTGCCCTAGCCTTTCTTGCACCTGCAATCTTCTGGCATACATTTCTATAATGCGAGAAATTTTACTCAAGCCTATTACATGTTTGTCTGGGATGTATCCCACATGCACCTTGCCTATAAAAGGAAGCAAGTGATGTTCACAAAGTGAATAGCACTCAATATCTTTTACTATAACCATTCCGTCTGTATCAGAGGGGAACAGAGCTCCATTAACTACTTCTTCTAATGTTTTATCATATCCAGAAGTTAAAAATTTCATAGCTTCTGCCCATCTCTTTGGAGTCTTTTTTAATCCTTCTCTTTCGGGGTCTTCCCCAATCTTTAATATGATGTCTTTAATATTCTGTTCCATAGCGATTCTATTTTAGAGGACAATGTTAGTTTTAGTACAAGATTGGTCCATTGTTTTTTTAAGCAGAGAACCAAAAGACTCATTAAGTGTTGGGTGTAGCTGTTCTTTATCAATTAATTCACATAGTGGCTCTAATACAAACCTCCTTTTATGAAGACTTGGGTGGGGGATGATTAGATCTAAGGATGAAAGGCTCAAAGGTTCTGTTAGTAATAAGTCTAAGTCGATTGTTCGTGGCCCCTTTGGAGAAGTAATATTTTTCTCAAGCCGTTCCTCTATTAATTGCATTGATTTAAATATATCTTCGATCGAATCTGACGAATCAATCATCGCTACAGCATTTAAAAAATCATCTTGGTTTATTTCATCCTGAGGGGATGTTTTATATACAGAAGAGAATGATACTTCTGGCCAATTTGATCTGATTAACCTAGATGCATTAATTAAGTTTTCTTCTGCATTTATATTAGAGCCGATACCGATAAATATTTTTGCTATGGTCTTTTTATGGATACAGATACATGTTTTGTATTAGGCATAATAAATTTCTTAACTTCAACATTTACTGAATCTACTGCTTCTTCTTCTAATATTTTTTTTGCAATATCCTCTGCAAAAGATTCAATTGTTCTTCTCTCTTCTTTTGCGAGTTTATTAATCTTATTCGAGATCACTGAGTAATCTACACTCAAATTTAAGTCATCTTGTTTCCCCGCTTGCAGAGTATCTAAAAACATATCCACAGATATAAGTAGCTTCTGCTTAGTTTTTCTTTCCTCTTCCCCAATCCCTATTTGGGTCATTACTTCTAGTTCTACAATAGAGATAGAATCATTCACTCTTTCCTCTAGAAGAGATAAAGAGCCATCTTTTTTCTGCGAGAGGTGTTTCAGAAACCTTGCGGACCATCCATCTAGTAATAACGATTGCTGTAAACATAGAAAGTAATACTCCAATACCTAGTGTAATGGCGAATCCTCTAACAATAGATGTTCCTATAGTGAATAGAACTGCGCATGTAATAAGAGTGGATACATTACCATCTCTAATACTTGGCCAAGCTCGTTTAAATCCTGTTTCTGCTGATGTAGATAATGCTTTATTTTTCCTTAGCTCCTCTTTCATTCTTTCAAAAATTAGAACATTAGCATCTACTGCCATTCCAATGCCCAATATGATTCCTGCCATTCCAGCTAATGTTAGAACAATGTATTGGCTAGAGACCAAGAAGAGTGGGAGCTTAAGTAGAGCGAAGAATATAAATGCATAAGTAGATAGAGCCATGGCTGCTAGTAATCCTAGTAGGCGATACATAATAATCATGTATAGCATAAGTAGTGCGATTCCTATTAACGCAGCTTTTAGTGCAGAATTCAAAGCACTTGCACCCAGTGTTGCCTCTACAGTTCTTTGTCCTGATAGATAAATAGGTGCAGGTATTGCTCCTGTATTTAAGTTTTGAGCTAAGGTTTTTGCTTCGTCAAAGCTTTGCATACCTGTAATGATTGCAATGCCACCAATTATTTCTGTTTGAACAGTTGGGGCAGATACTAATTGTCCTCCTACAAATATTGCGATTCTTTTCTCGATATTATTTGCTGTTAACTCTTGGAACAATTTTGCTCCTTCATCATTAAAGCTGATTTGAACTACTGGGATATTAGTTGTTGGATCCAATGTAACTGTTGCACTACGGAAATGTTTTCCATCTAACGATGTGTCTTTCCATCCTGTTGGTTGAAGAGAGAAGAAGATCTGCTTGAGTGTAATTATGTCTTCATAGCTTTTTACATCTCCATTCTGGAGCTTTTCGATTGTTTCCTGTGCTAATTGTGATGCGTTTTCTCCTCCGATTATTAACTCATCATAAGAGAACACATCAGGAATAATATAAGGGCTAACATCTGCTCGAATTATATGGAAACCAAATGCTGTTTCTACAACATCACTTATTTCATTTGCTCCTAGGTCAAATGATGCTTGCGAGAATGCTGCGACCATTGATTCTCTAGAGAAAGAACCTAGGCTTCCTCCTTTATCTTTAGATGGTCCATCAGAGAGCTCAGCAACAAGTGATTCAAAGCTTTCACCTGTATCAATCTTTGCCTTTGTTTCCTCGGCTAGTAATTCAGCTTCCTCTTTAGTTCTAGTTATAGACGTGTCTGCGGATGAAGCTCCTTTATATGCTATTAGTATGTGACTTGCTTCCATTTTTTCTATTCCTGGCACATATGATCTTAAAAAAACTATTCCAGCTTTTCCATCTTCTAAAGATGTAGTCATCATGCTTCCTGGAGTCAATTGTTGCATTACTATCACTGTATTTTCATCTATGTCTGTTGCATCCTTATCTAGATGACTATTGTAAGTCATGTCTTCACTCTCTTCGCTTAGAAGGGTAAATGCAGTTGGTGCTTCATTAATAACACGACCTGTTGATGTTCTTTCTTTGATTACTTGAGATAAAAATATTCCTGGGATTTCATTAGGCACATTATTACCATTCTCATCTTGTTGAGTAACAGTGATAGAGCCTTCGTCTGTATATACCTTGTCTCCTACCTTTTTGTTCCAAAGATGATTAAGTCCATCTGGGACTTGCTCCTTAAAGTAAATTGCATTTTCTGTATATACAACACCTAAATCGTCTCCTACATCTTCTCCAACAACCTGCAATGTTTCTCCGCTCTCGGTTACTCTTCTAGCGGAGTAATCCGCTTTTTGTCTTACGTCTGATTCGAATTCTTCGGTTGGCTCTATTAGTTCTTCTTTAAATTCTAAAGTAATTGTTTTACCAACAATATTTATACATTCTTGAGTATCAACTACACCTGGGCATTCAACCAGTAGATGTTTTTCGTTTCCAAAATAAGATGGAGTAATAAGTGCTTCACTAACTCCTAGAGCATTTATTCTTCTCTCTAGTACAGTGCGAATAGATTCAACTACTGTACGTTTTTGCTCTTCTACAGCGTTTAATTGCTGCTGTATAAGAGCAATTTCTTCACTTGATTTTTCTAGCTCCTCTGCCTCTTTTAAATCAGCGGCAAGGCTTAGGACTTGATCATTTATCTCTTGTTCAGAGATACGGAAATCCAATTGTGTTCCACCTACTAAATCTAGTCCAAAATGAAATGATGTATTCCTAACTATTTCTGGAAGCCATTGTTTCTTTGATTCTGGCATTGCTACCAAAAGCAATAAAACTCCTGCAACTACAGTAATAATAGGCCAATGCGCTGTATTTTTTCTGTTTGCCATATTGATTTATTCAAGAATTGTAAATATCACGTGAACTCCTACGTTCACATCGTCTGCAAAAACATTTGCTAGGTCTATAGATGGGATGTCTGTAATGATTATATCGTCTTTCAATTCATCAGTTTCTACTAGTAGCTTAGAAACTAATTGCCCTCTTACAAATAGGCCGATTGATTTACCTATATTCTTTTTAAATACTTTCCCCATTAATTCTCTTCCTTCTTCAGAGAAGCTAATAGTTATTTTGCCTCTTCCGTTAGCTTGTTCATCAGATTGCATCCATAATATATGGCTACCATTAACTCCAGTTGAGGAGAATCCTCCATGTGATTCTATGGTTATATCTGCTGTATCTGACGGTGCCTCTTCCATTACTTCTAATACGAAAGGTTCCATGAGATTTTCAGATAGCAGTTCTAATGCGATCTTTTCTTCTGCTTCTACGTATATTTGTGCGTCTTCTCCTACTCGTTTTAGATTTAAATCAATTATATCTTCTCCTATACTTTGCATCCTTCTTTCTACTACACGTTTAGATGCAAGTAAGAGAGGACTGACTTGATCTGGGCTTTCTATATTGACCTCTAAATTGTAAGTTACAGATGCACTACCGCAGGCGGTTAGCACTGGTAATATTGCCGAAATCAAAAATAGTCGTCTCACTGGTTTTCGAGTCTAGGGAAGCATCGTTCAAGGTGCAATAAATTAGATAGCGTAATTTTATCCACCTTCGCAAAAAATCTTCAAAATAATTTCCAAAATGAATACATTTTTTTGGGATCTTTGGTATTGCTATGGCGGATTTCGCGTTTAACGTTTAAGTCTAGTTATAAGATAATTCCTTTGTATATTGGTGGAGCTTCATAGTTTTTGATTGAGATTTGTACCTTCTCTTATCATTTTTTTGTTTAAATCTACCCCTTTAAGGGTGCAATTGTTGTCTATAACACAGTTTTCTAGAACGCAATCTTCTATTTTACATTCATTAAATATAACTACATTTCGTAGTGAGCTACCGGCTACAGTAGATTTTGCCCCTATTACTATTGCTCCATTATGATCGGTGTTCTTTATTTCGGAGCTTGGTTCTATAAGTAGATTGTCTCCTACAAGTTTATTTGTTGCCTCTAGATATGCATCAAATGATCCGATATCGAACCATGGTTCTTCAAAGTGATAACATTCAATTGGAATATTCCTTTGTAATAGCTCCTCAAATATACCTCCTACATTGTCTGGATGTTCGTGCGCATACTCTAGTAGTACTGGTAGGATCTCACTAGATAGCAAGGAGCATCCTGTGCTTACTAGTGTGGATTTAGGTTCTTTTGGTTTTTCTTCAAAGGCTGCAATGCGTTTTCCGTCCTCTTTTAATATTACGGTTCCAAATGCCTTTGCTTGTTCCTTGCTGCCAATATCGTGTGTTGCAAGTAGGGAAACCCCTGGTGTTGCATGGGAAAGAAAGTCTTTTACAGAGAACCCAATATAATTGTCTCCTGTAAGGAGTAGTAAATCATCTTGTATGTCTTCTTGTTTTATCCACTGAGCTACAGCTCCTAGGGCACCTAGCTTTTGATCATCGTTAGCTGTCTTTTCTACGACTATCTTAATCCCGTCTCTATTTTGATTTTTATTCCATTGCTCAAAGTCCTCTCCGAATGCTTCATTCGTACTTACAGTTATTGGAATATTTTTAGGAATCCTATCAATTAAATGAGAGATTAATGGTTGTCCTGCCAAAGGCAGAAGAGGTTTTGCCCTTCTTTCTGTTATCGGCCACAGCCTTGTGGCGAATCCTCCAGCTAATATGAATGCATGCATACCAATAAACTATAGATGATGACTAATAATTGAGAAATAGAAGTAGCGATTCATTTTGTATTACAATGTAATACAGAGATAAATATTTGTAATACAATGTATTACAAAACTAGAAATTGTATTACAAATGCAATACAACTTATTTTTTATTAGGCTTAACAGTTGTAACAGGTAGCCCCTCTAATGAATCTATCTTTTCATCTCTTTCTACTATTCCTAAAACAGAAGGAAGTAGCATATAAGTTATAGATTTAGATCTACATGCACTTAATAAATTAATACTTTGTTCCAAATCACTGCACTGAATTAAGTGTGTGATCTTCTTTTCTTCCAATACATCTTCTAACTTATTCAGTTTTCCGAGCACTGGTACTCCGTCAACTTCTTTTTCTTTTGTTCCTCTGCCATCCAGTATTGCTACAGGTACAAGTGGATTTTTTTTAGCATTTAAAGTCTCAATAAGTTTTTTTGATTCTCTTGTTAGTCCAATTATCAAGGTTGGGAAAGATGGGGGATTGCTTCTTAACGCTGATCTAATAATTTTGGAATACAAAATATGCCAAACCAAAACTCCAATAGCAGTAATAGCAAATGCATATACTAGTAGTAATCGGCTAAAGAATGCTTCGTATGTAAAATAGTATCCAAGTGAGAATAGCGCTACACCTACAAGTACACTGTATCCAATATAGGCAGTGTTGCGGATGGTTTGTTGTGATCTAGTAAAAGAGAATGTTCTAGTAGTAGAAAGAACCAAGAGCCATAAAGGAGCAATAGCTGATGTAATTAATATGAATTTATTAAAAGGAAAATCAGAAGACAAAATAAATCCAACCCGAAGGAAGTATGCAAAAGCAAAAGCAACTTGAAACAGTATTAAGTCACTAATAAACCAAATGATTAGGAGTAGTTTGGGGCGGCTCATGGTTGAAGCCTAGCAACTTCTTGCGTTGCTCGCCATGTGTACTGCAGTTTTGTTATGTCCCAAGGTATAACTCCACTCCACTCTGTATCTCCACTTGAAACATTTGGAATACTTGGTAGGTTTTTTTGGAACCATTCATATTTTGCAGAAAGAGCAGCGTTTTTTTGTGCACGCTTGGCAAATTCATTTTTGTGTAATACGTAATACACAAAGCTTTCTGCAAAATCTTCAAATACATCCCAAGCTGCATATCCAGAAACAAAGTCTTCTCTATTACTCCCTGTACGTTGAGTGTGGCTACTTAACCAAGATATTTTGTAAAACGAAATACTTGGATCATTTGCATACATTATTTCTGGCCCATCCTTAAAGCTTGTCATGCCAGCTTCCTCTGTTCCCTGCATGCATCCTAAATCTACTACGTGACCAAACTCATGCATAAATAGGGCACGTAACTCTTCTGTCTCTATATTTCCGTTTAGTATTATTGTTGATTTTCCACCTAGGCCTCTATCTTTTGTGTCGTACCTTACATAAAAGTTACGAAGACTGTTTTGACATTTTATTGGCATGATTTTAATTGCCTCATCTATTAAAAGCCTGTGTTCAATTTTTATATCTGGCTTATCTATAGCAGGGTGAATTGATAGTGGTTTAACAATATTTACTGGTGTTCTTTTTCTTTTTTTAACATACAAAATCTCTGGCTCATTATTCTTCTTTTCTTCAGCATTTTTTAGTGCAACTAGAGCGCGCCTAATAGGAGCTACAGAATGAGCATCTATATTTTCGGAATCTTCTTTGCTCCCTTCATTTGTAATACTTGCAAGAATAGGTTGATTCTCGCTTGCAGAGATAGATGCCTCTGCTAAGATTGTACTTACAGAGAGCATGCTATATGTGCTCCAGAGGAGAAAAGCAACGCCAGTGAATAAATATAGTCTTTCTTTCATTTATGAATTAAAAGGATAGAACTCTACAATATTCTTAAATATATGTCAACCGATCAGAATGGGGTTTTGAGCCCCGGACAGCAGCATACTGTTAGCATTGAAAAGCTCACCCATGGTGGCGCTGGTTTGGCTCATATAGACGGGAAAGCGATATTTGTCCCTGGGGCTATCCCTGGGCAGAAGGTAGAAGTGGTTTTGCGCAAGTGTAAGCCAAATTTCTGTGAAGCTAGGACCGAAAAAGTCATAAAAAAGGCTATTGATGAAGTTATGCCTCGTTGTAAGCATTTCCATGAGTGTGGGGGCTGTGTTTGGCAGAATATCCCTTATAATAAGCAAATTGAGTACAAAGAAGACATAGTTCGAGAAACACTAGGCCATCTAACCCCTGTAGATGAAGATATTAGATCTACTCTTGCAGGTAGAGTGTTAAAAATCATTCCAAGTCCTCAGGTTTATTATTATAGGAACAAAATAGAGCTTAGTTTTGGTTTTCAGGATACTGGTGAAGAGGATAAGAACGGGAAGAGGATATTTTTTGATAAAAACCCAAGTATTGGATTCCATAAGCCAGGGGAATGGGCAACTGTTCAACCTATTAATGAATGTCATCTTTTTGATGAGCAACTATCGTCTCTTCTATTAGATGTAAATAAATTTATGGAGAAGACCAGACTTCCTGTTTACAATCCAAAAACACACAATGGAATGCTTCGGTCATTACTTGTTCGTAGAGGTGTGCAAACTGGTGAGTTGATGGTTGCCTTTTATGTGAAGGCAAGAAAGAAAGAATTAGAACCACTCTTTCAACATTTTATGCAGTTTGGTGGTCGCTCCGGTCTTGCTTCATTAATGGTTATTGAGAATATGGGAATGAACGACAAGCCAGAGAGTCCAAAAATCCACACCCTAGTTGGCAAGCCAAGTATTACAGAACGTCTGTTTGATTTGCAGTTTGAAATTTCACCTACCTCTTTCTTCCAAACGAATACATTAGCTGCAGAAAAGCTCTATCGGGCGATTGCAGAGGGCGCAGATTTAACTCAGAAAGATATAGTTCTGGATGCTTATTGTGGGATGGGTACTATTGGTCAGTATCTATCTAGATTCTGCGAAAAGGTAGTAGGAATAGAGAGCCACCCAGATGCAATAGATGATGCATTGCGTAGTGCAGGTAAAAACAGAATAGGAAATATAAGTTTCTACAAAGGACGTACAGAAAAAGTATTAAATGAGCAGTTAAAACCAGGTGGCAAATATAATTTCTCTACGGTTATTTTAGATCCTCCTCGTGCAGGGTTACATCCAAAAGCTACCGAAGCAGTACTTGCTCATACTCCAAATAAGATTGTCTATGTTTCATGTAATACATCAACAATGGTTAGAGACATCGCATCTTTCCTAAAGGGTGGGTACGAACTACGCACAGTACAGCCTGTAGATCTGTTCCCACACACTGCACATATAGAAACTGTTAGTGTCCTACAAAAGAAATGAAAATAACTTTGTTAACAGTCGGTTCTGTTAAAACTGATTGGATACTGCGTGGTTGTAACCTGTATTCAGATCGTTTGCGCAGCCCATTTACATTTGAAATTGTAGAAGTCTCCGCAAGTAAGAATCGTGATCCAGCTAAACAGAAGGAAGAGGAGTCTGCTTCATTATTAAAACGATTAGACTCACTAAATGGCTCTGTTTGGGCGTTAGATGAGGTTGGCAAAGAGTTCACTTCCTCCTCATTCGCATCCGAACTGGAATCACTCTCCGATAAAGGTGAATCGATTACCTTTGTTTTGGGTGGTGCATTTGGACTAACAGATTCAGTTAGAGATAGAGCAGATAGAACCTTCGCACTTAGTAAAATGACTTTTCCTCATGAGCTTTGCAGATTGATATTTTTAGAGCAGATGTATCGTGCTCAAGAGATATTAAAAGGAAGTGGGTATCATCATTAGATCCTCTTTTTTATTGAATAGAATTTTTGCGTGAAATACATATTCTTCGTACACTTCCTTTACTTCGCCGCTGTCGTCTAGTGGTTAGGACGCCAGGTTCTCATCCTGGTAACCGGGGTTCGATTCCCCGTGGCGGTACCATTCGACTCGTCGTTGTTGCTCAGGCAACAACTCCTCGCTCATGGTAAACCAACCTTCGTGAACCTTGAATTGTTTGTATCCTTACTTACAAGCTTTTTTTATACACCCTCCCCCTTAGGGAGAGGGCAGGGAGAGGGGGTTTATGATTTTATAAATCTATAACCCTTATTGGTTTCTCCTTTCTTCACCACCTTTTTCCGGCGAAAAAGGTGGAACCAAAACGCCTGCGCACCAAACCCTCCCGCCTGCCCCTTCACCCTACCAACGTCCTTTGGATCTTCGGCAGGCAGGCCCCAGTGGTGCGCATGCCCCTCCTTTTTAGATATTCATAACCTAAAGTTTTAGTCTTATCGCTTTAAACTGTTCTGCACTCAAGATTGCAGATAGTTCTTTATCATTTGCATTTTTAATCCCATCTACAGAGCCAAACTTCTGCAGTAGTTCTTGCCTAGTCTTAGGACCAATGCCATCAATATCATCTAGCACAGAGCCAATAGACTTCTTGTTTAGGCGCTTTTCTCTGTGGAGGTTCGCAAAACGGTGTGCTTCGTTTCGCAGTCGCATAAGCAGAAACCTGCCTTCAGAATCTTTTTTAAATGAGATTGGATATTTTTCATCTGGTACGAATATTTCTTCCTCCCTCTTAGCGAGGCCTATAACGGGAATTTTTAGATCCATTTCTTTTAGCACTTTTGTTATGGAACTTAGTTGTCCTTTGCCGCCATCTATAACTAATAGATCTGGCGTATGGGTAAGGGACGAATCAACAACTCTTTCACCTGAAATGCTTACTAAAACATTTGGTTTCTTTCCTTTAATTTTTTTAAGGATATCTTCTATAGATTTTGGGGGCTTTATTACATTCCTAAAACTTAGGTCCAAGAAGAATGATTCTTCTTCTGAATTACTGAATATATACACCTTTTCTTTCTTAGCTTTTTCTAACATTTTTCTAACCAAGAAACTCCTTAACTCTTTATCATAATCAGGCGATACCCATAGGCACTGAAATAGTAGATTCCCTCCATTTAAAGGGAAAAGGGAGGATAATGAGATTATTTCTTCTTTATCCCTACCTACTATAAAATTTTCATAATTTACACTTTTTATAGATACATTCTTACAGTGTTCTATTATGAGAGATTCAATCTCTTCCTGCTCAGATTTTTTACCCTTTTTAAATGTAATTTCTTTTTCTTCTAATTTTGTTTCTTCATTTTTTATATCTATCTCTAAATGTTTCAGTCTTCGCTTCAACATCTCTGCAAGCGCTTTGTAATCGTCTATGTCTCCTTCTTTTAAGCTCTTTATAGTAAACGATCTATATTGTTTATTTGCAGGTTTGCCATTAATACAAACAGACATGCTTCCTACAGTTTCCGTGCCACCTAAATGAGAAATATCGTACCCCTCTATTCTTTTTGGAATGCTAGGGAGGTCTAAAACATCTTTTAATTCCTCTAGTGCTTTTTTTACATTCTTTGCTGCTGCTTCCCATTTTGCTTCTTGTTGTTTTAGTTTCTCGGCTGCATTCTTTTGTGCCATTTCTAGTAGTTGAGCTTTTTTACCCCGCTCAGGGACTATTATTTCTACCTTTCTACCTTTTCTTTTTGTTAGCCACTGCATTAAGAGCTCTGCTTCTTCAATTAATTCGGATACAACAATTGTGTCTGGGATATCTGGTGTAGCTGTATAATATTGCTGCAAGAATTGTTTTACTATCTCTCCTAAGGTTTCGGATTCTCCTTTTAGTTGATGCGAATGTTCATCAATTATTTTTCCTCCTCTTTCTCTTAATACAACTGCTTGAGACCTGCCATTCAAGGTTACTATTCCTATGCAGTCTGTGTTTTGTCCAGATGTGTCGGATGCAAACTGTTTTTGTTCCCGTGATTCTATTATAGATATTGAGTCTCTTAATTTTGCTGCCTTCTCAAATTTATTATTTTTTGCTGCTTCTTTCATCAGCTCAGTTGCTCTTTGTTTCGCTTCTTTTGTAGACCCCTTACAGAATTGAACAACAGAATTAATACGTGATACATATTCTTCTTTAGTTATCTTTCCTTGTGCAACGCCGCAAGATTGCCCTATTTGTAAGTAAAGTGATGGTTTTATATTGATTGGTTGGCTCCCTTTTTTCTCTGCTGTATTTAGCTTGGCTAATGCTTTTTCGTCCTCTTTAAAGTTATAAATTAGATGGAGAGTATCAATGATTAATCTAGTATCTATTGCGCTTAAAAATGGTCCAAAATATTTGGCACCATCGTCTTCCATTTTTCTAACAACAGATACATTTGGATATGGTTCATTTGTAGAAATTTTTATGTATACGTAATTCTTACCGTCTTTCATCATTACATTATATTTTGGCTTTTTCTCCTTAATCAGATTTGTTTCTAGTATCAATGCTTCTAATTCGTTTTTTGTGATTGTTATATCAATATCTTCTACATTATCCATTAATGATTGTTTCCAAGGCCCCATTCCATTTTTTGATTCTATTAAATAAGACTTTAGTCTGTTTTTAAGATTCTTTGCTTTCCCTATATATAGAACTTCCTTGTTTTTGTTTAGCCAACGATACACACCAGGCTCAGTTGGCATTTTTGCCACACGAGATTTTAGTTCAGCTAGATTTGGATTTTTCACGTTCGCCATTCGTGCTTATGGTACCATCTAACTGTTACCTATATGAATACACCTTTAGTTTCAGTCATTGTTCTTAGTTACGGGGGCCGACGTGCCCGCGATACAGTTCAATGTGTTCATAGTTTGTTACAGCAGAGCATCGCAGACCAAATAGAAATAATAGTTGCAGATAACCACTCAGAGGATGATTCAATTGGAATCCTACGCAATCAGCTTTCTGATTTAGAATCAGTTTCCATTGTAGAAGTCCCACAACATAGGGGATTTGGCAGAGGAAATAATTATGCGTCTGAATTTGCTAAAGGTGAGTATTTTCTAGTTATTAATCCAGATAATATCTTAGAGAAAGAAGGCCTATCTAAGATGGTCTCTATATTAGAAACAGATGATTCAATTGGGTTAATCGCGCCAAAGCTTGTGTATCCAGATGGAACAATTCGTGATTCATTCCGTCCTTTTCCACGCGCTTTTGATGTTTGCATTAAGCGCACACCACTTAGGCATCTTTTCCCCAATAGAATGAAAGAATATACAGGTGGGGGGATAGTTCCAGAGACAGAAACTGACTACGATTGGATCGCTGGTGCGTGTTTTTTGATGAAAAGTAGTTTATATAAGGATCTTGAGGGCTTTGATCCTAGATTTTTCTTATTTTTTGAAGATATTGATCTATGTAGAAGAATTTGGGATAAGGGAAAGAGGGTTGTTTTTTCGCCAAATATTATTGCTAAAGATGGTAAAGAGCGCCTAAGTCAGGGTGGATTAATCACATTCTTTACCAAGAAAACGGTTAGATTCCATATAAAGAGTGCTTTTCAGTATTTTTGGAAATGGAGAGGTGTTCCAATGCCTAGATAATATAAACCAAATTAAAAACACACGTTTCTGTTGACCTTGTTGCTTACATTCCATAGCCTATTCCAGCTGTTTATGGATACAATCTCACTCACAGTAACGGCTAGGTCTTCTGATGTAACTGTTTCTGCTCTACGCAGAGACGGAAAGGTACCATGTGTCATTTATGGTAATGAGCAGGGTAATCAAGCATTAGAATGCGTTTACGGAGAAGTTTATAAGGCATATGCGAGTGCTGGTGAAAGTACAATTGTTGAATTAATACTAGGGGATACAATGATCCCAGTGCTTTTCCATGAAATACAACAGGATCCTGTAACAGATAAAGTTATCCATGTTGATTTCTTTGCTGTAAACATGAAGAAAGAGATTGAAGCTCAGATTCCTTTGGAATTTGAAGGAGAATCTCCTGCAGTAAAAGACTTAGGAGCAATGCTTGTTACAGCGCAGGATCATGTACAGGTTCGTTGTTTGCCATCAAATCTACCTCACAAAATTAGTATTTCTGTTGAATCAGTATTAGAGATTGGATCTTCATTACAAGTATCTGATATTACGCCAATGAACGGTGTAGAGATATTGGATGATCCAACTGTTGTCTTGCTTACAGCTCAAGAGCCAAGAAGCGCTGTAGAAGAGAAGCAGGAAGATGAAGAGCCTGTAGAAGGAGAAGAGGGTAGCGAAGAGGGTAAAGAAGGAGGCGAAGAGGGTAAAGAAGGTGAATCAGCAGATAAGGAAAATAAATAAAGTTAATTAATTTTTAAATTATGTCTTTTATCGCACGTATTCTTTCGGGGATTGTAATTGCACTTAGTACTTTTGTTGCGATTGTACTTTTTGCATTCATATCATTTTTACAACCAATTGATAAAGAAGGCACTACTAAGCGCGATGTGCCGCGCAGTAATACCAACAATATTTCGTTAGCTTCTCCTGAGGCTATTTCTAGGCTTTCTGTTTTGCCTTGGTATAAAAAAGAAAAATCTTTATTTGCAGTGATGATAGAGAATCACCAAATTGCTAGATTGAATCACGAGGGGATAGAAAAGGCGGTAATGGTTCATGAGTATTTTGTAGAAGGATTTATATCTAGATTTGTTGCTTTGTTTGATTCGCGCTCAATCCCAAAACGAATTGGCCCAGTGCGCTCTTTACGTCCGTATTTTTTGCAGTCTATTGCCCCTTGGACTTCTGTTGTTTTCCACGCAGGCGGTAGTCCAGAAGCTTTAGAACGGGTAGAAGATCATAATGATTTTTTAAATTTCAATGCTCTATATCTAGAGGATGATTATTTTGAAAGAGATAGCAATGTATCTGCTCCTCATGATCTCTTCTTAAGTAAGAAAGATACTTCTAAGCTCTTGGAACAATCAGATGATTATTTAGTACCAGTTTCTTGGCCCATTTATGAAACAGGTAGAGCTGCACATGGATCCGGTGCTTCTACGATTGATGTAAATTTCTTTAGCACTATTCATAATATTACATATACCTATAACGAATTCTCTAGATCATATAATCGTCTTAACGGTAATATTCTTAGTTCTGCCAAACCTTCTAATCTAATCTTTTTACAAATGAGCACAGAAGAAATCGGTCCATTTGGCAGGTTAAAGATTGATACAATCGGTAGAGGTGATGCTCTATTTTTCCGTTCTGGAGTTATTTATAAAGGTATATGGAGTAGGAATAATGAAAGAGATTCATTTACATTTTCTAATTTAAATGGAGAACCAATTATTTTTGCCACAGGGCAAATTTGGATTACTTCAGTAGATTCTTTGCAAAAAGTAAGCTGGGAAGATTAATTGCTTATTCCTTTCTTTCCTCTGAGTCGATATTCTTCTTTTGCTTCTTAGTATTCTTATTTTTTGTAGATTTCTTTTTTGGTTTTTCTTCCTTTTTCCAAAGGAAATTCGGTAGCAACAATGGAGCTTGTAACTCAGGAATCTTTTTGATGTTATCTAGATCCTCCATCGCGATTTTTCCAATATATAGATCTTTTAAATCTCCTCCATCATCAATAAATTGTAGTACTGCTCTGTAGCCCCGAAAGTACACAATACTCTTGGTAAAGCCCCCTGGTTCAGACGTGTCTGTAAGTCCACGTTTCATAGATATGGTACTTGCAATAGCTTTGTATGGAGGATACCCCAGTTCGTCTTCTAGATATTTTCGTGTTTCTGCAAATGAATGATCTAGTGCGAACGCTACACCTAGTACATTACTAGGCGGATTGAATCTCTTGTTGTGATACGGCCCGTAAAGCCTATTTTGATTGTATATTGCTAGCCCTTCTTGAGTATCTAGATAGTTTGCACACCCGTTTCTAAACAATGAGTATGGCTGGTTAGATCCGTTTTCTGCACAAAAAATATGAGTCTCAATTTCGTGAGATATTAAAGCTTCAATTTCTATTTCAGAGAATGATGCATCATCTCTTATATAAATATTTTTACCTCCAACAGTACAGTCTGCGACTATTTTTTTGCGAACTGATGATTGCCAATCATGTAAGCCAAATTTATTTAATGCTTCATCAAATATCTTTTGTGCTTCTTCTGCATTCTTAATCTTGTTTTTTGGTGGTGGCAAATCACATGCAACTCGTTGTTGCATAACTGCCGCTGCAGATTTTAATAATGCAGATGTAGGTGATCCATAAAGGGATCTAGATGCTTCTGTAAATTTGTGTGCATCACCTCTGTTCCTAATAAGAGATATTCGCGTTAAGAGTTCTTTCCTCTTTTTTTCTAGCAATATCCCAAGAGGAGATTTATCTGCTCGCAGTTTCTCTAGTTTTTTTACAACATCATCTATGTCTACATTTGGTTCTGCATAATTAAAGATTGGATTGTAGTTAATATCTTGCTCTAGTCTTTGACGCTCTTCTTCTAAATTAGTTGGTTTAATATATTTTAATAGTAGCAATTCTCTATCTATCCCAGATAGCATGCTATCTATTGCTCTTAGATCTTTTTTCACAGATTCCCTTCGTGGTGCCTGAGGTTTTTCTCTGGATGGATCAATTAGAAATCTACTCAAATCTCTTCTGCCTATTTGGGCACGATCTGTACCAGGAATTACTCCAACATTAACAAGTGTTTGTATTTTTTCTCCAGATAGTGAGAATTTAATTCTATAAGTTTGTTCGTTTTCATCTGCTATTTCTGCTCCTCCTTTTTCTTGTACATGTTCAATTAATTTTTTAGAGAATATTGTTCGTTCCTGATCAGGAGTAATTATGCATGGAGCTTCTATATTTGCTCCATCACATGCAATGTTTATTACTTCATGTGTTCCAAGAATAGGTTTTTGTGAGATCTTTTGTGCAGAGGTATCCTTTGTCTCTGTGCTTCCAAATAGATCCTTACCCATCCTTACACCTTTTTCTGCAGATCCAACCTGAATTCCTTTTACTTTTTCTAGTCTAGTTTTAAGTGGTGCCAGATTTGCAATCTGAACCATCAATCCTGCTCTGGCATTAACCTCTAATAGTGCAGGCCCCATGTTTTCGTCTATTGTGATATCACATGCTAAGTATCCAATATTTGTAATTTGTTGGATTTTTGAACATATAAGTAAAATTTCATCCCAGTATGGAATCTCTATTCCAGATGGTGATCCCCCATGAGGGAGAGTTGTTATTATGCTGTGATATTGGGCTGCATGAGTTGTTACTCCTTTTGCTAAATCAATTCCTATTCCTATTCCTCCAAGGTGCACATTTGCCTTACCTTGGCTTTCTATTGTGGGAATACGAAGCATCGCCATTACAGGTATCATATTAAATACAATTACACGTATATCTGGTAGTCCCGCTGGTCTGAATCTTGCAAAGCATTGATGCGGCAAAAGAATCTCTTCAAAAAATGCAGTGTCTCTTCTTCCATTTACAGAGAACATTCCATCCAAGGTATCTTCTATATGATTAAAAATTTGATTCGTAGTAATTGGGTATTTTCCATTCTTTAAAAAATCTCCTTGTTTAGTTCTTCCTTTCAATATGAGTATTCCATCTCCTCCTGAACCAAAATTTGGCTTAAGCACACACTCATTTGGCAGGGTACTAAAATCAAATTCTCTTAGCTGATCTCTGCTTTCTATTCGAGCATAGATTTTTGCTGTTGGTATTCCTCTGGTTGCTAAAAATGCTTTGGTTTTTAGCTTATCATCTGCGAATGCAATTGCAGCTTTTTTGTTGAACGGCTTAACATACAAAAGGTTTCGCGCATTTAATCCAAGAAGGCCGTGAGATGAAAAGAAAGGAGGCATAATGTTTAGACTATTCTTCCTGTAGGTGCTTGAAAGCTTCTCTAAATCGGATGTATTCAACTAGCCTTAGCCCTGTCCATCTGCCTAGGAATACATCAACCAAAATGGTGAATAGAATTAGTTCAGGATAAGCCAAAATTATTGATTGAAGCCATGGCCATTGTGCAATAAATACACACAATAGTGCTGCTAGAATTGTTTCTCCTGTACCTAAAACTGCACTGTATAAACCTTGTTCTGTTTTAACATTCAAGAAGCTTTCTGAAAGTGTAGACATTATTAGAAGTACAAATACTGTGTCTCTTCCAAGCACTATATTAAATGCGGTACCTATGCCCAACATAAACAGTAACGTGATACTAACAACAGTTATTATTATTGCCACTTTTGGTATATAAAGCAGCCGCCACCTGCGCATAAATGCCCTGGTCGCGTATCCTGTTGCTATTATGAATACTAAGAAAAGTAATCCAATATGCCAACCAAGTACCAAGAAACTTAGAGCAATGACAGAAGGTGTATATAAACCAAAAGTTGTAACTCCAACTACTTGTTTTAAGAACGCAAGAATCATTGCAATAACAGGTAGCATCAATAGTAGGATTACCGTCTGACTAGATACTCCATGCGTAAGCATGTAATTAACTAATGATGAAAGCAGGTTCCAAGGACGTATTCCTGCATTAGATGCATTCACTATCAAATAATCATTATCTCTTTGCTCTAATTCAGATACGAACTCTTGAATATTTGCTGTATCAAAAAGAGGATTAAGTGCGTTTTTTCTTGTAATTAAAATGCTGTCTGGTCGAAGTACTGCGAATGGACCATTTGCAATCCTTCCAAGTGTTTGAATACTTCTATTAGAAATAAGGATTATTGTTTGAGTCTTAATAGATTGCATTAGTTCTGCGTCACCTTCTATGGCACGCATAAATGCTTGCAACCCTGTAATACCATCTGTCCAAAGCACTATTGCTTCTGCTCCATTTAATATTGATGATTGTTCTTTTATAAATTTAATCAACGGCTCTTCTGATGCCAGGGGAACACTGGCTGCACTGGAAGGTTTTAATACTGGCAGAAAAATCCCTTTTTCCTCTGCAGCTTTTTGGTGAATATTTAGTTTATCAATAGATACAGTTTCATCTGCTATTAATACTATTTTTCTCTCGTATACCGTTATTGTTTTTTCAGTTTCAGATTCAACTACCTCTCCGTCTATTGTTGTACTTATTACTAGCTTAATAGTTGTAGTTCCTGCTTTTTCTGGAGTGTATACGGCTTCTACAGTTTTGCTAATAGGAAAGGAAATATTGTCTCTGTACCACCTATATGTTGTGTCTTCCCCAATGCCAAGGGACGCAGATGCTTCTAAAACCAATGTTCTACGTATTGCAACATCGTCTGGTCCACTAATTATAGGTCTAAGTGGAACATTTGAGTTAATAATATCTCCTGTTGCTGCCTGTAATTGCAATGGAAATAGGGCAACACAAGCAAGTGTTAATAGAATTTTTTCAAAGTTTTTAAATCGTGAATAGATAGTCATAAACTTTTAAGTAGAAATTAAATTATTTCTTCGATGGTTTAGCCTTTTTTCTATCTTTCTGGCTTTTCTCCTTATATTTCTTAACTTGAGGTTCTAGTTTTTCCATACATCTATCAATTGCTTCTAACACAGATAAACGACGCGATTCTGCACGAAGCTTTTTGTTAGGCAGATCAATCGTAATTGTCATTTTTAGTGAATCTCTATCCTTTTTAGTACTCCTTCTTTCTGTATCTACTCTTATAATAGAACTCTCATCCTTTATTCTTTTGCAATATGTAGCCAATTTTCCGATCTTTCGTGCTACAACAAGCAGATCTTTATCTGTGTATTGAAAGTTCTTTTCAAAGTGTATTACCTTCATAAATATATGGTGGGAAAGATGCGGAAAGTATAGCAGATAATTGCACCCAAAAAGCACATAAAAACGTTATATATGAGGTAGTTATCTATTCCTTAAATCGCTGTTTTATGCTATAATTCTTACGAAAACACACACAAAATCTATATGAACAAAAATGCAATAAAATCGCTTATATCTAATAGCAGAATATTAACTGATGCAGAACGTGCATATTGGTCTGCCAGTTTGTCTAAAATGACTTCTACACAAATGATTAAACTAGAAGGCATTTTGCAAAGAGCAGAGAGCATTCCTTGGACAGCACAGGTCCAGAAGTATTTCTCTATTATTGCTAGTGCAGCAGAAAAACTAACTTAAAAAATAAAAATACATTTCACAAACAAAATATGTCAGATCAAATAGAAGTAGCTCCACAGTCTCCAGATGAGAGCAATCCAGCCTCTTTAGAAAGAGAGCAATCCATTAATGATATCCGTTCGCAGTTGAATACATTGAAAAATTCAATGGACACTAATTCACAAGGAAATGAGATAGCCAATATCGATGATGCATTAGGAGCATTAGCGCAACTTTCTGTTGAAGATCAAGAGACGGCAATAGAGAATATTACTCGTGAGATTGATGATTTAATTGATACTCCTGCAGAAGTTGAATCACTTAGATCTATTCTAAATGAATTTGCAAGTGCTCGCGTTGAATTAGCTGCAACAGCAGCAGTGGTTAGTGCAGATAATCCATCTGAGATTCCAGAAAGCTTATCAGCTGAGAATGGAACAATGATAGCTGGTGTTCTGGCTTTTGCAGATTCCATGTTTGCAGGGTTAGAGAGCAAGGATGAAAACGGAAAACCAGAAGAGGGGATTGGTTCGTCTGTTAGTAGAATTGCCAGAGGTATAATTCTTTCTTTTGCAGAGAAGATTGCTTCTATGGATTTCTTTGGTCAAAAGATTGATTTGCTTAGCGAAGCAGATGTTAGAGATTTAGCAGATAGACGGTTCGAAGGTGAACTTGCTGGATTAGAAGTACATCCAGAAATTAAAGCTAGCTATGATCAGGAAGTACATAAAAATAGTTGGTATACAGCTTATAGAACTTGGATGATGTCTAATCAGTCAGGCAACCGCCCATCATTAATCGCAATTGTAAGTAATGTACCAGTTGCAGCTGAGACAGCAGATACACCAGATCCTAATGAAGGGATTTTTGCTGCAGGTACTACAGAAAGAGCTTTAGGAACTACTCCTGTTTCGGTTGTATTATCTGGCGCTAGGGTCGAATTAACAGACAATAAAGCGAGAGTAGCCCTAGGTACATCTCTATATAATGATTATGAATTGAGTCAAAATGGTACGGTCCTATCTCTTTCAAAGGTTATAAGCTCAGGCAGTCCAGAACAGTATCAAGTTGAAATAGAAAATATTGGTAGTTTTAGTCTTGCAGAACTTGTTGCTGCAGCGGAAAACTTGAATTTAGCAATGGATACAAAAATTGGTAATACTAATATAGATATTTCACTTATTACTTCTTAAAACTTTTTTCTAAATATTATAAATGTCAGAAGATAGAATAGAGCACTTGGCGGAAAGCAGAATAGATTATTTAAACGATAAGAGAAATACATTAGAACAATTCAGAGTTCCTGAAACCATCCAACCTGCATTTGAAGCACTTCTGGAATTTGATCCAAATAATAGAGAAGAAAGCGAATTAATGTGTGACACATTAAATGATTTGAAAGAAAGGATTGAAAGAAGTGAAATAGAAAGTGGAATAATTAATTTGGGATCTCTTGAATCAAGATTAGAAGTGCTTTCTGAACTTTCAGTTGGTGAGCGTTTAAGTAATATGCCAGAGTCTATTAGAGAATCAGCAAGGGGTGCTGCAGAAAGTGTTATTAATGTTGCTGTTGATTCAAGAGGAGAATTAACTCCTGTTAAGTTGGGTATAACTGCAGGTCTTTCATACGGTTTATACAAAATTGGTTCGGGATTATTAAATTTGATTCCGAATAATAGAGAAGCTCCTGACCCAGAGCATGATAATTCATTCAGTAAAGGTGCGCGATTTGTTGGTGAATCATTGTATAAAATTGCAAAGATTTCTGGAGCCATATATGTAGCTTCTCTGATTGTTAATGGTGCGCATCGTGCATATGAATGGTACACCACACCTTCATCTGAATCTTCTGAATCTTCAATTGAAGATGCAGAAACAACTGCAGAAGAATCTACACCTGAGACTGAAGTAGAAGAAGATGCTGCTGATGAAGAAACAGAATTAGAAGCAAGGCTTGCTGAATTGAATAATTCAGATGTTCCAACAATTGCATTGAATGATACAAGCCTTGAAGGAATTAACGTTTTAGATCTTACAAAGCCTATTTCGATTGATGGGAAAGATGTTTTGTTTAGAACAAATGGTTTGGGGGAATTAGTTCTTATAATTGATGGACATCCTCGTATTTATGAATATACATGGGATAATGGCAGAAAAGACAAAGTAGAACTTACTACTGACAATTTTATAAGAAGAAATAACAATGAGCATGGAAGTCATTTTTCTCAAAGCGATTCTGGTGCATACCTTGATTCCGATATAATTAATTTTATTCAGAATTGTGATACAACAAGTCCAACTACTTTAGATACTCCAGATCTTGTTAATTTTAATGTTTTAAATCCTATGGGACCTATATCTATATCCGGTAAAGATGTATTGTTTGAATTAAATGATTCAAATGAATTAGTTCTCATAATTGATGGTGAATCTCATATATATACAAATGATCAAAGCAAAAGAGTAATAATCCAAGAGAATAGATTATTATTTGGGATTGGGATTGGTTATGGAGAATATTTTGCTGATTATATTGGAGTCCCGATAAGGAAAAACGATCTTATTAATTTCATTAACTCTCTAGGAATAGACAGTGCAGAAACAACATCAACAACTACTTAGTGATTAAAAGTATTTGCTTTAGTATACTTGGCATGTGCCAAGATCATTTTCTCAATTACAGATGTATCGCACTTGCCCTAGGCAGTACGAGTTTGGTTGTGTAAAAAAAATTCCAAAAGGTCATATATCTGCGGGTGAAAGTTTTGGCATTAGTATGCACAGCACACTGCAAAAGTGGGGGAACGCAGAGCTTGGCTCTGCGCATAGTGGAGTTCCAAAAGAAGATCAAATAACTATGTTCGAGACTCCTTCTGCAGTAGAGCAGAGAGAGTTGAATATAGATTTGTTACATGAATATTGGTATTCATCTTTTGTTGTAGAGGGTTACGAGACAAGGGTAGAGGCAGATATGGCACGAAACAGAGGAGCAGAGATTCTTAGATATTACTTTGATTGGTGGCAACAGCAGGATCTGTCTGTGCTTGCTGTAGAAAAAGGATTTCGTTTGGATCTAGAGGGCATGGAGCTCTCTGGCAGATTTGATCGTGTGGAAATGGTAGAAGGCGGAGTTAAGGTTATTGATTTTAAAACTTCTGCAGTTAGAACTCAGGATCAAGTGGATGCAGACTTACAGCTTTCTGTTTATGCAATGGCTTGTGAAAAAGTATTCGATTTACCATGTAAGGAACTTTGTTTCCTCTTTTTAAGAGAGGATGGGGTAACAGAAGTTTTAACAAAAAGAAATGATAGCCAGCTTTCAGATTCAAAGAAGCAGATCCTGTTTGTGGATAAGGCAATAGAATCAAAAGATTTTCGCCCCACTCCAAGTAAGAGGACTTGCAACTGGTGCCCTTATAGAAATGTGTGTGATATGGCTAGTTGATGAATTATAATGTCGAAAGTCTGAAAGTCTAAAGTCTAATGTCCAAAAGTTTTTTAGACATTCGACCTTTGACCTTTGACTATTTATCTTTCATGCATCCAAAAACCACATAGCCCATATCTATTTGCATTGTTACAATTCTTATATGCAATTATTACATTCTCATCTTTTCCTTATTCCGTTTATTGTTTTATTCCTATCCGAATCGGTAAAACTATTTTTTGAGGGGATTAAAACAGGGCAGTGGCATCAAAATGTTTTTCAGGCAGGTGGTATGCCAAGTTCGCACAGTGCTTTTGTAACGTCACTCGCAATAATTGTTTGGAAGAAAACAGGGATAGAATCCGTAGAGTTTGCTATAGCGATTTGTTTTGCAGGGATTGTTTGGTATGACGCTGTAGTAACTCGCAAAGTACTTGGTGAGCAGGGGAAGCTACTTAACAGATTGCAACATTGGCAGCATTTCGCAGAACGATTGGGTCATTCTTTAAAAGAGGTACTGGCAGGTATTGCATTTGGAGCTGCAGTTACAGCTGTCGGAATATTTCTAGCGAGCTAAGTTTTCTATTGATTTATTGTTGAAGTACAATGTGTTTATGAATGTGTGCATTCTTGATCCTATTTTAGATGTATTTAAAGGCGGAAACCATTTATCTCTTTTTGCTGCGTGTAAAGATACACAATTTACGATTGTAACCAATCGTACAAATCCAAAGAGTCCTGATCTGCCCAGTAACACTAAGGTTATAACTTTAAATAAAAGGTCTGGTCCTTTTTATTATGGATTTGCTCATTTTCTGTATGCACATTATCTATTAAAAAAATATCCTGTAAGTAGCAAATTTTGGAAACAATTTGATTTAATCCATTTAAATCAGACACTTAGTCCCCAGCTTAAAAAGCTTAATAAAACCGGGGTGCCAGTTTTATATTCTATTCATCATCCTGTGTCTGTAGATCGAATGATAGCTATAAAAGAAAGCACATTCTTAGAAGGGCTTCGCTGGAGAGCAAGGTATGCATTGTTGCGAAAATGGCAAAAAATGCTTTGCAGAAAGATGCCGAATATAATGACTGTATCTAATTCGTCTTCTAATCAGATAAAGAAAGATTATAAATGTAAGAATAAGAATATTAACGTTGTTTATAATGGAGTAGATGGAGACATATTTACTCTTGGAAACAAAGAAACAAATTATGATGTAATTGCTCTTGGCTCTTTTATACATCCTAGGAAGGGATTTAAATACTTAGAAAAAATATATAAAGAACTCTCATCAAAAGGTTATTGCATAGCAGATGTTGGTAGACGATCGAATGAGCAACAAAATATTCTAAATAGTATTCCCAATGTAACAACCTTTGGGACTATAGATCAGGACAAGTTAATAGGTTTGATGCAGGATTCATCTTGCCTTGTATTAACGGCTTTATACGAGGGTTTTGGTCTTTCAATTATTGAGGCCTTATCTGCCGGGCGTCCCGCTTTTGCATTTGATGTTGGGGCAATACGAGAGGTGTTAGAACCAATAGATGATTCGATTATCTCACCACCAAGAGATATAGATTCTATAGTTTCTAAGATAGAAAGCTATTTATCGTTATCTGAATCTGATCGTATGGAAAAAGGAAATGAATATAGAAAAAAAGTTCTTGATCTGTATAGCATAGATAAATCTGGTAAATCATTAGAGGCTCTATATAAGAAAATTGTGTAAATATTTTTTTATTACTTAAAGCTTACAGCTCATAGCTCATAGCTTATTTCGCTGCTACACTGTTTGCATGCGTCTATCTACAATTTTTACTAAAACTACAAAGGAATCAAAAAGTGATGCAAGTAGTACAAATGCTGATCTACTTACACGAGCAGGATTTATTCATAAAACAATGGCTGGTGTTTATTCATTCCTACCATTAGGAAATAAGGTATTACAAAAGATAGAAGCAATAGTAAGGGAAGAAATGGATAAGATCGGTAGTGAAGTATTTATGTCTGCACTTTCACCTGCAGAAAATTGGAAAAAAACAGGCAGATTAGATTCTATTGATGTTTTATTCTCTGCAACTCCAGCTAATCCAGCCTCTAAAAGAACAAATGATTGTGCATATGTTCTAAATTCTACTCACGAAGAGGTAATTACTCCTATATTACAGAGTTTTGTTAATAGCTATCAGGATCTGCCATGTGCTGCGTATCAAATTCAAACTAAATTTAGGAATGAACAAAGGCCAAAGTCGGGGATACTGCGTGGAAGAGAATTCCGAATGAAAGATTTATATAGCTTTCATGCGACAGAGGAGGACATGTTGGATTATTTTCATAACAAAGCTATACCTGCATATAAAACTGTATTCGAGCGCCTTGGATTATCTGGGAAGACAGTAATTGCACTTGCATCTGGTGGTAGTTTTAGTAAAGAGCCATCTAGAGAGTTCCAAACGATTTGTGATAATGGAGAAGATCTATTGTTTGGTGTTCCAGGCAAAGATACTAATTACAACAAAGAGATTGCTCCTAGGATTGCACCTGCATGGGGTGATCCAAAAGAAGCAGAGAAAGAAAAAGAAGATGTAATTGGTAAGGGGATTATTGGAGTAAAAGAACTAGCAAAGTTCTTAAAAATTGATGTAGAAAGAACAACAAAGACACTTCTTTATGAAACTAATGATGGTTCAATAGTCGCTGCAGCGGTACGTGGTGACTATGATGTAAATGAAGAGAAGTTATGTACTTTACTTGGATGTACTTCTATTCAACTGGTATCAGCCGATACTGTAAGAAAAGTAACAGGATCCGAGGTTGGATATGCAGGTCCTATTGGTTTACCTAAAGATGTACGAGTTGTTTGGGATTCTTCTTGCGCAGGGCGAAAGAATTTTGAATGTGGAGCTAATAAAACAGATGAGCATTCAATTAACGTTAATTTTGGTAGAGACGTTCCAGAGCCAAAAGAATTTAATGATATTGCGATAGCTAAGGAAGGAGATTTGTATCCAGAAACTGGTGAGACATATAATACGTATAGGGCATCTGAGGTCGGGAATGTGTTTACTTTGTATACCAAGTTCAGTGATGCATTTGGTTTTATGTACAAAGACAAAGACGGGAAAGATAAGCCTGTATATATGGGATGTTATGGACTTGGTACTACTAGGGTAATGGGTGTATTGGCTGAGGTTTTCCATGATGAACATGGTCTAATCTGGCCATCTGCAGTTGCTCCGGCGAAAGTACATATTGTTCCAATTGCAAGGTCAGAAGAAGATCAATCATTTAAAAGTGCACTTGCCTTATACAAGGATCTTTCTGAATCTGGCATTGAGTGCTTATTGGATGATCGTCTATCTGTTTCAGTTGGTTCCAAATTGGCAGATGCAGATTTAATTGGAGTGCCTGCCAGAGTTGTTATTTCTGCAAAAACATTAGAACAAAATGAAGGTGCAGAGTTAAAAATGAGGGGAAGTGAGAAGTTAGAAATAATTCCTATAAAAGAAATCAAAGATTCACTTAAATAGAGATTGTGTTAAGCTTTGTTTATGCGTCCATCAATGCAAATTTATTTGCGTATTGCTATAAAACTTTGGTTCCAGGCTTCTTTGGTTTTTTCTAGCCTTTTGTTGCTATGGGCAATAGATAAACTTGGTTTTTCTGTGCACCAATTTATATTGGGAATTCTTGTTATATATATTGCTGCTAGTTTGTATACATTGCGCAGGTTCAACAAGATACATGGTGCCTTGCAATATATATCGGTTTGTATGGGATTGTTTTTGGGAATTTTTTGTTTCCAGATTGATTACGATGTTGTTAGTAATTGGATAGACGCATCTCTTGTAGAATTAAATATTCAGGTTTATAGAGAGGAGGGAAGCAAAGATCTTCTTCCAGTGATTGAGCAGGATATACCTATTATTACTTCTCAGAAAAAACTTGATGAGATGTTCTTTGAAGATTTCTTTGTTTCGGATTATGGGGATCCTTTGAGGATTATTACTTCTTTTAAAAAATATGGTCTTGTTATGTTAGACGGCGATCGGGCATTTCGCATGCATGAGGGTGGTAACGATGCGTTTTTTCTGCGTATTTTGTCAGATGACAATGTTATTTTATTTCTGAATAATGATAGGCGCACGATAAATATTGCTAAGGTAGACGGCGATGAATTAAAAACTATTAAGACTATTGATGCTCCATATGGGCTTCATCATTGGGGGGATGTACTTGATGGCATACTTTATCAACCTAATCGTTCCTTTATTTCTGTCCCAAATAAGCTTTCTAATGCAATTGGGCATAAATTCGCAGAATGTCAGGAGAGGGCTGTTAATTCCGATAGAATAGATTTTTTTGATTTAGAGACAGGTCAATTAACTGGTTCAGTGGATATCCTTAATATAATCGCAGGGCTAGAAGGTGATTTGGATATTTTGCGAAAAAGCATAGTCGATTGCAAGGATCCTTTGCATTTCAATGATATTCAGATAATAAAGACAAATGAGCATGCATCATATTTTCCTGATGCAAGCGTAGGAGACATACTGGTTTCTTTCCGTAATATTCACACTGTCTTACTCCTTGATAAGAATACGTTTGTAGTAAAGTGGTTTGTTAGAGGCAATGCTAATAAAGCATTCATACGACAACATAGTCCTCGTATTACTGATAGAGGCACTATTATAGTGTTCGACAATCTTGGATCAGATGAAATTAATGGAAAATCGCGTGTTGTAGAGATCGATATAGCAACAAAAAAATTAGTTGGTTTCTACGAAGCACAAGGTGATGATTTCTTTGAAAGTAAAGTAGCAGGTTCGGTTGATATGGTTGGTGATCGAATTCTTGTTCAAGAGCAGCGATCTACCGATGATTCACTTACATCAATATTCTTTTTGGATTGTCCAGATAAATACGTAAGCAATGCATGCAAAAAAACTACGATCTTCCGTTCAAAACATGAAATCAGTCATGGTGCTATATTACATTCAAACTAATAATTCATTATTTTTCTATGAATCTACTTATAAAATTTTCTACCACTTTGATTAGATCTTGTAGTGTTTTCTTTTTGTTAGCTCCATCCGCATTTGCTTATGCTGGCATGGGGCCGCTTGTTCCTGCAATTGGGAGTGGAGTGTTATTGCTTTTCGTATTAGGAATGTCATTCTTTGGATTAATATTCTATCCAATAATTTCGTTTATTAAGCATGTGCGTACCAGAAAATCTTATGCAAAGCGTAAAAAATCTTCGTAGTCTTTCTTTCATCAGAAAAAACCTCTGGTTACTTTCTATGTGGTCCAACTTAGAGAATGCTCTTTTAAGAAAGCACATACATGAACCAATAAAAACGCCAATCTTTGTTTGTGGACTTGCTCGTTCGGGTACCACGATCCTTACGCAAATCCTTAATGAGCACATCGATACAGGATCAATTCTTTACAAAGATCTCCCATTTATTGAAATCCCATACCTTTGGAGTAAATGTAGCGGACTGTATTACGGAAAAGATATCTCTCAGACTAGGCTCCACAAGGATGGATTGCATATTAGCCAAAGTTCCCCAGATGCATTCGAGGAGCTCGTTTGGAAAAAACATATCCATAGATATAAAGATGGAGGTTTTTGTAAATTAATTTCTGCAGCAGATGATCTGTTAGGAATTACGCAGGAGTTGCCTGTAGTAATTAACAAGATTCTATATACCAGGGGAAAGAAATCACGATATCTAAGCAAAGGAAATTATAATATTTTTCGTATTGAGTATCTTTTGAATCTATTCCCGGATGCAAAAATTATAATATGTGTGCGAGATCCATTCCAACAGGCGATGTCTCTTGCAAGGGTACATAAACATTTTGTTGATCTTTCGAAAAAATATCCCTTCCTTCCTTCACAACTTGCAGAACTTGGACATTTAGAATTTGGGCCACAACGAAAGCCAATAATATTACCTAATGGTAAATCTGATGAGACGATGGATCATTGGAGTAAGCAAGAGGACTACGAAGGGTATTTACTGCAGTGGAAGGACGTTTATAGTACTGTAAATAGACAATTTGCCAGTAATCCGAATATTTTCTGGTTTAGACAAGAGGATTTCCTAGAAAATCCATCTGAGTATTTAAGGAATGTACTAAAGTGGGCAGGTCTTTCAGAAGAAGGTATAGATATGCAATCTATAGATTCTCGTGTGCAGATTAATAATAAATATCAAACTCCATCTACAGTATATGATGATGAAATTTTATCGTTCTATTCATCACATATGAAGAATGAGACTATTCCTGTATCAGATTCGTAAGGAATTCTTTGAATTTTTCTTCTGCTTCTTTAATAGACAAAATATCGTTATCTATAAGTAAATTCGGTTCTTTTGGTGGTTCGTATGGACGATCATGTTTCTCTAGTCCGCTACGTTTTATATATATCCAAACTGGGTCACAGATTACAGACAGCTCCTCTCGTATACTTTCAAAAGGTGCGATTACGGAAATAATCACGCAAAAACCATGATCTCTAAGTAAATTAGCAAGGCGAGCGACTCGTAGATTGTGACGTCGACGATCTTCTTTAGAAAACCCTTCATCTACCGAAACCGTTGCACGCATTTCGTCACCATCTAGAACAACAATACGCCGTGATAGAGGGGAGGAGAGAAGGTCATCTTCGTTGAATAGGTCGCGCATTTTAAAAGAAAGTGTACTTTTGCCTGCGCCAGCATTTCCTGTGAGCCATATTACGGGGAAACGTTTGTTGATTATGGCGTCGAATTTCATTTTACTTTTAGATGGGCATCTTTGTCATATTCTTTATTTGCACCTTCATAGAGCTTTTTTCTAATATCTGTTGCAGAGATTGATTCGGTATTTTCATCCAACTGAATAAGTTCGTATCCTACATCGCGACCAATAAAAACCGATAGTTCTGCACCTACATCATAGAAGTTAGTAATAGTAACTTGATCCTTATTTGGGAAAGTTGAACGAATCATCGCTTTACGTTGAGCTAGATCAAAAGGATTTTTATCTGTTTTTTCTGTTTCTCTCATCATAACAATGCATCGGTCACACTTTTCAAGAATCTTTTCGATGCATTTTTTATGCCCATCGTGGAAGGGCTGAAAACGTCCGATGAATACTCCTGTTTTCATACGGCTGGATTCTAACATATTTGTTCTTTGAATTGCTATTCAAAGTGCGGTATCATATTTTTACCCTTTAACCTCATTACATATGAAAAAAGTTTCTCTGCTTATAAGTACACTTGGTGGTGCAATGGCTGGGTATTTATTTAGCAACAAAAAATTAAGAGAAGAACTCTCTAATTCAAAAGATCCAGAGGCAGCTGCCAAATCACTTGCAAAGCATTTGCAGAAAGATGGAAAAAAATTAGCATGTGAAATGCAGAAGTTTATTGAGAGTGAAGATTTTCAACAAAATGTAGGCAAAGCTAAAAAATATGCAAAGGACAAGGGTGATCAGGCTAGGAAAGAATTGCATAAAGCAGCAAAGACAGGTGGCAAGAAAGCAACCACAGCTGCTAAGACTGCTGCTAAGTCAGCTGCAGGTACTGCTAAGAAGAAAGCAAAGAAGACTGCAAAGAAAGTAAAAAAGAGAGTGCAGACGAAAACAAGAAAGTTATCTTAATCAAATTAAGTATAGTATTTTTGTTGATTCAGCTTTTATAAGATAATACGCTTATTTTGGTTTCCTTCCCCCCAAGTACGTATGAAACGCTTTCTAATTTCAACAGTTTCCGTTGCACTAAGCCTAGGAATGGTTTCCCCAGCTTTTGCATATATTACAAATGACGATGATATAAAAGTACAAACTTCTCCTTATCATGAGGGTCGTCCTGCTAGGCGCTTGATAATGACTCAGTATGGTAATTCCACAGATCGTAGTGGTATTCGTAGATCTGCATCCCCAGAAGACACAGGACTATCTCTTCTAAGAAGAGCATCAATTCGTCGTTTTAGAAGATTCAATCGTATGCCAAAGCCAGGTAGCGACAGGTATCGCATTCTTGATCTTCGTCCTAATACTAGGTTTCTTCGTTCAGAAGCAGAAGATCAATCTTGGTTGCCAAGTTCTTTAATTACAACTGGAGGCTCTAATTATGATAGGCCAACTAGAAGAGATATTCGAGAGAACTCATTCTTCAATCAAGTTAACGATCGAAATCGTGATATTTTGGAGGAAATGACAAATAATCAGAGATAATTTAAATAGAATATTTAACCACTTTGTTTTTCTCACTTATTGTGTGGGAAACAGGGTGGTTTTTTGTTTGTCTTCAATTACAATGTGCCAGACAAGATGATTTCTTTGTTGAAACATCTACTTTACTTTCTTCGTTTATTTTCTCTCTTTATATATGACAAATGTGTTTACAACTTCACTCGCACAGTCACTTGGTGTCGTGTTTTCATGCGGAATACTTGCCCTTTTTACTGCATGGATTTTTAGATTGCTAATTGGCATGCGTGGATGTGGAACAGAAAAAATGCAGAGCATTGCTCTTCAAGTACGAAAAGGAGCTATGGCTTTTCTTCGTCAGGAATACAAGGTTATTGCAATCTTTGTTGTAATAATCGCTTTGCTTTTGTATGTGTTCCTAGATTCTTCTATTGCAAATATTGCAGCTGGGCAATGGCCTCTACCATATACAGCTATTAGTTTTGTACTAGGTGCATTTTGTTCTGTACTTGCTGGATTCATTGGTATGCGTACAGCAACTGCTGCAAATGTTCGTACAACTCAAGCTGCCAGAACTAGCTTAGGGCAAGCTCTTAGAGTTGCTTTCTTAAGTGGTGCAACAATGGGCCTTTCTGTTGTTGGACTAGGAATAATTGGTATTACAGGAGTAATGCTCGTATTAACTCAAAAGTACCAAGTCTCACTTCCAGATACATTACAGATACTTGCAGGATTTAGTTTCGGAGCTTCTACTGTTGCTCTGTTTGCTCGTGTTGGAGGAGGAATATTTACTAAGGCTGCAGATGTTGGAGCAGACTTAGTTGGAAAGGTAGAAGCAGGTATCCCAGAAGATGACCCTAGAAACCCTGCAGTTATCGCAGATAATGTAGGAGACAATGTAGGAGACGTAGCTGGAATGGGTGCAGATCTATTTGAAAGTTATGTTGGTTCATTGGTAGCTGCAATGCTTATTGGTAGCACAGTAGTATGGGGTGGATCTGCTCTATCTGTAGAGCGAGCAATCTTGTTCCCATTACTTGTTTCTGCAATTGGTATTGTCGCCAGTATTATTGGAACGTTTATTGTTAGAACTAAAAAAGGAAATGCAGATGTTCATAAAGCATTAAAAAATGGTTTATACCTTTCATCTGTCATTGTTATAGCTGGTTCTTTCTTTGCAGCTAAACAAATGTTGCCAGCATCTGTTTGGTTGGGTGTTTTCTTTGCACTTCTATCAGGGCTTGTTGTTGGTGTTCTAATCGGAACAATCACAGAGTATTACACCTCTGACCATTTCTCTCCTGTTAAAAACCTTGCTGCATCAGCTCAAACAGGAGCTGCAACAACAATAATTAGCGGTCTTGCTCTTGGGTACATGTCTACATTACTTCCAATACTATTAATCTGTGCTGCAATTGGTATTGCATATAGCCAGGCAGGATTATATGGAATTGCTATCTCTGCAGTTGGAATGCTTTCTACACTTGGTATTAGTTTGGCAATTGATGCTTATGGTCCAGTTGCAGACAACGCAGGAGGGCTTGCAGAAATGGCTTCACTCCCAAAGCAAGTTAGAACTAGAACAGACGCATTAGACAGTGCAGGAAACACAACTGCAGCAATAGGAAAAGGTTTTGCTATCGGTTCTGCAGCCCTTACTGCATTAGCATTATTTGCTGCATTTAGTGAGGCAGCAGCTTTAACTTCTATCAACTTAATGAATCCAATGACACTTATCGGTCTACTAATTGGAGGAACACTTCCATACGTTTTCTCTTCTATGACAATGAATGCTGTTGGACGTGCTGCATTTGCAATGATCGAAGAAGTACGCAGACAGTTCAAAGAGATTGAAGGACTAATGGAAGGAAAAGCAGAAGGAGACAGTGCTCGTTGTGTATCTATCGCAACGGATGCTGCAATTAAAGAAATGATGCTCCCAGGCTTCCTAGCAGTTGCTACTCCAATTGCTGTTGGTTTTGTACTTGGAACAGAAGCACTTGGTGGATTACTTGCAGGTGCACTTGTTAGTGGAATATTACTTGCTATCTCTATGGCAAATAGTGGAGGTGCATGGGACAACGCTAAAAAGTACATAGAAGCAGGTAACCTAGGAGGAAAGGGAAGTGATACACACAAAGCAGCTGTTGTAGGTGATACCGTTGGTGATCCATTCAAAGACACATCAGGACCATCCATCAATATCTTGGTTAAGCTTATGACAATTGTTTCAGTTCTAACTGTAGGTCTTTACTCTGCAGGAGGACTATTTGGATAGTTTATTTATTTTAAATTTTATAGAGCCCCGTGACTTTCAGTTGTGGGGTTTTTGTTATTTTTAAGCTGTATGAAGCTGGTAACAAGGATTATATTCTCCTTCGATTTTCATGCGTCCTTCTGCAACAAATATTCTAAGTAATTTATCTAATTCATCAATAATTTCTTTATCTCCAGCTATTTGGAATGGTCCTTTGTCACGAATCATTTTTATCCCTTTATCTGACACATTTCCGTATACAATTGCAGAAAAGAGGCGTCTAAGTTCTGCAGCCAATATATGTGGGTTTTGATCACGGTTTAGATTTAATTTTGCTACCCCTTCATGGGTTGGTTCAAATGGTATTTGTATTTCTTCTGGAACGTGTAAGCTGCTATTCCAATCGATTGTATCTATTTGTAGTGCAGCACGTACATCGGTTGTTATTTTGCATTTTTTAGCAAGTGTTTGTGCTGCAAGCTCTGGATCATCTATTACTATTTCATATAGAGGATGAGATCTATCAGTTAAGGCGTCTCCAAAAATCTTTTTAAGAAAATTATCTATAGCTAAGAAATAGGATTTTGATTTTTCTGGTGCTGTAAAAACTAGTGGGCATTGAGCTGAGTTATTCTTTGGATGCAAAAGTATAGAAACCATTGTTAATATTTCTTCAGCTGTTCCTGGTCCTCCAGGGAATACAACCCCACCAAGAGAACCTCTTATAAACGCTTCTAATCGTTTTTCTATATCAGGGAGAGTGATTAGCGAATTAATTATATTATTTGGTGGCTCTGAAGTAATAATACTTGGGCAATTAAAACCAAATTGCCGTGCAAAATCTACACACTCAGCTTGATAGCCAGCAAGTGCTCCACTTGGTGTTCCTCTCATTACTCCGGGGCCTCCTCCTGTAATTATTTCAAGAAATTGATAAGCAAGTTGTGTACCTACACTTTTTGAATAATCGTATTCATTATTATTAATTGAGTGCCCACCCCAAGCAAAAACTCTTCTTCGTTCTAAATCTTTTCCATTTTGTCTCATCTTACCCTTAAAAAAATCTGCATTTTTTAGTATATAGAATATTGCATCGGTTATTTCCTGCCCTGATTCCTGCTTTTCACCTATTGCAATTGTTGAAAATAATAGATCTCTAACAACAGATGAAAGAAATTCCATAACGTTCCTTTTACATACTAATTGTTCTTCTCGTTCAATAAAACAAGATCTAGGTACGTTGCGCAAAAGAAAGCTAATTCCCTTTCTTACTTTTGTTATTTCTATTCCAAAGTTTGGATGCATTTGAAACAGTTTTTCAGTATTATCAGTTGATTGTCCAGTATGGGCTATTCCGAGAGCACATCTACGTAGATTGTCACTAGCTCCATTTACTAAGTGTTCGATGTCAGATTCTCGTAGATATTGCAAAGTATCTGCAGCAGGTACCAGTATCTCGGGGATAATGATGGATGATGTATTATTTGGATCTTCCATAAAGGGAATATATATACAACTATTTATATTTTTGTCAAAAACTTGCATTATTTTCTTTATTGAGTAGAATTCTTTGCGGGCTACAGGTGGTATGAGCGGCAGAGCCGCCCCCAGAGAACCATCGATCGTTGCCCTTTTTTATTAGTATGAATCCACATAATACAAAAGCATCAAAGAATGAAAAGAACCCAACTGGGAACCAGACTGCGCGCTCTGCGCTTCGTCCGGCAGGGCCCAAAAAAGACCCTCGATTTATAATAGTTACGGGTGGTGTTTGTAGTTCTCTTGGTAAAGGAATTGCTATGTCTAGTATTGGAGCAATCTTAAAGGCTTCTGGATTAAAGGTATTTGTTCAAAAGCTTGATCCGTATCTAAATGTAGATCCAGGAACCATGAGTCCGTTTCAACATGGTGAGGTATTTGTAACAGACGATGGAGCAGAAACAGATTTGGACCTAGGTCATTATGAAAGATTTATAGATGAGCCAATGAGTAAGTTGTCTAGTATGACAACAGGAAAGATTTATACAGATGTTTTAGCAAAGGAGCGTAAGGGTGATTTCCTCGGTGGAACAATTCAAGTTGTTCCACATATTACAGATGCAATAAAGAATGCAATAAAGAATGCTGCATCAGAATCTAATGCAGACATAATGATGGTAGAAATTGGTGGAACAGTAGGGGATATAGAAGGAGAGCCATTCTTAGAGGCAGTTCGCCAACTAAGATCAGATTTAGAGACAGGACATTTATATCATGTCCATCTAACACTTCTACCTTATTTAAAAGGATCAAAAGAACTTAAAACAAAGCCAACACAGTTATCTGTTAGAGAGCTGCGTCGTATCGGGCTACAACCAGATATGATACTTGCTAGAGCGGATTACAAGATTCCAAAAGAGTTACTAGATAAAATTAGTAAGTTCTGTGATGTTTCTAGGGATGCAGTTATTCCTGCTCAAACTGTTGGTTCTATTTATGATGTTCCACTTAATTTTCAAAAATACAATATCGCAAGCATTATTGGGAACAAGCTTGGATTTGATGATTTAAAACCAGATATGTCTGAATGGGAAAAAGGTCATAAGAGACACGAAGAATCAGTCGGCAAAGAACCTGTTCCAATTGCTTTAGTTGGAAAATACACACATTTAGAAGATGCTTATTTGAGTGTAATAGAATCAATAAAATCTGCTGCTGCACATAATGGCAGAAAAGCAGAAATAGTTTGGATAGATAGCGAAAAACTAGATCAGAAAGATGAAGAAACTTGGGCGAATTTAAAAAGATGTGCAGGGATGGTAGTACCAGGAGGATTTGGATTAAGAGGGATAGAAGGGAAAATAGCTGCAGCAAATTATGCTAGAACAAATAAGGTTCCATATTTGGGTTTATGTCTGGGTTCACAAATATTAGCTATAGAATTTGCTAGATCTGTTTTAAATGATCCACAAATTACTAGTGAAGAATTTGATGAAGAATCAAAAATCCCAAACAGTAAATATCTAGTGCATTTTCTACCAGGTCAGCACAAAGATAGAGCTAAGGGTGGGACACTTCGCCTAGGTGCATATGAATGTAAGCTTAAAAAAGGAAGCAAAGCATACAAAGCTTATGATGAGCTGGGTGCAATAGGTGCAGATGATATGATTTCTGAAAGGCATCGTCATAGATACGAGTTTAATAATGAATTCCGATCAGATTTAGAAAAGAAAGGTCTTATATTCTCTGGTTCTTGGCCAGAATCTAATCTAATGGAGATAGTAGAAGTAGAAGATCATCCATTTATGATCGGTTCACAATTTCATCCAGAATTTAAGAGTAGGCCACACAGGCCACATCCTTTGTTTTATGGAATGATGAAAGCAGCAATTGGTTAGCTGTAAGCTATGAGCAGATTTTATATAATTGCTTAAAGCTCATAGCTCAAGTCTTAAAGCTATTTTTAAGCTTTTTCTAAAGCTTCTACTAATGCTAGACTTCTATTGTGTTAGACGTCAAAGGCCTTAGTTTTTCTATCGGCAACCAACCAATTCTTAGTGATGTATCCTTTTCTGTTAAAGAAGGTGAAGTAATAGGGCTTATTGGTCCAAATGGATCTGGTAAAACTACTCTTTTTAATGTTCTTTCTGGATTTTTAAATCAGACTTCTGGATCAATTACTTATAAAGAATCAGATATAACGAATCTTTCACCATATAAAAGAGCACATATGGGTATTGGTAGAGTTTTCCAGAATTTTGGAATTTTTAGAGAAATGACATTAGAAGAAAATGTGCAAGTAGCACTGGAGGCTTTGCCAAAAAATCAAAAAAGAGAACTAGGGGACTTAAAAAAAGTTGTAAAAGAAACTCTAGAGATTGCAGGTTTACAAGATAGTGCAAA
>Ga0209249_1000488_pt1 | contig 48392 bp, 46 predicted proteins | sample SaaInlV_200m_DNA_4_FD_184653 | JGI IMG/M metagenome (GOLD analysis project Ga0209249, IMG submission 184653) | Marine microbial communities from expanding oxygen minimum zones in the Saanich Inlet - SI037_S3LV_200m_DNA (SPAdes) (version 2) | ecosystem: Environmental > Aquatic > Marine >...
GAAAACTAAAAGTCTTTCGGATACTCAGCGAACGCTATCGCAATCGTCGCAAACGCTTTGGGTTGAGATTCAATTTGATCGCTTCGCTCTACAATTTTGAGCTAAATTGACTTATGCAAGAGGTCTACTAGAATAGCCAGTTCCTGAGCGGAGGGCTTTTCGGAGAAAAGCACGCAGTCGAAGGACGGTGTTACCAGAGAACGTCGCTCTTCGACTACATTCCTTCCTTCGGTCGTCTCTCCGCTCAGAGACTGGATTTTCATCAAAGAGAAAAATATGACTACTAACCTCCCCTTCCTCAACAAAACTGTTCTCGTGACCGGCTCCGGACGCGGGATCGGACGTGCAATAGCCTTGCACTTTGCAACCCTCGGTGCGGACGTGGTGATCAACTTCTTCCGCAACCGCAAACCCGCAGAATCTACCGCCAACGAGATCATAGCACTGGGACGGCGTGCCCTCGTCGTTAAAGCGGACGTAGGCGATCTCGACGACATCACGCAGCTCTTCGACCAGGTCGAAGCTGAGTTTGGCGGCCTCGATTTTTTCGTCCATAATGCTGCTTCGGGCTATAACCGCGAAGTGATGCAGCAAAAGCCGCGCGGCTGGGAGTGGACGATGAATATCAACGCACGTGCCTTGCTTTTCGCTGCTCAACGTGCCGCCCCTTTGATGGAAAAACGCGGTGGTGGGAGCATCATCAGCATCACCAGCCCGGGCGCGGATTATGTCTTGCCTGAGTATGTCGTTGTGGGAGCCAGCAAAGCGGCTTTGAACGCCATCACGCGTTATCTGGCAGTTGAGTTTTCTTCAAAGAATATCGTTGTGAACGCGATTTCCCCCGGCGTGGTCGAGACGGATGCCCTCAAGCATTTTGACGCCATGCGTGAAGACGAAAACCTGATCGAAAAGACAGCCAAAGCCACCCCGGCGGGGCGCCTCGTCACGCCCGATGAAGTGGCAGGTGTAGTCGCCTTTTTAGCCAGCCCTGCTGCCGCGATGATCCGCGGGCAGGTGATCACGTTGGATGGGGGCTATTTGTTGCAGATGAAGAGTAGGGAGTAGGTTGACAGAAGTCAAGAATGCCATTCAGGAAAATCTAATGGAGGTAAATAATCATGAAATTATCAGATGCAGAAAAACTAAATATTTTGCTAAACCAACTGAATGCCGCTTCTGGTCAAATTGATCGACGTCAGCATAATGAAGATAAAATTTTTGAATGGGCAATAACTACCTTATTGGCTGTATTTGGTGTTGTGTTAGCCTTATCTGGTTCTGGCTATACCTTTTCAAATCTTGTTGCGGTGAAAATTATTGCATCTTTTTTAGTGATAATCCCTACAATAATCTTTATCGTTCGTGTGCTGTCAGAGCGAAAGAGTATTGCTCGACAAGGAATAGTGATTGACCGAATTCGAAATGAATTGAATTTTCTCAAAAAAGGCTATTACATCAAGGATGAATATTTACTGCCTGATGAGTGGCATGGTAGTCTTTCAAAATCCCTACGGAAACGTAAAACACCCTATATCTACGCCATTATTTTAACCGTACTCTTAGTTGGGGTTGTAACAACGATTTGGATGATTTTGTAACTATTAAAAAAGAGGATGTGACTGGCCGAGCTGTGAAGCCTTTTGCTATCAGGCACGACTTTTGATGTATGGCTGATTGTTTAAATATCCCAGTGCCAACGAAGCCACCGCCGTCCACGCCATAACCTTGAACTCCCCGGCTTTCAAGGCATCTTCCAGCTCTTCCCTGCTCAAAACCAATAATTCCTGATCTTCGAGATCATCGCTGTTCGGCTCAACGACATATTTCGCATCCAATGCCAGAAAGAGATGCATGGTCGCCACGCCGCGATTGGGGTCTACGATATAGCTGCCGAGATTAACCCATGTTGGCGCTTCATAGCCCATCTCCTCGCGTAACTCTCTTTTAGCGGTATCAAGTGGAACTTCGTCCGTCTCGATCATCCCACCGACGGGCGCGAGCGATGTGCCTTCGATGGCATATTTGCTTTGGCGGAAGACGAGGAACTTCCCATCTTCTCTGCGCGCAAGCACGATCGCTGCGCTAGGGATCGTGACCCATGCCCAATCAGGAATTATTTCTCCATCTGGTAGTTCAATTTTATGCTTTTCTACAGATAAGAATTTGCTATGATCTAGGATCATTTCTTTCGAAAGGGTTTTCCACGGACGCAGTTTTTTCTTCTTCATTTTTATCTCGCAAAACCTTCTAAAATAGCAAAGCCATACAAAGTTTGTCGTAATACTTCCCATCCAGTTTGCGCGCTTTTCTCTTTATTCCCTCTACTTCAAAACCTGCCTTTTCATAAAGGTGAATGGCGACTTTATTGGTGTTGTAAACTTCCAGCTCAATGCGTTCTAAGCCTTTTTCTTTTGCTCTCTCTATTGCCGTGTTGAGAAGTTTTTTACCAAGCCCCTGTCCGCGATATTCTTTGTCTATGCCCATGCCCAGCACGCCAACATGTGTGAAGCCTTCTTTTTCAAAAGGGTGAATATCGCACCAACCAACAACCGTCTCATCAGTAATGGCGACGAGATGCACAATATCTTTGGCAATCTTTTTTAGGACAAATTCTTTTACATTTTCAAGCGGAGGGGCTTTCAGACGCCCCAAATAAAATCTTTCTCTTGCGACGCTATCAAAGCAAGCATGAAAACTCTCAATATATGCTTCGGTTATTTGAATAATTTCTATATCATTTTTCATATTGATCTTCTTTCATTTTCAAGCCCCCATTACAAAATTAAGGCAAATAACCTTTTAGAAAACGCGCCACGTGCGTCGCTATATCAAAAGGGGGCAATAGCTTTTTGGGGACTGCCTTACGCATCGTTGCAGTGTACATCACGGGGCCCAACAAAGTAGCAAGAATATGCAATGGATGTCCCTTTTGCAGTTTACCCTCTTCTTGATACTGAGCAATTATCTTTCCCATACCCAGAAAAATATTTAACGGCTCGTCAATAGAATCAACCAATTCAGGGTGGCGGGATATTTCTGAGAGAAGTGCTGAAACGAAGCCACCATGCTTAACTGCTGCATCCTCATAGGCCTGAACCATTCGGGTCAGATCAGCCTTGATATCACTGGTGTATTGCGCAGCCGATGCTAAATCTGTCCCGCTGATGATCGATGACATGGCTTGCTTTACCAATTTTTGTTTACTGCCATATTTCCGAAAGAGGGTTACTTCACTGACATTGGCTGCATTTGCCATTTCTTTGGTTGTCGCCCCTGTATAGCCGCGTTCAGCGACAACTTTCATCACAGCATAATAAATTTTCTCATCTTCAAGAATTTTAGGCATTTCTTGCTCCAAAATAAGGCCGTCCGGATTTCGCGTGCGTCACACCAACTTCGATAAATAGATGCTAATAGATAAAAAAAATTGCCTGTCGAAGGGCAGTTTCTTATCGTTTTAGTGCGACGCACTCTCTTTTCTCGTTAAGCATTTTATCATATGTTAGTATTGACTAACAATAAAACAAATGATATTATATTAGCAAGTAATCACTAACAATAAAGGTTTTGACTCCGCGAGGAGCATGTTTTAGCGACGAAGCGGTCTCATTTCCATAAGATTGCTTCCTTGAGCAATAGCCCTCCTCGCAAATTCACCTAAGGAGAAAGAATTGTTCCCTGTCATCCTCCAATCCCTCCTGCTCGCATCTTCGGGCTTGCTCTCAGTCGGCTCGATCACCCTCGTCATTTTGCTGCTCATCTCCGATCGCGGCTGGCGAAACGGGCTGGGCTACGCCCTTGGATACACCAGCGCCTACACCACCATTGGCATATCGGTTGTGCTGCTGGGCTATAAAAGCGCAGAAAATGCGCCCCGCGAGCCAAGTCTCTTTTTTCCCATTCTTTTGCTCATCTTCGGAACCCTGCTCCTTTGGATCGCATTCCGAAATTGGCGCAAACCAGTGTCAGATGAGCAAGATGAACCCCGCTTTTTCTCCATCGTCGATAAAATGACCCCACAAAAATCTTTCGGATTTGGCGCACTGGTCTCCGTCATCAACTTCAAAAATCTGGCACTTTTCCTCACCGCCTTATCCGTCGTCGTCCTGAGCGAGTTCGCCATTAGCCAGAAGCTCATCATCACCCTGCTCGTCGCACTCGTTTTTTGCCTTTCCGTCATCATCCCCGTCAGCATCTATCTCGCCTTCCCCAAAGGCGCAAAAGAAACGCTCAACGGCATCAAGGAATTCCTGAATCGCCACAGCCGCCCTATCGGCATTTTTGCCCCCCTTCTTTTTGGATTAATTTTCTTAATAAAAGGATTTACCGGTTTATTATGACCAATACAACCCCCTTCATTCTCCCTTTTTCGGATATAAACGCCCGTGATTTAGGCTTGGTCGGCGGCAAAGGAGCGAATCTCGGCGAGATGACGAATGCCGATTTCCCCGTGCCCCACGGCTTTTGTGTCACCACCACAGCCTTCGCAGCATTTATCGCCACCGCACCCGATGCCGAAGGGCTTTATGCCCTGCTGGATACCATCTCCACCGACGATCTCGACAGCGTCCGAGAGATCGGTGAGCGTGTGCGTCAGACCCTGCTGGAAGTTCCCATCCCCAACGAGATTGCGGATGCCCTCCGCTACGCCTGGCAGGAAATCGGCGCAGATGATGCCTACGCCGTCCGCTCCAGCGCAACCGCCGAAGATCTGCCTGATGCCTCCTTTGCCGGTCAGCAGGATACTTATCTCAATATCATCGGCGAAGATGCCTTATTAGATGCCGTCCGCCGTTGCTGGGTTTCTCTTTTCACCGATAGAGCGATTTTATATCGTGCGCAGAATGATTTTCCGCATCGAGAAGTCTTGCTCTCTGTCGTCGTGCAGAAAATGATTATGTCCGAGAAATCGGGCACGCTCTTTACCGCCGATCCACTTACGGGGCATCGGCATACCGTATCTATTGACGCAAGTTTTGGTTTGGGGGAAGCGTTAGTGAGTGGCTTGGTCACGCCCGATGCTTATCGTGTCGATAAACGGACGATGACGATCATCGAGCGTCAGGTTTCGGAGAAGGAAGTCGCCATTTTCCCAGAAAAAGGTGGCGGTACACGCCAAGAGATGCTAGATGCTCACAAACGGAAGCAAGCCGCTCTCACGGACGACCAGATCCTGAAATTAGCTGAGATGGGGGCGAAGATCGAATCCCATTATGGCAGTCCGCAAGACATCGAGTGGGCAATCGCTCCCCCCACCCAACCCTCCCCCCTCAGGGGGGAGGGCAAGGGAGGGGGGCAACTCTATTTATTGCAAACCCGCCCTGTCACATCGCTCTATCCCATTGATGGGCTGAAATCTCCCGACGATAGTTTGCACGTTTTCTTTAGCATGGGGCATCAGCAGAATATGACGCGCGCGATGCCCCAGCTGAGTATGTCCACTTTCCCGAACCTTGCTTCCTTTGCGCTGCCTTTGGAGAAGACGAGTGATTTTTTGCGTTTTAGCGGCAATCGGCTTTTTATTGACGTGACATTGGCGCTGCGTCACCCAATCTTGCGAAGGGTGATTTCTGCGGTACTCTCTCAATTTGATGAGTTGGTTCCGCAGGCGTTTCAGCTTGCCACGCAACGACCCGAATTCAAGCGACCGCACGGTTTGCATTTCTCTTTTGGGATGCTGAAAGGTGTAGCGGGGGGCGCACGCAAAGTATTCCACGGACTCTGGCGGCGTGATTTGAGCGGTTTCGTTGTTCAAACGAATGCGCTGATGGATGAATATATTGCTGAGATAAGCCGCCACCTGCGTTCATATCCGCATGGCAAAGCGCAGATTGAAGCCGTGCTAGCTTCGATGCCAGAGCTTTTTCCGGTCTTCCTGCACTGGGTGCCGGAAGCCGCTGCCGGGATTGCTGCTACGCGCTTGCTACCAAAGCTTGCAAGCCGCTGGCTTTCGCCGGATGAAGTGGAAGCGCTTACTCTGGGCATCCCCGGCAACGTGGTCAATGAGATGAATCTAATGCTCAGCGATCTCGCAGAACTGGCTCGCCAAACCCCGGAGCTGGCAGAGCAATTCAAACATCTTGGGGAGGATGCAGGTCTTTGGCTGGCGAATATCGCCAGAATCGAAGGTAGTGCGCCATTTTTAGAAGGTTGGGAGAATTTTCTGGCATTTTATGGCTCACGTGGGCCATCTGAGATTGATATAAGCTTGAAACGCTGGCAGGAAGACCCGCTGCCTGTGCTGCGGGTGATCGCTGGAAATATCGAAAAGAATGTGAGCAGCCGTGCGCTATTTGACGCGCAGGCGCAAGCGCGTGAAGCCGCTTTTACTAAATTATTAGATGCCGCTGGGCATGGGCTTTTCGGTAAACTTCGCCTTCGTCTCTTCAAGCGGCTCTACCATGTACTCGTTGAAGCAGGCGGGATGCGTGAACATCATAAATTCATGGCAGTACGCTTTTTCTGGGTGCTCAGAGAACTCCTTAAAGAGAATGCGACCGAATTGGTGAACGATGGGAAGCTGCTTGCACCCGACGACATCTGGTTCCTGACATGGTCAGAATTATTGGCTATTTGGGATGATAAAGAGACTTCTTGGCATGAAATCGTAGCACAACGGCAAGAAGACTTCGCTCACCACCTAAAATTAACACCCCCAGCGGTTATCACCAGTGATGGCGAGACGCCGATTGTGCAATATCGCGTGGATGATGCACCTCCTGGTGCCTTGGTGGGGAATCCTGTCTCGGCTGGGATTATCGAGGGAATAGTACACGTTATCCATGACCCAACGACCGAGATCTTGCAACCGGGCGAAATCTTAGTTGCACCTTTTACAGACCCGGGCTGGACGCCGCTTTTCATCAACGCTGCTGGACTAGTAATGGATATTGGTGGCGCGCTGGCTCACGGTTCTGTTGTTGCTCGGGAATATGGTATTCCTGCTGTAGTTGGCGTTCGTGATTCTACGATGAAACTAAAAACTGGTCAGCGTGTGCGCGTGGATGGGAATCGGGGGATTATTGAAATACTGGATTAATTACTAGCAAGGCTAATCTACACTTCCCGGAAAGATTATCGGCACCCCACTGATCGGGTGCGGAACCACGTCCACAGGCGTGCGATATGCGGCGCTGATCTTTTCGGCGGTCAGCACTTCTTGCGACGTGCCTAACGCTTCAAGCTTTCCATCCACCAGCAAGGCAACCTTATCCGCAGCCAGCGAGACTAAATTCAGATCGTGCAGCGCCATCACCACTGCCAGTTTTTCCTCGCGCGCCAACTTCTGCACCAACGCCAATAAACGCGTCTGATATTGTAGGTCAAGATGATTGGTCGGCTCGTCCAGTAAGAGGACGGGCGTTTTTTGTGCCAACGCGCGTGCCAGTAACACACGTTGTTGCTCGCCGCCTGAAAGCGCCCCGATCTGCTGTTGCGCATAATCACTAAGTTGCGTCTGCGCCAGCGCCCATGCCACGATCTCACGATCACGCGCACCCTCACGCCCCAGCCAGCCCATATACGCCGTGCGTCCCATCATCACTGCTTCTTCGACGGAATACGCTCCGCCGAGCTGTTGTGCCTGTGGGACGACTGCCAGATTCCGAGCGCGTTCCGCTATTCCTAACTTGGTCACGTTTCGCCCCCTGACCCGAACTTGCCCGGCTTCAATAGGCAGGGTGCCGCTCGCTGCACGGATCAGCGTGGTCTTGCCCGCCCCGTTGGGGCCGATCAAAGCAAGAATCTCGCCCGCTTCCACAGCGAAGGAAATCTCATGCAAAATACGCCGCTTGCCATAGGATGCGCTAAGGGTAGAAACTTCCAGCATCGCTACCAAAAGACTTCTCGTTTCGCACGCCGTAAAATCCACAAGAAAAAAGGTGCGCCCGCCAAGGCCGTGACAATGCCAACCGGCAGAGTCGATGGGGCGATCAATATCCGCGCCAGCATATCCGAGAAGAGCAGCAGACTGCCGCCTGCCAGCATAGAGAGGGGAAGTAGGCGTTTATAGTCCGCGCCCCACAGGATGCGTAGAATATGCGGCACGATCAATCCAACAAAACCGATCACGCCCGAGAAAGCGACCGCGACCGCCGTTGTGAGCGAGGCGACAATAATCACAAATATCTTTGCGCGGCGGATGTCCAGTCCCATTTGTTGGGCTTCTTCTTCGCCAAATTGGAGCACGTTTAGAATATGCCCCGAAAAGGTCAGCAATCCCATCCCGACCAGCATATAGGGCAGTACAGCCAAAACAGGTTGCCAGCCTGCTATGGGCGAGCCGCCCAGCAAAAAGGTGATCGCGCGGTGAATTTGTAGATCGGTGCCCAGCATTAGTGTAGATGTTAGGGCAGAGGCAAATGCGCCCACTGCCACGCCTGCCAGGATGAGGGTAGTTAGCGGAACCATGCCATTTACCCGTGCTAGATTGTAGACCAGAAGCACGGTCAGGATCGCGCCCGTAAACGCGCCGATCGGGATCAGATACAAACCTAACTGTCCACTGATCCCGTTGAGGGTCATCATTAACACAGCACCTAATCCCGCCCCCGATGCGACGCCGATCAGATATGGGTCGGCGAGGGGGTTGCGGAATAAGCCTTGATAAGCGGCGCCGCTACTGGCGAGGGCTGCGCCCGTCAGCGCGACGAGCAAGGTATGCGGCAGACGCAGGGAAAGAATGATCGCCTCGTGAGCAGTTGACCAGTCGGCGAGCAGATGGACGAAGGGCAATTGCCCCGCCAAAATACGCAGGATGGTTTGTGGTGGAATCCAAACTGCGCCCAGCGCGATGCTAAACAGCAATGCGCCGAGGAGCAGCAGGGTGTTGAATAGGTAGGGGTGACGACGAATCATAAGGTTGATTCGTCATTGCGAGGGAGCGAAACAATTTCCACGATAGTGTGGGAGACTGCCACGTGGCTATCGCCCTCCTCGCAGTGACGTAATTTACTTTACTCCCAAATGCCAGGATGCAGAAGTTTGGCAGTCTCTTCCAATCCATCCACAAGGCGTGGACCGGGGACGCTCAGGATATTCGGATCGATGCTGTATATAGCGCCCTCTTGCACGGCGATGATCGCATCCCAACCGGCGCGCTCGGCGACGCTTTCGGGCGTGACGCCATATAGAGCATCTCCCAGCAAAATGATCTGCGGGTTGACAGCGATCAACTGCTCGGCGCTGATCTGTGTATAGTCGCCTTGCAATTCGGATGCAGCGTTTAAACCACCTGCGGTGTTGATGATGTAATCAATGAAAGTGCCGGAACCGGTTGTCCACGGGTTGGCGGGATCAGTGGCATCCAGTTCGTAGAAGACAGTTGGCATATATGAAAGTGGCATGATCTTTCCTTGAACAGCCTTGACGCGCGCATCAAGATCGGCGACGAGGGTTTCTGTCTCGTCTATATGACCGGTCAATGCGCCAAAATCGCGCAGGTTCTCCCAGAGTTCTTCGTAAGTGGTCGGGTTTGCCTGCCAGTAGACTTGTAGACCAAGTTCTTGTAAGGCAGCTACTTGTTCGGCGGAGATGATCTCGGCAGCGACGACCAGGTCAGGCTCTAGGGCGAGGATCGCTTCGGTGGGCAGGTCGCCCCAGAGAGAGCCGATGCTGGGCAGTGCGAGGGCTTCTTCGGGATAGAGCGACATATCTTCGCGCCCAATGAGCTGCTCCCCAGCACTGATTGCGAAGAGTGTTTCGGTCGTGGATGCAGAGATGGACAAAATGGCTTGCGGGTATTCGCTAAACTCAAGTTTATTGCCCATATCATCGCTGAAGAACATCATTTCAGGAGCAGGTGCCTCCACAGCCGGAGCGTTTTCGGGAGCGCAGGCTCCCAGCAGAAGGGCGAGACTGAGCATGGTCAGGATAAAAAAAATGGTCTTTTTCATAAGATTGAATTTTCTCCATTGATCGAAAAATAGTATCTAGTGTATTTGTACGCCAGAATCAAAATCCCCTGTACGAAGGCAGGGGAGGGGTTTATGAGAATACTTGTCTTTGTTCCACCTCCTTTCCGCGAGTTTTGTGGAAACCAAATAAGGCGGGCGACCTGGCTTGGTTCGTTCGAGGAAACGAACCCTACAGTTGCGCGACAGCACCGGACTTCGTTACTTGTGGAAACGTCACCGGTTTCGCCATTAAACCTTCCCTTTCAGGAGATAGGTACCTTATTTGAATCTGGCTAAATTGCTAAGGTGCTACTTGCTGATTTGAATTGTACAACAGTTTTTGAGATTTATGGAGGAGCTTTCGAATTAAAAATATGATACAGGGTGGATTTTAATCAGATTCTCACCTTTTGATAATATGATAAGCATGTCTAATGGGTTGTATGAACTTGATATTCATTGGTAGAAAGAGTCAGGCAACTCTCATATTTATCGGTGTTGCATATTGCGCATTGTTTTTACGTTCAGGAGATCGTATGTTACGAAAAAAGATGTATTTTATTGTACTAGTAACTTTATTAGCCGTATTTCTTACAGCCTGTGCTTCGGAAGAAGCACAGGCTAGCCCATTGATCGGTGCAGTAGCGCCTGACTTCACACTGGATGATGCAATCGGAAGCCAGACGTCTCTCAGTGATTTTTCTGGCGAACCTGTCTTGTTATTTTTCCACATGGCGGTTGGCTGACCGCCTTGTATGCAGCAGATCGTGGATCTGCAAAATAGTTCTAGTTTCCAAGCTCTTAATGTTCAAGTAATCAGCATTGCACGTGATAGCGTTGCAGAGCAAGCTCCTGAATCTCAATCATTAGGAATCACCAACGTGCCGATGCTCTCTGATCCAGATTTACAAGTTGCAGCAGCTTATGATGTCCTTCAATGGGCAATTGATAATGGTGAACCAAGCCATACATTTATTTTAGTTGATGCAGAAGGAAAAATTCGCTGGATCAAAGATTATGGTGCGCCAGACAACCCTGATCGTACAATGTATGTTGAAGTGAACGAATTGGTTGATCACGTAGAAAACAACTTGCCTTAGAAAAAAATATTTCCCCTATAAAAAAGAGACCTGTTGAAAAAAAGCAGGTCTCTTTTTATATACGTTTAGTGTTTTACCCCATCCGCCCGGTGATATAGGCTTCAGTTAGTTCTTCTTTCGGGCGAGTAAATATCTCGGTCGTATCGTTGAATTCGATTAATTCCCCCAACCAGAAGAGACCGGTAAAGTCGGAAACACGTGCTGCCTGCTGCATATTATGCGTGACGATGACGATGGTGTAGTCTTCTTTTAATTCAGCGATCAAGTCCTCGACATGCCCCGTTGCAATGGGGTCAAGCGCGGAGGTAGACTCATCCATCAAAATTACTTCGGGCTGCACGGCGATGACACGCGCAATGCAGAGACGTTGCTGTTGCCCTAGCGAGAGACTGAGCGCCCCTTGCTTTAGATCATCTTTGACATCATCCCAGAGTGCGGCTTTACGCAGACTTTCTTCGACGGTTTTTTCTAATGAAGATTTGTCTTCAGCGAGACCCAATACGCGCGGGCCAAAGGCTACGTTATCAAAAATCGATTGCGGGAAGGGATTGGGCGTCTGGAAAACCATCCCTACTCGTTGACGGAGTTCTACCACATCAGTTTCAGCTGTGTAGATATCTTCGCCGTGTAGACGGATACTGCCTTCCACACGCGTACCGGAGATTGTGTCGTTCATCCGATTCAGGCAACGCAGATAAGTCGATTTTCCACAGCCGGAGGGTCCGATCAGGGCGGTCACTTTGCGGGGCATGATGTCCATATTGATATTGGACAGCGCTCGCTTTTCCCCGTAGTAGAAGTTGAGTTTTTCTATAGAATAAACTGGCTCGATATTTGTCATGGCGTGATTTTACCGTAAAAAATGCGTGTTGCGTAATATTTTTCAGGAGCGATTTGCATTATTTGGATTAAGTTTTTACGTTATAATTCCGCACGATGAAACGTATCCTCTTATTTACCTTCTTACTTATCTTTTTGGCCTCCTGCTCCGCTGGCGGAGAAGGTGCCGCAGACTCCCAACCCCAAACGTATATTGAAAATAAAGGCTCGGATACCATTGTCAATTTGGCGTTGGCGTGGGCGGAGCAATATCAAACGGACCACCCCGATATTCGTTTATCGGTAACAGGTGGAGGATCGGGGACCGGTATCGCATCGCTTGTTAATGGAACGGTGGATATCGCCAATGCATCTCGCCAGATCAAGCAGAAAGAGATCGAACTCGCATCCGAAAAAGGGATTCTGCCCGTTGAGCATATCATCGCACGAGATGCGATAGCGGTGATCGTTAATCCTGAAAATCCTGTCACTGAGCTGACTTTGCAGCAGATATCTGATATTTATAGCGGGGTCTACACCAATTGGAGTGAAGTTGGCGGCGAGGATCGGCCGATCGTGCGCCTTTCTCGTGAGACCAATTCTGGCACACATGTCTACTTTTTGGAAACCGTATTGCGTCTGGGCGATAAAGAGTCCACGACGCTTTTTTCTACCAATACGCTCTTGCTGCCTTCATCTGAGGGCATCATCGTTGAAGTGCGCCAGAACCCGAACGCCATCGGCTACGACGGTTTAGGTTATGTACCGCACGACCTGAAGGTGATCGCGATTGCGCCTGAAGTTGGTGACGATTATATTTTGCCTTCGGTAGAGACGGTCAACTCTGGCACTTACCCGATTGCGCGTGATCTTTATATGTATACGAATGGCGAGCCGACTGGCGTGGTAGCAGAATACCTTGCCTGGATCATGTCTGCCGAAGCACAAGAAATTGTTAGAAAACTGGGCTTTGTGCCGATAAATTAAACGATTATGTCACTGCGAGCCAGCTTTTTTTGCGAAGCAATCTCCTCGACAATGATGGAGACTGCTTCGCAAAAAGACGCTCGCAGTGACGTATTTGCGGAGAACAGATGGAAAAAGACCTAAACTGGCGCGAATTCCTTATTACTCGCCTTATCAAATTTTCTGGCTACTCAGCCATTATTTTCGTTTCCCTGATCTTCTTCTTCTTACTCAAAGAAGGTCTGCCCACTCTGGCCGAAGTCCCACTCGGCGATCTTTTCTCCCTGCGCTGGTATCCTATCGAAAGCCGTTATGGCATCCTGCCGCTCATCACAGGCTCGTTGCTCGTGACGGTTGGGGCGGGATTAATTGCTGTGCCTTTCGGGATCGGGACAGCAATCTACCTCGCTGAGATCGCCCCGCGCTGGGTGCGGAATTTGCTCAAACCCCTGGTGGAATTATTAGGCGGATTACCCTCCGTCGTGCTCGGATTTTTAGGAATTCTCATCCTCTCGCCGACACTCCGCGTGACCCTGAACTTGCCAACTGGCTTAACAGCATTAACCGGGTCCCTGCTCTTGGGTGGGATCGCCATCCCGACCGTTGTCTCGATATCCGAAGACGCACTGGATGCCGTTCCAAAATCCTACCGTGACGCAGCACTCGCCCTCGGCGCAACCCGCTGGCAAACGATCTGGCGAGTCACATTACCTGCCGCCCGTTCTGGCGTCTTAACCGCCGTCATGCTCGGTGTCGGGCGCTCCATCGGCGAAACGATGACCGTGATGATGGTCACCGGTAACGCGCCCGTCCTGGCTACCGGCCTTGCAGATTTATTCTCTCCTGTCCGCACAATGACAGCTACTATTGCCGCCGAAATGGGCGAAGTGGCAAACGCGAGTACCCATTATCATGTGCTCTTCTTTATCGGCATGGTCTTATTCCTGATCTCGCTCTTTGTTAATGTCACTGCTTCAGCAATTGTTTTCCGACAGAAGAAACGCGCGGAACGGATTTTGTCATAATTCTGTAGGGGTGTGGTCTCCACGCCCAGGGCGAGAGAACGTCGCTCCTACACAACTATAACCTTATGAATAATTTTTTCACAAAAAACCGAGAACTCACCGAAAAATTGGGATTCTCCCTCCTAACCTTGATGACCTTGTTGACCGTTATCCCCATCATCGGGACGGTCATCTATATCATTGTGCAGGGTGCGCCTGCTATGTCTTGGGAATTCATCACGGGTTTTCCTCGAGACGGGATGCGTGAGGGCGGCATTCTCCCCGCCATTATTGGAACATTCTACTTAACCCTTGGCACTGCTATTTTCTCCGTGCCACTTGGGATAGCGGCTGCAATTTATCTTTCTGAGTACGCCCCCGATAACCGCGCTACCCGTTTAGTTCGCTTGGCGATCATCAATTTGGCAGGTATCCCCTCTGTCGTTTATGGTCTCTTCGGGTTGGGGCTTTTCGTCCTCTTTCTGAAATTTGGAACGAGTATGCTCTCTGCCTCTTTAACTCTTTCCATTATGACCTTGCCGGTTATCATCAGCACCGCTGAAGAAGCCTTGCGAGCTGTGCCTCAATCTTTCCGTACCGTCAGCATCTCTCTTGGCGGTACACGTTGGCAAACCATCCGCCGCACCGTTTTACCAGAAGCTTTGCCCGGTATTATCACAGGCGTTATTCTTGGACTCGAGCGTGCCGCAGGTGAAACTGCACCGATTCTCTTCACAGGTGCCGCCTTCTTCTTGCCGCGTCTGCCCCACAGTCCCTTCGATGCGACGATGGCATTGCCCTATCATCTTTTTGTCATCTCTACGCAAGTCCCTGAGATGCCTGTCCAAATCCAATACGGGACAGCGCTAGTCTTGCTGGTCTTCGTTCTTGGCATGAATATGATCGCTACCCTCATCCGCTCACGAGCACGAGCGAAGCGTCAGTGGTAGCATATCTGTAAGGGTGGGTCTCAGACCCGTCTCTACCAATACTAATAATGAAAAACAAAATCGTAATCGAAAATCTCACTCTCCAATACTCCGACGGGACAGAGTCCCTTAACGGAATTAGCCTGGAAATCCCCGCCAACGCCACAACCGTGCTATTTGGTCCGGCGGGAGGTGGTAAATCATCCTTGTTGCGCTGCCTGAATCGGCTCAATGACCTGGCTGACGTCGAGAGCGTATCGGGGCGCATCCTGCTCGATGGAGAAGATATCCTCGATCTGAAAATGGATGTGACCGCACTGCGTCGCAAAGTTGGTATGGTCTTTGCCCGCCCAGTTGTCTTGCCTTTTAGTATTCGCGGCAATCTCACTTATGGTCTCGAGCTCGCAGGCGAAAAACGCAAATCGCGCCACGATGAAGCCGTCGAGCGCAGCCTGAAACTTGCCGCTCTTTGGGAAGAAGTCCACGATCGTCTTGATGACCCCGCCATCGCTCTTTCTGGTGGGCAACAGCAACGACTCTGTCTTGCGCGCTCCCTCGCTCTTGAACCAGAAGTGCTTCTGCTCGATGAGCCAACATCCGGTCTTGACCCGATCTCGACGAGCAAGGTCGAAGAGGCCCTTGACGAACTCAAAAAGCAATATACCGTCATTCTCGTACCACATTCCGTACAGCAGGCGGCACGCACATCTGATTACGCTGCCTTTTTCCTACAAGGCAAATTGATCGAGTATGCCCCCGGTACCGATATTTTTACTAATCCCCAGCATCAACGCACCGAAGATTATGTGACAGGGCGGTTTGGATAGAGTGCCTTTTAAAATTTCATTTTATAAAGCGAGGTAGATTATGCGTAAAACATTTGAGCACGAAATTCAAAAACTTAAAGATAGTATTCTGGCTTTAGGTAGCATGGTAGAACAAGCTATTCTTGATTCGGTAGATGCTCTTAAAGAAAGAGATATTCCTCGCTCGCAAAAAATATATGATGATGATGAAATAATCAATCAAAAAAGATTTGCGATTGAGAATGCTGTCATGATCGCAATTGCGACTCAACAGCCGATGGCACACGACTTGCGTCTGCTTGCTTCCATTTTGGATGTAGCCGGTGAGCTCGAACGAATGGGCGATTACGCCAAAGGCATCGCCAAGATCAACATCATCATGGGCGAACAAAAACTGCTCAAACCTCTAACAGACTTGCCGAGAATGGCGGAGAAAAGTGCCGATATGCTTCATCGTGCATTAACTGCCTTTATTGAAGAAGACGTAAAAGCGGCAGAAAGTATTCCTGCAGAAGACGATGTGATCGATGCACTTTATACACAGATTTATCATGACATGATCACATATGTTATGGCAGATCCTACTGGAATTGAACGCTCCAATTGGCTGATCTGGGCAGCGCATAACCTCGAACGCGTGGGTGATCGCGTTACCAACATCTGCGAACGCACTATTTTTATCGCCACCGGCGAAATGGAAGAAGCGGATGTGAGCGATGACGAAATGACTATCTAGCTGATCGTGAGCAATAAAAGAAGAGTCCTTTTTCTGTGCACAGGCAATTCCTGCCGCTCACAGATGGCTGAAGCAATTGTAAACGCCCGCCTTAGTGAAACCTGGCGGGCGTTTAGCGCTGGGACAGAGCCTTCGGGATATGTGCACCCCTTGGCAATAAAGGCTCTGTCCGAAATTGGTATTCAACATGAGGGGATGTCAAAGCATACGGACGAGTTCCGTGAAGTCGATTTTGATCTCGTCATTACCGTTTGCGGCGATGCGGCGGAGAAGTGCCCCATCTGGCTAGGTCGTGGAGCGAAGCAACATATCGGCTTTATCGATCCCGCTGACGCGACAGGTACAGACGAAGAAAAGATGAAGGTCTTTCGGAAAGTGCGGGATGAGATTGGGGAGCAGATTTCTGTATTTTTGGAGAGTTTTTAGAAGATGAATACCCTAAAGATTTCAAAAATCTTTAGGGTGTTTTTATCCGTTTTTCAAAATCCCTAAATCCTTCCAATTTGCATAGTTGGGGAAAACGTTCTGTTGGTTAGGATTCGCTAATCGTTTTAGCAAAACTTCGCTAAGGACATCACGAAAATCAGTGGTGACGGCCAGATCGCCGGGACCGTAGAGATTCTCCGCTGATAGCCCGGGCCACTCACCGTAGACTTTGCCACCATTCACGTTGCCACCGAGAATGAACATCAGGTTGCCATGACCATGATCCGTTCCACCGCTGCCGTTTTCGTACGTTCTACGTCCAAATTCGGACATGGTGATGAGGGTAACGCGTTTGGCGCGCTCGCCTAGATCTCGGTAAAAAGCTGATATAGCGGAAGCAAGTCCACTCAGGAGCGCGGGCATCGTTCCATCCAAAACACCCTGTTGATTGTGCGTATCCCAGCCGCCTATATCAATGCTGGCGACTTCCATTCCTATTTCGGCTTTGGCAATTTGCGCAACTTGTTGCAATGCCATGCCGAAATCTGTTTCGGGATATGTTGCTTCGCCTTCGGGCGTGTAGGTGGAAGTGTCAATTTGACTGAGGGCGTTCATTGCCGAGAAGGTCTCTGCTGCTATGCTGTCAAAGTTGGAGCCAAGCGAGTAGAGCGATGCCATATTTTGTTGAAGTTGCGCGAGGTTATTTGTGCGCCCTTGCAGATGAAAGTCTTCGATCGACGTGAGGGTGGTGACGGGAATAGGGCCGCGCAAAGAAGCCTGCATGATGCCGCCCATGCCGATTGCGCGAAAAGGGGATTCGTTTAGCCAAGGTGCACTCTGGAGATGCCGACCGATCCAGCCTGTGGTGAGATTTTTTTCACCTGGTGTGCCTCGTTCCATATAATCTTGTGCATCAAAATGAGAGTGTGTTGAATCGGGTGAGCCAACCGCGTGGATGATCGCCAGCGCAGATTCGTCCCATAGGTCTTTTAGTGGGCGCAGGGAGGGGTGCAGGCTGAAAAAACCATCGAGATCAATTGCGCTTTGATCGTTGCCCGTTTGGGGTTCAGGGATGGCTAATGTGGGGCGCAGTTCGTAATAGCGGGATTCAGCATGGGGGATAACCGCGTTCAAACCATCCATTGCACCACGCAAGAAAACTACCACTAAAATATCGCCTGCCGGTTCCACGCCCTGCGGTGCGAAGGACATGCGCGGCATCCAGGAAGGAGTGAGGGCAAAGCCACCCAGTGTGGCTGAAAGTTTTAGAAAATCTCGTCGAGAAAGTTTTGTTGTCATTTTTTCTCCTTATTTATGTACACGGAATACGCGGACGACACGGAAAAGGACTTATTTTACGGAAAAAAGAAAAAACCAAAAAAGTTTTGTCCGTGTTTTCAGTGTTTTTCCGTGTACAAAGAATCAGCGTACCTGGAAATGCGGCGAACCAAGAATTAGCCCTGCAATATCGGGCAAGTTCTTGTCGAGCGAGCCAGTTGATGCAAAATCGATTAGAATATCGCGAGCATCGCTTGGTAGTTTTTTACTCAGAAAGCGGATGCTCAAAAGGTCGACCAGGTCTTGTGCTGAAGCGGCATCTGCTGTGAGCGTGCTAAGGTTTATCGCCACACCCGGTACTTCGCCTGCTGTTAGCAAAAGCGCAAAATTCCAGCGGTTGAGCATCCCGCTCGTTGTTGCCCACCAGGCGGCATAATCGGGGTAGCCTGTTGGCGGCGACCAGAAGAAGGGCATTTGCCCCATCTGGCGCAGATACGTTGTGAGCGCGCGTGGCGTACGTTGGATCTTGGCATCGGTCACGCGCAGTGCAGAAATAAAGAATTCCAGCGGGCGTTTCATCTTTTGCCCTGCCGAGGCTTTAAATTCATCAGAATGAAGCAGCGTTCGCAGCATTTCACGCGTGTCGCCTGCGGTGCTAAGGAAGACCTGAGATAATTTTTCGATGAGGGATGCGGGCGGATCATCCGCGACGAAACGACGTGCCAGTTTTGTGCTGATGAAGCGTGCCGTCATGGGATGTTGCGCGAGCATATCCAAAATGATCTCACCATCTTCTATCCCCCCGCCCGCCGGGACGACCGTACCCAGAACTTGCTTCTGACCATCATCGTGTGCCTGCCTTCGAAAGGAGAACTGCCCGGGCTCTTGATTTCTATCGCGGAATCCTGTCACGCTCCAGCCTGTGAGCGTGCGTGCCAACTCGACGACATCTTCGTGAGAGTAGCCCCCATCCACGCCGACAGTGTGTAATTCGAGTAATTCGCGGGCATAATTTTCGTTGGGTGCGCGGCGTGTACTGGTGGCTTGATCGAGATAAACGAGCATTGCCGGGCTATGTGCTGAGGCAGACAGTAACTCGCCAAATTTCCCTAATGCGTAGGGTCGAATAACAGCTTGATCGTCATCTGTTTTGAGTACACGACACTGGTTTTTGACGATATAGATATTGAAATGATTCGTCCAAAAATCGACCATTACTTCATAGAGTTGGCTTGGGCTTTTCCACTGTTGTAAAAGTGTTGCCCCGATCAACTCCTGGATGGATTGAGCATCTTTCTCCAGATCAAGACGCTCTTTTGCTGTCATGGTGAGTGTCTTTAAATTCGAGAGAAGGTTCTCTACTTCGCTGTTATCGTGATTTTCCGGGAAGAGCTGCTCTTCGATATAGGCATCCAAACCGATGGAACGGGCGCGCGCCAACATCGCTGGCGTTACGCCGAAGGAGATGCGCTTGAGGGTATGCAGGAGGAGAGCCTCATCTGTTAGGGGAGGAGAAGCTGAGCCTGGATCGGGAGCAAGCGTGGGGTACGCAGGTTCCGCTTCTGCCAGCGAGGGTTGGCAGGCGGCGAGAGCCATCCCCGCGGCTAAAATCCCCGATGCTTTGAAAAAATCCCGTCTGCTTAGTTTTGAACTCATCTTGCCTCCTTCTGGAGCAAAGTCTTTTGATTTCTCTCTATTCTACTGAAGGGAATTTATGTGAGTGTTAGGGCGATGTAACGGGAATGTAAAAAAAAGCCTCTTTGGTTGTTTCCAAAGAGGCTTTTTTATGTAGTTGATCTTTTTAGTTGGCTGCGAACTTGGTTTCTATTTTTCTGTGGTGCGTAAACCTAAGATGATGGCAACAAAATAGGCCAAATATGCGAGTACTTCTGTGAGCGATGGATTACCGTTATAGCCGAAGAGAGCTTTGAGCATTGCGCCAAAAGTGCTGTTTTCATCCAAAATGGGATTGATATTCCAAAGATGTTCAATAATAGAAGGTATCCAGCCGACTTCATTGAACTCATGCACGCCATGTGCGACTAGACCCGCGGCGAAAAAGATCAACAGTATGCTGGTCACTTTGAAGAAACGTTCCAGATCGAGCCGAATGGTGGATGCGAAGATCGCCCACCCCAAGAGGATGGCGGTTGCAAAACCCAAACCCGCTCCGAGCAATGTTTGTTGCGCATCGCTGGTAAGAGTGGAAGCAGTTAGGAAAAGGGCTAGCTCTATACCTTCACGTAGTACAGCAAAAAAAGCCAGCCAGAAGAGGGCGCGTGTGCCGGTTTTGGCGGTAGCTTGTAGAACTTCGTTTTCTATATCACTTTTTAATGTTCGTGATTGACGTTGCATCCAGAAGATCATCCAGCTCAGGATTGCGGCTGCCAATAACATGGTGGTGCCTTCGAAAATTTCTTCGAAGGCACCTTCCAATTTAAGTCCAAAATTGGTGAGGGCTATACCACCAAGAAAGCTGATGATGATAGCGCTAAAAGTTCCCATCCAAACGGTCAGGGCGAGTTCTTCGTGTTTCATTTTTCGCAAAGCGCCGAGCACAATACCAATAATAAGTGCGGCTTCAAGCCCTTCGCGGAGTGTGAGTAAATAACTAGGGAGCATGTTTCCTCTTAGAACCTCTTTGATTGAATAATTTAGACAAAGCTTATCATAATTATTAAATATATCTGGGTGGTAATTAGTATGCATTTATAAATAACTCATGTTACGCAAAAAATGCCTTTCACAGACTTTCAGGCTGCCCTCACTCCTTCGACAGGCTAAGTACAACGCCTCCGCCCTTACATGCCCTTCAGGGTGCTCCCAAAGGGAGAAGGTTAGGATGAGGGAAAACGACAGTTTATTGCCCATCACTGCGTAACATGAGTATATAAAAACAGGACGGTATGTGCCGTCCTGTCAATTTCTCACTTGAAATGCGTCATCACCCGTGCTGGTGAGCGTTGCATCTGCAATTCATTTGCCATGAATTTCATCGGCGCATCAATATGCCGAAAGAAGGTTTTATAGCCTTCGCAGAGATAGTTTAGCCCAACTTCTCTACTGGGCGCTTTCGTAAAACGATTCTTCGGGCACTCGCCATGACAAGCAAAACGCACGTCGCATTCTTGACAGTATTTTGGCAGACCATCTTTCTTCGCCTGCCCAAATAGCTGTTGTTTTTTGCCGTTTACCAAATCCACCATGAGTGTTTGGGCAATATTGCCAAGTAGAAAATCTGGGTCAACGTAATGGTCACACGCGTACAAGTCGCCATTATGTTCAAGCGCCAGTGCCGAACCGCAGGTTTCGTTGAAAACGCAAATCCCGGCAGGAACGCCAAACCAATTTGCCAACGCCGATTCAAAGGTGGGGATGAAAATACGTCCCACATCTCGTTTTATCCACTCATCAAAGATCGTTGTTAAAAAATCTCCCCACTGTTTAGGACGCACCGAACGAGATGTAACCTGTGCTTCATGGTCTTCCTTATCCACAATAGGGATAAACTGGAGATACTCTGCTTTCAGCATATCTCGAAAGAAACGGTACACCTCCAGCGGATGATCGCCGTTCGCAGCGTTGACCGTGCAGAGGATGTTGTGCTCTACACGATATTTTTTCAATATCTTCAGCCCCGCAAGAACGCGCTCAAAGGTGGGCTTGCCTCCCTTATCTTGGCGATAGATGTCGTGAAGATGCGCGGGACCGTCAATACTGATCCCGACCAGATACCGATTTTTACGTAAAAACTTGCCCCACTCATCATCCAATAAAACGCCATTTGTCTGGATCGCAAAAGAAACACGCTGCTTTGGGCGTTTGAATTGATCTGCATATTGGGTTGCACGCTTGAAAAAATCCAAGCCCATCAACGTGGGTTCGCCACCCTGCCAGGTGATTGTCACATCCGGCGTAGGCTGCGACTGCACATATTGCTTGATATAGTTTTTCAACACTTCATCCGACATCCGAAAATCACTGCCGGGATAAAGAGATTCCTTCGAGAGAAAAAAGCAATAGGCGCAATCCAGATTACAGATCGCGCCAGTGGGTTTTGCCATCACATGGTAGGGGAGGGGGGCAACTTTCATTTTTTCTTCGTTGCCCCATAATATGCCGGAACAGTGATTCCGTAGATCGTGCAGAGGCGTTTATCCAGCATTCGTGAGCGGATGCGGGCATCAATCTTGTCGAGCGTATCTGCTGTAGAGATGACGGTTGGCAATTCAGCATTATAGCGATAGGTGAATAGTTGATAAAGCTTCTCGCGCACCCAAGGTGTCATGGATTGTGTGCCAAGATCGTCCAGAATGAGCAGCGGCGTTGTTCGGATCTCGTCAAAGCGGCGGTCGTAGCTCACATCACTCTTGGGGTTGAAGGTCGCACGCAGGTGGTCGAGTAAGTCTGGAACCATAATGAAGAGTGGTGGTGCGCCAAGACTGGCGCGGTAGTTGGCGATCGCTGCGGCAAGATGTGTTTTTCCACAGCCATAACTACCCAAGAAAATGATCCAGCCTTTGGGCTTTTCTGCGAAACGATGCGCGGCTTTTAAAGCGCGTTCGAGTGTTTTAACTTCTTGTGCAGGCAAACCCTCATCATGCCGCTCGTTGATATTGCCAAAAGTTTTATTTGCCAATAGATCTAACGAAGAGAGCGCAGAATGCCCCATGTCGTCCATTGGGCGTCGATAATCGGGCGCGTTGATGCGCACATCACTGATCAGTTCCGGGTCGCGCAGGCGTGAACGGATGCGGGCTTCGATCTCTGTCAGACTTAAGTTTGTCGTCACCACTAACGGCAACTTATTGATATAGCGGTAGTTGATGATCTGAAAAAGTTTTTCCTGTGCCCAGCCGGTCGCATTTTGGGTACCAAAATCATCCAAAATAAGCAGTTTCGCATTACGGATTTCGTCGAAACGCGCTTCAAAGGTTGTATCTTCTGCGCCATACGAAAAACGCAACGTATCGAGCAAATCTGGCACAGTTAAAAAGAGTGTGGGCACACCCATGCCAACTGCAAAATTGGCGATCGCCGCAGCAAGATGTGTTTTTCCACAACCATAACTTCCTTGCAATAATAACCAGCCATTTAGCGAATTTGCATAGATACGTGCCTGATTAAACGCCATCTCGATCGACGTAGCATGCAAATCACCCAAGCCCTTGCGCCCGCGTGGCAGAAAGCTCTCGAAGGTCAGTTCTTTGAGTTCATCGAGATTGCTAAGTGAAAAAAGCCGTTCGCGCACATGCTCTGCCACGTCGCGGTTGCGACAGGTGCAAATCTCTAGTTTTCCAAAATTAGGGTGCCCAGGCTCCACATCGGCGCGTAAATAGCCCGCGCCACCACAAAATTTGCAATTTGGGTCGCCAGGCAGATCGTGGTTAGTCGAGGTAGTCGGCGTAGTCGCCTTCGACGTAGCGGTTGCGATCTTCTTGATCGTTTCGTCTATTTTGCTTTTTGCCATAGCCTTCTTCTTTCCAGCGTTTCAAAATGGCTTCCACATAATTCCATTTGCGCACATTGGCTTTCACGGCTTGCGTAAAAGCTTTTTCGATTTGCTCTGCGGGATATTCTTCTTCCGCTTCTTCGAGCATATCCGCGATCAGCGGAGTGAGCGGACCGATATTCTCTTCGTAGAGCTGGTAGATATTGGGGCGCGCCAAAGGCGGAGCCGAGGCTCCTTTTGACGGAAGCCAGCGTCCATCACGAGCGGATTCGGCGGCAGCCTGTCCACGTGGGGAATTGAGGAAGTAGATATCCTGCGCGTCAATCGTGACCATGAGCAGGCTTCCGCGCTGCACGCTTTTTTCCAGTCCCGAGGCAATATCTACCGCATCCAGCCCCTTAGCAAAATCTTGCGCCCAAAGCGGATGTGCCGATCCCTCCATATTTGCCACGCGCCACAAAGCATAGAGCGTCACTTTGAGTTCATTCAGGTCGTCAATTTGATCGAGAAATTCCTGAAAGAACTCATTGGGGAGAGGGGTAAAGCCGGTCTTGCCCGTGAAGCCTTTGGATCTCATCTTATTCGTTAAAGGTAACGCGGCTGGTAGCTGCGTTTTCAAATTTTGCCAAATTCGGGCGGAAGATCAACTCGACCGAGCCGACGGGGCCATTACGATGCTTTGCAACGATGATCTCTGCCACATTTTGCTTTTGGGTATCTTTCTCGTATTGATCGGGTCTGTAGATGAACATGACGATGTCAGCATCTTGCTCGAGAGAGCCGGATTCACGCAGATCGGAGAGCACGGGTCGTTTATCGGAACGTTGTTCAACAGCACGACTGAGCTGCGCCGCTGTGAGAACAGGAACGTTGAGTTCGCGGGCGAGAACCTTTAGACTACGCGAGATATAGGAAACTTCTTGCACACGATTGTCGTTGCGCGTGTCACCGCCCATGAGTTGCAAATAGTCGATAATAACCAGATCAAGCCCATATTCCATATGCAAGCGGCGGCATTTGGTGCGCAGTTGCAGTGGGGTTACGGCGGGTGTATCGTCGAGGAAGAGTTTGGTATCGGAGAACATTTCGATGGAGTGGGTGAATTTGGGCCACTCATCATCGCCGAGTTTGCCTGTACGCAGACGTTGAGAGTCGATGCCTGTTTCCTGCGAGATCATACGTTGGGCAACCTGCTCGTTCGACATTTCGAGCGAGAAAACCGCAACATGTTTTTTGTGGGTAACGGCAGCGTTTCGGGCTGCTGAAAGCAGGAAGCCAGATTTACCCTGACCCGGGCGACCAGCGATAATAATTAGATCGGATGCATTTAGACCGGAAAGCAAACGGTCAAGGTCTATAAATCCGGTTGGGACGCCGAAAATCTCTTCATCACGTTTCGAGAGTTCGTCAATCGTATCGTAGACAGAGCTCATCACTTTTTTGATCGGTTGCACGTCGTGGGTCATGCGTCGTTCACTAACACTGAAGATGGCTTTTTCTGCCTCGCCCATGACGTCGTCAATGCCGGTCTTCTCGTCGTATGCCATGGTGGCAACGCTATTGGCGGCGTTAAGCAGTTTACGGCGCAATGAATGCGATTCGACGACCTTGCCATACGCACCGGCATGAAGGGAGGTGGGAACCTGGTTAACAAGCGAGGTTAGATAGGCGGGGCCGCCGATCTCGGCAAGTTGCTCCGTACGCCCTAGCTCTTCAGAAACGGTCAGCAAATCGATGGGGGTGCGGGATTCGTGTAGACTCGTAAAGGCTTCCCAAACCCAGCGCAGGCGGTGAATGTAGAAATCGTCTGCCTGAAGGAATTGGGCAACATCGTAGTAGACTTCGGGATTAATCAACACCGCCCCTACGACGGCTTCTTCAGCTTCTCGGCTATGAGGAGTGCCGGGGGCAGCGGGGGCGGGAGATGATTCGGGAGGGGAGATATCATTCATAAGGGGATCAAGTCTCGGTATCCGGGTCGGTTTCGGAGTTTTCGTCTGTTGTATCGTCTTCTTTTGGATTGACGTCCAATTGGTCGAAAAAATCTTCAAAAATGGAGAGGCGATCTTCTTGCCCAGGTTGCGAATTTTCTGCTTCCTGAATATCTTCTTCGGGCAGAATTCCGGCATTGTCCATTACGCTGGCTTCAACAAAGACAGGAACATGAGTGCGCACTGCCATGGCAATGGCATCGGATGGACGGGCATCGATGTTGATTACTTCTCCATCTTTTTCTGTGATGATATTGCCAAAGAAGATGTTTTCTCGCAGGGCAATGATCTCAATACGAGTGATCTTTGCACCAAAAGTATTGACGATATTTTTTAGCAGATCATGGGTAAGGGGGCGAGCCATCTCGATTTCTTGCAGGGCAACGGTAATGGCCTCGGCTTCACAAGGTCCTACAAAGATGGGAAGAGAACGTTCTCCGTTCATTTCGCGGAGTAAAATTATTCTTTGTGGGGACATTAAACTGACGCGCACGCTATCAATAGAAACTTGGATCATTTCGGACATGCAAACTCCGGCTTCTTTTGGGGATTTCTGTATTTTATCATAAAGGGCTTTTATTTTTGTATTGCCAGAATTAGGAAATGGTACTATAATACCGCCTGCTCAAATCGGGGCGTGGCGCAGCCCGGCTAGCGCGCTTGCATGGGGTGTAAGAGGTCCCGGGTTCAAATCCCGGCGCCCCGACAGCTTAGGAAACCTTCCAGAAATGGGAGGTTTTTTGTTTATGCAACTCTCTAGCTTGCTGAAAAACAAAAGACTCCCAGCCGGGAGTCTTTTGGGTTCTATGAAATAAGGGCTAGCAATTTGGTGCGCAACCAGCTCGGAAAAACAGTTTCCCATCTTCGATAACAAGTTGGACACTGGATGGATTTTTAATTTCAAACCCAGTTGTGGCATTAAAATCTTTTTTCCCATCTACCCAAGCCGTTGCACTGATAATGCCATAAGGTATTTGTGCTGAATTTGATTTTACGACAGGCACATTGATATAACCGGCTTCGCCATAGGGCGTTGTGATACAAAGAAAGACATTGGCAGTAGAGTTTTTAACATTATTGGTAATTGATAATTGAACACTCTCGCCTGTCCATTCAAGGAGCGGTTTCTCTGTGCAAGGGAAGGTAGAAGTTGAGGCACTAGTTGTGGGTACGACGACCGCAGCAGCGGAAGTTGCAATAACTGTAGGAACTTCACCATCTGCAAGAGTGGGAATTAGTGTGATCGTTGCGGTAGGGGGAGGCAGCGGTGTATTCGTCGGTGGGACGGGGGTATTGGTCGGCATCGCCGCTTGCGTCTGGGTGAGCATATCGTAGACCATCGCATCGGCAGTTGCGCGAATATCCTCGGCACTGACCGTAGGGGTGGTTTCTTCTGGGGCAACCGCTCCTAATGCGCCACAAGCGCTGAGAAGGATGCTGGACAACAGTATAAGTGGAAGTAAGCGTTTCATTTTAGAGATCTCCTGCAATTTATTAGCCATTTAAAATTTGCGTGTGGGAGTATATCACAGCCTTTCCTTAAAAAAACCCCCGTACTCTTCTACTAAGAGTACGGGGGTTCATAGCTAAAAGGCTATAAGATCTGGATGATTTTCTCGGTCATCTCTATCGTTCCGAGTGGGACTTCTCCTTTTCGGGCGAGATCAGCAGTGCGATGACCGGCGTTCAGCACCGCATCGACCGCCTTTTCAATAGCTTCCGCTTCTGAACTTAATCCCAACGAATGGCGTAGCATCATTGCCGACGAAAGGATCATCCCGATGGGATTGGCGATCCCCTGCCCTGCGATATCGGGCGCGGAGCCATGAATGGGTTCATACATACCGCGTGGTTTGCCGAAACTGTTCAGGTCTTCGCCTAAAGCAGCCGAAGGCATATTGCCCATTGAGCCGGTTAGCATCGAAGATTCATCGGTGATGATGTCACCAAAGAGATTCATCGTGACCATTACATCAAAATCGCGCGGGCGGGAGAGCAGGTGCATGGTCGCTGCATCCACGAGCAGATTCTCGAGTTCAATTTCGGGATAATCTTCTGCCAGTTTTGCGACGGTTTTTCGCCACAAACGGGATGATTCGAGGACATTGGCTTTGTCAACGGAAGTGACTTTCTTACGTCGTTCACCAGCAATATCAAAAGCGAGTTTTGCGATGCGTTTTACTTCGCTCTCACTATAGATCATTGTGTCAAGGGCTTCTTCTTCGCCTTTGGCATTGATGCGTTTCTCGCGCGGCTCACCAAAATAGATGCCGCCCGTCAATTCGCGCAGGATGAGCATATCCACGCCCTCGAGATAGGATTCTTTCAACGGGGACGCGCCCATCAATTCGGGATGTGGTTGCACGGGGCGCAAATTCGCAAATAAGCCGAGGGCCTTTCGTAAGCCCAGTAAACCCTGTTCGGGGCGCACCGAAGCGTTTGGGTCATCCCATTTAGGGCCGCCGACCGCGCCCAACAGCACGGCATCTGCTTTTCGGCAGGCATCCAGTGTTTCATCCGGGAGCGGGACGCCGGTTTTATCTATCGCGATTCCGCCGATATGATGAGATTTCGTTTCAAATTCGTGTCCGAATTTTTCACCGATCTTCTTCAATATTTCTTCTGCTGCTACGATGATTTCTGGGCCGATCCCGTCGCCGGGTAAGAGGGTGATTTTTGCTTTCATAAGTACTCCTTTTGCCCCCCTCTAACTCCCCCCCCGCATGCGGGGGAGAACAGTTCCTCCCCCGAGAAACGGGGGAGGCTAGGTGGGGGTTTTTATAAAATTACTCTTTTTGTAACGCGTATTCCATGCTGTCAGCCAGTGCGAGCCAGCTTGCTTCGATGATATTTGTGCTTGCGCCGACGGTGCTCCAGCGGGAGTTATCGCCGTTTTTGGTGTCAATTAATACACGAGTGATGGCTTCTGTGCCACTTTCGCTATCGAGAATGCGGACTTTATAATCCGAGAGATGGATTTCAGCCAGACGGGGATAAGAGCCTTCAAGTGCCTTACGCAGGGCTTTGTTGAGGGCGTTGACGGGGCCATTGCCCTCGGCGGCGGTGTGGAAGGTTTTGCCATCCACTTCCACTTTGACAGTGGCTTCGGCGAAAACGCCACGTCCCTGACGGCTCTCAACGATGACCATGAAGTCAATCAGTTCAAAAGGTGCTTTATAGCCTTCTTCGGCACGCTCCATAAGCAATTGCGCCGATGCACCAGCACCTTCAAAAGTGAAACCTTGTGCTTCAAGACCCTTAATTTGCTCAACCACTTGGCGAGCCTTGTCGCTGGTCACTTCGATGCCAAATTCTTTGGCCTTGTCGATGATATTGCCACGCCCTGAAAGCTCTGAAACGAGCGTGCGGCGTTTATTGCCGACGAGGGTGGGGTCGATGTGCTGATAAGAATCTTCGTTCTTCAAAATTGCCGCAACGTGGATGCCGCCCTTATGTGCAAATGCCTTTTTGCCTACGAAGGGCAAATAGGGGTTCTGCGGCTGATTGGCGATCTCGGCGACGTAATGCGAGAGTTTCGATAAAGCTTTCAGGTTTTCTTCACTGACACATTCATAGCCCATTTTGAGTTGCAAATTTGGGATGATGGTGCAGAGATTGGCATTGCCGACGCGCTCACCATAGCCGTTGATCGTCCCTTGTACATGCACGGCACCCGCGCGGATGCCTGCCAGCGAGTTGGCGACTCCGTTGCCGCCATCATCGTGGGTGTGGACGCCGACGGGGGTGCCGGTTTTCTCAATGACGGCTTTGACGATTTCTTCCACTTCCCAAGGTAGAGAACCGCCGTTCGTTTCGCAGAGCACCAGTATATCTGCCCCCCCGCGTGCTGCCGCTTGGACGGTTGCGAGGGCGTACTCGGGATTGGCTTTATAACCATCGAAGAAATGCTCGGCATCGTAAACAACTTCTTTGCCAAGCCCTTTGAGATAGGCAACGCTCTCTTCGATCATTGCCAGATTTTCTTTGGGCGTGGTTTCCAGCACATCACGGACGTGCAAGTCTGAACTTTTGCCGACGACTGTCACGACTGGGGTTTGGGCATCTACCAACGCTTTGATGTTGGGGTCGCTCTCAACATCACTGTTTTTTCGGCGGGTTGAGCCAAAAGCGGCGATTTTTGCCTGTTTCAGGTCAAGATCACGAACACGCTCAAAGTATTCGACATCTTTTGGGTTAGAGCCGGGCCAGCCGCCTTCGATATAGTTGATGCCGAAATCGTCGAGGCGTTTGGTGATTTTTAGTTTATCGTTGACCGAGAGAGAAATGCCTTCGCTCTGTGTGCCGTCTCGCAGGGTGGTGTCGTATAGTTGTATTTTCATGAGATTTCCTTTGGCGAAATGTGATTTTTGTTTTCTTAGAGAGAGAATTGCATTGCATCCGCTTTTGGATGCGTTGCAATTCGGGTTATTACCCAAGCCTCGCTAGTTTTGCCAGACCCGATGTGCAGCGCATCTTTTCAGATGCAACGCACATCTACAATTATTAAAGAAATCTCTCAAATACGCTGGGCGGGGAAGAATATCCACGCCCAGTTCACCTTCTTTTTTGTGTTCATAATTTCTTATCCAATAAATTTCAGTCGCAAAGCGGTGTTAGCAAAACCGTCCTTCGACTACAGGTTTCACCCTCCGCTCAGGAACTATGCTCTCGCCTCTTCAAATGCCGCGATCTGCTCATCATGCTTTAGCAAATAGCCAAGCTGATCAATCCCTTCGAGCATACAGGTTTTGCTAAAGGTGTCAATTTCAAACGAAACTTGCGTTCCATCAGGCAGAGTTAATGTTTGCGTTTCGAGATTAATATCAACAGTTGCGGTAGGAGCTTCTTCGCTCAGGTCGAAGAGAGATGTTTGGATCTCCTCGCTGACGACTATCGGTAGCAAGCCATTCTTAAGGGCGTTGCCTCGAAAAATATCCGCGAAGGAGGTGCTGATGACAACATTGATTCCCCATCCCATTAATGCCCAGGGAGCATGTTCACGAGAGGAGCCACAGCCGAAATTATCGCCCGCGAGCAAAACTTGCGCGCCCTGATATTCATCCTGATTGAGGGGGAAATCGGGGTTGGGACTACCATCTTCGAGCCGTCTCCAGCTATCGAAAAGGCCTTCTGCCAATCCGCTTTTGTCGATCACTTTCAGATAGCGAGCGGGGATGATCTGGTCGGTGTCCACATCGGTGTTGGGCAGCGGGATGATCTTGGAAGTTAGTTTGGTAAATGATTTCATAGTTTTCCTCGCAGTCTCTGAGCGGAACATCGAACGAAGTGAGATGTGTAGTCGAAGAGCGATTCTTGCAAACATCGTCCTTCGACTGCGTTCCGCTCAGGAACTGGATTACATTAATTCTCGTGGGTCGGTCACTTTGCCGGTGATCGCGCTAGCGGCTGCGGTGAGGGGGCTAGCGAGGAATGTGCGCCCGCCTTTGCCTTGCCTGCCTTCAAAATTTCGATTGCTGGTACTCACCGCGTATTGTCCTGGCTCAAGATTATCGCCATTCATCGCAATGCACATGCTGCATCCGGCAAAACGCCATTCGCCGCCCGCATCGCGCACGATTTTATCAATGCCTTCTGCTTCGGCTTCTTTGCGAATATTTTCAGAACCGGGCACAACCAATAAACGCATCCCTTCGGCAACTTTTCTGCCTTTCAAAATAGATGCGGCAGCACGCAAATCGCTCATGCGGGAGTTGGTGCAAGAGCCAATGAAAACCACATTAACAGTATGACCTTTCAGATTGCTGGCCGGGACTAGATCCATATAATCGAGTGCTTTTTGGAGAGCAGATTGCTTCGCAGCGTCTCGCTCGTTATTTGGGCTGGGTACCGCTTCAGAAACCTGGATGCCCATCCCCGGGTTGGTTCCGAAAGTGACCATCGGCTCGAGATTCTCTACATCGACATTGATCGTTTTATCGTATTCAGCACCTTTATCGGAGGGGAGTTTTCGCCATTTGGTAACCGCAGCATCCCATGCTTCGCCTTGTGGCGCGTAGGGGCGACCTTTGAGATAGTCAAATGTGACATCATCAGGAGCGACCATACCGGCACGTGCGCCCGCTTCGATGGACATATTACAGAGCGTCATGCGTTCTTCCATATTCAGCGCACGAATGGCTTCACCGGCATATTCAAAGACATAGCCTGTTCCGCCGCCAATGCCGATTTTGGCATTCAGGGCAAGGATCATATCTTTGGCGGTTACGCCGGGTTGAAGTTTGCCTTCAAATTTGACAAGGCAGGTCTTTGGACGATTTTGGAGCAAAGATTGGGAGGCAAGAACATGTTCTACTTCACTTGTGCCGATGCCGAATGCCAGTGCGCCAAATGCGCCATGCGTGGAGGTGTGACTATCGCCACAGACGATGGTCTGCCCGGGCTGGGTGAAGCCTTGTTCCGGTCCGATCACGTGAACGATGCCGCGATTGGGGCTATCCATTCCGTAAAACTGAACGCCAAACTGATCACAATTTTTTTCAAATTGTTCAAGTTGCTGAATGGCCATAGCGTCGGCAGTTTCAAGGTCAAGTGAAAGAGTCGGGATGGAGTGATCCATTGTGCCAATGGTGCGCTCTGGGCGACGAACTTTTAGCCCTTTTTCGCGCAATCCGCTAAAGGCTTGGGGAGATGTGACCTCGTGAACAAGGTGCAGATCAATATAAAGAATAGATGGAGCATCATCGCTTTCTGCAACGAGATGCGACTCCCATATTTTTTCAAAGAGGGTTTTTGGTTGAGTCATAAGGTGTATTTAAGAGTTATGTGTCAGGTTTTTATATAAAAAGTGACGAGTGAAAATCACTTCTCGCTCATCACTTTTTGCGTTTTAATGTTCGTCATCAGCACATTTTGTGCAATGCCAATCTTCAGGCTCGATTTTCAGGGATGGGAACTTTTCCATTAAATGAGCTTCTTTTTCCGCATCTGTGCTGAATTCGACCTCGGCTTTGGCATTCTTTTTTGCCATTTTTGCCTGCTTCATCAGGTGGTATTTTGCTGTTACTACATCATGTTCGTGCCATTCAGCGGGCATTCCCTGCGGCTCGGGGAATGTTTCTATCATATGTTCAGCTTCTTCCGCTTCAGTTTTCGGGGCAGTATCTTTCTGTGACATTTCATTCTCCTTCTCTGGAGACGTCAGCCTTCAGCTTTTGATGTCTGACGTCTAAATCTGATATTTTTTACGCGCCAACTTCTGTAGCGACTTCTGCTTCGCCGTAGCGTCCGCTGGTGGTGAGCAATTTATTCAGTCCAGCGATATAGGCTTTTGCGCTGGCAACGATGATGTCGGTGTGTGCGCCGTATCCGCCAAAAGTGCGACGACGTTCTTCACCACTTTGAGGGGATGTTCGTTTGGGGATAAGTCCGTTTTTGGGTTTAAGGCGCACGGTTACTTCGCCGATGGCATCGATACCTTCTGTGACCGCATTGATGTGGAATTCGAGCAGAATATTTGGCATTGCCACAATTTCGTCGATGGCTTTATAGACTGCGTCAACAGGGCCGGTGCCTATCGCGGCTTGAACGTGCAACTCGCCATCGGGACCGAGCAAACGCACGGTCGCAGTGGGCAAGCCCATCGTCCCGGATGCGACCTGTAATCCATCCAGACGGTAAAGCTCTTTTGCCTGATAGATCTGGTCTTCGGCAAGGGCTTCCAGATCCGCATCTGTGATGGTTTTCTTTTTATCGGCGAGGTCTTTGAAGCGTGCGAAGACGGTGCGCAGTTTTTCGTCATCCATCTCGTAGCCCAGTTCGTTCAAGCGGACTTTGAGCGCGTGCCTGCCCGAATGTTTACCCAAGACCAAACTGGAGCGATTTAGCCCGACTGTTTCAGGGGTCATGATCTCATAGGTGGATTTGTTCTTGAGCATCCCGTCCTGATGGATACCAGCTTCGTGGGCAAAGGCGTTCGCGCCGACAATGGCTTTGTTCGGCTGAACCATCATGCCTGTGTAATTGGAAACAGTGCGGCTCATGCGTGTGATCTGGGTGGAATCTATACCTGTTTCCAACTCGTAAACATGTTTACGGGTTTGGAGAGCCATTGCGATCTCTTCGAGGGAGGTATTGCCTGCACGCTCACCGATGCCGTTGATGGTCACTTCGGCTTGGCGTGCACCTGCGCGCAACCCTGCGAGGGTATTAGCTGTGGCGAGTCCAAGATCATCGTGACAATGCACAGAAACGATGGCGTTTTCGATGCCAGGTGTATGCTCCATGATGCCCGCGATCAAATTCCCGAACTCATCAGGTGTCGTGTAACCAACTGTGTCGGGAATATTAAGGGTTGTTGCGCCAGCTTTAATTGCTTCACCCAAAACCAGATAAAGAAATTCAGGCTCGCTGCGTCCGGCATCTTCGGGCGAGAATTCAATATCGTCGCAGAGCGTTTTGGCGTAGCCAACCATCTCTTTGACCTTCTCAACCACTTCTTCGGGGTCCATACGGAGTTTATGCTTCATATGGATGGGAGAAGTCGCCAGAAAAGTGTGGATGCGAGGTTTGGCTGCATGCTGGATCGCTTCCCACGACGCATCAATATCGGACTTTGTCGTGCGTGCCAACCCACAAATGATGGGGGGCTCGGACTCGGTGCTGTTACCGATCTCCTTGGCGATTCGGCGAACCGCCTCGAGATCGTCGGGCGAAGCAGCAGGGAAGCCCGCTTCGATCACGTCTACGCCGAGTTTTGCCAACCCGCGCGCGATCTCGAGTTTTTCAGTCGATGTTAACGATGCGCCGGGAGATTGTTCGCCGTCGCGCAGGGTGGTGTCGAAAATACGGATATAGTTGTCTTTACTCATAAGATCGTCCTTCGAGTATGGAAAGTAGAAAGTAGATCAGAGCCTACTTTCTACTTTCTATAAATTATTCTTTCCAATTTTCAGGACGCAGCGAACGAACGGCGGCGCCAGCTTGCCACATTTCTGAATCATGTATTTCTTTAAGTTCTTCGGCAAGATTTTCGCGATAATTGGGATCGCCGTTTTTCTCTAAGGTGATGCGAGCTTCTTCGCCGGAGGTAACACTTTCGTATAGGTCTTCAAAAACAGGTGCAACCGCATCACGGAATTTGGGATGCCAATCCAGCGCGCCGCGTTGGGCGGTGGTGGAGCAGTTAGCGTACATCCAGTCCATGCCGTTTTCGGCAACAAGACGGATGAGGGATTGGGTTAATTCTTCGACGGTCTCGTTGAAAGCTTCGCTGGGGCTGTGTCCGTTTTTGCGCAGGACGTTATATTGTGCTTCCATTACGCCCGAGAGCGCGCCGATTAAGATGCCGCGTTCGCCGGTCAGGTCACTATAGACTTCATTCTGGAAGGTAGTTGGGAAAAGATAGCCTGCGCCGATGGCGATACCGAGGGCAATCGTGCGTTCTTCAGCTTTCTTTGTGAAATCCTGATGCACAGCGTAGCTGGCGTTGATACCAGAGCCATCCAGGAAGTTGCGGCGAACACTAGTGCCAGAACCTTTGGGGGCAACGAGGGCAACATCCACGTTTTTGGGAGGGATGATGCCAGTTTGGTCTTTGTAGGTCACGCCAAATCCGTGCGAAAAGTAGAGCATATCGCCTTCATTAAGCATTTCAGAGAGTGTTGACCAAGCAGCCTTCTGCCCCGCATCTGACAGTAGATATTGAATAACGGTGCCGCGCTCGGCAGCTTCTTCTAATGAGAAAAGGGTTTCGCCTTCTACCCAACCATCGGCAAGAGCTTTATCCCAGTTTGGGGAGTTTTTGCGCTGTCCAACGATGACGTTGATACCGTTATCACGCATATTTAATGATTGAGCAGGTCCTTGAACGCCATAGCCCAACACTGCGACAACTTCGTCTTTCAACACTTCACGTGCTTTATCTAATGGGAATTCTTCTCTGGTGACGACGGTTTCTTCAGTGTTGCCAAATTTTATCTTTGCCATTTTTATGTCCTTGTTTTCTGTATTTATCTAACGACTAATTATTGTTGACTGGGTGCGTAGCGTTTACCGCTCATATCACCGCGCATCATCGCGACGTTGCCCGTTCGTACCATCTCGAGGATGCCCAGCGGGCGTAATAACTCGATCAGACTTTCGATCTTGTCTTCGGTGCCGGTGATTTCCACGATAACCGAATCAGGCGCAACGTCTACGATCTTGCCACGGAAGATGCTTGCCAAACTGGCAACTTCGCCACGCTGTTCAGGTTTTGCGCTTACTTTTACGAGAGCAAGGTCACGGTGGACGGCAGGTTGATTGGTTACATCTTGCACGTCAATCACGTTAACCAATTTATATAAATTAGCTTCCACTTTTCGTGCGTCCACGCCTTCGCTATCGACAACGATGGTCATACGGGAAACATTTTCAGTTTCTGTGCGTCCGACATTCAATGATTTGATGTTGAAGTTGCGACGACGAAAAAGTGAAGCGACACGGTTTAGCACACCGGGTTTATCTTCAACTAAAGCAACGATTGTATTTTCCATTTCAATTTCTCCTATTTTCTGATCGGTCGTCGTAACATTTCGTTCAAAGGTGCACCAGCAGGGACCATTGGGTAAACGGCTTCTTCCATTTCGACCTGGAACTCGATCAATACCGGCCCCGGGGTCTCTTGCGCAAATTTAATGGCATCCATTGCTTCTTCTGGTTTGGTCACGCGTCGTGCCGGGATTCCGTGCGCTTCTGCTAATTTAACGAAATCAGGTCCACTAATGGGCGTCGCAGCGTAGCGCTTATCGAAGAAGAATTCCTGCCACTGACGCACCATACCGAGGAAGCTGTTATTCATCAAAGCAATTTTTACGCTTGCGCCTTCCTGCATGAGTGTGGAGAGTTCTGCCTGAGTCATTTGGAAACTGCCGTCACCATCGATCAGCCACACATCACTTTCTTTGTCAGCAAACCAGGCTCCCAACGCAGCCGGGATGCCATATCCCATCGTTCCAGCGCCACCAGAAGTCAGTAGTTTGTAAGGTTTTTCAAACTCATAATATTGTGCTGCCCACATTTGATGTTGACCAACGCCAGTGACTACCAAAGAATCTCCTTCTGTGGCATTCCATAAAGCACGAATTGCATGGGCTGTATAGAGTTTGCCATCATCATGCCAAGACATGATGCTGCGCTCTTTGGTTTCTGCTTTCCATTCGCCAATTTGAGTCATCCATTTTTCATGATCGTATTCATCTAACATGGGGATCAAATCGCTGAGGACTGTTTTCAAATCACCCATCAAAGGGACATCCACAGTCACATTTTTGTGGACTTCTGTCGCGTCGATTTCAATGTGGATTTTCTTTGCTTTCGGCGCATAAGTGCTGAGCAAGCCTGTCACGCGGTCATCAAAGCGCATGCCAAAGGCGAGCAGCAGATCGGATTCTTGAATGGCTTCATTAGCATAGGCTTCACCGTGCATACCCATCATCCCTAAACTGAGCGGATCAGAAGCCGGGATCGCCCCCAGCCCGAGCAGAGTCATTGCAACAGGGGTATTTGTCTTGGTAGCAAACATCTTCAGCTCTTCCATCGCCCCAGACATCTGTACTCCATGCCCTGCCAAAATGACGGGGCGTTCAGCGGCTTCGATCAGTTCGATAGCTTTCTTCAAACCTTCCATCGGTGCATGGTCGGGAGGATGGTAGCCAGGTAAGGAAAACTCCCCTTCGGGGTATTCAAATTCGATCTCTTCGAGTTGAGCATTTTTACAAATATCGATCAATACGGGGCCCGGTCGTCCACTGCGTGCAATATGAAAAGCCTCGCGTACAACTTGGGCGATTTCGTCAGCACTGGTGATGAGATAGTTATGCTTCGTGATCGGCAAAGTAATGCCTGTTACATCAACCTCTTGAAAAGCATCACCGCCGATCAGGTGGGCAGCAACCTGACCTGTAATACAAACAATCGGAACCGAATCCATAATTGCAGTGGCGATGCCGGTGACAAGATTTGTCGCTCCGGGACCAGACGTCGCAACGGCAACGCCGACCTTGCCCGAGGCACGAGCGTATCCGTCGGCGGCGTGCGCCGCGCCCTGCTCATGACGGGTGAGAATATGATGCACCGGGTATTTCAACATTGCATCATGGACGGGCATGATCGCGCCGCCGGGATATCCAAAAATGGTATCCACACCTTCGCGAACCATACATTCCATCAAGATTTCTGCGCCGTTCATTTTCATAATTTCTTCTCCTCTTGAATAATTCCGACAAACCTAAAAATCGGTTTTTAAAACTGCGCCAGTATCGGCAGACGTGACAAAGTGGGCATAACGTTTGAGCCAGGAGCTTTGCGTATTCGGCGTAAATGGGGGCAAGGCGTCCAAACGCACCTGAATCTCCTCGTCACTCAGTTGTACATTCAGCATTCGTTCTTTTAAATTGATCTCGATCATGTCTCCATCTTCGAGGGCTGCGATAGGGCCGCGTGCAGCCGCTTCGGGGCTAATATGACCAATACACGCGCCGCGTGTGCCGCCAGAAAAACGCCCATCGGTGATCAAAGCAACTTTTTCACCCAAGCCCATGCCCATAATGGCAGATGTTGGCGAGAGCATTTCCTGCATCCCGGGTCCGCCTTTCGGGCCTTCATAACGGATGACAACCACATCACCTTCTTGCACTTCCTGATTCAAAATGCCGCGCATGGCATCGTCTTGACTTTCATAAATGCGGGCAGGTCCCACATGCTGGTGCATCGCAGGAGCCACGCCACCTGTTTTGACGACCGACCCCGCTGGTGCCAAATTGCCAAATAAAATGGATAGACCGCCGCTTTCAGAATGGGGATTGTCAAGGGGATGGATCACATCCGTCTCTTTAATTTCCATCCCGGCAATGGACGCACGCAGACTTGTACCTGCCACCGTTGGACGATCAAGGTGCAACGCCCCATCTTTCTTCTCTAACTCGTTCAAAATAGCAGGTACGCCACCCGCACGATGGACATCTTCCATATGCCACGTTCCTGAAGGGCTAACTTTACATAAATGGGGGGTTCTTTCTGCAACTTCGTTGATCCGTTCAAGGTCGTAAGAAATCCCCGCTTCATGTGCCAATGCTAATGTATGTAAAACAGTATTCGTACTGCCGCCCATTGCCATATCGAGGGCAAAGGCATCGTCAATCGCATCAGCTGTCACGATCTGACGCGGTTTCAGATCCTTTTCGACCAAATCCATGATCTGCCTGGCGGCTTTTTCTGCCAATGCCTCGCGTTCTTCGCTCAAAGCTAATGCCGAGCCATTGAAGGGGAGTGCCAAGCCCAAAACTTCCAGCAAGCAATTCATTGAATTGGCAGTGAACATCCCAGAGCAAGAGCCGCAAGTGGGACATCCAAAATCTTCGAGAGTCTTCAAACGGTCGGCGTCAATTTTGCCTGCCTTATAAGCGCCTACACCTTCAAAAACGGAAACGAGATCAACCACTGTCCCATCGGGCGTTTTGCCGGCTGCCATTGGACCACCCGAAATGATGATCGTGGGAATATCCACGCGCAGGGCTGCCATTGTCATGCCAGGGACGATCTTGTCGCAATTTGTGATGCAGACCATGGCATCGAATTGATGCGCCTGGATCATCGTCTCAACACTGTCTGCGATCAATTCGCGGGAGGGCAGGCTGAATTTCATCCCATAATGCCCCATCGCGATACCATCATCCACGCCGATGGTGTTAAATTCAAAAGGAACGCCGCCTGCAGCACGTACCGTCTCTTTTACCTGGCGACCAAACTCCTGCAAATGAACATGACCGGGGATAATATCAATATAAGAATTAACAATAGCGATGAAAGGTTTATGAAAATCTTCGTCACGCACGCCAGTTGCTTTGAGCAGAGAGCGGTGGGGGGCACGTTCGTACCCTTTTTTTATAGTATCTGATCTCATCTTTATCCTTTTCTTGTCTTCTATAGAAAATAAAAAAGGCTGCCCGATTGGGCAGCCTTTCAAACTTTGCGATTTTATGCGTATCTTACTTGCTCAAAACCTTGTTTGTTACCCAAACGCGTGGCGTTTCCTTGATCCCAATAATAAGGACCAGGCTAATAAGGTTGAGGCTAATAAGGGCGAGCGATTTGAAATACATTAGGTTAATTTTTTTTCCGTAGGTTTTCCTTAAGCAATTGGGCGGTATTCTACAGGACTAATAAGACCCTGTCAAGCAATGATAGAAAACTCATTGATTTGTTAACTAATTTTTTATAAGAACCATAAAAATGGCAAAAATACATTCAAAAATTGCAGATAGATTGCATTTTTCCTTTTTCTACCAATGGTTCCTTGACCCTTACCCGAGGCGAGGCTAAAATCGTTCAAACCTTAAAATATGCTATACTTTATCCTATGCGAACATCAAGGACTGAGTGGACAAAATGGGCTGAAACTCTCTCTCGTTTTCAACTAGAAGGTTTTGCCGCTTGGTTGTTGGAAGCCTCCGAACCCCTAATGTTGATCGGCGCGCAATTCATCTATTTTGGACAGCCGATTTTCGGTAGCGACCGTATGACCAAATTCGCTCAATTTCTTGAAAGCCAAGAAGAAACCCGTGCGTTCGCTGATTTCTTAAGGAAGGAATAACTCTGTGCCTTTACCCGCCCTCGCTGGTCTCATCCTTGTAGCATTTAGCGCAGTCCTTTTGATTGGGCTTTTCCTGCTTAAAGATAGGGTAAAAGCCTCTTTTCGGAAAATCCCCGCGTTTTCAAAATTTAATAAATCGATCGGAACCGCTGTCGAAAACGGGACACGTATCCACTTTTCGCTGGGCTCTGCGGATATCGTTCGTCCGCGCACAGCAGCCTCTTTTTCAGCGATCAGTGTACTACGTCGCATTGTAGAGATGGCTGCTACCAGCGATGCCCCGCCCGTAGCAACAGCAGGGGATGCGTCTTTAGCAATTCTCTCCCAAGATAGCTTGCGTACCGCTTACCGTGCTGCAGGGGCCGATCAACAATATCAAGCCGATTCCGGACGTGTTACAGGGCTAACACCTTTCTCTTACGCAGCCGCTACTCTTTCCACCATTTACGACGAAGATATTTCATCCCATTCGATTATGGGTGGGTTTGGCGCTGAAGTCGGTTTATTAACTGATGCCACCGAAAGAAACGATTCCTTCACTCTCGCTGCAGCCGATTCCTTGCCAGCGCAGGCTGTTTTATTTGCAAGCGTAGAAGATCCCCTGATTGGTGAAGATCTCTACGTTTCAGGTGCTTATCTTAATGCTGGCAGAGCGCACATGGTTAGTGTATTCGTACAGGATACCTTGCGCTGGTTGATCGTGCTCGTTTTATTGGGTGGAGCAACCATGAAACTTTTGGCAGGGTTATTATGAGTCGATATTTCGCTCCTGCAATTGCGATCTCAACGGGTTTGCTCGTTTTATTGGGCTATTTTCTGCCACTTGGTTCTCTGGCTGGCTTGCGTGTAGTAATTGTCCACTGGGCAGTTGTTCTCTCTGGCGCGGCTGTTTTTGTCGGGGTCTTGAATCTGCTTTCTGTCCACGTTAAGAAAATACGTACAAAAGAGAAAAACAATATTTACAGCCTTCTATTAATTGCCTCCTTATTATTCACGCTCGTTTTGGGTATGATCTCGGGATCAAACTCCTCGATCATGTCTAACATCTTCAATACGATCATTCTACCCGTTGAAGCCAGCCTGATGGCGATCATGGCAGTAACCTTGATCTACGCCAGCATTCGTCTTTTGCGAAAACGAAATGACCTGATGAGCATCGTTTTTCTTTCTGTTGCCGTCCTTGTAATGCTCGGTTCCGCCCCCTTACCTTTTATTCAATTGCCACTATTTGGCGACCTTATTCGTCCGAAAATCGTCAATGTTTTCGCAACAAGTGGCGCGCGCGGTATTTTGATTGGTGTTGCATTAGGCACATTACTTACTGGTTTACGCGTTCTTATGGGTGTAGATCGCCCCTATGGGGGTAAATAATGGAAACTATTCGATGCCCTATTTGTGGTTCCTCGAATCCTGGCACATTGGAAAGATGCAAAGCCTGCAATCAGATTTTACGACAAAGCACTACTGAATTGGATGGCAGGGCAGAGCGGATATCCTCTGGGCAGACACCTACTGAAAAGAAAACTTCTGAGCTTGAAGCGGCACTTCCTGCCTGGTTGCGACATGCGCGTCAGAGAGATGAGGAAGAAGAACAAACAGCAAGCGCCTCTGATCCTGAAGAAATACAAGCACAAGATCAGAAACCTGAAGAAGTCCCTATTCCTCCTGATTTTTCTGAAGAGGTTGAAGAAGAAAGTAATGCTGTATCAGACCCACTCGACTGGCTCGCTGGACTAGATAGCGAGGAAGATGAGGAAGAAGCCGCCGATTGGCTGGTCAACTTGCAGGGCGATCTTGCCTCTGAAGAAGAGATTAAAGAAGAGCCTCATGCAGATAGACCTGCTGCCGACGAACCCATCACTGCAAATATCCCTCCTGCGTCTACGGATGAGGAGGAAGCCTCCGTGCAAACAGGAGAACTTCCCGGCTGGATATCCGATCTTCAAGGTGGCGAGACAGAAGACAGTTCTTCTTTACCGGACTTGCTGGTACAAGAGGAAGCTGCGCCTGTTTCAGATACAGATGAAGGTGGTCTCCCCGATTGGCTTTCGCGTCTCTCAGAAGAAGCTGAAACGCCTGCTGCCTCCATTGAAACATCTCCGGCTCAACCTGTTTCCGTGTCAACAACAGATGCCGAACCTCTGGCAGCCGAGGCTAGCGATGCCCTTCCCGATTGGATGGCAGACCTTCAGCCGATTGGTGAAACGACAGAAGCCCCTCCCTCTTCTGTTGAAAGCAAACCTGAAGTAAAGCCTACTGAAGCTGACGATGCTCTCCCCGATTGGATGGCGGATCTTCAACCTGTTGGTGAGGAGACTCCGGCTGAGGAAGCCGCTGAGTCTGCAATAGCCAGCGATGAACTCCCTGATTGGCTCTCAGATGAAGAAAAACCTCCTGCTGTTGAAAGCGTACCTGAAGAGTCGCAGCCCGCCGAAGTTGCTGAAGACCTCCCCGATTGGATGACAAACCTCCAGGCTGCTGAAGAAGACCCTACTCTGGCTGCAGAAGCGACAGAAGATGATGATCTCCCAGATTGGCTTAACACCATTCCCGCAGAAGATTTTTCGGGGCAGGGCAGTGATAAAACGGTCGATCTTCCTCCTCAAGAAAATATTGAAGAAGAGCTGGCAAGCCCACAGGCGCTTGAAACGTTATCTACTGAGTTAACAAGAGATGCTGACGAAGATCCAACTCTCGCGGCAGCAGAGGCAGAAGTCCCCGATTGGCTATCCAGAATGGAAAAGCCCGCTACAGGGCCTCTTTCTGAAATAACCCCCGCGGCTACCGAAACGGAAACTCCCGACTGGATTGCCTCATTGCCTGCAGAAGATGAAACAGAAAAGGAAAATTCTGCCGAAGTTGAAACATCTGCCAGCAGCCCTGCTTTTGTGGCAGATGGCTCTTTCGTAGATGGTGACGCAAGCGATGATTCAGATGAAATCTTTGGGATAGAGATGCCCGATTGGCTTTCGAGCCTTGCACCTTCTGATGCGGAGAAAGTTGAAAAAGAACCTGATGCTGCCCAGGCAGGTGCGCCTGAAGATCTCTCTGGCGCAGAATTACCAAGCTGGGTTCAGGCAATGCGACCTGTGGCATCGGTTGTTTCAGATTCTTCAAAATCAAAGGATGGCGAAGAACATGTTGTTGCCTCTACCGGTCCTTTGGCAGGGCTTAGTGGTATCTTGCCCGTTGGTCCGGGCATGGGGACCAAAAACAAGCCCCGTGCACATGCAATTAAACTGCGAGTAACAGATAGCCAGCAAAGTAGCGCGGCGATTTTGGAGAATTTATTAGCGAGCGAATCAGAATCTTCTTTTTCGCAAAAGGCTGATAAAACGACTTCATTACCCCTCTTGCGCTGGGGTATCGCACTTTTGCTCTTTCTGGCGATTGGGTACTCATTATTTACTCAAACAAAGATGGCCCCCTCTCCGAATATCGCAGTACCAGAGGTTGGCGCAGCTATCCAGGAAATTAATCAACTTCCAGAAGCGGGGAGTGCCCTGCTTATTTTTGACTACGAAGCAGCCTTATCAGCTGAAATGCAAGTCGCCGCTGCCCCGCTGATCGACCACCTAATGCTGCGTGGTGAGAAAATTGCGGTACTGTCTACCTCCCCAACCGGGCCCGCGTTGGCAGAAAGATTTTTGCAGGAAACCCAGAGCAGTCATGCCTATCAACAAGGCATAGATTATGTCAACTTGGGTTATCTGCCTGGTGGCGCATCGGGAATGTTGAGCTTTATTAGCAGCCCGCAAAATGCCATTGCTGCACAATTGAACGGTGCATCAGTTTGGGATTTAGCACCTCTTGCCAATATCACTAACTTGACAGACTTCTCAGTAGTGATTGTCTTAACGGATGATGTAGAGCGAGGACGCTCGTGGATTGAACAGGCTTCCGCTACACTGAATGCCTCCGCCACCCCATTTTTGATGGCAATTAGCGCACAAGCCGAACCGATCATCTACCCATATTTTGCCTCCGGCCAAGTGGATGGGTTAGTCAGCGGGCTATCTGGTGGCGCAACCTATGAACGTCTGCAGGGACAAAGCGGCGTTGGGCGCAAGTATTGGGATGCCTACAGCATTGGTCTTCTTTTGGCAGAGATTCTGATCGTAGTCGGTGCGACGATCAACCTCCTGGCATCATTACGAGCGCGCCAAAAAACAGACGAGGATGAGGGCTAAAAATGTCTTTTTCTCCTGAGTTAATTTCAGGCTTGATTGCCTTTCTCCTGACCTTATTTGTCTTATCCTACTTAATAGGTGATCAGATACTCTTCCGAGCAACCATTAATATTTTTGTTGGTGCATCGGCTGGTTATGTTGCAACCGTTGCCTGGCATCAGGTTTTGGCGCCAAATCTAGTTCGTCCGCTTCTTTCTGGGACATCAGCAGAAAAGATGCTGGCAATCATTCCCCTCACTTTATCGCTTTTATTGCTTGCAAAAGCCATTCCGCCTTTATCAAAACTGGGAACACCCTCAGTCGCTTTTATGGTTGGTACAGGAGCGGCAGTAGCCATTGGTGGAGCAGTAACGGGAACGATATTCCCGCAAGTTACTGCCACCATCAACCTCTTCGATATGGCAGCCGCAAATGAGCGTGGTATTTCTTCAAGTGTTCAATTCCTTGAAGGTGGTTTAATGATCTTGGGAACAATTTCCACGCTGGTCTATTTCCAATTTACAGCAAAGCGCGGTACCGATGGCACATATCGCCGTAATCTGTTCACAAAAATACTCTCATTGATCGGTGGCATCTTCATAGCCATCACCTTTGGTGTTCTCCTCGCTGGTGTTTATTCCGCTGCGCTCACGGCTCTAATTGAGCGACTTGATTTCTTGATCTCTTTTGCAGGTTCATTATGGCTTCCGTAATAGAAAGTGATTCTGTACTAGCTCTTGATATTGGCTCGGCAACCACGCGCGCCATGCTTTTTGACGTAGTCGAAGGGCGTTATCGCTTTGTTGCCATTGGGCAAGCCTCCAGTTCTGCACATGCGCCCTTCAATGATGTGGCTCATGGTGTTGAAGGGGCAATTCAAAAATTACAAGAGATCACGGGCAGAATATTCCTTGATTCAGATCGTCGCCTGATCGCCTCTGTGCAAGCAGATGGCACTGGCATTGAATCTGTTTCTGCAACCATCTCTGCGGGCGCAACGCTCAAGGTTGTAGTCGCGGGCTTACTCGCAGATGTTTCTCTTGAAAGCGCGGAGAATCTTGCCGAATCAACCTATGCACAGATCGTAGAAAAAATAAGTCTTAACGATCCTCGCAAAGCAGAAGAGCAAATTGATTCCATTCTGAAAGCGAACCCCGATCTGATCATTATTGCAGGTGGAACAGATAACGGTGCTTCACAGTCTTTACAAAAGATCATCGAGATCATTGGCTTGACAACATACCTCATGCCTAGCGAAAAACGCCCAGTTATCATCTTTGCAGGCAACAAAGAAATGCGCAATGAAGTGCGTGAACTTCTTGAACCGCTAAGCAGCGGCTTGTATACCACATCCAATATCCGCCCATCTGTCGAAAGAGAAGACTTGGCACATGCACGGAAAGAATTAGCGCGTGCGGTCGTCTCGATTCGTAAAAAACAGATTCCAGGCGTGGATGAAATCGACATGTGGTCAGGCGGGCATATGCTCCCCTCTGCATTTGCCGAGGGAAGAATTATCAAACTGCTTAGTAAGCTCTATGGTGCAGGAAAAGCAGTTCTATCCGTTAATTTGGGCGCATCGGCAACCACGCTAAATGCAGGGTTTAGTGCTCGTCTTTTCTCTAAAAATTACCCGCAATTTGGCATGGGAGCAAGCCTTACAGAACTCCTCAAATATACGACAGCCGAGGATATCGCTCGTTGGCTGACAATTGATATTTCCCCACAACGTATCAGCAACTATATCTATACCAAAGCACTATATCCTAACAGTATCCCCGCTACCAAAGATGACTTGCAGATAGAGCAAGCATTGGGACGAGAAGCCTTGCGGATTGCCTTACATGAAGCGCAGGAAAAGCTTCCGACAGACGTACCCGTTCTTAACAAAGACTTGCTTCCGTTATTTGAAATTATCCTGGCTGGAGGCAGTATCATTTCAAACGCCCCCACGCTGGGACAAAGCCTCCTCATTCTGCTGGATGCCCTCCAACCAGTGGGCATTAGCACGCTCATCCTCGATCAAAACAATTTACTCCCAGCTCTAGGTGCAGCGGCAGAGCTAAATAGCATCCTGCCCGTACAAGCTTTGGAAACAGGCGCTTTTCTCAACCTTGCCACAGTAATTGCGCCAATTTGCTCTGCACGTTATGGAACAAATATACTCAAAGCGAGCTTGCGCCGTGCGGATGGTTCAGTTACCGTTGTTGAGCTAAAACAAGGTGGTCTTGAAGTTTTGCCCCTCAAAATTGGCGAAGTTGCCGACTTGAATCTACAACCTTTCCATCGTGCAAATATTGGTCACGGTGCTGGGCGAAAAGTTTCCATGAAAGTGGGGGGCAGCGCAATAGGCATTGTTCTCGATGGACGTGGACGCCCTCTTGTTTTGACATCTGATGATATCCGTCGCCGCGAACTAAATAAAAAGTGGCTTTGGACATTGGGAGGTTAGATGATGCTTGCACCGGTAACTTATAACCTTGCACTGACCACCATTCTTCGGAAACGAGTTCTTCCGGTTGATGGCGAAGTGATCCCTAAGTTGAATCAGCGTGTAGCTGCAACTGATGTGATCGCAGAAGCCTCCTATTCTCACAGCCATCATCTTATTGATGTTGCGCGTATTCTGGGCATTAAACCCAATGTAGCTGAGAAATTAGTCAGCCTGCACGTCGGGGAAGAAGTATCGGCAGGCACGGTCGTTGCTACAGGTTTTGGCTTATTCTCTAAGCCAATTAAAGTAGAGCATAGCGGGCGCGTTGTTGCGACGGGCGGTGGTCAGGTTTTGTTGGATATTTCTCAAAAAGATTTTCAACTCAAAGCTGGGATTTCAGGCGAAATAATAGAAATTATTCCCAAACGTGGGGTGGTTATTCAAGAAGTGGGTGGCTTGATCCAGGGCGTTTGGGGAAACGGGAAAATTGCTCGTGGCAGGCTCCACGTTCTTGCGCAGAAACCGAACGAAATATTGGCAGCAAGCCAATTAGACATTAGTCTCCGCAGCCTTGTTCTTTTAGCGGGCTCATGTCAGGATACGGACAGTCTAAAGGCAGCGGCAGATATTACAGCACGCGGGCTGATCCTATCCAGTATTCACCCAATGTTATTAGATTTTGCCCGCAAGATGCCTTACCCCATTATCGTGACGGATATAATCGGGCAGCAGGCGATGAATGCAAGTGCTTATAAAATTTTAAGTACCAATAATCAACGCGAAAATGTATCTCTCAACGCTGGCGCTTATAATCGATATACAGGCGCTCGCCCAGAGATCGTGATCCCTTTACCGCATGCAGATATTCCGCCCGTTCCGCGTGATGTAGACCTTTTTGCGCCTGGCCAGGCAGTGCGTTTATGCCGCGCACCTCATGCTGGCGCAAAGGGGACCTTGGTGAATTTACCATCGGGTTTAAAAACTTTACCAAATGGATTGCGCGTTATGGCGGCTGAAGTGAAATTGGATAATGGAGAACGGATTACCGTTCCTCTGGTAAACTTGGAAGTATTGGGATAAAAAATCCCCTATTTTAGAAAGAGGAGAGCAGCTATGGCTATTTTTGATGATAACGATATTACCTTCCCTGAAGACGAGGAATTGCCAGAAGAATCGAGCAATAGAACCTTTATTATCGCTGCCAGTGTTATGGGTGGGATCATTTTGATCTCGTTAGTTTGTATCGCTGCTTACGCCTTGTTTTTTGCCCCCAATCAGAAAGAAGAAGCTGCCAGCGCTGAAGCAACCTTGATAGCACAGAACACCCAGGTTGCCCAAATGTTGACGGAGACAGCCGTAGCGAATGCTGTCGCCTTGACTCCGATGGCAAGCCCCAGCGCAATTGCCTCGCCGACAGCCAGCCCGACGCCCGCGATTGTAGTTGCTACCGAGACCCCAACAGCTACGCCAGATATTGCGGCTACCGGTACTGTTGCGGCTGCGCTTACCCAGGCGGCAAATGCGATCCAAACCAATGTGCCGACTCCATCTGAACTAACAGATACCGGCTTTGCTGATGATGTTGGCATCCCCGGTTTATTTGCAATGATGCTCCTGTTTCTTGCGGTGATTTTCTTCGCCCGCAGATTACGGCAGGCTTCTGCAAGCTAGGTTTTGAGAATAGACCTCTTGCAAAAGTCATTTTAGGTCCAGATTGTAGAGAGAAGCGATTAGGTTGAAGCGCAATCTAAAACGTTTGCGGCGATTACGATAACGTTCACTAAGAATACGAAAAACCT